>Ga0335082_10001612_pt1 | contig 24077 bp, 19 predicted proteins | sample Lox_Sample_41_FD_206718 | JGI IMG/M metagenome (GOLD analysis project Ga0335082, IMG submission 206718) | Soil microbial communities from Loxahatchee National Wildlife Refuge, Florida, United States - Lox_Sample_4.1 | ecosystem: Environmental > Terrestrial > Soil > Wetlands | place: USA...
GAATCGGCTGCAACTCGGGTTCGACTTTATCGGCGAGCAGGAGGTCAAGAACATCGCTGAGCTGGTGCGGGCGTATCGGGTGGTGGCCGAGGGTCAAGGTGCAGGGTCTTCGCAGCAGCGCAAAGTCCCGCGTCGAGCACGTCCGCCGTTCCTCGGCGCGATCGCTGCCGCCGCGTTAATCGCAGGCTTCTCAATCTGGTGGGGCGCGCGCACGTTGCAGCGAACGCCAGCACAACCTGTCACCTCGGTACCTTCGGTGGCGGTCCTAGCGTTCGACAACCTTAGCGGAGATCTAGCCCAGGAGTATTTCGCTGACGGCATCACCGAAGAGATCATAGCATCCCTCTCGCGCTTTCAGAATCTGCGTGTGAGTGCGCGCAATAGCACGTTCCAATACAAACGACGAGCGGTCGATCCCCGCACGATCGGGCGCGAACTGGGAGTACGCTACCTTGTCGAGGGCAGCGTGCGCAGATCGCCCGATTCCATACGCATTACGGCCCAAGCGATTGAAACGAACTCAGGCTCTCACGTATGGGCCGAGAACTATCAGAGACCCATTACGCCCAGCAACATTCTCGATATCCAGCAGGAGATTGCCTCCAGAATCGCGGCCGCAATAGGCGGGGATGTGGGCGTACTGGTCACAAAGGAGTTCCAGGATTCCCGCGGTAAGCCGCCCGCGGACCTGAGTGCGTATGAGTGCAATTTGCGCTCCCTCGGCTACATCCGAACCGAGTCACTGGAGGATCACAAGATAGTGCGCGACTGCCTGGAGCGAACGGTCGAAAACTATCCAGAGTACGCAGACGCGTGGTCCGGGTTGGCCGTCGCATACCTGGACGAGGACCGGTTTGGCTACAATCCGCGCCCGGGATCGCTCGATCGAGCCCTCAAAGCAGCAGAGCGCGCCGCACAGCTGGCGCCTCAGAGGCAGATAGTCTATGACAGCCTCCTGTTGGTGCATTTCTTCAGAGGAGAACGCGAAGCGTTTCTAGCCGCGGTAGATCGCGGCGTCGCATTGAACCCCAACAACTCGGTGGTCCTGGCGGACGCCGGTCTACAGCTCGCCTACGCCGGTCAGTGGGAAAGAGGCCTGGGCCTGCTCAACAAGGCTATCGCAATGGAGCCTGATCCGCCCGGCTGGTACCACTTCGGCGCGTTCTTCGACCACTACCGCAAAGGCGAGTACGAAGCGGCCCTTGGCGAGGCGCAGAAGGCGAATATGCCCGACTATGTCTGGTCCCAAGCGCTCTACGCCGCCGCCTACGGACAACTCGGACGCGCCGATGAAGCGAAACCTTATGTGAAGAAGATCCGCGAGATGAAACCTGACTTCGAGACGACTGCGCGAGAGAAACGCCGGAAGTGGTTCCGTTTCCAGGAGCCGCTGCTCGATCAATTCATGGATGGTTTGCGCAAAGCGGGTTTGAACATTCCGGAGAAGAAGCTTTGATCACGAAACGTCCATAGACAACTCGATCGTTATGTTTTCCTGTTTCGACATGGGTGCGCCCGATGACGGAAGCTGAAGGCAGCCGCCGGCTCGCTGCAATACTTGCTGCGGACGTCGCCGGTTACTCACGCCTGATGCAGGACGACGATCGCGCAACCGTCGCCACTCTGGACGCCTGTCGGAAGGTGTTCCGCGAACACATCCAGCTGCATGAGGGCCGTGTAGTCGACATGGCCGGCGACAGCATTCTCGCGGTGTTCGAGGCCGCCACCGAAGCCGTGCGCGCAGCCTTCGATATCCAGGCGGATCTGGCGAAGAGAAACGAAGGGCTTCCTGAGCATCGTCGCATGCGCTTCCGCATCGGTGTCAATCTAGGCGAGGTGATCGCGAAATCCGATGGGACCGTCTATGGCGACGGGGTGAACGTCGCTGCTCGGCTCGAGAACATTGGAGAGCCGGGAGGTGTCACCGTGTCCGGCAACGTGTTCGACCAGGTCAAGAATCGCCTGCAGCTCGGCTTCGACTTCATCGGTGAGCAGGAGGTGAAGAACATCGCCGAGCTGGTGCGCGCGTATCGCGTGGTGGCCGAGGGCGCAACGGTTTCCAAAACTCGGCCGAACAAGCGCAAGAAAACTATTCCTCGGTTGGTCCTGATAGGCGCAACTGGCAGCCTGTTGCTGCTTATGGGCGCGTGTATATGGTGGGCTATCCACACATTCAAACACGATGCAGTCTTGGCATTGCCCTCCGGCCCATCAATTGCGGTCCTTCCGTTCGACAATCTAGGCGGAGATCCCAGCCAGGAGTACTTCGCGGACGGCATCACGGAGGAAATTATCACCGCCCTATCCCGGTTCCAGAACCTGCGCGTAGCGGCTCGACACAACACTGCTGGCTACAAGGCAAAGGCAATCGATACACGCACTGTCGGCCAGGAGCTCAACGTCCGCTACGTCCTTGAAGGCAGTGTTCGCAGGGCTCCCGATGCAATTCGCATTACAGCCCAGCTCATCGAAGCCGAGGCCGGCTCTCATTTGTGGGCCGAGACTTATCAACGCCCCCTCACCACCAACAACCTCTTCGAAATTCAACAGGAAATCAGCGCAAGCATAGCCGCGGCTATTGCCGGGGATACCGGTGTGATGCTGACGAAGGCGTACAAGGACTCTCAAGGCAAGCCGACGACCAGCCTCACCGCGTATGAATGCTACATGCGTTTCAATGAGTATTTGCGCGAGAGTGTGCGGGAGGCCCACGGTCCGATTCGCGACTGTCTGGAGCACGCCGTAGAGCTGGATCCCAACTATGCCAACGCATGGGCTTCGCTGGCCAATATGTATGTCGACGAGGATCGATTTGGCTTCAATACACGACCCGGTGCACTTGACCGCGCGCTGAAGGCCGCGCAACGCGCGGTTCAGTTGGCACCGGAAAGTCAGACCGCATACGATCAATTGGCGTTCACCTATTTCTATCGTGGAGACCTGGATGCCTTCTTAGCCGCCGCAGATCGAACGATCCAATTGAACCCGAACAACACGTTTGCACTGGCCGACATGGGCAACCATTTGGCTTATGTGGGGCGCTGGGATAAAGGTGTAGCGCTGACGAAAAAAGCACTGGCGCTCGATCCTCGACCACCGGGCTGGTATTACAACGCGCAGTTCTTTGATCACTACCGCAAAGGCGAATACGAAGCCGCGCTCGCAATCGCGCAGAAGATGAACATGCCCGACTATGTATGGGCGGTTGCCGCAAGGGCAGCGGCTTACGGGCAGCTCGGTCGCGCTGAAGAGGCAAAGCCGGATGTAAGAAGGATTCTCGAGCTGGATCCTGATTTCGAGGCGACGGCAAGAGAGAAGCGCCGGCGATGGTTCCGTTTCCAGGAGCCACTGCTCGACCAATTCATGGAAGGCCTGCGCAAAGCGGGCTTGAAGATACCGGATAAGACCGGCTGATTCAGTGTGCTTGACGAGTCGTGCCGCGAACGGTTCAATCGGTCTTCTTCGGCATTTTCGGGATCAATCTCGACTCAGCACGCTGCCCGGATCCATCGAAGAAATGGATCTCACCCGCGCCATCGCATACCCATACTTCCTTGGCTCCAGCGGCCAGGTACAGCAGCGTCTTATGGCGCATCTCCTCCCAACTGTTCGATGGAGACATTACCTCCACGCAGAGGTTCGGTGCGGACAACAGAAACCCGCGTTCATCGATGCGCTCCTCGAAATCCGGGGCAGCGACGGACAAATCGGGGGCCTTGACGCCGTCGGAGGTATGCAGACCAACTTCCGGCCATATGTGCCACTCGGGAAGCGCATCTCTTATTGTCGTGCTTATTTTTTCTGCGCGCTTCGCATGCAGTAAGCCGATTGGAGGGTTCACGATGATTTGTCCCTGTCCGTTGGTTTCCCAAGGCGCGTCTAGATGCAGGCTCATCACATAATCGATGGCAGCGTCGACCAGCACATTGCGGGTGATTCGATGCGGAGCATTCATGCGTAATACCTCAACATCCACTTCCTGCATTCTATAACAACGAAAGGCCGAAAGGACTTCCGTACACCGGCCTGTGGCGTTGTTGTGAATGTGCGCCAAGCATGTAGCGCGTTACTGCTTTCGCAGAGCCCTCAACGCCTGCCGATCGATCTTCCGGTCGCAGTCTTTGGAAGTACCGTTGTTGCCACGCATGCGTTTCTCGGATGCGGCATCCTCCGAGTAGTGTTCTGCTTGACCGTGCTTTCATCTGGTGTTACCTTGGTGTCACCCGAAAGGATTGACTATGGGTTCTACCAAGACCACAACGCTGAAGCTGCCAGACGAGTTGAAGACGCGCATCGCACCGCTAGCGGAAGCGGTTGGAAAGACACCGCACGCGTGGATGGTCGAGGCGTTGGAAGCCCAGACCGCACTGGCTGAAATGCGCGAGCTGTTCATCGCTGATGCACAGGCATCGGCCGCTGAGATTGACGCCGGCGGACCGCTGTATGCCGCCGAGGATGTGCATGCCTATATCGTCGCACGCGCCAGTGGCAAGGCCGCGCGCAGGCCCACGCCCGTAAGGCGCACCCGAAAGCGTTAGCAAGCGGCGCATCGGTCAGCCGTGGCCGTAGTCTTCTATAGCGCCCGAGCGCTGGCTGACCTCGATCGTGTGTTCGATTTTCTCGTCCAGCACGATTCGACGCTTGCAGACACTGCAGCGGCGCTCATCGTCGATGCTATCACGGTCCTCGAGCGTCATCCCAACATCGGGCGGCCCACACGTGGCGACCTGCGTGAGCTTGTGATTTCGCACGGCCGGACAGGATATGTCGCTCTGTATCGCGTAACGCGCCAGGGCGGCCAAGTGGAGATCCTCGCCTTACGCCATCAGCGCGAAGCTGGGTTCGGCTGACGCAGCCTTGGACTACCGCTGGACGCAAGCGCGCAAATTGCTCTTTGGTCCAGTCATGGTATGCATCGACGGCGCTGAGCCACGCGACGAGCGGACCAGTGTCAACGAGTACGTCTGCGGCCCCGCGCACAGTCTTTTGCGACCGTCTCGCGCAAGTATTGCTGGTTGGTCGACAAGTGTCGCGGCCCGTGTATCGAGCCGATGAGATCTCCGGCGAGGTCGGCACACGTGAGCTCGCCGTGCGCCACCGTTTGCGCAAACAGCATCTGCTCCAGTGACTCCTGGACGATTGCGGATTCTGTGACGTTGCGCCGTCTGGCCTCTGCGGCAAGTCGTTCCCGGAGCGCTGCGGGCAGCTTTACGGAGATAGTGCTCATTCTGGTATTGCCCGTCGGGGCCGCCGAGTGTAAGCCGAGCGGGAGCGAGCCACAGCTGGGACCGTCCCAAGCCGGGAGCGCTCTCAGACTTTTCGTGACGCCCTGATCCCACGCCGGCCGAAGACCACAAGGGTCAATATCCCCACACCGAGCAGCAGCGCGCTTCCGGGCTCTGGCACGACATCGCCGGGCAGCACGGGAAACACCCGGCCGCCACCGTCCTTATTGGTCGCGAACTGGACGCCAGTGCCAAAGCTGAAGGCCCACACGCCGACGGTGGGATTGGGCTTGTATTCCGTACTCGACAGGTAGGAATCAGTGGCAATGATGTTCTGGAACAGGTTGTAGTTGGCGTTATGGGTAGTGTTGATGTCCTGCCCTGACACTCCACCCAGTTCAGTGTAGAACAAATGACCCATCTCGCTGCCGGTGCAGTTGGGGCCAAAGGAATCACCAACACCATCGTGTTGCCCGCATGTGGCATCGGGTTGCAGCGTAGGGGGAAGCCGCCAGCCGCTGAAACCCAAATAATTGGCGACATTCATCGCATCAATAAAGCTGTTCGCAGTATCCCACGTCATGGTGCCACTAGCGTTTATGCCCGGCACCCCGAAGGTATTGGTCTGGGCCAGATTCGCATTGGCCAGCCAAGTAAGGTCCAAGTCGGTGTCATACACGGCCTGGCCACCCAGGCGCGACACCAGCGCCGCGTCGGCAACCGATGCCCCACCCAACGTAATGGCGAGAAAGGTCCTGACTGCCCAACGAAGATGACATCCCATGGAATCTCCTCCAGCAATTGTTCCTCGTCGGGCGCCATCTTTTCACGACAATGGCCGCTTCACAACAATGGCGTGAGTTCCTCTTGCTCGTTAGGCACTCTCGGCCCCTCTGCCTCTGTTGTCAATAGGGACTCGAAAATGCGGTCACCCATTTGACGGGAGCGCTCTCAAACTTTTCGTGACGCCCTCAACGCCTGCCGATCGATCTTCCCGGTCCCCGTCTTCGGCAGCGCTTCCATGTACTCGATCACCCTCGGATACTTGTAGGGCAACAACTGCTGCTTCACAAAAGCCTGCAGCTCAAGTGTCATGTCCGCACCTGCCGACTGACCGCGCTTCAGCACCACCCATGCTTGCACGGTCATCAGCCGATTCGTGTCCTCGATACCGAGCACCGCACACTCCTGCACGGCTGGATGCTCGGCCAGACAGCGCTCGATCTCCAGCGGATGCACCCACTGCCCGCTCACTTTGATCAGGTCGTCCGCGCGGCCTTCGAAATAGTAGAAGCCGTCTTCATCCTCGTGAAAGCGATCGCCGGTCCAGATCCAACCCTCGCGGATCGTCTCGCGCGTCTTGTCCGGGCGATTCCAATACATCGGCGCAGACGAATCGCCGCGCACCCACATGATGCCGGACTCGCCGCGCGGCACGGCGTTGCCATCCAGGTCGGTCAGCTTGACCTCATACCCCGGCACACACGCGCCGCTCGCTCCGGGCTTTTGAAGATTGACCCGATTGGACAAATACATGTGCAGAACCTCGGTGGACCCGAGGCCTTCCATGATCGACAGGCCATAGCGGCTCTGCCACTCGCGGAACATCTCACTCGACAATACCTCCGCGGCCGAGATGCACAATCGCAGGCTCGACAGATCGCGCTCGTGCGAGCCGCGGTGCGCAAGCAGCGCGTTGTACAAAGTTGGCAGCCCGAACAAGATTGTCGGCCGATGCCGCTCGATGGCCGCGAACACCGCTTCAGGATCGGGTCGGTCAGGGTGCAGCACCGCGGCCGCGCCCACCGAAAAGGGAAAGGTCAGCGAATTGCCGAATCCGTACGCGAAGAAGATCTTCGGCGGCGAGAACACGATGTCGTCTTCGCGGATCGCGAGCAGCTGCCTTGCGTAGCTCTGATATGTGTACGGCACATCGTGATGCAGATGCACCACTCCCTTGGGCCGTCCGGTAGAACCCGAGCTATACATCCACAAAGCCATTTCATCGCGATGAGTATCCGCCGCTTCGAGCTCGGTCGGCTGACTCGCCAGCCATTCATCCCACCGATGGACCGTATAGAGGTGTCGCTCGGGGGGCGGCGATTCGGCACCGACGCTCACCAGATGCCGCAGCCGGCTCGCGTGTACATCTTCGTGCTCGAGAAGCTTAGCGAGTTCGCTGTGCACGATGCCGATTTCAGAACCGCTGTCCTGCAAATAGTAGGCGACCAATTCAGGCGGGGAGAGAGAATTGATCAGCACCGGCACGCACCCGGCGTGCATCGCACCGAAGATCGCAGCCACATACTCCGGCGTGTCGTACATCAGGAGCAACACGCGCTGACCGCGCGCCAAGCCTGCACTGAGCAGTGCGTTGCCAACCTTCCCCGCGACATCGCATAGCTCGCGATAAGTAGCATTGCGACCATCGCAATAGAGGGCGATCTTGCCGCCGCGCCCGGCCGTCAGGTTGTCGAACAGAATGCGCGATGCGTTGTAGCGCTCCGGGATCGCAAAGCCGATCTCGCGAGCACCTGGCGTGTCGCGAGGTACCGGGTCCGTAATCCGGCCTTCGCCTCTTGCCTTCCAGACGGGATCTGCACGCCGCTGCGCATCCACCATGGCCATGAAGCGGGGAGCGGTCTCGCGCAGACGCTCATCGCTCATCCGGCCGCTGCGCGTCATGTAGTCGTATGCGAGCTCCCACGGCTGCATTTGCATCTTGTCCGCGAGCCGCTCGTACCAGAATGAGCTGCGGTTGGCGGCGGCAACGATCTTGTCCACGATCGGGCTGCGCGTGCGCTCAAAACTTTGCAGCGCGCTGGCGACATCACTGCTTTCCTCGAGCGCTCGCGCCAATGCAATAGCATCCTCGCAGGCGAGCCGGGTACCAGAGCCGATCGAGAAGTGTCCGGTGCGCAACGCATCGCCGATCAGCACTCTGTTGTCGGCGATCCAGTTGCGTGTGTAGATGAGCGGGAAATTACGCCACATCGAGCGATTGGCAAGTAAAGGCAGGCCGTCGAGATCGGGCGCGAAGACTTGCTCGCAGTACGCGCGGCTCTCGTCGTCGCTCATGCGGTTCAGGCCTGCGCGATACCAGGTGGCAGCATCGCATTCGACGATGAAGGTGCTCATGGTCGGGCTGTAGCGGTAGTGATGCGCGACGAACGCGCCGTGCTCATTGGCGCGAAACGTAAGGGTCAGGCAGTCGAATACCCGGGTCGTGCCATACCAGGCGAATTTGTTGGTCAGGTGTTCGATGCGCGGCTTGAATTGATCGACGTGGGTACGCCTGAGCACAGAGTTGACGCCGTCTGCCCCAACCACGAGATCGAACTCACCGAGCGAATCAAGTGATTCGATGTGAGTACCGAACTCCACTTGCACGCCTTGAGCAATCGCGTGTCGCTGCAGCAGCTCGAGCAGCTTCATGCGTGCGATGGCGGAAAAGCCGTTGCCGTCTATGGTGATGGCCTGATCGCGGTGCACGATCTTCTGCACCGGCCACGATTCCATCTCCGCAGCGAGGACGGCGTAGATTTCCGGAGCGTCGCGCTGCAAAAATTCCAGCGCGCCGTGTGAGAACACCACACCAAACCCGAAGGTGACGTCGCGCGCGTTCTGTTCCAGGACGATCACGTCGTGCTGCGATTGCCGACGCTTGGTCAGAAACGCAAACAACAGCCCGGCCGGCCCGGCCCCGATGACGGCGATGCGCAGGCGCCGCGTCATTGAGCTTTCAGGCGCGTGCGCGCAGCTTGAACCGCTGAATCTTTCCGGTTGCGGTCTTCGGCAACTCGGGAAGGAACTCGACCCAGCGCGGGTACTTATAGAGCGCCAACCGGGCTTTGACGTACTGCTTGAGGCTTTCCGCGAGCGCATCGTCGGCACGGACGCCGGGCTTGATGACCACGAATGCTTTCGGTTTGATCAGTTGGTTTTCGTCGGGCATGCCGATCACCGCAGCCTCCAGGACATCGGGATGGGTAACCAGGACCGCTTCGACTTCGAACGGCGACACATACATGCCGCTCACCTTCAGCATGTCGTCGGAGCGCCCGCCGTAGGTGTAGTAGTCTTCCGCATCGCAAGTATATTTGTCGCCTGCTCTGGTCCACACGCCGACGAAGGTCGTAAGGCTCTTCGCACGATTATTCCAGTATTGGATCGCGCTGGTCGGACCGCTGATCTGCAGTTCACCGAGCTCGCCTTGCGCGACATCCTGCCCATACTCATCGACCAGGCGGATCGCATAACCGGGCACGGGCTTGCCGGTGGTGCCGTAGCGCACCTCGCCAGGCCGGTTGGAGATGAAGATGTGCAGCATCTCGGTGGAGCCGATGCCATCGAGGATCTCCACACCGAAGTGCTCGGTCCAACGTTTGCCGATGTCGGCAGGCAGCGCCTCACCCGCCGATGTGCACACGCGCAAGGCGACCTCGTCTCGACTCGGCAATTCCGGATTTGCGAGCATCATCCCGTACAGGGTCGGGACGCCGTGGAAAATGGTCGGGCGGTGCTCCTTGAGGCGCTTGAACACCGCGGCCGGCGTAGCGCGTTCGGCCATCAGCACAGCGGTCGCGCCGACAGAGAGCGGGAACGTGAGTGCATTGCCCAGCCCGTACGCGAAGAAGAGTTTCGCCGCAGAGAAGACGACGTCGCCTTCGCGAATACCGAGGATCGGCTTGGCATACAACTCGGCGGTCTGGATCAGGCTCGAGTGGATGTGCACCGTTCCCTTGGGCGTCCCGGTCGAGCCCGACGAGTACAGCCAGAAGCATGCGTCATCGCATGTCGTCGACGCGGGCTCGAAGCGCTCTGAGGCCTGCGCGAGCAAGCTCTGCAAGTGAAGATTTCCGCGTCCATCGACGCCCGATACGATGACGTGTTTCAAGAACGAGGATTCGGACACCAGCGGAGCAAAGGTCGGCAGCAGCGTCTCCGAGACAATCAGGGCGCGGGCACGGCTGTCCTGCAGCATGAATTTATAGTCCGCTGTCGACAGCATCGTGTTCGCCGCGATGGGCACGATGCCGGCCTTGACCGCGCCCAGAAAAACAGCGGGAAAGTCGATCGAGTCGACATGAGCGAGCATGATGCGGCTCTCCATGTCGAGGCCCAGCGCAGTAAGCACATTCGCCGCACGGTTGACGCGCTGTACCAGTTCGCCATACGTGTAGCACCCGTTGTCATCGATGTAAGCGAGTTTGTCGGCACGTCCGGCTGCGAGGTTGCGCTCGATCAAGTCATGCGCAGCGTTGTATTCGCGCGGGATCGTGACGATCGGCGGACTGACGCTATGGTCCGCAGAGCTCAATGCGGGCACCTTCTCCTCCATGTCTAGTGGTCTGCTTCGGACGCCTGATGGGAAGATAACTCAGCTGCGGCCTCACGTCACGCAGCCGGCCATTTCCTGCAGCCGCTAGATGCGCACGAGCGCTTTTCGACTCCAAGGCAAGAGGTGCTGGACGACCTTATTGGGCAAGCAGGCGCCCCAGTTCCTGGTTTTCGTCCAGGCATTGCTCTAGGTGCTGCTCCCCAATCTGCTCCCGGCACAACGCCACCCACCCATCGATCCACTCCGCTGCCACCTCTTCGGGCATCGTGCCCGCGCTGGCATCATGCAACAGAATTTCGCCGATGCGGCGAGCCCCCAGCTCAGACAGAATCCTGTCGAAGCGCCGGCCGCCGTTGCAGAATGTGTCGTGGTATGTGCGGTCGCCCAGTGCGATCACGCCGTAGGACACGGTCGAAAGATCCGGGCGCTCACTCTGCAAAGACTCGTACAATTGCTTGGCGTTGTCCGGCACGTCGCCCTGACCGTACGTCGAGCTGCAGATCAAATACAGCTTGCCGGGCTCGATCGCGTCGGCATTCAAGTTGTCCATCAGCACCGCGCGCGCTGCCGTGTCACCGTCGTCCAGACGCAACTCCAATTCCTGCGCTACGAGCTGCGCCGTGCCGGTCATGGTGCCCACCAATATCGTGATGTCGAGTCCCAAGTGCAGCTCCGGGTGCTTGGTCGATTTCAGTACGCCTGGTCGTTTTTTCTTTGCTTCTGGCTCGACCTGCATTATAGTACTACTTGGATCCATATCAAGCATTATATTGCATGTCAGCGATTGCCACATTGAAGGCCCGAGCCGGCAGTTCCAGGCGCGTCCCTGCCAGACAGGCGGTTGCCGCCAGCGATAGCGGTTTCCTCGTGGAGCTCGGAGAGCGTGTGCGGGCCGCCCGTGCGCGACGCGGCATGACGCGCAAGGATCTCGCAGGGCAATCCCAGGTCTCCGAACGCTACCTTGCACAGCTCGAAGGCGGGCACGGCAACATCTCGGTGCTGCTGTTGCGCCAGATCGCGGCGGCTCTCGGCCTGGCGCTTGCCGATCTATTGCATGAGGAAGCGGATAACAGCGCCGAAGTCGCACTGATCAGTCAATTTTTGCAACGGCTGCCCGCGAAGAAGCTCACTGAGGTGCGCGCCCATCTGGTGCGCAAGTTCGGCAACGGCGAGGATGACCGGCACGGCCGCATTGCGCTCGTGGGTCTGCGCGGCGCCGGGAAATCTACGCTCGGCGCGCGGCTGGCGAAGGAACTTGGCGTTGCTTTCCTCGAGCTCGACCAGGAGATCGAGCGGGAGGCTGGGACGAGCCTTTCGGAGATCTTTCTGCTGTACGGACAGGCTGGATACCGGCGCTACGAGCGGCGCGGTCTGGAAAATCTGCTCAAGCGCCGCGATCGTTTCGTGCTCGCGACCGGCGGCAGCATCGTGTCCGAGGCCAGCACGTATGATCTGCTGCTGTCGAGCTGCTATACGATCTGGCTGAAGGCGCTTCCCGAGGAGCACATGGCGCGCGTGGTCGCACAGGGCGATACGCGTCCGATGGCAGGCAACAATGAAGCGATGGTCGATCTGAAAAGGATCCTCGCCGCGCGCGCCGCTTTGTACGGACAGGCCGACGCTGTAGTGGATACGGCGCAGCGTACCGTCGCTCAGAGCTCGAAAGACCTGAAGAAGCTCGCAGCTCATTTATAGGAGACATTGGCATGAGCGCCGTTTCTCAACCGGCATCCCGTGATCACCGCCAGCCGATCTTGTTCGATCGGCACCCCAACCACTATGTGCATTGGCGCCTGAGCTTCGCTGGTGCAATTGCGACACTCTCCATGGATGTCAACGAGGAAGGTGCGCTCGTGCCGGGATATCGGCTGAAGCTGAACTCCTATGATCTCGGCGTGGATATCGAATTGCACGATGCGCTCCAGCGTATCCGCTTCGAACATCCTGAGGTCAAGTGCGTGGTCATCACGAGCGCGAAGGAGCGCATGTTCTGCTCGGGCGCGAACATCTACATGCTCGGGCAGTCGAGCCACGCATGGAAGGTGAACTTCTGCAAGTTCACCAACGAGACGCGCAACGGCATGGAAGATTCCAGCCGCCACGAGGGCCTCAAGTTCCTGGCGGCGGTGAACGGCACGGTGGCCGGTGGCGGCTACGAGCTCGCGCTCGCCTGCGATGAAATCGTCATGGTGGATGATCGTTCTTCGACCGTGAGCCTGCCCGAAGTGCCATTGCTCGGCGTGCTGCCCGGCACCGGCGGCCTCACCCGCCTCACCGACAAGCGCCGCGTGCGTCGCGATCTCGCCGATATGTTCTGCAGCACCGCCGAGGGGGTGCGCGCAGATCGCGCGAAGCAATGGAATCTGGTCGATCGCATCGCAAAGCCGCAGCAGTTCAAGGACGCAGTGGCTGAGCGGGCAGCGGCACTGGCAGAACACAGCACGCGGCCCGGCTCGGGAAAGGGCATCCTGCTCACCCCGCTGGAGCGCACGATCGACGAGCGCGGCTATCACTACCGGCACGTCGATGTTGCGATCGATCGTGCGGCGCGCACGTTGACGATCACCGTGCGCGCCCCGACTCCCGGACAGCCGCAGGGACTGCCATCGATCCACGCTCGCGGCGCTCAATGGTGGCCGCTCGCCATGGCGCGCGAGCTGGATGATGCGATTCTTCTGCTGCGACTCAACGAGCCCGACATCGGGTTGTGGCTGCTCAAGACCGAAGGCGCTATCGAGCAGATGCTCGAGATGGACGCTCTCCTGCTCCGCTACCGCACCGACTGGCTGGTGCGAGAGACCATCGGTCTACTGCGTCGTACGCTGGCGCGTCTCGATGTTTGCTCGCGCACGCTGTTCGCCATCATCGATCAGGGTTCGTGTTTCGCCGGGAGCTTGTTCGAGCTCGCGCTCGCCGCCGACCGCAGCTACATGCTGCTGTCGGAGGAGCAGGATAGCGCGGCCCGCATTGCGCTGTCCGAGATGAACTTCGGCACCTACCCCATGGCGAATCTTCAGACCCGTTTGCTGACCCGCTTCTGCGGTGACAAGACGCCGGTAGGCGCAGCCCATGGCGTGGTCGGGAATCATCTCCCCGCATCGCTCGCGCTCGAGCTCGGCCTGGTCACCTCGACACCGGACGACATCGATTGGGCCGAAGAGGTGCGCCTGGCTGTGGAAGAGCGCGCGAGCTTGTCGCCTGATGCGCTGACGGCGATGGAAGCGAACCTGCGCTTCCCTGGCGCCGAGACGATGGAGACGCGCATCTTCGGACGTCTGTCCGCATGGCAGAACTGGGTGTTCTCCCGGCCCAATGCGGTGGGCGAGCAAGGGGCGCTGAAGGTGTTCGGGACGGGGTCGAAGGCGCGCTTTAACTGGGAGCGGGTTTGAAAAGCGTGAAAAAGTGAAGAGGTGAAAAGGTGAAGCGGAATCATCGCGAGTTGCGAGCTTGGCAGGACTCGATGACGCTCGTCGAGGATCTGTATCGGATTACGGCCGTCTTTCCAAAGGAAGAACTCTATGGTCTGACAAATCAGATTCGCCGTGCTGCCGTGTCCGTACCATGCAACATCGCTGAAGGCGCCGCACGCAGTGGACCAAGAGAACTGCGCCAGTTTCTGTCAATCGCTCAGGCATCACTGTCCGAGCTGGATACGTTGCTCGAAATAGCAGGCCGGATCGGCTACCTCCTAGACACGCGGGCCACCATATCGCGTCTCGATCAGTTGACCGGTCTCATAGCCAAGTTACGTTCCTCCATCCGTGTGGCGTAATGTTCACCTCTTCACCTTTTCACCTCTTCACCTTACGCAGGCAAGACAGTCATCTGATGGAGGCTTCATGTCCATAGATTACGCGCAGAAGATCCCCAACAACGTCAACCTCGCCAACGACCGCACGCTGCAGCGTGCGCTCGAGCACTGGCAGCCGAAGTTTCTCGACTGGTGGCGAGAGATGGGGCCGAACGACTTCGCGCAAGCGGACGTCTACCTGCGCACCGCAGTCGGCGTCGACGCGCAAGGCTGGGCGAGCTACGGCGCGGTGAAAATGCCCGATTACCGTTGGGGCATTTTCCTTGCGGACCCGGTCGCAGATCGCACGATCGGGTTCGGCGACCACTTCGGTGAGCCGGTCTGGCAGCAGGTGCCGGGGGAATTTCGCTCGCAGTTTCGCCGCATCGTCGTCACACAAGGGGACACAGAGCCGGCTTCGGTCGAGCAGCAACATCTGCTCGGTCATACCTGCCCTTCGCTGTACGACCTGCGCAATCTGTTTCAAGTGAACGTCGAGGAAGGTCGGCACCTTTGGGCGATGGTGTACTTGTTGCACGCCTACTTCGGGCGCGACGGACGCGAAGAAGCCGAAGAGCTGCTTGCCCGCCACTCCGGCGACATCGACAAGCCACGCATCCTCGGCACCTTCAATGAGCCGATCAGCGACTGGCTGTCGTTCTTCATGTTCACGTACTTCACCGACCGCGATGGCAAGTTTCAACTGAAGAGTCTAGCCGAGTCCGCATTCGACCCGTTGTCGCGCACCTGCCGCTTCATGCTCACCGAAGAAGCGCATCACATGTTCGTGGGCGAGACCGGCGTGGGGCGCGTCGTGAAGCGCACGCTCGAGGTGATGAAGGAGATCGGCACCGATGATCCGCAGGCGGTTCGCTCCCGCGGTGCAATCGACCTCCCGACCATCCAGCGTTATATGAATTTCTGGTTCACCTCGTCGCTGGACCTGTTCGGGTCGGAGGTATCGTCCAATGCCGCCAGCTCGTTCGCCACCGGCATCAAGGGCAGGCCGGATGAAAGCCAGTATCAGGATCACATCTGCAGCGACTCGACTTATGAGCTGGAGACTCCACAGGGCAAAGAGGCGGTGAGTCTACGCAATGCCATGAATGAAGTGATGCGCAGCTCGTACATCAAGGACTGCGAGATCGGCGTGAAGCGCTGGAACACACAGATTCAGCGCGCGGGTTACGAGTTCCGGCTCGCGTTGCCGAGTCCGCACTTTCGCCGTTCGATCGGCGCATGGGCCAATGTGGCGACCGACCCGCAAGGTCGACCAATCACTCGTGAGGAATACGACCACCGCCTGGCCGAATGGCTGCCGACCGAAGCCGATCGAGCATTTGTGCGCAGCCTCATGCAACGCGTGATTGAGCCGGGCAAGATGGCTGGGTGGATTGCACCTCCGGATCGAGGTATCAATAACCTGCCGGTGGCATATGAGTACGTCCACCTCAGCTAGTGGACTGTAACGGATGAATCGGCAGTGTTTGTTCCCCTCCCTTGCGCAGCGGGGGAGGGCCAGGGAGGGGGCAGCTCGCCGTGGTTGCTACTACCGAGTATATACAATTACTCAGGCCTGACCCCTTACTGTTACCGCATTCCCGATCGCTGAACCGGGAACGCCAGCTATTTCACGGCGAACGTCTTAGTGCCAGCCGACTTGTCGCCCACAAAAATCTCGACCTGATAGTCTCCCGCTGGCCACCCGTCCGGCTTGCTGATATGGAATTCGCTCGTGGCGGGGCCGGTCGGCACGATCGTCTGCGTCTCCTCTTTCACCAAAGTCTCCTGCCCATTCTTCCGGTAGGTCCATTTCGCTTTGAGGATCGCCGTTCCGGTCCCGGTGGTGTCGACTGAAGCGTAGATCGTGTCCTTCTTGCTGAATGCATCGCCGGCCTGTGTGACCTTCTTGTCGGCGCCGATCGCACTCCCCAGGCTGATCGTACTGACCGCCACACCGGCGGGAGCGGGGGCCGGCGCAGGTGCGGGTGCCGGTGCGGGTGCGGCTTCGGGCTTTGGAGCTTCTTCCTTTTTTCCGCACGCGCTGAGCACCAGGGTAAGGGCAGCTAGCACGGCGAGGGTATGTTTCCGATTCATGACGATGTCGTTCCTTGTTGACGTTGGAGGAGTCGCCGCCTTAGGCGGGTGGGATCTTGAGTTTTTGGCCGGGATAGATCTTATCGGGGTCCTTGAGGATATCCCGGTTCGCTTCGTAGATCCGCTTCCATTCGTTGGCGTTCCCGTACTCCCGCTTGGCGATCTTCGAGAGGCTGTCGCCCGAAACGACTTCGTAGATCTTCGTTGCCGTGGAGCTCGAGCCGCTTTCGACATTCGAAAAATCCGGCGTATCTTCGCTCATAGAGGTTCTCCTTTCGAGTCATTGGACATCGCGGCGAGGACAGGTCAACTGGCGAGCTCGCCATTGCCCCTTTTCGGTCTTGGCATGCCAGCCCGCCAGACGCATTCTACGCGTAGGAAGCTCAGTGCTGCCCGGAGCGGTATATCTGGCGTTGACATTCGACCTGGGCAAGTTGGAGGAAGCGTGTTCACAAGGAGTCGCACCCAGCTCTTGCCGCTCCTGGCAGGTGGGAAGGTCGCACTCCTAACACCAACCAGGATCATTCAGCGCGCGGCGGGGTAAGAGCTCGAGAGTCGGGAAGCTATGCACGCCTCTCGAACCCTCTTGACTCATGGGAACGGCGACTTGCAGACTCTGATTGGCGCACCGGTTCAAGGTGGGTTGCCATGAGACGGCCCCAGGCCCGTCTCCGCTTGCTCGAGCCAGAACCGCATGCCCATCTCGCGGTACAGCGTCGCCGCGGCGGCGAAATGCTGTTTAGCTTCCATGCGCTGGCCGGTCTTCGCGTGCAGCTTGCTGAGGCCGAAGTGACAGTGGGCTACGAGCGGGCGCATGCCCAGCTCGATCGCGAGCGCGAGTGCGTGCTGATAGGCGTCCTCGGCCTGCGCGGCGTCGGCCTTTTCGATCTCAGCGGGCCCGCGGGCGAGGATGCCACCTAGCAGTTTCAAAGCCCAGGCTTCCCAGCCCCGCTCCTGGTGGGCGCGCGCCAGCACCACGGCCTGCTCCGCGTGCTCCCGCGCCTCGGCGATCCGTCCGACGACGAGGTAGGCCTCGGCCACGAACGTGATGAACAACGAACGGAGTCCCGGGATCCGCATCGCCCTGATCGCTTCGAGCGCTTCCTCCAGCAACGGCACTGCGTCGGCCGCGCGCCCCGACCAGAGATAGGCGGAGCCCAGGAACGCCGCGACGAACGGCAGAATGATGCGAATCTCCATCCCCCGACAGAGCGCGAGGCCCGGCTCCAGCACCTGAGTTGCCGCCGCGAAATCTCCGTGGCGCAGATGGGCATACCCGAGGCCACGGCGGGCCCAGACCTCGCTGTAGGAATGGCCGGCTCTCTGCGCGATCCCGAGGCCCTCTTCCCCTGCGGCGATGGCTTCGGCGAACTCTCCCAGGTCGGCCAGGACCTCCGCCAGGACATGGCGGGCGAGCACCGCAGGCATCCCCGACAGCCCGAAGCGCTCTCCGAGCGGCGCCTCTGTGACGAGGGCGATCGCCCTGCGCACGGGCTCCACCGCTCGGCGTGTGTCGCCGCCATACCAGAGCGCCGCGCCCAGCACATGGTTCGCGACGACGCGCAGCCCGAGGTCGCCGACCCTCTCAGCGATGGCGCACGCGCTCTCCCCCGCTTCGATCGCTCGAGCATGCTCGCCGAGGAGGCTTTGGAGATACGCCTGGTACCCAAGGACCCACCCACTCCGCCGCTGGTCCCCGAGCCCCTCCGCCAGCGCGCGCGCCTCGCCCAGAACCTCGCCCAGTCGCGCGAACTCGCCAAGCGGCACGAGGGCGTTCCGCTGCTCGAAGCACAGGTCGATGAGCTGCTCAGTCCGCTCTCGACTTTCCGGCAATTTGTCCAACGCGGTCCGTGCCTGGTCGAAGTGGGCGAGCGCCTCTCGAGCGGCCGAGCGCTCGAGCGCCCGGATCCCGGCCTGCCGGCTATAGCGGACCGCTTTGTCCCACAGGGCCCCGCGCAGCGCATGGTGGGCAAGGCGCTCCACCTGTTCATTCAGGCGGTCTGCGTAGAGCCACTCGATCGCGGCCACAATCTGCGCGTGAAGCTGGCGGCGCCGGTCGCCGAGCAGGCTGCCGTAGGTCACCTCATGGGTGAGTGCATGCTTGAAGGTGTACTCCAGGTCCGGGAAGATCTGCGTGTCGTAGAGGAACTCCGCCTCCTGCAGATGGGCGAGCCCCCGCCGCAGGGTCTCCTCCGGTTGCTCCGCGATCGCCGCCAGCAGCGCGTAGGGAACATCCTTGCCGATCACCGAAGCGGCTTGCAGCAGCAGCTTCTCCTCTGGTGGCAGCCGGTCGATGCGCGCGGCCAGGATCGTCTGCACCGTGGAGGGCACCTGCAGTGTGTCCACTGGCCGTGTGAGGCGGTAGGCTCCGCGTTCGCCCACGAGCGCGCCCGTCTCCACCAGCGTACGCACGGTCTCCTCGAGGAAGAACGGGTTGCCGCGCTTGACCAGCATCTGCGTGAGCGGTGCGAGCCCCGGGTCTGGGCCGAGCAGTGCCGCGAGCAACTCCTTCGCGCTCTCGGCGGGCAGGCTGTCGAGGCGAAGCTGCGAGTACGCCGTCTTGCTGCCCCAGCGGTGCTCGTACTCGGGACGGTAGTTCACCAGCAGCAGCAGGCGCGCGGAGCCCAGGCTCTCCACGATGCTGTCGAGCAGGGCCTGGGTCTCGCCATCGACCCAGTGCAGGTCCTCGAACACTACGAGCAGCGGTTGCACCTGGGCTTCGCGCAGCAGCAAGCGTTTGACCGCGTCCAACGTGCGCTGGCGGCGCTGCGGCGGATCCAGAGAACTCCAGGCCGCGTCCTCGACCGGCACGTCGAGCAGAGCGAGCAGCGCCGGGAATATCGGCCTCAGGGATTCGTCCAGGGTGAAGAGCTTGCCGGTGACCTTCTCGCGCATCTCGCGATGATCGTCGCGGTCGCCGATCTTGAAGTAGCCTTTCAGAAGATCGATCACCGGCAGGTAGCTGGTCGCCTTGCCATAGGACACCGACGAGGCCTCCAGGATCAGCCAATCCTGCACTCGATGCGAGTGAGTAAACTCGTAAGTGAGCCGCGACTTGCCCACTCCGGCCTCGCCCACGATGGCGACCACCTGGCCATGGCCGGCACCCGCCTGACCCATGACCCGGCGCAGGTGATCGACCTCAGCATCGCGGCCCACGAAGCGCGTGAGGCCGCGCAGGGCGGCTGCCTGCAAGCGCGTGCGCGCCTGACCCGCTCCCGTCAGCTCGAAGATCTCGATCGGGTCTGAGAGGCCTTTCACCGGGATGGGCCCGAGTGATCGCACCTCGACGTAGCCCTCGGCCAGCCGCATGGTCTCGCTCGTCAGTCGCACGGTCCCGGGCGGGGCGAGTTGTTCCATGCGTGCGGCCAGGTGCGTGGTCTGGCCCACCGCGGTGTAGTCCATGTGCAGATCGCTGCCAATCGCACGCACCACCACGTCGCCCGAATTCAGCCCGACCCGGATCTGTATTTCCACGCCGTGCGAGCGGCGCGTGTTCTCCGTATAGCGCTTGAGCGAGTCCTGCATGCGCAACGCCGCGTAGCAGGCGCGCACGGCATGGTCTTCGTGGGCGAGCGGCGCGCCGAACAACGCCATGATGCCGTCGCCCATCACCTGATTGACGGTACCCTCGTAATGATGCACGGCTTCCATCATGCGTTCGAGCACCGGATCGAGGATCTTGCGCGCCTCCTCGGGGTCGCGATCGGCGAGCAATTCCATCGAGCCTTTGAGGTCGGCGAAGAGCACGGTCACCTGCTTGCGCTCGCCTTCGAGCGCGCTCTTCGAAGTGAGGATTTTTTCGGCGAGATGCTTGGGAGTGTAGGAAGCCGGAGAGCGCACTGGCGCGACGGTGCCACTGGTCCGCAGGCCTTCGATCGCCCGTAGCAGCTTTTTGCGATGACCGAGTGAGACCCCCAGCTTCTCCAGCTCGGCGTCGGTGAGCAGGGGCAGGGCATCGAGGTCGACGTCGTTTTCGGCGAAGACCGCACCGTAACGCTCCAGCCCAAGCTCTCGCAGCCAGGTCAATAAGGCGTCCATGCTAACCACAACACAACCAGATACAGCCGCTCGCAGTTGGAACCAAGATACCTTTCGACTTCGACTCGTCGCGCATCCGGCCCGCTGCGGGAACAATGAGAGATCATCTTGCGCCTTCCACCGCGGAGAGTCGACCGCGGTTGCTCGATGGCAACCGCCCGCGTTAGCCTGTCATACCAGATTTAGGAATTCCCGGCGCCCACCATACCTCTTGACGGCACCGACTCAGTCGCAGAAAGTAGCCAATCCATCCGCATCGTGCCGATTCGCGACGCGCGTGGCGGCGATCCCCCGAACGGTCACAAGGAGCAAACCCATGGCAGCGAAGCAATTCGAGCCCAAGTTCATGAAGATCAGCGTCCTCACCGCGGCGCTGCAGGAGCTGACGCCGCGCGAGATTCGCGACAAGGATCCCGACCGCGCGATCGAAGAGTGGCTGCAGTTCGCACGCGACGTCGGCGCCGACAACATCGAGCTCTCCGCCGCACTGCACCCGACCGAGAGCGACATCCCGGCTGACGCGATGCTCGATCCTGTCGCCAACACGCTGGACCTGCGCCAGCCGTTCGACAAGAGGCGCGCACAGCGCGTGTTCACGGCGATGAAGGAAACCGGGGTCGGCCTCTCCGACCTCGGGTACTTCGACAACATGCTCCACGACGACCCGGCAGTGCGGAAGAAGAAGTTCGACTTCATGATACGGGTGTTCGAGGCTGCAGTCCTGCTCGAGAAACCCGCGGTGGTGGGGTTCGTCGGCCGCAACCAGACGCTGCAGATGGACCAGAATCTGCAGATGTTCGAAGAAGTGTTCGTCCCTCTGCTCAAGGAGGCGAAGGCGCGCGGCATCGAGTACCGCGTGGAGCAGTGTCCGATGCCCGGCTGGACGACGCTCGACAACTTCCACAACAACATCGCTTACGCGCCGGGCCCGTGGATCGCGCTGGCCCGCATCTGTGAGAAGCACGGCGTCGCCGGCAATTTCCGCATTCACTACGATCCTTCGCACGCCATCCTGATGGGCCAGGACACACGCTCGATCTTCCAGTACCTGAAGGACGAGGGCTACGATCATCTGATCGGCGGCTTTCACGTGAAGGGCCAGGTCATGGATGCCAAAGGCATTGCCGCCTGGGGCTACGGTGGCCAGACCATGGAGCGCGGTGACTGGGTCAACGGCAAGCCCTCGCCCAAGCCCGCCGATCAGCTCAACGCATGGAAGAAGCAGGTCGTTTTGTGCGAGCACGAGCTGCCCGGCACGGCCAGGCACGATCCGCTGGGCTACCTGCAGAATCGCACCGTCGATTGGCTCGACCATCAGCTCGCCGCGCGCGAGCTGCTGAAGCTCGACGTGGCCAACACCTACCTGGTGATCGAGCACGAGTATCCGAAGGCGCGCATCCAGGACAAGGAAAAGCTCAAGCCCATCCTGGCCGGCTCGATCGCCTTCACGCGTAAGATCGACGAGGCGGCGGCTTGCATGTACGCGCTCCAGCACGAGGTGCTGAAGTCGCAGGGTATCCCGATCCAGGGGCGTGGCCGCCAGGCCTATTCGACCTAGCCCGCTACCCGACAACCACACCGCATCAGAGGCACAACATGGCCAAGAAGGAGTTGAACGTCGCAATGATCGGGTACGACTTCATGGGTCGCGCCCATTCGAATGCCTGGCGCCAGGTCGCGCGCTTCATGCCGGATCTCCCCTACGAGCCGGTCATGAAAGTCGTGGCCGGCCGTACCGAGGCGAAGGTCAAGGAGGCTGCAGAGCGTCTGGGCTGGGAGGAGTACGCGACGCGCTGGGAGGACGTCATCGCGCGCAAGGACATCGACATCATCGACATCTGCACGCCCGGCGATTCGCACATGCCCATCGCGATCGCCGCGGCAGAGGCGAAGAAGCACATCCTGTGCGAGAAGCCGCTCGCCAACACCCTCGCCGATGCGCAGCAGATGTGGAACGCCGCAACCAAGGCCGGCGTGATCCACATGGTCTGCCACAACTATCGTCGGTGCCCAGCGGTGGCGCTGGCCAAGCAGCTCATCGACGCCGGGAAGATCGGGAAAATCTACCACTACCGCGGCACCTATCTGCAGGACTGGATCGTCGATCCGGCGTTCCCGCGCGTGTGGCGGCTGATGAAGTCCAGGGCGGGCTCGGGGTCGCTCGGCGACATCCTCTCGCACACGATGGATCTGTCGCGCTACTTAGTGGGCGAGCCGGTCGAGGTAAACGGCCTGCTAGAGACGTTCATTACCGAGCGGCCGCTGCCCGACAACGCGGCGAAGAAAGGTCCAGTGGACGTCGATGACGCCGCGTTATCGCTCGTGCGCTACGACAACGGCGCGGTCGGCTACCTGGAAGGCACGCGCTTCGCCACCGGCCGCAAGAACTACAACCGCTTCGAGATCAACGGGGCCAAAGGCAGCATCGTCTGGGACCTCGAACAGTTGAATGAGCTGCAGCTCTACGTGGAAGAAGGGCCCAACAGCGGCTTTCGCACCATCTCGGTCACCGACGCTAAGCACCCGTACGTGGGCGCGTGGTGGCCATCGGGACACATCATCGGTTACGAGCACTCGTTCACGCACACCGTGTACGACTTTCTGCGCGCGATCGCCGAGCAGAAGCTACCCTCGCCCAGCTTCGAGGATGGCTACAAGAACCAGCGCGTGCTCGATGCCATCGAGCGCTCGGCACAGGATGGGAAGTGGGTGAAGATCGGGTAGCGGGGCGGAGAGATGCTACTCGCTGCAGGTCCGCAGATCAGCGAAAGGGATTTCGAACCTTCAGTCGACCCTCAAAGACCTGACCATCCTGCATGTCCTCGGACATTACGGTCTTGCACCCCGCAAGCAGCGCCGCTGAAACGATCATTGCATCATAGACAGACAGCCCATATCTCTCGGCGACCTGCAAGCCCATGTCATGGGTTTCTTCGCTGATTGGTACAATCGCGCACACGACCCGGATCGTCGCGAGCACCTCGCGGATGTCCGCGATCGACATCCTGAGCTTACGCGAGGCAACCGACGCGAACTCGTTGAGCACTTGAACACTGACAACCCCGCCGGCGATCAACTCCTTCTCGGCGCGATCCGCTCTCGCCTCGTCGCCCGAGAGCAGATATAGAATAACGTTCGTATCGAAGAATCTCTCAGCCGCGCTCATTGGCTTCCAGACGGTCGAACTTGAAGTCGGCAGGAAGCCGGCCGCGGAATTTCCTCAGTTGCGCCAGCAACTCGCGCCTCCCCGGGCGTTTCTTGACTTCGAACGCGCGCGCGCCAACGACGTGGATTTCGATTTCGTCGCCTTCCTTGAGTGTCAGCGCCTCGACTACCGCGGCAGGTAGGCGTACCGCCAAGCTGTTACCCCATTTTGCCACTTGCATGGTGTCCTCCGCGACTTATAGATATACACACTGCAATTGTATATCATATGGGCAATTCTGCAAGGAACTAAGGACTGGGGTGCAATCGGATCAACCCTGTTTCGGCAGTAGTTCTGCCAGCGCGTAGAAGCTCTTCTGCGGGAACCGGTCCAGCGGGTAGAACCGCGTGATGACTCGTACCGCTTGCTCGTAGCTGC
>Ga0335082_10001613_pt1 | contig 24071 bp, 19 predicted proteins | sample Lox_Sample_41_FD_206718 | JGI IMG/M metagenome (GOLD analysis project Ga0335082, IMG submission 206718) | Soil microbial communities from Loxahatchee National Wildlife Refuge, Florida, United States - Lox_Sample_4.1 | ecosystem: Environmental > Terrestrial > Soil > Wetlands | place: USA...
AACCGTCAAGCCCGCGGCAAACGCCTTGAGAAACTCCTCACGATTCTGTTCCTGGACCGCCTGCGCCCGCTCGCGGGTCGCAGGATTGGCCTTCCAGTCGTAAATCTGCGCAGGCACGGAGACGGTCTGCAGAACTTCGAAATCGGGCTTGCGGCCGCCTCCGAGCAAGGTCTCAACGCGCTGCGATTTTAACCACCATTCTGCCACCAGCCGATCGGTGGGCAGGCCGCCCTGCAAAGGCGAGGTCGTGATGCCGTACTGGTTGAGGTTGTAGCGGCGTACAACCGCCCCCAATTTTTCGATGTTGAGATAGGCGTTCTTGATCTCCAGTGGATCGAAGGTCCACTCCATGAGTTCGAAGCCGCGGGCCAGCGCATCTTCGCGCTGATAGAGCTTGAGGCGGCGCCCGAGTCCGGCATTGCGATGGGCCTTGCGCACGGCCAGCATGTGCGAATAGAGATAGGCATGACGGCCGCGCCAGCCGGGAATGGCAAAGGCAAAGCCGACCAGTTCCCTTCCTTCAAATGCACCGACGACCTGGCCGCCGACTTTTTCCGCGACCACAAAAATGCGCAGGGGCACGAGTTCAATGTCGGTGAAGTTCCACACTTCTTTCTGCAAGGCAATACAGGCGCGCATTTCCTCCAGGCCCTGGCATCTGCGAATCAGGATCGAATCGGCGCTCACTGCTGGCTGGGCTCCTGCTGTTTGGCCTGCTGCCAGAGCGATTCCAGTTCTTCCATGGACGCCTGTCCGGGGGTGCGGCCGGAAGAACGTAGCTGCTCTTCCATCCACTGAAAGCGGCGCTTGAACTTGCGGTTGGTCTTCTTCAGGGCAGATTCCGGGTCGAGCGCGAGGTAGCGGGCGATATTGACCAGCACGAAGAACAGATCCCCCACCTCTCCCTCCAGGCGGCTGCGGAGACCGTCGCTGATCATCGGACGGCCAGAGCCGGCGACGCCGCGGCCATGGGGCTGGGGACCGGGAGGGGGAAACTCCTGCAGATGCTCCCGGAGTTCAGCCGTCTCCTCGTGGAGTTTGTCGAACAAGCCCTCGATATTCGGCCAGTCAAAGCCGATGCGGGCAGCGCGTGAGCTGAGCTTGTGAGCTTCGAGCAAAGCGGGCATGGCCGAGGAAATGCCGGCGAGCACGGACTCGGGGGGCAGGTCGCTTTGGGCCTTCTTCCCTCCCCCTGCCTGCAATCGCTTCTTCTTCTCTTCGGCTTTCAGGGCCTCCCAGTTACGCAACACCTCAGACGAGGTCTCAGCCTTAACCTCACCAAACACGTGAGGATGGCGGTCGACCAGCTTGTTGGAGAGCCGCTCGAGTACGTCATCGATGGAAAACGTGCCCTGCTCGTTCGCCATCTCAGCATAGAAGAGTACTTGCAACAGGAGATCTCCGAGCTCGCCGGCGAGTTCGTGCCAGTCACGATTGTCGATGGCTTCCAGGACCTCATAGGTCTCCTCGAGGGTGTAGGGCTTGATGGAATCGAAGGTTTGCTCACGATCCCAGGGGCAGCCGCCGGGCGCTCGCAACCTCGCCATAATCGAGACAGCTCGCTCGAAACGCTCTCCAGTCGTGGGCATGGGGCGAGATCACTTTAAATGAGCCGAGCATAGCGCGGCAATGCCGGGACGGTGGTGAGGCTCCCGCAACACTAACGTTACTTCCCAGAAGGCCGGACAATGGGCGAGACTTGAGGCGTTTAGAAACAGGTAATGAGCACGCTCTCAAACCCGAATCGGCGGCCGCTGGAAGGCGAAGTCTTTGACGTAGTCGTCATAGGCGGCGGGATCAGCGGTGTAGCCATCGCCCGGGAGTGTGCTCGCGGTGGAAAGCGCACCTTACTGGTCGAGCAGAACGACTTCGCGGCCGGGACGACCAGCCGTTCCACGCGCATCATTCACGGCGGGTTGCGCTACCTCGAACATGGCGACATCGTGCAGGTGCGCGAGTCTTTGAAGGAACGAGGAAGGCTGCTGCGACAGTATCCGCACCAAGTCCGCCCACTGCAGTTTCTGCTGGCACTGGACCAGCACAGCCGCCGCAGTGCGCTCGCGGTGCGCACAGGACTCTGGCTTTACCGGACGATGGGTGGATCAACCACTGCGGCGGCGAAACGAGAAGCGTCCCAGGCGATGCTAGAGCGCCTGCTCGACAAGGGACGGCGCTTCTCAGTATTGAGCTTTGATGATGCGCAATGCGAATTTCCAGAGCGACTGGTTGCCGAATGGCTGGTGGAGGCCGGGGAAGCCGGGTGCGAAGTCCGTAACCACACCCAGGTGCTCCGCGTGGAGGTTCGCGACGGAATGGCTGCCGGTGCATGGCTGCGCGACCAGTGCAGCGGCCAGGAGGCGCGCATCAGGTCTCAGTGGATCGTAAACGCGACCGGTCCGTGGGCAGACCGCGTGTGTCAGGCTTCTGCGATCGAAACGCGAGGACCGATGGTGGGCGGGGTGCGTGGCTCGCATATCGTGCTGTCCGGAACGGCAGGTATGCCGGAGGCGGCTATGTATACCGAGGCGGTCGACGGCAGGCCTGTCTTTGTCGTTCCATGGAATGGGCAAACGCTGGTGGGCACGACCGAGGTTCCTGATGGTGGAGACCCTGCGCGCGTGCAGCCTACGGGACAGGAGATTGACTACCTCCTGCGTTCATTCCGCCAGTTGTTTCCACAACGGGCTGTGTTGGAGGGCGACATTCTCTTTGCCTTCGCAGGGGTGCGGCCTCTTCCCTCCTCCACCGGCGCCAACTTCGCCGCCCTAAGCCGAAAGCACCAGCTCCACGATCATGCCGACGACGGCGCCGCGGGAATGACCTCCGTAATTGGGGGAAAGTTGACCACTGCCGGTTGGGTGGCGCGGGAGTGTGCTGTGAAGATCGGGGTCCGGGTTCCGAAGCCGACCGCACCCGCTCTCGCGTCAGGTGAAAGCGTCGACGATCTGATTGAGCAATGGGTGACACAGACGGCGCAAGAAGGCGGCATCAGCAGGGAGACCGCTCACGGCCTGGTGGACTGGTTTGGCAGGCGTTCGCTTGAGATCGCGCGAGCGGCGCGGGGCCGGGAGGAACTGCGTGCGAGGCTATGCCCGCATACTCCTCACATCGTCGCGGAGGCCATGCATGCCTTTGCCGCTGAGCAGGCGCTCACGCTCTCCGATGTGCTGCTGCGCCGGGTGCCAGTGGCGCTAGGCCGGTGCTGGTCAGAGGAGTGTGGTAGGGTCGCGGCGCAGCGGATCGCGAAGGCACTGGGCTGGGACGATTATCGCGCGGGCCGGGAATTAGAACAGTTCGAGGCCGAGTACCGCACCTTCCTCCAGAAACCTTCCCCTATCCCGCAATGAGTGGTTGCACCCTCCAGGTGCGTACTTCCATCATTCAACGGAAGGCGTTTACCAATCGCTGAGTCTGATCGGAGATGATCCCGTCGACGTTCCAGCCGGCAAGGCGGCGCATGGACGCCGCGGCATTGACCGTCCACGCCAGAACCGTCTTTCCCGCGTCATGAAGCTTGCGAACCAACGCTGCGTTGATCAGCGACTGATGTGCAATGACGTAGTCGACCGGGAGCTCACGCCATCGGGCTAATTGCTTCTTGTCGTCGCAGATCAGTCCGAGTGTGAGGTTGGGGCTGCGAGTACGCAGGCCGGTCAAGACTTCGGGCAGGAAGGAAGACACCACGTAGCCCCGCTCGGGCGGATGTTCCTGCAGGGCGAGCAAGAGCGGGGACTCCAGTCCGGGCACTTTCAATTCGATGTCGAGGAATGCCCTTGTGGAGTAACGCGCCAAGACGTCCTCCAACAGAGGGAGGTGCTTCAGTTCCGTACAACCTGCCTCGGCTACGTCGACTCCCTTGATGCGGGCGTCATGACAGATCACTGCCTTGCCGCAAGACGAGCGCCGGACGTCGAACTCGAAGCCGTCACAACCGTGTTGCAGAGCGAGGTCGAAAGATGCCGGAGTGTTTTCCGCGATGCCGCGCGAAGCACGTGCACCTCGGTGGCCGAGGAGGAGGGGAGTGGCCATTGGGCGGGATTGTACGCCTCCTGTCTGGCTTGCGGAGAACGAAAAATCCACAGCCTCTGGAAATCTCAGCAACTCTCTACTGTTCCGCGTAGCGGTTAATCGAGGTCGAAGTCACGGATGGGTTTGCCGGTGTCCGGGGACTCCTTGGCCTTCTTGAGCGCTTCCTGAAATTTCTTTTCCAGCAAATCGGAAGCGTGCTTCTGGGCCTCGACGGACTGGCGGAAGATGGACTCGCGGCGTCCGTCCTGCTCTTTCATGGCGCGGGCCGCCTCCTCGATGTCATTGAAAGTCTTCGGCTTTACTGCCGGGGTATGGGCGATGACGGCCTGGGTGGCGGAATCCACCTTCAGCACCGCGCTGCAGCACGGACAGGTGACCTCAAAAGACGGGGGAGTCTTCGCCATGGACAGAATCATACCCCAAAAGCCGGTCTCAATGAGGCTGCAGCTTGATGGGAAGAATATGGAAGAGGTTGAGCATCTCCAAGCCGAGAAGGAAGATGGAAAAAAACACCACGGTGATTGCCAGAATCTCACCGAAGTTGAGACCGCTCTTTCGCGGGTCGAAACGCCGCAAGACCAGGCCGAGTATGTTCAGGGTGGCAAAACCGAACACCAACACCCACAGGACGTTGTAGACGCTGCCCTTCTTGTCTTCGTAGATCTGAGAGAAGTCGGGGAGTTGCAGCACGAAAAGCAGCAGAGGCAGAGTGATGGCTGCGCGTGTATGGCTGAGCTGAGTACTAACGCTGGTCAGGAAGGTCCCCATTCGGTCTGTGCTGCGTTGGCTCCGGCTCAGAGGTAAAAGCTTACGATACTATGATTTTGGTTACGGCGGGGGTAGCAGAAGTGGTGCAGTTTGATCGCATCCTGTCTCTGCTAACAGCGCCGAGCTCGCGGATCATTCTCGGAGCGGTAAGAAAGGGTTAAGCGCAAGGGTTTCGCAAAGCCCGCGAAGACAGTCACACCAAACCAGGCTCCAGCGTCTCAGAGCAGACTGGCTCGTGCTTTATAATAGAAAGATTCTGCACACCTCGGTGAAGGCGTCTGAGGGGCTGGTGGATGTGAATCCGGCCGAGGTTCGGACGGGGCGAGGCGGCAGAACTTTTGACAGATGTCCACGGATGCCATCGTAGTTCGGGGTGCACGAGTCCACAATCTCAAGAATGTTGACCTGGAAATTCCCCACAATTCCCTGACGGTTGTGACCGGTGTGTCCGGGTCGGGCAAGTCTTCCCTTGCGTTTGACACCATCTACGCCGAAGGCCAGCGGCGTTACGTGGAATCGCTGTCGGCTTATGCCCGCCAGTTTCTCGAAAGAATTGAGAAGCCTGATGCGGACGTGATCGACGGGATCGCGCCGGCGGTCGCCATCCGGCAGAAGAACAGCACGCGAAACCCACGTTCCACGGTAGGAACAGCGACTGAGATTTACGACTACCTGCGCCTCCTGTTCGCCCGTGTGGGGCGAACATTTTGCCTGCAATGCGGGCGAGAGGTTCGCAAGGACACGGTTGATGAAGTGGCAGCTGCCATTCTGCGGTTGAGGGAAGGAACGCGGCTGCAGGCACTATTTCCATTGCATACCGTGCCCAGGGTCGTCGATGCCAGCAAACCGCGGAAGAAGGCGACTCGAGGGCGCGGTCGAGCGGTCAACGAGCAGGCAACTGGCGGGGTTACCGATCAGACGAAAGCGCGCCTGCTTGACCTGCGGACTCGGGGCTTCAACCGCTTGTACCAGAATGGACAGATCTTCGAATTCTCCACTCCCGAATCGCTGCTGGACATCGACTTCACAAAGCCGGTGTTCGTTCTAATCGACCGGCTGACCGTCGCCCCCGATGCCCGTCCCCGGATTGTGGATGCCATCGAGATCGGCTACCGCGAGTCAAGCGAAATCATCTTCGAGACTGCGCCAGGCCCCAACCCGGCTCCCGAACAGTTCAGGTTTTCCCAGGCGTTTGAGTGCAAGCCGTGTCATGTCCGATACGAAGAACCGGAGCCCCGGCTGTTCTCGTTTAATAACCCGTATGGCGCGTGTCCGCGTTGCCAGGGGTTTGGAAACACGATTGACTTTGACCTGGACCTGGTCATTCCGGACAAGGCAAAGACGCTCAACGAGGGCGCCATCGAGCCATGGACCAAGCCCAAGTACCGCACGCTGGCCACGGACCTGAAGCGCTTTGCCCGGCAGATGGAGATTCCCCTGGATGTGCCGTGGGGAGAACTGGAGCCTGAACAGCAGCGGCTGGTCATCCAAGGCGAGGGCCGGTTTCCCGGAGTTCGAGGCTTCTTTGCCTACCTGGAGCGTAAGAAGTACAAGCTGCACGTGCGGGTCTTCCTGAGCCGCTACCGGGGATATTCGATGTGCTCGACCTGCAATGGAGCGCGCCTGCGGGTGGAAGCACGGCAGGTGCGGATCAACGGAAAGAACATCTGCGACATATGCAGTCTGACGGTGGAAGAAGCGTACCGGTTCTTTGCTGCCTTGCAACTCACCGAGCAGGAAGCCGGAATCGCCGACAAGTTGCTGCAGGAGATCCAAGAGCGCCTGCGCTTCCTGAACGACGTTGGACTCGAGTATTTGACGCTGGATCGGTTGTCTTCGACCTTGTCAGGTGGAGAGGCTCAGCGAATTCAGCTGGCGACGTCCCTGGGTTCGCGTCTGGTCGGGACGCTCTATGTGCTGGATGAGCCCTCCATCGGCCTGCACAGTCGCGACACCCACCGGCTTATTAAGATCCTGCATGATCTGAGGGACTTGGGAAACACCATTCTGGTGGTGGAGCACGATCCGGACGTGATGCGCGCCTCCGATACGATTCTGGATCTAGGACCCGGCGCCGGAGAGAACGGGGGAAAGCTGATCGCGGCGGGCAGCTACGAAGAGATCAAGAAGATGCCGGGGTCGCTCACGGGACGGTATTTGGCGGAAGAGCTTCATATTCAGGTGCCCAGTAACCGGCGCAAGCCGGGTACGCAACAGATCGAAATCTTTGGTGCGCGCGCCCACAATCTGAAAGAGATTGACCTGGTCGTCCCGCTGCGAATGCTGGTGGCCATCACGGGTGTTTCGGGATCGGGAAAGTCCACGCTGTTACATGACGTGCTGTACCAGGCGCTGACGGCAGCCAAGCGACAGCCTAACGGCAACCCGCCATCTCCGCAGGTCTGGAGAAAAGTCGAAGGAGCGGACTATATCGATGAGGTCGTGCTAGTGGACCAATCGCCAATCGGGCGTACTCCGAGATCGAATCCCGTAACTTACATCAAGGCGTTCGATGGCATTCGCGAACTGTTTGCTTCCCTGCCCGAGGCCAAGAGGCATGGGTTAACTGCCGGGCACTTCTCCTTCAATGTCCCTGGGGGGCGTTGCGAAACCTGCCAGGGCGACGGCACCGTCACGGTGGAGATGCAGTTCCTGGCCGACGTGGAGCTGATCTGCGAGGAGTGCAAAGGAACGCGCTACAAGCCACAAGTTCTGGACGTGCGCTACCGCGGCAAGAACATCTTCGAGGTCTTGAACCTGACTATCCAGGAGGCGCTGCAGTTCTTTGCCAATGCGCCCAAAGTGGTGGACAAGCTGCGTGTGCTGAACGAAGTGGGCCTGGGATATCTGAGGCTCGGACAGTCGGCGGCTACCTTGTCTGGCGGTGAGGCGCAGCGCATGAAGCTGGCGGCGCACTTGCAACCGGTACAGGGAGGGAAACGCACCGTAGAGGGCAGGCGTCGCATGCTGTATATCTTCGATGAACCGACGACCGGCCTGCACTTCGACGACGTAAGCAAACTACTGGCGGCATTCCGCCGTCTAATCGAAGCAGGGGGATCGATCCTCGTAATCGAGCACAATCTGGAAGTGATCAAGACCGCAGACTGGGTCATTGATCTCGGGCCAGAAGGGGGAGAGCGGGGCGGGCAGATCGTGGGAGCGGGTACGCCCGAAGAGATTGTGAAGCTGCCGCAATCCTACACCGGAAAGTTCCTGGCCAAAGTGCTGAACGGAAATGGAGCTTCGCGCAATGGGAGCAAGTAGGCAGCTCGCGCGGATAGTGTTCGCATGTTGTGTCACAGGCGAACTGCTCGCTGCGGCCCAGACCGTCCGACATCACCGGATTGCGGAGCAGGACGCGTCTTTTCCTCCAGAACTGACCCAGGCTGAAAGCGCTATTGAGAAGGGCGACTATGCATCCGCAGAGCCACTGCTCACAAAACTGGTCGCCACAACCCCTGAGAACTACCAGGCCTGGTTCGATCTGGGATTTGTGTACAGTAACCTGGGAAACAGCGCAGATTCGATCGCTGCGTACCGGAAATCTGTGGCGATCAAGGCGGACGTTTTCGAGTCCAACCTGAATCTGGGCTTGATGCTGGCCAAAGGCGGCGACCCGGAGGCAGAACAGTTTCTGCGGGCAGCTACGCTGCTTAAACCAACCGCGCACGGAGACGAAGGTCACGCCCGCGCATGGCTTTCGCTGGCGCATCTGCTGGAAAAGAGCAAGCCGGAGGAAGCCATTGCGGCGTACCGGCAGGCGGCGGCCCTGATACCGAAGGATGTGGAGCCCCATCTGTCGGCTGGGTTCCTGCTGCAGAATCAAAACCACTTTGCCGACGCAGAGCAGGAATACCGCAAGGCCTTGGCGATTGATTCCACCTCGGGGGATGCTCTCGCCGGGTTGGCTAACATCTACATGCGAGGGCAGCGGTTTGCTGATGCCCAGGAGGTCCTTCGCCAACTGGTGGGGCTGCGTCCGGAAGATCCCGCCGCCCACATGCAGCTGGGGCGGGTGCTGGCGGCAGCCGGGAAGAATGAAGAAGCTGTGCTCGAACTGCAGACTGCAGCGAAGCTTGTGCCAGGTGATCCGGCATTGCAACAGGATTTAGCGGATCTCTACGCCGAGACCGGTAAGTACCCCGATGCGGAGGCTGCTTACCGCCAGCTGTTGAAGGCAAATCCAGCGGACGCGCAATGTCACTATGGGTTGGGAGTGGCTCTGTTGCGGCAGAGAAAATTCGCCGAAGCCGAGCAGGAGCTTCTGACTGCGGCCAGGCTTAAGCCCGACTTCGGGGCTGCTTACGGGGACCTGGCTGTGGCAGCGAACGAAAACAAGCATTACGAGTTGGCCATTCGAGCTGCCGACGAGCGGGCGAAGTACCTGCCTGAGATTCCCATGAGCTATTTCTTGCGAGCGACTGCCTTTGATCATTTGCGTGACTACAAACAGGCGGCGGCGAATTATCATAAGTTCCTGGAAGTCGCTAACGGGGAATACTCCGACCAGGAGTGGCAGGCGCGGCACCGGCTGATTGCCATAGAGCCTAAGAAATGAAATCCGCACGTTCTATCACCGCATTATGCGTGCTGCTATTGGCCAGTTCCCTGGCGGTGCTGGCCGAAAAAGATGAGAGTCTGCAGGACCTGATTGCGAAAGCTGAAGCGGCCCATCCGAAGGACCGTCCTGCCCTCTTCATTGAAGTCGCGGAGCGGCAACTGAAGGCTGCCGACGAGCTCTACAATGCGGGTAAGAGTGATGAAGCCAAAACGTGTGTGGACGATGTGGCAACTTACTCCGGGAAGGCCCAGGACGCGGCCTTGCAGTCGGGCAGCCGGCTCAAGCAAACGGAAATCTCTTTACGTAAGATGGCGGCGAGGCTGCGCGATGTCGCACGCACGTTGAACTATGAGGACCAGGCGCCAGTGCAGACTGCTGCCGATCGCCTGGAAAGCTTGCGCACGGGGTTGCAGAAGCGCATGTTTGGAAAAAGCAAATGACCGCACACTCATACGCTTCTCGGTGCCTGTCGATCGCCCTCGTGCTCTGCACATGCGTTTCGCCATGGGCTTGGGCCCAGCATCGCCGGGACCCTCTCAACCCCCTGGAAATCGATGCGTTGCGTGAGACCGCATTGGAGCCGGAGAAGCGCATCAAGCTGTACGTCAAGTTTGCCCGCGAACGGCTGCAGGCCATGGAGCAACTGCGCACCGATCCCAAGACCACAAACCGTGCGCAACAGACGCGCGACAAGCTGCAGGATTTTCTCGATGTCTACGACGAGATGAACGACAACATCGATAACTTTGCTGACCGCAAAGAGGACCTGCGGAAGGCGTTGAAAGCCGTCGTCGAGGCGGACACCGAATTCCAGGCCAAGCTGCGCGCGCTCAAGTCGTCCGCTAACACCAACAAAGAGGAGGTCGAGCAGTATCGGGTGCTGCTTGCGGATGCGATGGATACAGTCGACCACAGCATAGACGACCACCGTCAACTGCTGACCGAACAGGTAAACTACCCGCCCAAGAAGAAGGCTGATGTTCCGCCGAAGTAAAGATGCGTAAGGTCCAGCCGCCGGCACTCGTCATGCTAATCTAGCCCCAACGTGAAGGACGCAGTAGTGCAAATCTTTCGGGACGCTTTCGGAGAAGTGTGTCCGCGCACGCCGCTCCCCGAGTTCAAGATCGAGTTCTTCCCTTTCACCGGCCTTACCAACAACATCCGTTTACGCGAGGGGAAGGTGCTGGTGCGCTTGTCCGACCTGATGGAGGCGGCACCGGAAAGTGTGATGCGTGCCCTGTTCCAGATTTTGCTGGCCAAAGTTTATCGCAAACCGATCGCAAAGCAGGCCACGATCCGCTATCGCCAGTACGCGTCTAGCAGCCCGGTCACGCGGAAAGCACACCTGATCCGGCAGGTACGAGGGAGCAAGCGCATCGGCAGCGCGGCAGGGCGAGTCTGGGACCTGGAGTCCATCTTTGAAGACCTGAACCTTCGTTTTTTTCATGGCCTGCTCGCCCGGCCGCGCATGGCCTGGAGCCGCAACCACGCCCGCAAGCATCTGGGACACTACGATCCGGCGCACAACGCGATCGTGGTCAGCCGGGCGTTAGACCAACCGCAGGTGCCGCGCTACGTGGTGGAGTATCTCGTCTATCACGAGATGTTGCACCTGAAACATCCGGTGAAGCTGCGGGGCAGCCGGCGGCGGGTGCATACCGCGGAATTCCAGGCGGAGGAGAAGTTGTTTCCGCACCTGGCCCGGGCGAAGTCGTTTCTCAAGCACATGGGAGGCGCTTTGTGATGCCAGTCACAAGCTCCCGTGATCCGCTGCGTTGACCGGGGCTCGGCCGGAAGACTATCCTATAAAGTTGAAATTGAAATTCATTTTCATAATCGTTGGGGAGTTTTCTTAAATGTTGCAAGCCTTCATTGTCACGTTGCGGGAAGGCGTGGAAGCCGCGCTGATTGTTGGCATTACGCTGGCCTACCTGGCCAAAATCGGCCGCCCCGAACTGCGCAAGTCGGTTTATTGGGCCCTGGCCTGCGCCTTCCTGGGCAGCATTGGAGTGGCGGTCCTGTTATCCCGTACCCGCTACAACCAGGACATCTTCGAGGGCTGGGTCATGCTGGTGGCCGCGTTCTTCGTGGTCACCATGATCATTTTCATGATGAAGACCGGGCGCAAGCTCAAAGGGGACATCGAAGGCAAAGTAGGTCTCCTGGCCGGGCAGGACGCCTGGTTCGGGCTGTTCGCCTTCGTCTTCCTCATGGTGCTGCGGGAGGGCGTGGAAACGGTTCTAATCCTTTCGGCGGTGTCGCTCAATTCCACCGAGCTTCTGAGCTTCCTGGGAACGCTGCTAGGTGTAGCGGTGGCGGTGCTGTTTGGCGTGATGTTCGTAAAGGGCAGCGTGCGCGTCAACCTGCAGAAGTTTTTCCGTATCACAACCGTGATTCTCTTCTTCGTGGCAGCGCAACTGGTTGTCTCCGGGCTGCACGAGCTGTCGGAAAACGGTGTGCTTCCCTCCTCCAAGGAAGAGATGGCAATCGTAGGGCCGATCGTGCGCAACGATATTTTCTTTTTCGTCACCATCCTCGCCCTGGCTGCGTTGATGATCCTGTTCGAGGTCAAACGACGTGAGCCGGTTGCCGTGCCGACGTCACCAGCAGAGCGGCGCAAGGCAGCCTGGAGCGCGCGCCGCGAGCGCCTGTGGATGGGTTCGGTCTATGCGAGTTCGTTTGTTTTTATCGTGCTGGTTACGGCGGAGTTCATTTACGCCAAGAGCGTGAGCGCGCTGTCGCCGGCGACGGAAGTGACGTTTACCAATGGGCAAGTCAGTATCCCGCTGAAGGATGTGTATGACGGCGACTTGCATCGCTACCGGGCGAAGGAGAACGGCGTGGAAGTACGCTTCTGGCTCTACCAGAAGCCGGACGGCAAGATTGCCAGCGTGCTGGATGCGTGCGAAATCTGCGGGGCGGTGGGCTTTTTCAAGCGCGGCAACAGTGTGATCTGCAAGAACTGCGCGGCCCCGATCAATCCCCAGTCGGTGGGCATGCCGGGCGGATGCAACCCAATCCCCCTGCAGGCAGAGGTCACGGCGGACGCGGTCATCATTCGGGAGGCGGACGTGGCGGCCCGCAGCCGTCTGTTCCAGCAATAGACAGCTATGTTTCTTCGCCTGGTCTACGAATCGTTCCGCAGGCAGAAGCGGCGCAAGCTTCTGGCGGGCCTGGCGATCACGCTCGGGGTGGGCGCTGCGACCGCGATGATCGCAGTCGCTACCGACATCGGCGACAAGATCAATCGTGAGCTGCGCACCTACGGCGCGAATCTGCTGGTTACCCCACAAGAAGACACGCTCGACCTGCAGATCGGAGGGGTCGATCTGAAGCCGCTGAGTGACGGGACTTACCTCAACGAAGCTGACCTGCCCAAGATTCGCGGGACCTTCTGGCACCACAACATTGTCGGTTTTTCCCCTATGTTGCCGGTCAAGGTCAGCGTGCGCAACGGCAAGGACGTAACGCTGTTGGGAACTTACTTCTCCAAGCAACTGACCTTCGGCAAAGAGGACTTTGTCACCGGCGTCCGCATTACACATCCCTGGTGGAAGGTGGAAGGCGCATGGCCGGGGGACAATTCGCAGGACGTGCTGCTGGGGGAGAATCTGGCGGCCAAGCTCGGAGACAAGCCGGGCGACCAAGTCGAACTCGCAGGCCAGGCCCACCGGGTGGCTGGAATCCTCTCGACCGGTGGGGCAGAAGATTCACAAGTGGTCGCACCGCTGCATCTGGCGCAGCAGGTTCTGGGCAAACCCGGAGCAGTTCGCCGCCTGTACGTCAGCGCCATGACTAAGCCGGAGGACGCGCTGGCGCGGCGCGATCCCAAGACGATGAATCCGGAGTTGTTTGACCGCTGGTACTGCTCTCCCTACGTGCAGTCGATTGCGTTCCAGCTGCAGGAGGCGATTCCGCACTCTCACGCGGAACAGATTCGCCAGGTGGCGCAAAACGAGGGCACAGTCCTGTCGCGGATCAAGGGACTTATGCTGCTGGTGACTCTAGCGGCTTTGCTGGCTTCGGCATTAGCGGTATCCGCGGCGATGGCCACGACTATTTTCGAGCGGCGCCAGGAAGTAGGGTTGATGAAGGCGTTGGGAGCCGGCAGCCTGCCAATCGGGGCACTGTTTTTCGCCGAAGCGGCCCTGCTCGCCCTGTTCGGCGGGATCGTTGGGTTCGCCGGCGGGGCGCTCCTGGCCCAACAGATTGGGAGAGCGATCTTCGGTTCGCAGATCTCGATCGAGCCCGTCCTCTTTCCTTTCATTCTGGGTATTGCAGTGCTGGTAACTTTTGCCGGCAGTGCCCTGGCGATCCGCCGGGCGGTGAAATTGGATCCGGTGTATGCGCTGCGAGGTGAGGCATGAGTGCTAGTCCCAACCTAGGCCGCCGAGCGCAGGCGCCACACACATCCATGTTTGTGCGCATGCTGCTGCGGGCGGCAGTGCTGCGACGGGGACGCGCCGCCTCCGCCTTGGTCGCGATGGTGGTCGCGGCCGCGGTGGCCACGGCCATGCTTAACCTTTACGTGGATGTGCAAGCCAAACTACACAGAGAGTTTCGGAATTACGGGGCCAATATCGTGGTCGTCGGAAAGGATGGGCAGTCGTTGCCGGCCGACGCGCTAGCGAAAGTGGAAACGCAGATTCGGAACAATGACATGGCAGTTCCCTTCGCATACGCGATTGCCCGCACCGGCGATGGCCAATCCGTGGTGATTGCGGGAACCGACTTCGAGCAGGTGCGCAAGCTGAATCACTGGTGGTCGGTCACAGCATGGCCGGGACACACCAACGACGCTCTGGTCGGGGTGCGCGCAGGATCTGTCGTCAGCCCGGACGGCAAGCCCTTCAACCTCAGCTTCCAGGGACGTACGATTCGACTCAGCGCGGTAGGAACTCTGCAAACGGGAGCGGCAGAGGACAGCCGGGTATTCATCTCCCTGAAGGATTTTGAGGTGTGGACGGGGGTGCACCCCTCTACGATCGAAATCGCTGCGTCCGGTTCACCGGATGAGGTCAGGGCAACCGTGGTACGGTTGGCGCAGGTTCTCCCGTCTGCGGACGTTCGTCCCGTGCGGCAAATTATGGAAGGCGAAGCCCGGGTGCTGGGAAAGACGCGATCCACGTTGCTGGCCGCGGCGGCGCTGATTATTCTGACCGCTGCACTGTGCGTACTATCCACGCTCATGGGCTGGGTGTTTGACCGGAGAAGGGATTTCGCAATCATGAAGGCTCTGGGCGCTTCGGAGCGGTTGATCGGGGGATTTTTTGCTGCTGAGGCGGCGGCTCTCGGTACGGTGGGAGCAATTCTGGGATTTGCGATCGGAGTGGGAGTGGCGGCGTGGATCGGACGAGTGAACTTTCATGCGCCGGTGGTCCCCCGCTTCAACGTCCTGCCGCTGGTCGTGGCAGGGTCGGTGGCAGTAGCGTTGCTGTCAGCGTCGATTCCGATGTCGCTGTTGCGCCGGGTGCAACCTGCGACCATTCTGAGGGGAGAATGAAATGATCAAGCTGAAAGATGTCAGCCGGGTCTATCCAGCCAAGGCGGAGGCGAACGGTGCCGTTATCCGCGCGCTCGACAACTTCTCCCTCAACGTCGATCCGGGCGAGTGGATCGCGATTATGGGCCCGTCGGGCTCGGGGAAATCCACCCTGGTGAATCTGATCGGATGCCTGGACCGGCCGTCCTCGGGCGAGATCTGGCTGGACGGGGAGAACGTCGCCAACATATCCGCGGCTGACTTGAACCGGGTGCGGGCAGAAAAAATCGGTTTTGTATTTCAGCAGTTCCATCTCATTCCTTATCTGACGGCGCTGGAAAATGTCATGCTCGCACAGTACTTCCACAGCATGACCGATCAGCAGGAAGCGCTCGAAGCACTGGCGAGAGTCGGGCTCAAGGAGCGCGCGCACCACGTTCCCTCACAGCTCAGCGGCGGCGAGCAACAGCGGGTGTGCATTGCACGGGCACTGATCAACGATCCCAAGATTGTGCTGGCCGACGAGCCCACCGGCAACCTGGACGCGGTAAATGAAGAGATCGTGCTCCGCCTGTTGCGCGAACTCCACCAGCAAGGCCGGACGATCGTCATGGTCACGCACGATCCGGTGGTGGCCCGCCTGGCCGACCGGCAGATCGAACTGCACCACGGCAAGATCAGCGCACAGATCCTGTTCTCGATGGCCGACGAGGAGCAGTTCGACGAGGTCCTGGAAGAGCTTTGGGTACTGGGCGAGCATGGAGAAATCGCCGAAGTCGGCCGTATGGAAGTTCACGGAGCGCTCCCGGTCAGCATGGCGGTAGAGAAAATGGTGGAACTGGGGCTGGTGAGCTCGTCACCGCATCCACCGCAGGCGCATGACCATAAGCCGTTCATCAATCCCTGCCACGATGCGCTCAAGCCGGACGGGGTATCCATTGGCGATGGCAGTCAGATTGTCGAATTGACGCCCCGGGGAAGGCAGCGCGCGGCGGACATTATTCGCCGGCACCGGCTGGCGGAGCGCCTGTTTACCGACAGCTTGGCTCTGGACAGCGAAACGGAAATCGAGCAGCAGGCTTGCAAGTTCGAGCACATTCTCTCGCCGGAAGCGACCGACAAGATCTGTGCTTTCTTGGGGCACCCTCGCACGTGCCCGCATGGCGCACCAATTCCCCCGGGGGCGTGCTGCGGAAGGCAGGCGGAGTCACGGCGAGAGGCGGACCCACTCCGCGTTGGCCATTAGAGGCCATCACCTAGTCGTTCCTTAGCGCCGACATGGGGTCTGCGCCCGCGGCCCGCATGGCAGGGACAAACGAGGCAAACAAGGCAGCACCCACGATCAGTGCGACCACGCCCGCATAGGTTGCCAGGTCCGTGGGTTGTACCTGATAGAGGAAATTTGCCATCAGTCGGGAAACGGCAATCGAACCGAGGACTCCAATCGCACTAGCCACCAGGATCGTCCGGCCACCCTGCGCCATGACTGAGCCAACGACATCGCGCCGTTGCGCACCCAACGCAATGCGTACTCCAAACTCGTGCATGCGCAGCGTGACCGAATACGCGACCAGGGCATAGATCCCAAGAATTGCCATGAGCAGCGCGGTCAACCCAAACAGCCCGATCAGCAGCAGACTGAAGCGCCGGGGCGCTACGGTAGCAGCCACATAATCTCCCATGGGCGCAATCCGCGAGATAGGAACGTTCCTTTGCAGGGAGCGCAATTCCTGTCGAACCGCCGACGCTACCCCCAGCGGATTGGCAGCTGTGCGCACGACCAGGAACATATTGTTGCGCATATAAACCAGCGCGAAAGGCGGAAGCTGGGCATACGGTACATAGATCGTCGGACCCGGAGTCTCATCCAAGCTCCCATCCTTCACATCACCCACGACTCCGACAATTTCAAGCGAGCCGCTCTGCTCGACGTCGAGATGTTCGCCGATCACTTGGTCAGAGCCGAAAAACTGTTGCGCCAGGTTGTGGCTGACCACAATCACCTTATTGGTGTCAGCGTTGTCGCCCTGAGCGAAGGTGCGCCCGGCGATCAGCGGGATATGCATGGTCTGGAAATAATCTCGTCCAGTAGCGCGGAAGTCAGCGGTCGGCTTCTGGTCAGGGGACGCAGGCGGTTTTCCCACGACAGTGAAGTCCACGTTCGCGAGTGGTCCACTAAACGGGAGGATCGAGACAGCCGCCGACGATTTCACACCGGGAATCGTATTGACCCGGTCCTGCAAGCCGCTGTAAAAATTGGCCACGGTTTGGACGTCGGGAAAGTCGGCTGCGGGCAGCGAGAGACGCAGGGTGAGAACATTGGCAGGATCGAATCCTGGCTGGACCGCCTGCAGGCGGGAAAAGCTCTTCAGAAGCAGCCCAGCGCCCACCAACAAGACCAAGGACAGAGCCACCTGCGCACCCACGATGAAGGCCCGCAGTCGGCCTCCTCCACCGTCCGCTGCGGCCACCCCAGCGGCGCGGAGATGGTCGAAATTTGCCTTGGCGAAGCGAAGAGCCGGGATTACCGCAAACACAAAGCCTGAGAGGAGCGAGAGACCGACAGCCGCCCAAAGAACTCGGGCATTGACGGCGATCTCCTGCGCGCGTGGCAAGTCACTGGGCCCCAGGGCCACCAAGGCGCGGATACCGACGGCGGCCAGAAAGATCCCGCAAAGGCCCCCGAGGAGTGAAAGAATCGTCGCCTCGGTCACCAACTGCCGCACGATACGCTGTTGAGTTGCGCCTAAGGCCGAGCGCAACGCCAGCTCTCTGCGCCGCGAAGAAGACCGGGCCAGCAGCAGATTCGCCAAACTGGAACAGGCGATCAGCAGCAGCACGCCAACGGCCCCAAGCAGGGCGAGCAGGCCGCCGCGAAAGCTGCCCACGATGCGGTCGGACAGGGTCCTCAGCATCACGCCCTGGTCCTTTCCGTTGGAGGTCGGATACTGTTGGCGCAGGCGATTGCAGATGGCGTCCAGTTCAGTGGTCGCCTGGGTCATGGACACGCCGGGTTGGAGGCGGCCGACAAGGTTGAGGAAGTGATCGCCCCGGTTCTTGAGGCGTGGATCGTTCTCCGGCTGTATCGGTACGGCGAGCTCCGCAGCGCGAACCGGAAAAAAGAACTTGGCGGGCAACACTCCCACAACGGAATAGCTCTCCCCGTTGAGTTCGAGGGTCTTGCCTATGACAGCGGGATCGCCACCGAAGCGGCGTCGCCACAGACCATAGGACACGACCACGATATGCGGACTGGACGGGCGATCGTCGTCGGGAAGCAGCGTACGGCCGAGCAATGCGGGCGTACCCATCACCTGGAAAAAATTGGCTGAGGTGCGGATCTGTTGCAACCGCTCCGGTTCTCCCTCGCCGGTGACGTTGGCGGGGCGGAACTCAAAAGCAGCCAACCCGGAAAGCAACCGGCTTTCACTCTGGAATTCGGCAAAGTCGGCGAGGTTGAAAGGAAAGGCGTCAGTTTCCTTGTGACGCAGAGAGATCGCGACCAGTTGATGGGGATCTTTGAAGGGCAATTGTTCGAGCAGAACCGCGTCGATCACGCTGAAGATTGCTGTGCTGGCGCCAATTCCCAGCATGACGACCAGCAGCGCCATGAACGAGAACACGGGCGCGCGCCGCAAGGTACGAAAACCGTAGCGGACGTCCTGCCAAAGAGTTTCCATCCCAGTTCCCTTCCCGGCTATGCCATCCCCGAAGCAGCTGACCCCAAGTGGGCAACTGCTCTTCCGAAGGCGTGCAAGCCCATGCCCCTGATAACAGGCGGCTTCCCCAGATTCGATGGCTGTCTGCTTAAGTCGTGCTGTGCAGTATCGAAAACCGGTGTCCGGAATCGCACATTAAGCTGGAGCAATTACCGTCTTGAAATCGAACTCGGCACGATACCTAGGACGCTGCTTTGGCCCATCCTGCCTAAGTTATGATGGATGTTCCGACACGCTATGACGACCCGCAGAATTTGCATTGGTGTGTTTGACTCCGGTTTTGGCGGCCTGACGGTTTTGAAGGCGCTGCTCAAGCTGATTCCCCACGCCGACTACGTCTACTTCGGCGATACCGCCCGCTTGCCGTACGGCTCGAAATCGGCAGAGACGGTGGCCAGATACGCGGTGGGAGCGGCGCACTACCTGGAACAACATCGTGCCCAAATGTTGGTGATTGCGTGCAATACCGCGACGGCATTGGCGCTCGATCAGATCACGAAAGCCGCCAGCGTTCCGGTCGTCGGAGTGGTGGATCCCGGCGCCGACCGCGCGGCGGGATCCAGTACGAAGAAAAAAGTTGTGGTTATCGGGACTGAGGCTACGGTCGCCAGCCACGCCTATCTCAAAGCACTCGAGAAGCGCGGGACCCGGGCCCACGAGAAGGCCTGTCCCCTGTTTGTTCCCCTGGTGGAAGAAGGCTGGATCGAGCATCCCGTGACCGAGCAGGTGGCACGGATTTATCTGAAAGAGGCTTTTTCCGAGGGCTTTGAGGACGCGGACGTGCTCCTGCTGGGCTGCACGCATTATCCGCTGATCAAGAACGTGCTCCATCGCATCGCGCCGGACCATGTCACGATCGTGGACTCGGCGGACGCCACAGCTGACGCAGTGGGAAGGCTGGTCCGCCGGGTGCCTTTGCCCGATCCGGCGCAGCCAGAGCGGCGCAAGCTGCCGCGAATCACCTTCCTCGCTACCGATTCCGTGGAGAAGTTCAAGCGCCTGGGGCCGCAGTTCCTCGGCCTTCCCGTGAAAGACGTGCACCACGTAGACCTGAAGGAGTAAGTCAGGAAAAACTTAGTCACGGATCAACACGGATGTTTCACAGATCACCGTGGTTAGTCGCTTCCTCGCAGATCAATCTCGCCGGTCAGCACGTGGGTGTGCAAGCGGTACTTTCCCGGTCCGGACTGCTCGAAGGAGCGAAAAAGCCCGCCTTCCGAGACATCGAAGGCATCAGCTTCAATGCTGCCGGTGGCGACCGATGCGTCGCGATGGCCGTACTGCTCGGGATGGGGAACGTCAATGATGATCTGACCCGCCCTGACTTCGATGTCCTTGTCACCCTCGATGGCATCTACGTTTACTTCTCCGGCGGAGAGACGAACCCAAAGATTGGTGTGGCGTGGCACTTCAATGGTGGCCTCAAAGTCGCTGTGCGGAGTGTTGCGGACGTAGACATCCGCGCTCGAAGCCGAGGGTTTGATCTCGACTTCGACCTGCCTGAGGCGCTCTGGAGAATGTCCGCGGAAACTCACCACGATATCTTCAGAATCGGAGGCAATGACGGAGTAACCACCCGCTTCCAGATGCATGCGCACGGTGCCGCCGGAGACGAACTTCTGGCGCAGGTTGGACCCTTCGGCGTGAAGAACGACGGGAACTAGCAAGAGGACGAAGCCGATCCATGGATGCCGCATACACGTATCCCCCTGGTAGGTATACGGCGGGATGAGGAGGAAAGTTCAAGAAAAGGCGGTCGCTTAAATACCGGCCAATTCCGCTGCGCACCGTTCAACTCCCATGTTCGCCCTTCCGCTCCTCTTCCTTGCAATTCTGCTCACAAATACGAGAACATACCTGTTTGCCTTAATCCCAAAATTCTCATAAGGACGTGGCCACCCGATGGCGACTCAGCGGAAGCATGCAGCAATCGCAGACAAGAAGCACAACGGCAGTGAGATTCAAGCCCCCAAGGGCAAACTCGGCGTCATGATCCCTGGCATGGGCGCGGTCGCCACCACTTTCGTGGCCGGCGTCGAAGCCGTGCGCAAGGGAATCTCCAAGCCTATTGGCTCGCTCACCCAGATGGGCACCATCCGCCTGGGTAAGCGCACCGACGCCCGCTCTCCCAAGATCAAGGAATTTGTTCCCTTGGCCGGGCTCGACGACTTGGTTTTCACCGGATGGGACATCTTCGAAGACGACATGTACACCGCCGCATCCAAAGCCGGTGTTCTCGAAAAGGAGCTGCTCGACCAGGTCAAGCCCTTCCTTAGCTCCATCACACCCCGCAAAGCGGTATTTGACCGCAATTACGTGAAGAAGATTGACGGGCCCAACGTCAAGAAGGGCAAGAACAAGATGGACCTGGCCGAGCAGGTCCGCGCCGACATACGCGACTTCAAAAAGAAATCTGGCGCCACGCGCCTGGTCACCATCTGGTGCGGGTCGACCGAAACCTTTATCACGCCCAGCGCTGCCCACCAGTCGATCAAAGCATTCGAGAAGGCGCTCACCCAGAATGACGAAAACATCGCGCCCTCGATGATCTACGCTTACGCCTCGCTGATGGAAGGCGTGCCGTTTGCCAATGGCGCGCCCAATCTCACCGTCGATATTCCAGTGATGCACGAGTTGTCACGGCAGTCTGAAGCGCCCATCTGCGGCAAAGATTTCAAAACCGGTCAGACGCTGATGAAGACGATCCTGGCGCCGGGCTTCAAAGCTCGTCTGTTGGGCCTTGCCGGCTGGTTCTCCACCAACATTCTGGGCAACCGCGACGGCGAGGTTCTCGACGATCCCGGCTCATTCAAAACCAAAGAGGAGTCCAAGCTGTCGGTGCTGGAGCACATTCTGCAACCCGAGCTTTATCCTGACCTGTACGGCAACTTTACCCACAAGGTTCGCATTAACTATTACCCGCCGCGCGGTGATAACAAAGAGGGTTGGGACAACATCGATATCTTCGGCTGGCTCGGCTATCCCATGCAGATCAAGGTCGATTTCCTGTGCCGCGATTCCATTCTCGCCGCACCCATCGTGCTCGATCTAGTGTTGTTCATGGATCTGGCCAAGCGCAGCGCTGAACTGCGGGGCCTGGGCATCCAGGAGTGGATCAGCTTTTACTTCAAGTCGCCGATGACCGCGCCAGGACTCTATCCCGAGCACGACCTGTTCATCCAGCTGATGAAGTTGAAGAACACGCTGCGGCATTTGCGTGGGGAAGAACTGATCACCCACTTAGGGTTGGAATACTACGACTGAGATCCCTCGTTGCACTCGGGATTTCGGCAGCGGGATTTCGCGGCGCTCACGCCGGGATCAATGCGTATAAATCACGATGTTCTCGCGGGCTTGCGCCGTTTGTTCACCTTTTTGAAGGTAGATGAGTGTAATCGCGATGTTACGTCAACAACCTTCAAGGGCAGATAGCAAACTAGGTTTTCCGTGGAGCCCAAACCGTTGCCGCAGGCGTTTTCGACTCGACGGCAGCCGTAACCCTGTCGCCTGAAACCATAGTGCCAGGAAATATCAGCTTCACGCATCTGGTGCAGTGGCAATCGTAGGTCCACCACGGTCTGCGGAGGAGAGAAGGAGACGAAAGAACAGTCCAACGGCGTGTCGGAAAACCTGGTGGCGATAATGCGTCCCTTGTGACCGAGCGATTTGTAAGGACCGACACGTGCGGATCATCATCAAGTGCCCGGAGAGCGATTCTCCACTAAGAGGCCGGATACATTTACGCGGACTGTCCCTTTGTCCAACTTCAAACCTCTTGCAGTTCGGCGGCGGACCATACATTATTGCCAACTATCCGTTTTTCCCCGAGTGTGGTGCCGCAAAGGTCACGGAATCACGTGGAAAGGTACATTGCTGGTCAGCGTGCCACTCGGAGTCGTGACGGTTACGTAACCCGAGGTTGCACCGGGTGGAACCGTGGCCCGAATGTAAGTGTCCGACAAGACCGTGAAATCTGCCGGGACGCCATTCAACAAGACGCTCGTCGTGCCGGTAAATCCCTGTCCCAAGATACCGCCACTCTCCCCGACTTTTCCCCCACGGCTCACAAAGGAAACGAAGGGGCCAAGTCCCATATCTAGGCTAAAAATGGTGCCACAGCCATCGCTGTAACAGGACTGATTGCCGCCCGCATAAACGACACCATAAAAAACTCCACTGGTCGCTTGTACCAGACCGTTCATGGGATTCGCGCCGTCTGTACCAGTAAACCTGTGAAGGGTCGTAAGCACGCCAGTCGGAGTGATCTGAAAAACCGTTCCGCACTTGCAAGTAGCATCTCCGCCGTACCGAGTGGTCCCGTAAAGGTTGCCGTCTGTGCCCAATGCCAAGGGTGCCTGGGGTTGGTAGCCATCACTGCAATTTTGCTGACTGCAAAACTGGTATAGCACGGTGAGATGCCCGGCCGGAGTGACTTTGAATATTGCCCCGGAGTAAGTGGTTCCGTAAAAATTTCCGTCGTTGTCCTGTGCTAGGCCGGCAAATGGATCTCCGATATTGTAGGGTTCCAGGGGCAAGATCCTAGTTGTGCCGCCGGAAGTCATCTGAAAAACGGAACCAGCAGAGACTGGGAAGCCGTAAGTTGTGCCGTAGAACTTTCCGTCGTCACCTTCGATCACGTTGCCAAGCGGCGCACCGTCGGTTTTGGCGAAGGAGTGGAGTGTGGCAAACGTACCGTCCGGGGCCATCTTGAAAACGGTCCCGTATTGATAGGTTCCACCTCCAGCGGTCGTACCGTAGAAGTCCCCACCATTAGCTTGAACAAGTCCGGCATACGGAACAAACCCATTTTCGAGGTTGTCGAAGATATGCAGCGTTGTCAGCGTTCCATCACGCGTGATTCTGAAAACTGTTCCGCACCCGATCCAGTCGCCGCAGACGTAACTGCCTCCTCCCTCGGTAGTGCCGTACAAGTTGCCGTCTCTGGCAAGCAGCAACGTCGCTGTGGGGTAGCCACCATCCGAGCAGCCGGGTAGGCTGCAGAAACTGTAGACCGTCGTCAGGCCTTTGCGCGGGCCGATCTTGAACACCGTGCCACAACCATTGGTGTTTCCGCAGTCGAGATTCCCTCCCTCAATGGTCATGCCGTAGAGGCCGCCATCTAGACCTTGGATGAGAGACATCAGCTCGGGATGGGCGCCGTTCGTCCCATTGAACCTGGCCAGGGTGGTGAATGTTTGCGCTGCTGCGGTGACCGAGAAGAAAAGAACGGTAAATGACAGGAGCATTGCAGTTCGCAGTTTTGAATCCTTCATAAGAGCCTTTCCTTGAGACGAACTCTGAAACACGGCTGAAATTATCCTCGCTAACCGACAAACGGGTCAACACGCTGGACTGCCAACTGGTTGATTGTCGCAATCAGGCGTGTCTGTTGAAAAAGTCTCTCAGTTGATGCTTGTGGCGGTGCAGCCTTCGGGTTATAAGCAGGCCAGAGTTCCCGATGCTGCTGTTCACCATTACATTCGGAGGCCTGCTGCTCATGATAGGACAC
>Ga0335082_10001615_pt1 | contig 24055 bp, 29 predicted proteins | sample Lox_Sample_41_FD_206718 | JGI IMG/M metagenome (GOLD analysis project Ga0335082, IMG submission 206718) | Soil microbial communities from Loxahatchee National Wildlife Refuge, Florida, United States - Lox_Sample_4.1 | ecosystem: Environmental > Terrestrial > Soil > Wetlands | place: USA...
TCGCGCAACAACCAGGGACTTTCGGTACAGGATAGCTATAACGTCCGCAACGATCGTGGCCTGTCGGATTTCGATGCACGTCACCGCTTCGTGTTCAGTGGGATTTACGAACTCCCGTTTAAGGGCAATCGCTTCGTAGAAGGGTGGCAAGCTTCCACGATCGTTCAGCTACAGACCGGGAATCCGATGAATTTCCGAACCACGAACACTGGACCGACTGGGCAGGCAACACAACGTCCGAATGTCGTCGGTCCTATTCCCGTTGGATTCTTTCCCGCGCCCAGCGGTAACGCCGCTCAGATCGGCTACATCCAGAACGTGGGCAACTACCTGGTGAATCCGGGGAACGCGTTGGGAAATCTCGGACGAAATGTGGTCATCGGTCCCGGTTTTTCGAACGTCGACTTCGCGCTGGTGAAGAACACCAAGATCACGACAGGCGATCATCCGGTGACGCTTCAGATTCGCATGGATGCCTTCGACCTGTTGAATCATGCCAATTTCAATCAACCCAGTCTCAATGGAGCTTATCCATTGGCAGCCAACACGACCGTAGGGGTGATCACCGGTGGGACTCGCTTCCCGGCCGGAGACTCTGGCTCCTCGCGGCAGATTCAACTCGCGATGAAGGTCATCTTCTAGAGCGCTTCATTCCGGCTTTACTCGAGCGGCCCGTCACAGGCGGGCCGTTTTGCTTTTATCTGCCCAAGTTCGCAGGGGGATTTGACGCAGCTCGGCGGAGACGTGATTGGTAGCTAGATTGTTAAGCCATTTCGAAACAATCACATAACGTCCATGGACGCCTTGGTCTATTGCGCTGGTTCCCCGCGTGCAGCTAATCGGAAGGAACGCGAATGGAATTCGAGCGCATCCTGTTTGCCGTTGACCTTTCCGAGCAGAGCCGCCGAGCCGCACCGTTCGTCAAAGCTCTGGCCACGCGGTTCGGCTCCGAAGTAGTGATGCTCTACGTGCTCGAATTGCCGCCTTCCTGGTCTGTTTCTCAAGAGGCCGCCACGTGGGGAACCCTCATAAATAGCGCGGAGCTAAAAGAGCAAAAATGCAAGGAATTGCAGGAATTCCTTGGCGAAGACTTCGGTGAGATCCGCACGCGGCGGGTGATGGCCGAAGGTGACGCCGCGCAGCAAATCCTCCGTCACGCGCAAGTGTGCAACGCAAGCCTCATCATGATGCCCACCCATGGTTATGGGCCGTTTCGCAGCCTGTTGCTCGGCTCGGTGACCGCAAAAGTCCTACACGATGCTGTGTGTCCCGTTTGGACGGGAGTCCATCGGCAAGAAGCGCAGGCTGCTCCGCCGGAGCGGCAGCGTCGAATCCTCTGCGCTGTGGACACCGCGCCGAAAGACGCTCAAATCGTCAAGTGGGCAGCCGATATTGCTAAACAGGAAGGCGCAGAAGTTTGCCTGGTACACGCAATCCACAACGTGCCATCGTATTGTCGGACCTACGCAGGCAGGGGCTTGGACGATTGCGTGTTGCAATCGGCGCACCAACAATTGAGGCAGCTTCAAGAAACCTCCGGCACGAATCTGGATACATCGATCCAGATCGGCGTTCCGGCAACTGTGGTTCACAATTCCGCCGCCCAGTGGCAAGCTGATCTGGTGGTGATCGGCAGGGGCGCGATTCAGAAGCCTCTGGGAAGATTGCGAAGCAATGCCTACGCGATTATCCGGGAATCCCCCTGCCCGGTCGTGAGTGTCTAAGGAGGCAGTCCATATGTTCGAGAGTCTCGACGAGAAGATGAAGATGGACGAACACGAGACGTCCAAGCAGAAGGTGACGCGCTGGACGGTCATCGCCCTGATCGCAGCCGTTCTTATTTGTGGCGGCCTGTACGTAGGCCTTCATTATTTCCAAACGGTCGAGTAATTCGCTCACCGTGCCGGCCTGCCGCCGCCGCCTTTCCGGTAGTGTTTCGCCACGAATTCGTGAATCTAATCATAGTATTCCTCTAGCCCGCGCAGTACTCGGCGCGCGAATGTACCTCCGATGAACACCCCAAGAATTTTGGTACGCATGGGCGATGGACTGCTGTCCTCCAGCAGGCGTTAATTAGCTATGACTCGCTGCTTGGTGTGCAACGGCATTCTCAGAAAGGGCGAGAATGTTTGCTTCACGTGTGGGGACGGCGTTTCGAAGAAGGCCACCGGCCGGTCTTGGGGCAAGGGTTTCGCCACGTTCATTACGTTGGCCTTCTTCGGATCGCTTGGCCTAACCTGCGCGTCCTTCTTCATGTCTGACCGTACGCCGCCGTTCACCGCCTGCCTCGCAGCCTCGATCATCCTGCTGTTTGTGAAGCGCTCGGCGGATGTGACCTCCGAGAAGAAGCTGAACTAGAAGGAAATCGAAGCCAGATAGGCCCCCGCCGGTTCGTTGTATAGTCCTCTTGTCATCAAAGTCATGGGCTCAACCACACGCAGCCCTTTTTCCAAGCACCAGCGGAATAGATCGGCGTTGCGGGTAGGTACTAAGATGCCCGGGCCTCCGAAGGCATCCGCTGAGGCGATCATCGCCTTCAGATCCAGGTTGCTTTCCGCTACCGCATGCCCGAAGAATGCCAGCGACGCATAGCCAGTGATTCTTCCATGCCGTTCCACCACGACTGCGGATCCGAAGTTGATCAAATCCGCGAGTTCGCCGCCGCGATGGTGTCCATGCACCTCCAAGCAGATCTGATTGCAGGCCTCGACATCGGATAGCTGGGCCGGCCGGACCGAGCACGGTTCGATCCGCTCGCCGATCCGCGGCCCTTGCATCACCGAGAGTGGTTCGCGGGCATCGAACCCCAGCTTGGTATACAGCGACAAGGTGCGGTTATGAAACGCAGCCTGAACCAGCCGGATACCAGCCGCATTGCGTTCCCGCCCACGCGCCAGGACGTCATCCATCAAGGCTCGCCCGACGCGGCGATTCTGCGTGCTAGGGTCGACGGTGATCGGCCCGATGCCCAAGATCGTCGACCGTTCGTCCATACAATTACTGCCCAGGATGCGCCCGTCCGCCTCGGCAACAACACAATAGAAATTCGGGTGCGAGAACATCATCGACAGCACCCCGACCGCCGCGTCCACCGATGGAAAATCGCAAGGAAAATTGTGTTCCGCGTTGATGGTGCTGAACGCTGCGTAGCAAATGTTCCCGCAAGCGAGCGCATCCTCGGGTTTCGCCCTGCGAATCGCGATCGGTGATTGTGCTGGCGCCGCCATAGAAACAATCTACTACAGACAAACTCCGGGATGATTCAATAGAAGCTTATGCCCACATCGGATCTGACCATCGGCGACGAACTCTGGGAATACATGCGGCGAGTGACTTTGCGTGAGCCGGATGTCTTGCGTATGCTGCGCGAGGAGACTGCCAGCAATCCCCAGGCGAATATGCAGATCTCCCCCGAGCAGGGCCAGTTCATGGCGCTGCTCATGCACTTGATTGGCGCGCGCAAAACGCTCGAGGTCGGCGTGTTCACCGGCTACAGTTCGCTGTCTGTGGCCTTAGCCCTTCCGGAAGACGGCCACGTCATCGCTTGCGACATTAGCGAGGAATGGACCGGAGTGGCTCGGCGCTACTGGCGCGAGGCCGGCGTGGAACGCAAGATCGATTTACGGATTCGCCCAGCGCTGGAGACTTTGGACGATCTCATTGCGACGGGGCAGGGAAGCCGTTTCGACTTCGCCTTCATTGATGCCGACAAGCACAACTACGCCAATTACTACGAGCGAGCGCTCGTGCTTGTTCGCCGCGGCGGCCTGATCGCCGTAGACAACGTTTTGTGGTCCGGCCGCGTCCTGGATCCGAAGGCGAACGATGCCGACACACGCGCGATCCGCGCCTTCAACGAAAAGCTGCTAACCGACGATCGAGTCTGGCTCAGCATGCTACCAATCCGCGACGGCCTGACGTTGGCATGCAAGAAGTAGGACAAACCTCTGGTTTGTCCCATGCAAGCCGCAGGCTTGTGCTGCAGTTTACAAGCGTTTGCCCCGTGCGACCTGCCCCTTCAATTAGGGACGTGCTGGGATATCTTCCGTTGCCACATAGCTTGAAAGTTCCGAAATTCTTGTACCAATCTCCGTCAGGTACATCAGGATCCTGTGCTTTCCATTCAGCCAATTCGAAGAGATCGTTCTCAGAGATCTGCCGCTCTCTTGCCCGATCGCGCAGATGAGCCCATTTCTCCCGCGGCAGGCGCTCCCACTGAATCTTGGACATGCATCATCGGCCCAAATCAATGCTCGGAATTCATCGACCAATCGATCTTGTTTCTTCGCGTTGATGAACGTGATCACGATCTGTCCGCTGGTGTCTCAATCGATGCCGGCGTCCAGCTCCTACTGCTCTCATTCCAAAGGACATGAGATCCCCTGCACGGAAAGCACTGCGCGCAACTGCCCATACGTTCTGTTGGAGAAAGCGAAGTCCGAACGTGGGCTGGCGCCGATTGCGCTTACCGCAGTCGTCGTTCACATCGCTGAATTTCACCCACAGGATTCCGGATCTTCGCCCACTACTTCGCAGTACTATGCCGACTATTCGGGTTCCTATCTCTCGCTCCGGGTTCTCCGCTTCTGAGATTCACACGCACGTCCCATTGTGTGATTTAGAAAACTTCAGAATTTCAGAAAAGGAGAATTGAAATGAAAAAGATTGTGATGAGCCTTGGGCTGGCATTGGCGCTTCTGGTTGGAGCGGTCTCGTTGGTAGCGGCTGGTAACGGCTGCTGCGATCCGACTCCGTGCTGCACAGGCGACTGCAACTGCCCCTGCTGCAAGTAACCGTTGCAAACCTATGGTTTGTCCAGGGAGGGAGCGGAGCCTCCCTCCCATCTGGCGCTCCGATTGCTAGTGAAAGATGCGTTTCGGAATCATCGCATGGACGCCCTTGTTCCCATCCACCAGTTGCGTAATGCAGAAATCCACCGCGACGCTGGACAGCATATAAGCATCCTCCCGGCTCATATGCTTTTCCGTGGCCAGAAATTCGATCGCCTCGCGAACCGCAAGTTTGGTGGCTTCGTTCAGATCCTCATGGAGCCCCATGGTGATGTAATACGCCGGAGTCTCCGCCCGCGGCCATTTCAGATGCATGTCTTTGCGCACCACAAACTGAAAAGTACCGGTAAGTTCGGTTTCCAATGCAGTGATATCCACTTCCCCGTTGCCCTGTCCGGCGTGGCCGTCACCCACCTCGAACAACGCGCCTTTGGTATGCACCGGAATGTACAGCGTCGTACCCTCGCCAAGCTCGCGATTGTCGAGATTGCCCGCATGAATCCAGGGCGGCGCGCTGTTGATCCGTCCATTAGCCTCGGGCGGCGCCACGCCCATGCTGCCGAAGAACGGATGCAGCGGGATTTCGACGCTATCGGAAAAACGCGCCACCATCCGCGTGCGATCGAGAGGGATGATCTTGGTCCTCGAAGATGGGAAGTCGTCGGGCAAGAAGCCCGATCCCGGCCGAAAGCTGTTGTAGGCGAATGGCGCCGTCAACTCCAGCTTCTGGATACGAACCTCGAGCACGTCCCCCGGTTCAGCGCCTTCCACATAAATCGGCCCAGTGAGTATGTGACCACCGGGTCCCTTATCGGTGACTTCTTTGTAAATCGAACGCAGCGCCTCAGGGATCTGGTTGGGCGGAACCCCCGACGATTCCAGGCGCGCAGGGCTGCCCGAAACCGTCTCAATCCGCACCGTATCGTTCGAATGAATGGTGAGCACCGGCTTCGCCGCAGCCGAGTAATAACCCCACACGATCGTCTTCGGAGTGGCTTTCAAATCATAGTTTTCCGCGTAGCAGCCGAAGGTAAGGATGAGGCACAATAGGATTAGTTTCTTCATGGGGTTCTGCTGATCATAGCAGCTTGACCCGGTTGGTATGTTTAAGTAGATTAACAACGGAGGTAGCGTGGTCCTTCTGCTCTTTGGGCCGCCAGGTAGCGGCAAAGGGACGCAGTCGCGACTGATCACAAACTGGTTGGGGATTCCGGCGATTTCGACGGGGGACATGTTGCGGGCCGAGATTCAGGCCGGCACCGCGTTGGGACAAACGGCTCGATCCATTATGGCCAGTGGGGGATTGGTAGGTGACGATCTCGTGAATAAGATGCTCGCGCAGCGGGTGGCGAAACCCGATTGCAAGGATGGATTCCTGCTCGACGGTTACCCGCGAACAGTCGAACAAGCCGAGTTTCTCGACGGCGTGATCGCCGAGCGAATGCTGCCCCAGCCGATCATTCTACATCTGGATGTGCCCGCCGATGCTTTAGCTGGCCGATTGACCTCACGTCGCCAGTGTTCCAAATGTGGACGAATCTACAATCTGCTCCAACAGCCACCGAAGAGGACGGGGGTTTGTGACGACGATGCGACAACGCTCATCACGCGCAAGGACGACCAGGAAGACGTCGTGCACGAGCGAATCCGTACCTACGACGAAATGACCCGCCCGGTGCTGGCTTACTATCAGGATCGCAACTACCATCAGATCCGCGGCGACCGCTCTCCGAGCTACATCTTTGAAGAGATCACCGGCATCCTGGATCCGTGGGTGTCGCGGAACGGCGCGAGTAATTCACAAAGCGCGCCCGAGCAGCACGGATAGGTCAGCCAGTCCGCTTCCGCCGGCCTGCGGACACTCATCACGCATGATTACAAACGGTGGCCTGGACTGTTGAGATTGGCGATGAATTTGAAGAGGAGTTCGACGCCGCGCCCGAAGATGTGCGAATCAGGTCACAGCGAGAAACGCTTTTACCGTGAACTGATTCGGAAGGCCGATGAACGTTTTGAAGCCCACCTGACCCGATTGAAGAGAAGAGAGAACTAACTATGCCTGTAATTGTGAATGAAAAAATTAGAAGACCAGGCCCGGCTCAGCGCAGGAAAGTCGAGGCTCGCGCCGCTGCACTGGTTGCTGAGGAGATGACGTTGCGCGAACTGCGCCGCGCGAGAAAGCTAACCCAAGTTCGCATGGCTAAAGCGCTCGGGATTACTCAGGACAGCGTCTCACGGCTCGAAAAACGTAGCGATCTCCTGCTCTCAACGCTTCGCAAGACGGTCAAGGCGATGGGCGGCAATCTGTCGCTCGTGGCTGAGTTTCCCGACCGTCCGCCTGTGGTGTTATCGGATATCTCCTTGGGCGGCGACTCCCGAGCCGCGCGCGCAAATAAACGATTGTAAACCAGACCTACCTGATGAACTCGCGGATATCCGCGTTCACTTCCGCCGCCTTCTCATGAATCACCCAGTGCGTTCCGTCCGGAATGCGCTTAATGGTCAACTGGGGCACGAACTGATCCAGCCCTTCCAGGTTTCCAGTTAGCAGAGCCGTATCCTTCTCGCCCCAGATCACTAACGTCGGCACCTTCACCATCAACGCGTTCGGATCCACCGCGAAGTTGCCAGTGGAAGCCTCCCCGCCTCCATTCGGAGCCGGCGGCCCGACGCGATTGGCACGGTAGTAATTCAATCCGCCGGTCAACGCGCCCGGTTGCGACCAAGCCTTGATGTAAGCTTGCTTGTCGTCTTCGGTGAATGCTCCCGATTTCAGGCCAGCGCCCAAAACGGCATTGACCAAACCTGCGTAGTTGTTTGCCGAAAGCGTCGCCTCTGCTTTATCGCTACGGAACATCAACATGTACTGGCTGGCCTGCTGTTGCTTGGGATCGGACGCGAGCAGCTTGGCGAACACACCCGGATGCGGCGCGTTGATGATGACCAGCTTGTCGAGCATCTCCGGATGGGCGATCGCGAATGACCACGCCACCGCCCCACCCCAGTCGTGAGCGACGAGAACAAACTTCCTGTTGTGCGACAGGTGATCGGCGAGCGCGCGAATGTCTTCCACCAACGGCGCTATCTTGTACGCATCCAAATCCGCCGGTTTGTCGGAAAGATTGTAGCCGCGCATGTCCGGCGCAACGGCCTGGTGATCCTTGCCAAACTCGACGAGCTGGTTCTTCCACTCGTACCAGAATTCCGGGAAACCGTGAAGGAACAGGATCAGCGGGCCTTTTCCGGCGGTCACGCAATGCAAGCGCACGCCGTTCACCTTGATGTACTTGTCTTTGAGCATCGGCTTGTCCTTAAAAGAAGCGGCAGCGCTAGAGACGAAAATTCCGGCGAAGAGCAGTATGGCGAGTGCAAGGCTTCGATGGGGCATGTTGGAAGCCTAATTCTTCCGGCATGCGGAAGTCAATGCGCGACCCGCAGCGCAGCTTTCAGCTTGCTGTGTACGGTCTCCACACTCTTACGTCGAATGCCGGGGGCATTTCGTTGAACAAGCCTCCGGCTGGTTCAGGACAAACCGGAGGTTGGTCCAACTGGACCGCGAGCTTACGAGGCTTCCGGAATGGCAACCACTTTCGCGTGCCGCCACAACCGCTCGAGATCGTAATAGGTGCGCATCTTCTCCGAAAACACGTGGATCAAGTAGTCGCCATAGTCTGTTAGCACCCACTCGGCGTTGGAAAAGCCTTCCACGCTGTGCGGATGCTCGCCAACCTCAGCGAGCCTGGCGCCAATCTCTTCGGCGATCGCCTGGATCTGTTTCGGATTTGTCCCGCTGCAGACTACAAAGAAGTCGGCGAACGACGTGACGTCTCGAAGATCCAGGACTCGAATGTCGACTGCTTTTTTCGATTCGGCGGCGCGGACTGCAATAAGCCAGGGCGGGGTCGTGAGTGGTGCGCTGACGGAATGTACGGCGGTGTTGCTTTGCTCTCGGATGGGTTAGTGCTCTCCTAACCGTATGGTACACTGAAATCAACCAATGCGACAGTTCTTCGCTCTATTTTTATGCGTTGGCGCACTGGCGATCGCGGCTGACACCCCGTCGGAAACTCCCGAAACTACAGCCAACAAAAGGTTGGAATTGGCCAAGGAGCAAGTGAATCGGATCAGCAGTTTGGTCCGGTCGGGAGCCCTTCCCCGGGTGCGGTTGGACCAGGCGGAACTCGATGTCGCCGATGCCCAGGACGACCTGATTCTTTCGAAGACGCTTTATGGCGAGATGCCGGTCGCCGATGTGAACGACAAAGTCATCGACGACATGGTTGCCGCTGCCCAGCGTCGCGTTGAACGGCAGCAACAGCGAGTGGATCAAGCGAGAAAGCTCGTTGCCGATGGCGTCGCCGCGGAGTCTTATGTCACACCGTTTGAGGACGAACTGGCGATGCGACGGACTAATTTGCAACTAGCTCATGCCCGCGCTCACGTCATGGGTGAGTTGGCAGCGCTGGCGAAATTCGAAAAAGCGGCGCGAGAGATCCAGAGCGTGACGCGCATCGACTACCAGGACAAGTTCAGCAAAGGCATGGAGCACTTCGAAGGTAGCGCGAATTTCGAGGAGTCTCGTGATTTGAAGCCGCTGGAATTGGCTTTCGCGAAAAAATTCGATCGGGCACTGCCGATTAGTGCGGACGGCGAGACCAATTTACACCGCTCTCTCGGTTTCGATCATGCCGGCCGCGTTGACGTAGCGATCAACCCCAGCGACAGCGAAGGCGTTTGGTTACGCCACTATCTCAGAGTGCGGGGCATTCCCTACTACGCGTTTACGCGCGCCATTCGCGGCAAAGCCACCTCCGCCCACATCCACATCGGACCAGGAAGTACCCGCCTGCATAACGCCGACTAAGCCGATGGCTCTGGTCCCGCGCGTTTTCCTCACGGCTGATCAGATACAGAAGCGCGTGCGCGAGATGGGCGAGCAGATCAGCTCGGATTTTCCCGATGGTCCGTTGTACATGGTTGCCATCCTGAAGGGCGCGTTTATCTTTCTCGCCGATTTATCACGCTCCATCAAGACTCCTTCGCGCATCGAGTTCATGGGCATCTCGAGCTATGGCCGGGGTAAAACGACATCGGGTCAGGTGAAGGTCACCAAGGATCTGGATGTATCGATCGAAGGCCATCACGTGTTGATCGTCGAAGATATCGTGGACAGCGGCGTAACGCTGACATATCTGCTGAATGTGCTGAAGCAGCGCCGTCCGAAATCGCTGAATATCGCGACCTTGCTCGACAAGCCCGAGCGGCGCTTGCGTCCCGTGGAAGTAGCATATGTCGGGTTCAAGATTCCGGACGAATTTGTAGTCGGCTACGGGTTGGATTTCGCCGAAGACTATCGGAATTTGGGAGACATCTGCGTCTTGAGCGAGCAGTGATTTTACTGCCGCACTTCTGCCACATCGCCTCATCCGCAAGTGATACGAACATCCGTTTGACGAAAGCGAGGAATGCTCCTACACTGACAACGGGCTTGAAGTCCAGAGTACTTACCATGAAGTCAAGCGCGACCCAAAAGCGAATCGGCCGTGTCGGGCGCCGCCGCCAAGTGGCGATTCCACAAGAGCTGCCCGAAACCTTCAAGCTCCAGCCGGGGGACTTGGTGGCGTTCAGTAAGCAGGCTAACGGCGTGCTCATCAAACCCCAGCGCATGGTTGATCCCGACGACGTACTCACGCCAGCGGAAGCGAAGAACGTCCGTCGTGGAATGAAGCAGATCAAGGAAGGTCGGTTCAAACTGTGGCGCGACGTGAAGCATGAACTGGGTCGTTAGGATTGCAGATGAGGCCCAGGAATTCATCAATGACTTGCCCCTAAGCTGCGGCGGCAGATCTCTCGTAGCATAAACCAGATGGAACAAGACCCTTTCGGTGGCGATGTCAAATCCCTACAGGGTGGAAAGTGGCACGGATATTATCGCAAGCGAACCGGTGATTTTCGAATTGTCTTCGCTGTCGATCGTCATCGGCGATTCGTTGATATTCCCTTGGTCTGCGCCGTTCCGAAAAGACTTACCGTTAGACCGAACCACTACTGCCGCCACTTCTGCCACATCGCCGGATCCGCAAGCATCTTGATGAACACGCCTCCGACGACACTGCGCGCTTGAAATCCCCGGCGCGTTCCGTCCGTGGTCATGTACCAATCGGTGAGTGGGACGCGAGAGGGAGTCTCATTCATCCACTTGTAGGCCGGAGCGATCAGAGCCTGAAAATCCGCCGGATTGTCCGCCAACGTTGCCGTCCAAACCAGCCAGTCGATTTTCGTGTAAGGCGCGCGATTGTCCAATGGAAGCCCGTAAATGTTCTGTTTGGTCTTGTAGTACGCCATCTCTTTCCGTGCCACTTCCGCCGGAAAGACATTCAACCCGAGAATTCGATCCCACACCAGGTTGTACTTCTGGCTCCAGGTGCCGGGATTGCCAAAGGCGAGCACGTAATGATCGCCATCACCGGCAAGCTTCAACCATTTCTGCGCATAGTCGATCGCTAGCGAGTGATATTGTTGTGACTCGGCTGCATGGTTGCTCATTCCAGCGAGCATGCTGTACGCCGCGAGCGCCTCGATGGCTTTGAGCGAGAGATTGGCGTTTCGCGCCAGGTGACCGGCGAAATCATCCGTGCAGAGCTGGCTCTCGGGATCCAGACCTTTGTCGCGGAGGTATTCAGCCCACTTGGTCAGCAGCGGCCAATATTTGTTCGCCAGTTCCGCATTGCCTTCAGCCTTCGCGATCGCGGCGACAAGCAGCAGCATGTTGCCGCTTTCTTCCACCGGCATCTGGTTCCGTTCACTCTGTTCGCCCCCGCCATAAGTCTGGCCGTTCGCCAACGGATAGGTGCCCAAATCGTGGGGAGCATAAGGCCAAGGCCAGCGGGTCATTGAAGCATATTGCAAGATCGGTTCCACAGACCCGCGCAGCAGTTTCGGATTCACGAGCAGATACAGTGGAGCGCTGGGATAGAAGACATCGACAGTGTTGATCGATCCGTTGCTGAAGTTCTCTTTTGGGAAAAAAAGCAGCGTGCCGTCGGCATCTACCGCCAGTTTGTGAGCTGCAATCGACTGGCGATATGCCAGTGCGCACAGTTGCGCGTATTCTTTCCCGCCCGCGCGCGTCAGATCGGTCATCAATTCCTGATCGAAATGTCTGCATCTTTCGATGAGCTTCTCGTACGACGCCGCGGCCGCCTGCAGCAAGTCGGGCGCTTCTTTGCCATCACGGCGCCAGTAGGGCCGCACACGGCGATTGAAGTATTCGAGCGAATACAGGTCGTCGTACGCTAGCACTACATGACGCGCGACGGATTGTGCCCCAACATTGCCAAGATCGAAGCTAACGGCGAGTACCGGGTTGCGGATAGGGCCATACCGTGTCCGGGGGTTGTGCTCGGCGAACCCGTCTTCTTCGAGCAGCCCGCCGGCATTCACGAAGTCTTCACGAGTCTTCGCGCGATCGTTCGCGGCGACGTGGACATCAGAGCCGGGTTCCGCCGCGACGTAAAAGTAGCCCCAATCGATACGCAGGTTGTCGCCCGATTTCTGCAGCATGGCCTGCTCCCGCGAGCCCATCCGCAAGACGCGCAGGCCGCGGGTTTGAAGCCGCCACCAGTTCACTGGTTGATCCTGGGTATTCACGACGAGCTCCGACCACGCGTCGAAGTAGAGCTGTGTGGCGTGAATGTTGCCGTCCACCGATCGTGCCGACCAGGTCAAATATGTCACCGGCCACGACAACACATCGAGATCGTGCGGAAGAAACGGCGTAGTGAACGTCAGGCTCACTTCCAGGCCCGCGCTTTCGAAGCGATAGATCGTCTGCGTCGGCGTGACGCTCAAGCTCTTCTGCGCAAGCGGCGGCGAATTCTCATTGCGCTCCCCGCCCATCAGCCGGTAGCTCTTGCCGTCGATCCGAATGATGCTGGTCAGGTTTTGTGGAGTGCCGGTCCAGTGCCGCGTTGCATCGGCGTTTAACTGATCGGTCATGGACCAGATGCTGAAATAGGGATCGTTAGTGATTAGTGGTACGGCCGGTGGACGCTGCGCTAGCAAGGATGCGGCACATACGAATAGAAGCGCTACGGAGCGTTGAATCCGAGTCATTGCGGCTCGCTTGGAACGGGCGGAGGCGCCTGAGGTCTTTCCTTCGCCGTAGCGTCAGCCTGCACGGGAGGCTTTACCGGCTCTTCCTTGGCAGCAGGCTTCTCCTCCCTCGCCTCGTCAAAGATCTTCTTCACGTCTTGCCAGAAGCGCTTGGTCAGGACTTCCTTCATTTGTCATCATGGTATCCCGTTTCCCAAGCTCTTCGTTCGGGTATGATGGCGCCAATGAGACCCACGAAGCTTGCTGTCCTATTTACTCTGCTCGCGATCGTGCTTCCGGCCGCGGAAAAGCACCTGCTATACCTCGCCAGCCCCGGTATTCGCAATTACGTCGAGTATGGAGGCGTCGGGATACTCGTCTTCGACATCGACAACGGTTATAAGTTCATCCGCCGCATCCCCACATGGTCCGTTCCCGACGGCAAGAAACCGGAGAATGTCAAGGGAATTGCCGCAAGCGGCCGGACCGGCATCGTGTATGTCACTTCATTGACCCGCATGATAGCGATCGACGCCGTTACGGGCAAGCAGATCTGGGACAAAGCTTATGAAGGCGGATGCGACCGTATGGCGATCTCTCCCGATGGCAAGACCGTGTATGTCCCGCAGCTCGAAGGGCCATCCTGGAATGTAGTGAATGCGGCTACCGGCGATGCTATTGCGACGATCGTCACCAACTCCGGCTCCCATAACACGATTTGGTCGGCTGATGGTTCGCATGTCTATCTGGCGGGTCTGAAGTCACCCATGCTCGGGGTCGCCGACGCGAAAACGAACCAACTCGGCCCTGGTGTCGGGCCGTTCAACAACGTCATCCGTCCGTTCACGGTGAACGGCAGCAACACGCTGGTCTATGTCAACATTAATGAACTCCTGGGCTTCGAAATCGGAGATCTGCGGACGGGCAAGAAGGTCGCTCACGTCGAAGTTGCCGGCTACAAGCAAGGGCCGGTGAAGCGCCACAGTTGTCCGAGCCACGGCATCGCCCTAACGCCTGACGAAAAAGAACTCTGGGTCGCCGACTGCGCGAACAGCGCGATCCACGTCTTCGATGCTACGGTGATTCCACCCAAGCAACTCACCAGTATCGCGGCGCGCGACTGCGTCGGCTGGCTTAGCTTCAGCATGGATGGGCGGGTTGCGTATTCATCTACCGGCGAGGTCATCGATGTGGCCACGAAGAAGGTCGTGGCTGCGCTCAAAGACGAGGAGGGTCACGAGGTGCAGAGTGAGAAATTGCTGGACTTGGTGATCGCAAACGGCAAGGTTATCAGGGCGGGGAATCAATTCGGGGTAGGCATGAAACACTAGCAGGACAGGCTAGAGGCTCGTCCAACGCAATACCCCTATGTTAAGCTGGCGTCGTGGAGACGAGGTATCCACTCCTGTTTGCTTCGACCCAGCGGCTCGGTCCACTGGTCGAGGAGGAGACGTTTGCGCGGCTCGATCGCTCGCGCGATTTTATCGCGAGCAGTCTGGACCAACGGATCCCGCTGGCCATGGCCGCCCAGAAAGCATGTCTCTCGCCATTTCACTACCACCGGATGTTCGTGCGCGCCTTTGGCGAGACGCCACACGATTTCCTGACGCGATTGCGCATCGACCGCGCCAAGCAGCTTCTCGCCCGTGATCAATTGCCGGTCACCGAAGTTTGCCTCGCCGTGGGATACGAAAGCCTGGGAACATTTAGTTCGCTGTTTCGGGACCGGGTTGGCCGTTCGCCCTTGGAATATCGGCGCAACTTGCGGCGGGTGTTTCCCGTTCCACAGCTTGCCCCGTACCGGTTTATTCCGGCGTGTTTCCTCCTCTCCTTCGGCTCCCGTCCTTTCTAGCGCTCCAAAACAGCAAGATCCGAGAAGCGCGGCATAGCACATCTGTGGGAATCTGTACTCCGGAGAAGACAATGATTCAACGCTTATCGCACATCACCATCTACGTTCTCGATCAAGACGCAGCTCACGATTTCTACATAAACAAATTGGGGTTTGAAGTCCGAACCGACGCGCGCATGGACGGCGGGTTTCGTTGGCTCACCGTCGGTCCCAAAGGACAGCCCGATCTCGAGATCGCGCTGATGCCAACGACACCCGGACCGATGATGGACCAGGAGACCTCGAACATGTTGCGCACCCTGATTCAGAAGGGCGCCATCGGAAGCGGGGTTCTCGAAACCGCAGATTGCCAGAAGACCTACGAAGAACTGTCGGCAAAGGGCGTGGAATTCTCCTCGCCGCCGCAGGAACGGTTCTATGGGATCGAAGCACTCTTCAAGGACAACTCCGGCAACTGGTTCAGTCTCACGCAGCGGACTGAGAAGGCTGCGAACACACCGGAGCGCTAATATGATTCGGCGAATCGTTCTTGCGGGAGTATTGGGCGGTATTGCAATGTTCGCGTGGACGTCTTTGGCGCACATGGTCTTGCCGCTCGGCGAAGTGGGCATAAGCCAAATTCCCAACGACGCGGACTTGATGAACGCCTTGCATGCGAAGCTCGGAGAAGCGCATGGCCTTTACTTCTTTCCGAACATGGGCGTCGCAATGGACGCTACGTCCGACCAGAAGAAAGCCGCGATGGCAGCGTACGGACAGAAACTGGCCGCGAATCCATCCGGCCTGTTGGTCTACCACCCGCCCGGACAGAAGGAATTAACGCCCGGACAGTTGATCACGGAATTTCTCACGGAAATGGCAGAGGCCCTTCTGCTGGCCTGGCTTCTAGCCCTCACCGTACTCAAAAGCTACGCGTCCCGCGTCGGGTTCGCGGTCATCTGCGGAATCGTCGCGGCGATTGTCACCAACGTCTCGTACTGGAATTGGTACGGATTTCCCACCAGTTACACCATTTCGTACATGGCCATCGAGGTCGTAAGCTTCCTAGCAGCCGGTCTCGTCGCCGCGAAGCTAGTCGCAGCAAAACATGTGGCACAATGAAACACCATGGCTCATGCTGCCTCCCCAACGGCGCTAGGCGTCACCGCCCCTTCACAAGGACGTGCTCGCCACGCAGTAGTCGCCGTATTCATGCAAATCGTCATATCAGTGGTCTATTCCTGGTCGGTCTTCCGGGGCCCGCTCTCAGCGCTGCACGGATGGTCGAAGGCGCAGACCATCATGCCGTATCGCTACACACTGATCGTCGTCGCGATCGGCGTTGTGGTGGGCGGTTTGTGGCAGGATCGCAAAGGATCGCGCCTCGTGGCCACGATCGGTGGCTTGCTGATGGCGGCAGGATGCGGGTTCTCGGCACTCTTTGGTGATACTCTCGCCGGACTGATCGTTTTCTACGGAGTATTGGGCGGACTCGGCGGAGGTTTCGCTTACGTCACGCCAATCGCGAACCTAGTCAAATGGTTTCCCGATAAGCGCGGAACGATGGTTGGCTTGGCTGTCATGGGCTCGGGGCTGAGCCCGCTCTTCTGGAGTCCGCTGATTGAGAAGCTCGTGGGCAAGGATGCGTCTCAATTCCATGAAACCCTTCCGCGAACCTTTTTCTTAATGGCCGTGATCTTCTTGGTCGCCATCGTAGGCGCCGCGCAGTTCTACCGAGTTCCCCCGCCCGGATGGAAACCTGCAGGCTGGACTCCTCCGCCAACGGTTCAGCGTGAGGCGATCCCATCCAGCAGAGTGCTCGCGACCTGGCAATTCTATGCGCTCTGGGCGATCTTCTTCCTCAGTGCGTCGGTCGGCTTGACTGCCATCGGCCAGGCCTCGCTGCGGGTTCAGGAAGTAGCGCACACCACCGCGCCGATATCGGCCGGCATAGTAGTCGGAATTGTCGGCGTCTTCAATGGAGCTGGCCGACTGAGTTGGGGCGCCGTCTCCGACCGCACGGGAAGAAAGATCGCCTTGCTTGGAATGAGTGCAGTTTCGGCTTTTGCGTGCATCGTTTTCTTGCGCAGCGCATCCGGATTCTGGGACGTGGTCATTGGCTTATGCATGGCCGCGTTCGCCTATGGCGGCTATCTGGCGGTGATGCCATCGCTCGTTGCCGATTTTTATGGCGACAGCAGCGTCGGCGGAAACTATGGCCTGGTATTCTCCGCCTGGGGCATCTGCGGATTCCTGGTGCCGGGATATTTCGAGGGCATGTTAGACCGTGCGCGCGCGGCAGGCAACTTGGCGAGTGGCTACAACGAAGCCTACTGGACTATGGCAGCCCTGGCTGTCACCGCGGCCCTGATCGCTGCCTTGCTGCGCCCTCCGCGAGTGGGAAAAGCAGCGGCCTAACCGGCGACCTTGGCGACGGGCGGCGGAAGTTCCCGCGCTGGACACACTGAGTCAAATCCAACCGACTTGTGATGTCCATCGCAGAACGGCTTGTTCTCCGAGTGGCCGCAGCGGCAGAGCGAGATCACTGTGCGGCCAGCCAATCCAAATTCTTTTCCTTCGGCATCGTGAATCGTAAAGTCGCCCTCGATGCGAATGGACCCGTTGGGATTCACGGTGATCTTCGTAGAAGCCATGCAGCGATGGTAACAGATCGAGCCCAGCATCCTGTATGCTCAAGCTGATACCGAAAGTTAGTAAAATCCCTACATAATGATTCAATCCGTCTTAGAGACAGATCGGGAGCTGTTTGACGACGCGTTCCGGTTCGCCAAACACCAAGTACGCAAGCTGATCGAGACATATCCCGACTTCTATCCGATGTATACGAAAAACGGCCGTTGGAAACATGACGGACCGGCCTGGACTCATTGGTGCGACGGGTTTCTGCCTGGCATGATGTGGCTTTTCCACAAGCGCCCGGGTCATAACGGTGACGACACCCGCTACTGGATGGAGCAGGCGATTCGCTACACCACGCCGCTTGAGCCGCGCAAGCATGATCGCGAAGTGCACGACCTCGGCTTTCTTTTCATGCCCACATACTATCGCTGGTATCAGGTCAGTCGCGATCCGAAGCTGCGGGATACGCTCATCGAGGCTGGAAAAACGCAAGCCATGCGCTTTCAGGAGAATGGTCAGTACTTGCGATCTTTCGTCGGCGACAACTCCATATTCATCGACATCATGATGAACGTCGGCGTCATATTCAATGCCGCGCGCGAGACGGGCGACCGGCGCCTGCGCGACGTTGCGTTGCGCCACTGCCTGACCACTCGGCGGGTGCTGGTTCGCGGTGACGGATCGACGGCGCATGAAGGCATTTTCGATCTCGAAACTGGCGAGTTCCTGCGGCAAACCACGCAGCAAGGATTTCGCGGCGATTCCTGCTGGTCGCGTGGACTCGCTTGGTCGCTGTACGGTTTCTGCATTTCCTACGAGTACAGCCGCGATCCCAGATTCCTCGAAACGTCAGAAGCCTGCGCCGATTATTACATCACGCACGCCAACGGCGACGGCGTTCCACCATGGGATTTCAATGCTCCGCCAGAGAGCCGGAAACTGCTTGATACCTCCTCGGCGGCGATCGCCGCTTCCGGTTTGTTGCGGCTGTGCCGGCTTGTGCAGGATCCGTTGAAGGGTCATTACTACTGGTCCACCGCAATCCTGATCATCCGCACCCTCTGCGAAAAGCATCTCGCCAAGAAAGACAAGAAGTGGGAAGGCATCCTCAAGGGCGGCGTCTACCATCTACATAAGGAGTTGGGCGTGGACGAATCAGTGCTCTGGGGCGAATACTTCTTCGTGGAAGCGCTCGAACAAGCGCTACCGCAGCTTTGAGTATCCTCTAAGGTTTTTACCCTAGGCATAACTGGTACGAGTCGGCCGATAGTTTCCTTAGGATGCCGCCGCAGTCAGTCAACTATTACGATCTATTGCAGATCAATCCGCAGGCCGAGATTGAAACCATCGAGCGTATCTATCGGATTCTCGCCGCGCGTTACCATCCCGATAACCAGGAAACCGGTGACCCGGAACGCTTTCGCCAGCTGAACGAGGCCTACCAGGTGCTCCGTGACCCGGTGAAACGCAAGGAGTATGACCGGCAGTTCGAAGTGGCTCCAGCGGGCCCGCTTTCCGTGTTTCTCGGGAAGGATTTCGCCGATGGCATCGATTCCGAATCGAAGATCCGCATCGGCGTGCTTTGTCTGCTATACAGCAAGCGGCGCGCCAACCCGGATTTCTGCGCGTTATCGCTGCTCGACATGGAAAACATTATGGCGTTTCCTCGCGAGCGGCTGCTATTTGCACTGTGGTACCTCCGCGCCAAGAAACTTGTCGTGCAGGACGACCGCAGCAGCTTCATCATCAGCGCCGAGGGCGTCGATCACTTAGAGGGCCAGTTGCCGACGAACCAGTTCCTGTATAAGGTTTTCCGCGCGTCGGAATCGGGCGTGATGGTCTACCCGAAAGCGCTTACTTCGAAAGCCACAACGTAGGGTCGCGTGATAACCTGAGCTTCTGATCTTAGCGCCACTGATTCTCGCCCTCGCCGCCGCCCAATCCCAGTCTCTCCCCATCATCATCGATACCGACGCCGGGTCCGACGACATGATGGCCATCGCTTTCCTCCTCGCGCATCCGGCAGTCAAGATCGAGGCCATCACGGTAGCCAATGGCCTGGTACATGTCGACGCCGGCGCGCGCAATCTGTTGCGACTCCTGGAACTCGGTGGGCGCACGAATGTTCCGGTTTTCATCGGGCGGGGCACTCCGCTTCGAGGCGACGCCGAGTTTCCCGCGGAATGGCGTCGCATCTCTGACGAACTCCCCGGTGTTGGGCTTCCGGCAACCTCCAGACAGCCGGAACCAAAGCGAGCCGCCGATTACCTGGTTGAACGTCTACGCCGTCAGCGGGCTCCTGCGCGCATCCTCGCTTTGGGCCCCTTGACTAACCTTGCCGAGGCGATGCAGCGTGATCCTTCCATTACCAAGACGATCGAAGAACTCGTGATCATGGGCGGCGCCGTTCATGTCCCAGGCAATCTGGGCGATGGCGGTGTCTACAAGACTGATAACAAGACTGCCGAGTGGAACCTGTTCGTCGATCCGTTCGCGGCGCGAATCGTTTTCCGCTCCGGTGTTCCGATTCGCCTGATTCCACTCGATGCGACCAACAAGGTGCCGATCGGGCTCCCATTCCTCAAGGAATTTCAGGCGGCCGCTCGCTCGTCGTTGGGCCGTTTTGTCTCCCAGGTACTCGAAAGCGACCGCCAATCGATCGAGGACAATTATTTCTTCGCCTGGGACCCATTGGCCGCCGTCGTGCTGCTCGATCGCGGAGTGGCGCGGTTTCGCCGCCTGCACATCGATGTGCGCCAGGATCCTCCGGAGGCTGGGCGTACCGTGCAATCGCCCGGTTCGCCGAATGCTTACGTGGCCCTCGATGCCGACGGGAATCTCTTCAGGAAGTTGTTTCTACAGCCGTTCGTTACTCATGCCTCAGTGCCGTGAGCGGGTCCACGCGGGTCGCCCGCATTGCCGGCAGAAACCCCGCTGTTATCGCGACCAGAGTCAAGGCAACTGTCGCGGCGGAGACCACCCAGGGATCACGGCCGCTTACCCCCAGGAGTTGCGACTCCACCAGCTTACCCAGGACAGCCGACGCCGCGATAGCGAGTCCGATCCCCACCACCGCCAATCGCACCACTTCCCGCATCACCATGGCAAGCACTTCCTTGCGATCGGCGCCCAGGGCCATCCGAATCCCAATCTCCCGCGTTCTCCGCACTACCATGTAGGCCATAACCCCGTAGAGTCCAATACCTGCCAGCACCGTCGCCAAAATGCCGAAGGCCGCCGAGAGAACGGCCACCAATCGATCCATGAAGAGCGTTTCGTCGATCTGCTGATCCAACGTCTTCACGCCGAATAACGGCAAGCCGGCGTCCTGGCGCCGAACCGCGGCACGCATCATAGGCATCACGGCCGCCGGATCTTGCGATGTGCGCGCATAGATCGTCATTAGGCTCACGTCGGTTTGCGGGTATGGCGCATAGAAGAAGCGCTGCTGTTTCTCGCGTAGCTCGCTAGCCTTGCTGTTCTTTACGACCCCGACGATCTCCAGGGTGTTGTCGCGCACCTTGATCCGGCGCCCAATCGGGTTTTCATTTCCAAAATAGTAGGTCGCCAGAGCTTCGTTCACCACCGTAACTTTGGGCGCGGCGGGCCCGTCGCCGGCCGTGAAATCCCGGCCCAGCAACAGGGGGATTCCCATGGTGGCGAAATAACCGGGACCAACGTAGTTGGCGCCCGCGACCATATCCTCGTCCGGCTTGGCATGATATCCCAAAACGCTGATTGAAGATTGTTCGTTGTCGCCCGCCAGCACCGCAACGTTGGCCATGGACACCGCGCGGACCCCTGGAAGCCGCGAAGTATCGCTTTGTAGATTTTGCAAAAGACTCCGGGTCCGCTCCTGACTGTAGCCGTTGAGCGCCGGATTGATCGAGAACGAAATCAGATGATCGGTGGGGAAACCGGGATTGATGTTCTTGACATTGTACAGACTGCGTGCGAAAAGCCCGGCGCCAATCAGCAAAATCAGTGATAAGGCAACCTGCGTTACCACCAGGCTCTTGCGCAGGCGCAGGTGTCCGAAGCCGCCCAACACACCTGCGGCTTGATCTTTCAGCGTTGTCGCCAGCTCATTCCTGGTGCCCTGGATCGCTGGAAAGATACCGAACACAAGCCCGGTAACAACCGAAAGGGCGAACGCAAACAAGAACACCCGGCCGTCTGGCTGGCTGTTGAAGCCTTGCATCGAGGGATCGTCGGGCATCATGTGCAGCAACGCATCCCCTGTCCAATACGCCGCGAGCAGGCCCAGAACGCCGCCGCCCAATGACAGGAGCGTGCTCTCCATCAAGAGCTGTCGCACCAGTTGAAACCGGCTGGCGCCCAACGCCAGGCGGATCCCGATTTCCCGTTGGCGGCCCGTCGCCCGCGCGATCATTAAGTTGGCGATGTTTGCGCAAGCAATCAGCAGCAGAAATCCGACCATGAACATCAGCACGGTCATGGCCGTGCTGAGAGCATCCTGCGGCGCCGAGACGCCCCTTCCTCCGGGTAGAAGCGTCAGGTGACGATTGACAAAACGCTTTGCCACCTCCTCGCTGGGCGGCTTCATTTGCTTGAGCTCGGATTCGAGAATCGGACGCCAGAAAGTGTTCATCGCCACCTCGGCCTGTTCTCGTGAAACCTCCGGCTTCAGGCGGGCCATGATGTTCAGCCACATGGACCGGCTCTGCTCCAGATCATTCATGCCCGGTATCATCGCCGGCTCCAGGGTGATCGGAACGAAGACATCCGGTGATTCGCCGATCCCGACTCCCCTGAATCCTTCTGACGCAATTCCGACAATCGTCATGGCGCGGGCATTCAGAGTGATCGTCTGGTTGAGTACGCCGGGGTCCGCGCCGAAGCGGCGTTTCCAGAAGCCGTAACCCAAGACCACCACTGGCTGAGGGCTGCCTGGACGATCGTCATCCTCCATGATCGTCCGGCCCAGGGCCGTGTGAACGCCTAAAACTTCGAAGTAATTTCCTGACACCAGATCGCCGTGGATGCGCTCCGTTTGGTCATGCCAAGTCATGCTAAAGCCAACCGGGAACCTGGCCAGTACGCCGCCGAACACCGGGCTTCGGTCGCGAAAGTCGCGATACATCGGATACGAAAACGTCAGCCTGTCGTCGTAACTGGTATTCACCATGCCCCGCCGGGGACCCGGTGCGCGCAACAAGACCAGCTTCTCGGGATGCTCCACCGGAAGCGAGCGGAGTAACGCCTGATCCATCAGGCTGAATACTGCCGTATTTGCACCGATTCCCAATGCAAGCGACACCAGCGCCACGATGATGAACAACGGACTGTGGCGCAATCCCCGCAACGAGAATCGAAGGTCTTCCAATACACCAGTCATAGCTAACGAATTGTGCAATCCTGATTCCGGCCTTTTGTACTGATAGGAAAGCACTTCCTGGAGCGTCGGTGTTCGATTTCGGACAGTCGAATAACTAATTGCCCGCCGACCAGGGAGGCACGATGCCGTTCATCCTGGCATAGGCGATGGCTTGCCCCAGGTGCTCGCCAATGTGGACATTCATCGAAATGTAGATTCCTCGCCGGGTCGTCGGAGTTCCAAAGAAGGTGGTGTCGCGAACGAGCGTCGCCGGACGTTCGTTTTCGAGCGCCTTACGAACGGCAGCGAAGCTTTCGTTCAACATCTCGAGAACGCGGGCTTTTGTCATGGTCTGCTTCTCCGCCTTCATCTGTTCGTCGATTGCTTTCTCCAGGTCCGCACCGGACAGATTGGATACTGCGATCTTAGTCAGCAGTTGATTGCCCAGAGCGATGTGCGCGAAAACTTCCCCGAACGAGCGCACGCCCTTCGCGGGACGCCAGGAGTACTTGTCCTCCGGAACGGCTTTGGCGAGTGCCAGAACCTTTTGCTGACAATCGCCGAAGGAGAGGAGAATGTCGGCCGCGGGCAGCGCGTCCGGAGCGTCGTTCACAGCGATCAGTTCCACATCGAAGATCAATTCGGCTTTCGGCGGAATCGACCCGCGCCCGGTTTCACCATAGGCGAGTTGGTAGGGAACGAACAACCTGCGCTTTCCACCGGCGTGCATTCCCTCGAAACCAACCTCCCACCCGGCGATGAGCAAGCGGCGTCCCTGCACAAACTGCAATGGCTCCCTGCCGATTGAGGAATCGAACTTCGTTCCGTCGCGCAGCCAGCCGGTGTAGTGCACCGTGTATTGTTTACCAGGAGCCGCCAGAGCGCCTGTGCCGGTCACGATGTCGATGTAATGCATGGTCAGATTCTCGACCACCGGACCGTTCGTCTGTGGCACACTGCCCGGCATCCTGGGATCGAAATTCTGCGCGATGAGGAAAGAAGTCGAAATGGCAAAAGTCAGGAGAACCAAAGACCGTGGCATGGAGACATTATACGGTCCCTCAGCCGGTTTTCTCGCGCTCGCCTCGACGGAGATAGGCGTCATCTTTCTTCAGCCAGTCGGTGCGGATCGGCGAAAAGATATCGAGGTCCAGGGTATCTTCTAGCGCGACCGCGCGATGCGGAACATTCGACGGTATGTGCAGCACCTCACCCTTACGGACAATCACTTCTTTACCCTCCAGATGGAATTTCAGAGCGCCGTCGAGGATATAGGTGATTTGTTCGCTCTCATGATGATGCTCGGGCACCACCGCATCCTTCTTCAAAAAGACCTGCGCCACCATGGCCTTGTCGCCACTG
>Ga0335082_10001618_pt1 | contig 24029 bp, 23 predicted proteins | sample Lox_Sample_41_FD_206718 | JGI IMG/M metagenome (GOLD analysis project Ga0335082, IMG submission 206718) | Soil microbial communities from Loxahatchee National Wildlife Refuge, Florida, United States - Lox_Sample_4.1 | ecosystem: Environmental > Terrestrial > Soil > Wetlands | place: USA...
GAAGTCGTCGCCGCCCAGGTGGGTGTCGCCGTTGGTGCTCTTCACCTCGAACACGCCCTCGGCCAGCTCGAGGATCGAGATGTCGTAGGTGCCGCCGCCCAGGTCGTAGACGGCGACCTTCTCTTCTTTCTTCTTGTCGAGCCCGTACGCCAGCGCCGACGCCGTCGGCTCGTTGATGATCCGCACCACGTCCAGGCCCGAGATCTTGCCGGCGTCCTTGGTGGCCTGCCGCTGCGAGTCGTTGAAGTAGGCCGGGACGGTGACGACCGCCTTCTCGACCTTGTGGCCGAGGTAGTCCTCGGCGGTCTGCTTCATCTTCTGGAGGATCATCGCCGAGATCTCGGGCGGCGTGTACCGCTTGCCGCTGATCTCGACCGACGCCAGGTCGTTCTGGCCCGCCACCACCTTGTACGGCACGCGCTTGCTCTCCTCGACCACTTCGCCGGTGCGCCGGCCCATGAACCGCTTGATCGAGAACACCGTGTTGAGCGGGTTGGTGACGGCCTGGCGCTTCGCGACCTGGCCCACCAGCCGCTCCCCGTCCTTGGTGAACGCGACGACCGAGGGCGTGGTGCGGCCGCCCTCGGCGTTCGGAATCACGACCGGATCCCCGCCTTCCATGACCGCGACGACGGAGTTCGTGGTCCCCAGGTCGATCCCGATGATCTTCTCAGCCATGGTCCGATCTCCGAACGCATCGAAGGTAGATGTGCGACGGTAGCCGAGGGTCGCAGGAGCAAGGGACGTGCCCCCATTCTCTGCCATTTCGGCAGCCGGCTAAGGCTATGCCCCGCTTCGCAGTACGTTGACACGCCCTGCGGACGGGTTAGGTTGGGCGGGTGATCCCGTACCGCGACGAAAACCCCACCCTGAAGACGCCCGTCGTGACCATCGCGATCGTCGCGGTCAACGTGGTGGCGTGGCTGGTGGTGCAGGGTGCCGGCACGACGATCCCGCTGGCGCGGTCGGTGTGCGACCTGGGGCTGATTCCGGGCGAGCTGACGGGGCGCGTGGCGGCGGGGACGACGTTCGCGATGGGCCCCGACCTGGTCTGCCGGGTGGAGGGCGCGCGCCACTACGCGCACGTGCTGACGTCGATGTTCCTGCACGGCTCGTGGATGCACATCATCATGAACATGTGGTTCTTCTGGATCTTCGGGAACAACATCGAGGACTCGATGGGCCGGGTCCGGTTCGCCGTGTTCTACCTGATGTGCGGCACGGCGGCGGCCCTGGCGCAGGTGGCCATGGATCCGGCGTCGGCGGTGCCGGTGGTGGGCGCGTCGGGCGCGATCAGCGGGGTGATGGGCGCGTATCTGGTGCTGTACCCGCGGGTGCGGGTGTACACGCTGGTGCCGCTGGGCTTCTTCCTGACCACGATCGCGCTGCCCGCCTGGGCCATGCTGGGCTACTGGATCGTGCTGCAGTTCCTCGGCGGCCTCCCGCAGCTGGCCGGCGCGCAGGGCAATGGCGGGGTGGCGTTCTGGGCGCATATTGGAGGCTTCGTGGTGGGCGCGGCGGCGATCAGGCTGTTCGCGAACCGGGCGTACCTCGAGTCGCGCAGGCAGAATCCGTGGAGTCCTCAGAGAGTTCGCTGGGGATAGGGAGCGGAGGGCAGAAGAGTTGCCAGTCGGCAAGGGAGCAGTGGTTACCAGACGCAAGCAGACGGGGGCCAGGCAAGGCGCAAATCCTGGCAACTGGTCTGTCGTCCGGTCGCTGGCGGCTGGCAACCACGGTGCGCTTGCCGTCTGCGCAACCGGGGACTGTTGAATGTATCTCGCCAGGATCGTCGGGCGCCTGGTATCTACTCAGAAACAGGATACGCTCCACGGTATCCCCCTGCAGTGGCTGCAGCCGGTGGACGCGTCGGGGAAGGACAGCGGCGCGCCGGTGGTGGCGGCCGACACCTTCGGGCTCGGGCCGGGCGAGCTGTGCTACTACATCACGGCGCGTGAGGCGAGTATCGCCTTGTGGAAGCTGGATGTGGCCGTGGACGCGGCGGTCGTAGGGAAAGTGGAGAGGATCGATGTTGGTGACGGGCAGTGAGAGGAGAGAAGGGAAAGGTGAGACGTTCACGTGAGAGGTGAGAGGCGAAAGCCGTGAGAGGCAGGGCCTCACTTCTCACCTTGTCTTCTCACGCTTTTCCACCTCTCACCTCTCACGTGAACCTCTCACGTCTCGCCCCTCACCTCTCACAGCCGCACCCGGGGAGGAACTCTGTTTCTGGCCACGGTCGTCGGCGACGTCGTTTCGACGCACAAGAACGAGCGGCTCAACGGCAAGAAGCTCCTGCTCGTCCGGCGCCTGGCGCTGGACATGAAGCCGGAGGGCGCCGAGGTCATCGCCCTCGACGTGGTGGACGCGGGCGTGGGTGACCAAGTGCTGGTGGTGCAGGAAGGCTCGTCGGCCCGCAAGATCTTCGACGATCCCTGGATCCCGGTGCAGGCGGTGATCGTCGGCGTGCTGGACCGCGTGGACATCGGCGGAAAGCAGGTGCTATGAACGACAGCGAGCTGGACCGGCTGGCGGCGGACGTGGTGCGCCGCGTGCTGCGCGGCGCGCACGGAGCGTCCGGCGGCGGAACGGGGCCCGCCGCGGCGGCGCCCCGTCCGGCGGCGGGCGGCGTCGCGCGGCCGCTCGAAGACGTCTCCTGGCGCGGACCCCAGGTCCAGCTGGGGGCGTGGACGCCGGCCGCGGGGCCGCGGCGGGTCGCCGATTTCGTGGACCACACGCTGCTCAAGCCGGAGGCGACGCGGGCCGACATCCTCAAGCTGTGCGCCGAGGCGCGCGAGCACCGTTTCGCGGCCGTGTGCGTCAACCCGGTCTGGGTGGAGCTGTGCGCCGGCGAGCTCGCCGGCACCAGCGTGGCGGTCGCGAGCGTGTGCGGGTTCCCGCTCGGCGCGGCGACCACCGAGATGAAGGCGGCGGAGGCGGCCGAGGCGGTCTCGCGCGGCGCGGCCGAGGTGGACATGGTGGCCGCGATCGGCCACATCAAGGGCGGCGAGTGGCGCTACGTCGAGGACGACATCCGCGGCGTGGTGGAGGCCTGCGGCCGGCGCGGCGGCGGCGCCCTGGTGAAGGTCATCATCGAGAGCGCGGTGCTCGCGCCCGAGGACATCGTGAAGGCGTGCGCGGTGGCGCGGCTGGCGGGCGCGCACTTCGTGAAGACGTCCACCGGGTTCCACCCGGCCGGCGGCGCGACGGTGGACGCCGTGCGGCTGATGCGGCTCACGGTCGGCGACGACCTCGGCGTCAAGGCGGCGGGCGGCGTGCGGGACTGCGCGACGGCACTGGCGATGATCGCCGCGGGGGCGAGCCGGATCGGCACCTCCAGCGGGGTCGGCTTCGTCGACTGCCTTGGACCGGCGCCGCTGTCGCTGGCCGAGCTGCTGAAGCGGCCCGAGGCGCACGCCGCGACCTGCCGGAGCGGCTCCTGCGCGGTGCCGGCGGGAGGTCAGCCCTACTGACCGCGGCGCCGGAGCGCCCGCCCTGGCTGCGGCTGCCGTCCCTCGGGACGGTGCTCGCGCTGGCGCTGGCCACGCTCCGGCGCTTCCCGCTGGTCGTGGCGTGCGGTTTCTTGGCGGCGGCCGCCGCCATCCTCACCACCGACGAGGTGGGGCCGACCTCGCTGCACGAGTCGCTGCTCGCGGCGGCGACCCTGGGCCTGCCCCTGTTCACCGCCGTCACGCTGTTCGGCGAGCGCGCCCGGTCGGCGGCGGCGCGGGCCGTCCTCGCCCTGGCCGCGGTGGCGGTGCTGGTCGCGGTGCACGTGGCGTGGGACGGCTGGTCCGAGCCGGTCCGGTTCGCCCGCTACGCCGTGCTGAGCGTCGCGTTCCACCTGCTGGTGGCGTTCCTGCCGTTCGTCCGCCGCGACCGCCCCAACGCGTTCTGGCAGTACAACCGCATCCTGTTGCTGCGGTTCATCGCGGCGGCCATCACGTCCGCGACGCTGTTCCTGGGCCTGGCCCTCGCGCTGGCGGCGCTGGACAAGCTGTTCGGCGTGGACCTGCCGCGGAGCGCCTACCTCCGGATGTGGGTGCTGTGCGCGTTCGTGGTCAACACCTGGTTCTTCCTCGGCGGCGTGCCCGCGGACCTCGACGCCCTGGAGGAGTCGCGCGACTACCCGCCGATGCTGCGGGCGTTCGCCCGGTACACCCTCGCGCCGCTGGTCGCGGTCTACCTGCTCATTCTCACGATCTACTTCGTGAAGGTCGTGGTCTCGTGGGACTGGCCGAGCGGCTGGATCGGCTACCTGGTGTCGGGCGTGTCGGGGGCGGGCATCTTCGTCCTGCTGCTGGTGCACCCGCTGGGCGAGCGCGAGGACCAGCGGTGGATCGCGACGTTCGCCCGGGGCTTCTGGCTGGGGCTGCTGCCGGCGATCGCCATGCTGTGGCTCGCCGTCTACCAGCGGATCCACCAGTACGGCTTCACCGAGGCGCGCTACTTCCTGCTGGCGCTGTCGCTGTGGCTCGCGGCGGTCACGGTCTACTACGTCGCGACGCGCTCGCGGCGGATCCGGCTCATCCCCGCGTCGCTGTGCGCGCTGGCCCTGGTGACGTTCGCGGGGCCGTGGGGGGCATTCTCGGTGTCGCGGCGGAGCCAGGTCGCCCGGGTGCGGGACGTGCTCGCGGCCCACGGGGTGCTCGCCGGTGGGCGTGTCCGCCGTGCGACCGTGTTGATCGCCGGCCGGGAGGACGCGCGGGCGCTGTCCGGCGCGGTGCGCTACCTCCTCGGCACCCACGGGAGCGCGGCCCTCGCGCCGTTGCTCGGCGACTCGTTCACCGCCGCGGTGACGACGCCGGCGGTGCGGGCGAACGCCGATCCCGACGATCAGGCGCGGGCGGTGGTCGAGGCGCTCGGCATGACCTACGTGAGCAAGTGGGACACGCGGGGCCCGTCCGGGCCTTCCTACGCCTTCGTGTCGGACGACGCCGCGGTCCCGGTCGCGGGCTTCGACCTTCTGGTGTCGATCCGCTCCGCCGCGCCCCGGCCGCCGGCCGTGGACAGCGGGTACGTCGCGGTGCTGGTGCGCGCCGCGCGGAGCGTGCGGATCTACCGCGACGGCGCGGCCGTGCTCGACGTGCCGCTGGACTCGGCGCTGGCCGCCGCGCGGACGGCGGCGGGGCGGCGCGGCAGCCGGCTGCCGGCGGCGATGCTGCGCGCCGAGGCGGCGAACGAGCGGCTGCGAGCGGTAGTCTACCTGCGGAGCCTGGATGGGCGGACGGACGCGAATGGGCCGCAGGTGAACGGCGCCACCGGCGTGGTGCTGCTGAAGCCGCGCTAGGCTAGGACGCGGCCTTCGACTCCGCGAGCGGCGCGGCGCGCACCACCACCTCGCGCCCGAGCAGCTTCGCGAGCAGGTCGGCTTTCCGCTGCCCCCCCCACAGCTCGAGCTTGAGGTCGGTCGTCACCAGTCGCGGCACCACGTCCACCACCAGCCGGTCCGGCAGCATCCGGAGCCGCATCGCTTCCACCGCCGAGACGTGGCCGCGGTCGAGGCCGCACGCCATCCGGAGCAGGGCGGCCAGGCGGCGCACCAGGGCGCGGTCCTCGGGCTCGAGCGCGGCGTACTCGAGGTGCTGCTTGCTGGGCCGCCGCTTGCGGTGGTAGCGGCTCACCAGCGCGATCAGCACCCGTTCGCGCGGCGTGAACGGCAGCGACTCGGCGTGGGCGATCAGGTGGTAGCTGTGCTTGTGGTGGCTGCGGTAGCTCACCAGCTGGCCCACGTCGTGCAGCAGCGACGCCGCCTCGAGCAGGTCCCACTCGCCGGCGGCGCAGCCCAGCCGCTTGCCCAGGGCGTCGAACAGCCGGCGCGCCAGGCGGGCCGTCTGCTCGCCGTGGCGGCGGTCGGTGTGACAGCGGTCGGCGAACCGCCGCAGCGCCCGGGCGCGGGTCGGCGCCTGGCCCTCGGCGGCCGGCCGCGACAGGTGGATCAGCAGCCCCTCGCGGAGGCCGAACGCCGAGACGGCGACCTTCGGGGCGTCGAACAGCTCCAGCACCTCGGCCGCCACCGCGAGACCGGCGACGATGATGTCGGCCCGTTCGGCGTTGAGACCCGGGACCTTGCGCCGCTCCTCGACGCTCAGCGCCGCGAGCCACTCCAGGATCCGCTGCAGCTCCGGGAGCCGGACCGAGGAGCCGTGGATGCCGCCGGTCGGCACGGTGCCGCGGTTCCGCGCCGCCGCGATGCGCGCCAGGTTGGTGAAGGTGCCGCCGGAGCCGAACAGCTTGGCCGCCTCCCACTCGCGGCCCGGCACGGCGCGGCGGAGCTTCTGGCGCACCGCGCCCCGCAGCCGCCGCACGCCCTCGCCCGCGTCGCCCCCGCCGGCCAGGAACTGCTCGGTCAGCCGCACCGCCCCGAACGGCAGGGAGACCACGCGGTCCACCAGCCCGCCCACCGCGAGCACCAGCTCCAGGCTGCCGCCGCCGATGTCGGCCACCACCGCACGCCCGCGGCCGATCGGGAAGTGCTCGCTCACCGAGAGGAAGGCGAGCCGCGCCTCGGTCTCGCCGTCGATGACCTCGAGCGGGATGCCCAGCTCCCGCTTCACCCGGTCGGCGAACTCGGCGCCGTTGGCGGCGTCGCGCACCGCCGCGGTCGCCACCAGCGCGAGGCGCGCGGCGCCCCGCCGCTCGGCGGCCTGGACCATCCGGCCGAGCGATTCGAGCGCCCGCTCCATCGATTCCGGCGCCAGCAGGCCGGTGGCCGACAGCCCGCGCGCGAGCCGCGGCTGGTCCTTGAGGTCGTCGATGATCTCGAGGTGGCCGTCCTCGCCGCGCTCGGCGATCAGGCAACGAATCGAGTTGGAACCGACGTCGATGGCGGCGAAGCGCTCAGTCGTCGGAGACATCGACCGCGGGCGTGAGCAGCGAAGGGTCGAGCAGGTTGGCGACCTCGCGCCGGAGCTCGGCCTGCACTTCCTCCACCGAGCGCGACGCGTCGATGGTCGTGAAGTCGTACTGGGCCGCCATCCGGTCGAACTCCTCGAGCATCAGGCTCTGGTACTTGCGGAACGAGCCGTACAGGTCGGGCGCCAGGCCGATGTCGCGGCCCGCCTCCCAGTAGTCCAGTTCGCCGCCGCGCCGCAGGGTGCGGCGGATCAGCTCGTCGGGGTCGAGGCGGAGGAAGAACGTGCGCCGCGGGATCAGGGCGAAGCCGTACAGCCGCGCAAGCCACTCGCGCCCGAGGCCGCGGGTCGCGCCCCGCGCGATGGTGGTGTACACGTAGCGGTCGGCCAGCACCACGAAGCCGCTGCGCAGGGCCGGGAGGATCTCGTGCTCGATGCGGTCGGCGAGGTCGGTGGCGTAGAACAGCGCCATGGTGGTCCGGTCGAAGGAGTGGCCCTCCTTGGCCGACTCGATGCCCCGGCGCGTCAGCGCCGAGCGCACCAGGCCGGTGGACGAGACCGCGAAGCCCTGGCCCTCCAGCCAGCCCTGCAGCAGCTCGATGTGGGTCGAGCGCCCCACGCCGTCCGCGCCCTCGATCACCAGCAGGTTACCGGGCAGGTCGGCCGAGATCTCGAGCTTGGCGAGGCCGGCGCCGTAGAAGCGCGCGTCCATCATCGGCCCGCTCCGCTCGCGGCGGATCCCGCCGCGACGCTGGGGGCGGCGGCGGGCCGCGGCGCGCGGGTCCGTCCGAGCCCCTTGAGGATCGGCTTGACCAGCTTGCGCATCTCGCGCTGCTGCTCGACCACGGAGCGGCTGCCGTCCATCACGGTCAGGCCGAACTCCTCCGCCACGCGGTCGTATTCGCCGAGGACGTTGCCCTGGAACATCCGGAACGAGGTGATCGGGTCGGGCGAGAGCCCGAGGTCCATCCCGGCCTCGTGGAACTTGAGCTGGATCCGCCCGCCGGTGATGCGGGCCACCGCCGTGTCGATGTCCACCTTGAAGTACAGCGCCAGGTCCGGCCGGGTGGCGAACTCGTACATGCTGCGCACCCACGCCCGGTCGCACCCGCGCGCCACGTCGCGCGCGAACGCCGTGTACGCGTAGCGGTCCGCCAGCACGATCAGGCCCGCCTGCAGCGGCGGGAGGATCGACCGCTCGTGCCGGTCCGCGAAGTCGGTGGCGTGGATCAGCGAGAAGGTCGTCGGCGAGAACAGGTTCTTCTTCTTGCCGCGCTTGGTGGTGTCCTTCACGATCGGGCTGGAGTTCCATTCCGTGAACGACACGTCGTAGCCTTCCGACACCAGGAAGGTCTGGAGCAGCGACAGCTGGGTGGACTTGCCCGACCCGTCGATGCCTTCGACGACGATCAGCCGCCCTGGGAAGCCGTGCGAATCGCGAATGCCCATGCGTCCTTCATGAGGCGGCGTCCGGGGCCGGGCGCTCGTCCTCCGCGTGATGCTTGATGGTCTTGCCTTCCTCCAGGAATACTACGTCCTCGGCGACGTTGGTGGCGAGGTCGGCCACCCGCTCGAGGTTCCGGCTGACCAGCAGCAGCTCCATGCCCGGCCCGATAACCCGTTGATCCTCCATCATATGGGTGAGCAGGATCCGGAACACCGAGTCGTTGAGGGAGTCCACGGCGTCGTCGCGCCGGCACACGGCGCGCGCCAGCGGCGCGTCGCCCCTGACGAAGGCCGAGAGCGCGTCGGAGAGCATCTGGCGCGACAGCCGCGCCATCTCCACGATCTCCGGCTCCGGCACGATGTGCGGGTAGCTGGCCAGCCGCTCGGCACCCTGGGCGATGTTCACCGCGTGGTCGCCCACCCGCTCGAGATCGCCGACGATGCGGACCGCGGCGAAGATCAGGCGGAGGTCCTTGGCCATCGGCTGGTGCAGGGCGATGAGCTGGAACGCCTGCTCCTCGATGCTGCTCTCCAGCGTGTTGATGGTGCGGTCGCCGCGGATCACCTCCTGGGCCTTGGCGCGGTCGCGCGTCAGCAGGGCCTGGACCGCGTTGCCGACCGCCTCCTCGGCCTCCGCGGAGGCCGCCATCAGCCGCTGCTTGAGGTGCGACAGCTCCTCGTGGAAGTGGCGGCCAGGCTCGAGCGGCGTGCTCATCCGAATCTCCCGGTGATGTAAGCGTCGGTGCGCTCGTCCCTGGGGCTGGTGAAGATCTGCTGGGTCGTCCCGTACTCGACCAGGCGTCCGAGCAGGAAGAAGCCCGTGAAGTCGGACACGCGGGCGGCCTGCTGCATGTTGTGGGTCACGATCACGATCGTGTACTGGGCCTTCAGGTCCACGATCAGCTCCTCGATCTTCTGCGTCGCGATGGGATCGAGCGCCGAGCACGGCTCGTCCATCAGCAGCACCTCGGGCTCGTTGGCCAGCGCGCGGGCGATGCACAGCCGCTGCTGCTGGCCGCCCGAGAGCGAGGTGCCCGGGTCGTCGAGCCGGTCCTTGACCTCGTCCCACAGCGCCGCGCTGCGGAGGCTGCGCTCCACGATCTCCGGCATCCGGCGCTCGGGGAACGCGCCGGTCACGCGCGGGCCGTACGCCACGTTGTCGAACACGCTCTTGGGGAACGGGTTGGGCCGCTGGAACACCATCCCGATCCGGCGCCGCAGCTCCACCGGGTCCACGGACGGCCCGAATACCGACGCGCCGTCGAAGGCGATGTCCCCGCCGTGGCGCGTTCCGGGCAGCAGCTCCTGGAGGCGGTTGATCGACCGCAGGAAGGTGGACTTCCCGCACCCGGAGGGCCCGATCAGCGCGGTCACCGCGTTGGGCTTCGCCTCCACGCTGACGTCGAACAGCGCCTGCTTGGCGCCGTACCAGAAGTTGAAGTCCCGGGCCGCCAGCGATCCGATGAGCCGCACCGTGCCGCCCGGCGTGACCCGGGCCCGGGGCGTCATGCTGGGCCGGAGGGAGGCGGTCATCCGAACCGTCCGGTGATGTAGGCCTCGGTCTGCGGCTTGGTGGGCGCGGTGAACATGCGGGTCGTGGGGCCGACCTCGACCAGCTCCCCGAGGTAGAAGAACGCGGTCACGTCCGACACCCGGGCGGCCTGCTGGAGGTTGTGGGTGACGATGACGACCGTGAACTCGCGCTTCAGCTCCTGCACCAGCTCCTCGATGTGCGCGGTGCCGGCCGGATCGAGCGACGCCGTGGGCTCGTCGAGCAGGATCACCTCCGGCTCGGGCGCCACGGTGCGGGCCACGCACAGCCGCTGCTGCTGCCCGCCCGACAACTCGAGCGGGGAGTCGCCGAGCCGGTCCTTCACCTCGTCCCACAGGGCGGCGCGCCGCAGGGCGTGCTCGACGATCTCGGCGCGTTCGCTGCGCGAGATCCGCTGGCCGACCGCCAGCCCGGCCGCCACGTTCTCCGCGATGCTCATGGTGGGGAACGGCGTCGGGCGCTGGAACACCATCCCGATGCGGCGCCGCACCCGAACCGGGTTGACGCCCGGCTCGTAGATGTCGTAGCCGTCGAGCAGCACCCGGCCGCTCACTCGGGTGCCCGCCACCAGCTCGTGCATCCGGTTCAGGCTTCGCAGCAGGGTGGACTTGCCGCAGCCCGAGGGTCCGATCAGCGCCGTGACGGTGTTCTGGCGGCAGGCCAGCGTCACGTCGCGCACGCCGGTGCTCGTGCCGTAGAAGGCCGTCAGCGCATCGGTCGCCAGCCTGGGCACCATCGCGGGCGCCGCGGCCGGGGACGCGGGCACCGGCTGGGCCGGGGGAGGCGTCACGTGCGGCGAGCGCTGCGCGCGCTCAGGCGTGCTGACGCTTGGCACGCACCACCGCGCGGGCGACGAGGCTGAGGGCCAGCACGAGGACGATCAGCACCAGGGCTCCCGCCCAGGCCTGCCGATGCCACTCGTCGTAGGGGCCGAGCGCGTAGACGTAGACCTGGAGCGGCAGCGCGGCCATCGGTCCCTGCACCCGGGTGGAGAAGAACTGGTTGCCCAACGCCGTGAACAGCAGCGGCGCCGTCTCGCCGGCTACGCGGGCTACCGCCACCAGGCAGCCGGTCATGATGCCCGCCGCGGCGGTGCGCACCACCACCACCAGCGAGGTGCGCCAGCGCGGATAGCCGAGGGCCAGCGCGGCCTCGCGCAGCGAGTTGGGCACCAGGCGCACCATCTCCTCGGTGGTCCGCGCCAGGATCGGCACCAGGATCATGCCGAGGGCGACGCCGCCCGCCAGGGCCGAGAAATGGCCCATCGGCTTCACGAGCCAGGTCCACGCGAAGATCCCGATGACGATGGATGGGACGCCGTTGAGGACGTCGGCGATGAACCGCACGACGAACCCGAACCGGCCGCCGCCGAATTCCGCCAGGAAGATACCCGTCGCCACCCCGATCGGCACGCCCACCGCGCAGGCCAGGCCGACGATGATCAGGGTGCCGACGATGGCGTGCGCGAACCCGCCGCCCGGCTCCCCCACCGGCACCGCCGACTTGGTGAAGAAATTCCAGTCGATCGAGCCGGCGCCCTTGACGAGCAGCATGCCCAGGATGACGGCCAGCGGGAGGATCGCGAGCGCCGCGGCACCGTAGGTCATGCCCGTCATGGTGGAGCCGACCAGCCGGCGTGCGAGCCGTCCCTGCATCAGATGGCCGTGCTGCCGACGGCGGAGCCGCGGGCCACGCGCCACACCAGCACGCGGGCCAGCGCGTTCACGATGACGGTGATCACGAACAGGACGGCGCCGACCATGAACAGCGCCGAGAGGTGTATGTCGGACACGGCCTCGGAAAACTCGTTGGCAATGGCCGCCGCGATGGTGTAGCCTGGCTGAAGCAGGGACGCCGACACCTCGTGCCGATTCCCGATCACCATCGTCACGGCCATCGTCTCACCCAAGGCGCGGCCGAGGCCAAGGATCACCGCGCCGATAATGCCGGCCCGGCCGTACGGAAGGATCACGCGCCACACGGTCTCCCAGCGGGTGGCGCCGAGGGCGAGGCCGGCCTCGCGCTGAGAGGGCGGCACCGCCAGAAGCACCTCCCGGGACACCGCGGCGATGTACGGCAGGATCATGATGGAGAGGATGACGCCCGCCGCCAGCACCGACGGTCCGTAGAACACGCCGCCGAAGATTGGGAGCCAGCCGAGCGCGTGGCGGGCCACTTTCCAGACGTGATCGCGCAGCAGCGGGATCAGGACGAAGATCCCCCACAGCCCGTAGATGACGCTCGGCACGGCGGCCAGCAGCTCGATCAGGGTGGCGACCGGCGTCCGCAGCCAACGGGGCGCGAACTCCGTCAGGAAGACGGCGCAGGCCAAGGCCAGCGGAACTGCGATCACCAGGGCGATGAGCGACGAGTACAGCGTGCCGAAGATCAGCGGCAACGCGCCGAACTCCCCGCGTACCGGGTCCCAGGTGCTGTGCGTCAGGAACCCGAAGCCGAACTTCGACACTGCCGGCATCGCATTCGACACCAGCTCGACGGCGATCAGCAGCAGCAACAGCGGCAGCAGCAACGCCACGACGGTGAGCGCGGAGCGGTAGATCACGTCGCCCCGGCTCACCGTCCTCAGCGCCCGCCACCGTTCGTCGACCGGGGTCTTTGGAGCGAGCTCCGGCTCCAGAGCGGTGGCGGGGATGTCGGTCAAGTGCCTAGCGCCCGCGGTAGTTGCTGGGCAGCACTGGTTGGCCGTTCACGGTGATGCTCTTCAGGCGCTGCTCCTCGAGCTGGACGACCCGCGTGGGCAGCGTCGCGTAGCCGAGGGCGTTGCAGAACCGCTGTCCGTCGTGCGTCGCCCACCAGACGAACTCCAGCAGCGCGCGCGCCTTGACCGGGTCGGTGATCTGCTTGGGCAGCAGCAACCAGGTGAACGAGGCGATCGGGTACGCCTGGGGCCCGGCAGGGTCCGTGATGGACACGCGGAAGTCCGTGTTCTCGTCGAGAGCGGCGACGGCCGCCGTAGCCGCCGCAGTGGTGGACTCCAGAGAGGCGTCCACGTAGTTGCCCGCGCTGTTCCTCACCGTGCCATAGCCGATCTTGTTCTGGAGCGCGTAGATGAGCTCCACGTAACCGATCGCGCCCGGGGTCTGCTTCACGATGTTGGCCACCCCGGGGTTGCCCTGGCCGCCGAGCCCCACGGGCCAGTTGACCGACGTCCCCTTGCCCACCCGCTGCGACCAGTCGGAACTCACCTTCGAAAGGTAGTCGGTCCAGATGTACGTCGTACCGGAGCCGTCCGAGCGGTGCGCCACCACGATGTCCTGGTCGGGCAGGCTCACGCTGGGATTCAGCGCCGTGAGGCGCGAGTCGTTCCACTTGGTGATCTGGCCGAGGAAGATGCCAGCCAGCACGTCGCCGGTGAAGCGTAGCTGCGCCGTCACGCCGGGAATGTTGTAGGTGGGCACCACCGCGCCGAGCACGGTGGGCAGGTGCAGCACGTTGCCGTGCACCACGGTGATCTGCGAGTCCGTCATCGGACCGTCGGTGGCGCCGAAGTCCACCGTGTGATCGGTAAACTGCCGGATGCCGCCACCCGACCCGATGGACTGGTAGTTGATCTGGATGTGCGGTCGGACCACGGTGTACTCCAGCATCCACTTGGAGTAGATCGGGTTCGGGAACGTGGCGCCCGCGCCGGTGACGCGGATCTCCTGGGCTCCCGCGGCGCCGGTCAGCGCCGTCAGTCCCAGGGCCACGGTCCCGGCCACTTGTGCGAAGCGAAGCATTGCGCGGTGCTCCTTAGGTCAGAACGTGAACTGGGTGACGAAGAAGGCCGACTGCCGGGCGGCGTACGCCTGATACCGCGCCAGGGTGTTGATCGCGTAAGCGCTCTCGTACGACAGCAGATCCACGTCGGCCAGCAACCGCACGTTGGGGCTCAGCTGGTACGAAATGCCCGCGATGACGCGCGTCGTCTTCGGGGTGTTCGCGACGCTCCGCAGGCTGTCGGACGGGCCGGTGCCGGCGGGACTGGTGTTCGGGTTGGTGATGTCCACTCGGCCGAGCACGGAGAAGCGGGTCTGGGGGAAGTGGAACACGCCGAAGGCGCTGAGGACGGTGCCCTTCTTCTTCGCGACCGCGGCCGCTGCCCCGCCGCCGATGGTCGTGTTGCCGCCGATGGTCGTGTCCTCGGTCGCGGCGTACTCGGCCGCGAGGGTCAGGTCCATCGTGCGATACGAGAGCATCCCCATGAAGCGGTTGCGGGTGCCGCCCGAGTTCGGCGCCCCGATGCCCGCGTAGGCCGTGAGGCGCAGGCCGCCGACCCGGCTCCCGTCATCGGTCGCCAGCAGGCGGTACGAGGCGCGCGCCATGAAATCCTTGTGCCCGTCGGACGACGCGCCGCTGTAGTTGTTGCCGTTGTAGACGCCCGCCTGGAAGTTGAACTGGTCGCTGTTGAACTTGCCGTCGATGCCCGCGCCGAAGTCGGACGACGACATGTAGCCGTTGCGCTCCATCGGCATGGTGCCCTGCATGCGGTAGTCCCACAGCGCCTCTTCCCAGTCGATCCACGGGGTGTGGATCTCGCCGATCTTGTAGGTCAGCGCGCTGCCCTCGGGCGTCCAGGCCACGTACGCGTACTTGATCCGGTAGGTGAAGCTGCCGCCGGTCACGCCCGCGTTGTAGATGTCGGCCGTCACGCGCGTGGCGACACCGCCGGCCAGCTTGCCGTTCACGTTGATGTAGGCGCGCGTGATGCTGAAGTTGTTGATGTGCGGCAGGTTGCTGTCCGCCGTGATCGTGTCCTTGGCGAGCAGGTACTGCCACTGGGCGTACCCCACGCCGCTGACCGAGGTCTGCGCGGCGAGCGGTCCGGCCGCCGCGGCCACGCCGAACAGGGCCGCCGCGAGCGTTCGACGAGACAGGAGCGCCATGTGCTTGGTCCTCTGCGAAGGTGAGCGGTTGATGCTCGGGGGGCTTCCGGAAATCATCGCCCGCGAAGAAAACCCGCCCGCGTCACGGAGACGCGCAAACGACGTAACGGACCTGTAACGGCGGAGAGGGAAGCGCGAGGCCGCTAGGCGAGGATCAGCCGGGCGGCGATCGCGCCACCCAGCCCAAGTGCCGCGCCCGCCACGACATCGCTGGGGTGATGCACCTTGAGCCGGACCCGCGAGACGCCCACCAGCGCCGCCAGGCCCAGGGCCGCCGGTGCCAGCGCCGGATGGACCCGCGCGACCGTCCCGGCCACCGCCATCGAGGCGGCGCTGTGGCCCGAGGGGAACGAGAACGGATCCGGCACCCAGACCGTGGCGAGCGGGACGCCGTTGGCGTCGCACGGCCGCGCCCGCACCACCGTGCGCTTGAGGACCTGCACGGCGACGTGCGATAGCGCGTTCGCCAGCAGCGCCGCGCGGCCCAGCTCGGCCAGGTGCCCGCCGGCCAGCATCAGCGCCAGGGCGATGCCGACGGTGGTGACCGCGTCGCCGCAGTGCGTGACCCAACGCATCACGCCACGGCCTCGAGCTCGTCGGCGGCCACGAACGCCTCGCGCAGCACCCGGCCCTCGTAGCCGCCCGGCACCTCGAGCCCCAGCCACCACGTCAGGGTCGGCGGCACGTCGAGCAGCGAGGCCGGCCGCCGCAGGACGTGCCGGCGGCGGATGCGCGGGCCCGCGAGCACCAGCGGGATCCGGTCGTTGACCGGGTGGGGCGTGTCGTGGTCGGTCGGATGGACGCCGCCGCCGCCGTGGTCCGCCAGCACCACCAGCAGGGAGTCCGCGGTGCAGGCCCTGAGCTGCGCGACCGCCGCGTCGGCTTCGCGCACCGCCTCGAGGTACGGGTCCGACATCCACCCGGCGGTGTGGCCCGCTCGGTCGCAGTCGTTGACGTACACGATGACCAGTCCGTCGGGGACGAACCGCAGCCGGCCGAGCGCCGCGGCCGCCACGCGCCGCGCGGGCCCCGCGGTGGCGATGAACCGCCCGACCCCGGCGGCCGACGCGAGCACCTTGGCGATCGGCACTTCGACGGGGAGGACCTCGCCGGCCACCACCACCGTGGGCAGTTGCCGAGCCGAGAGCTCGCGCGGCAGGGGCCGGAGAGTCCCCAGCTTGCGCAGGGTCGCGAGTCCCGGCTCGACGAGCTTGTGCGTCGCGGGCCCGACGCCGGTCGCGAGCGACAGCAGGGCCGCGACGGTCGTGCTGGGGCGGACCGTGAGCGCGGTCTCGGCGCGGGTGTAGTCCTGGCCGAGGGCGTACAGCGAGGGCGCCAGGTCCGGCCGGACCGCGTCGGGCCGGAGTCCGTCGATCAGCAGGATCACGCAGCGCGCCATTGAGCATCCTCCAGGGGCTTTCGTCCGATCGCGACGGCGTACTCGTCCAGAAGCCGCTCGTTCTCGTCGTCGGTGTTGCAGCTTACGGCTGCCAGCCTCGCCTCTTCGGACATGCGGCGGCGCAATTCGGCGTCGAGCACCAGCCGCGCGATGGACGCGGCGAAGCCGCGCGCGTCGTCCGGGGGGACCAGGAAGCCGGTGACGCCGTCGACCACGCTCTCGCGGAATCCGCCGGCGTCGGCGGCGACGACCGGCAGTCCCGAGGCCATCGCCTCGACCGCCACCAGGCCGCAGGTCTCGGTACGGGAGGGCAGGACGCACAGGTCGGCGCTGGCGTACAGCGTCGCGAGCACCGGGATCTCGAGAAACCCCAGGTGCACCGCCCAGGGCATGGCGGCGGCGCAGCGCCGCGCCAACGGCCCGTCGCCGGCGAACACGAACGCGGCCGCGTTGCCCAGCTGCTCGCGGGCGAGCGTCCACGCCGCGATCAGGACCTCGAGATTCTTCTCCGGGGCGAGCCTTCCGACGTGCAGCACCAGCGCAGCGCCGTACGGCACGCCGAGCCGCTGGCGCAAGCCCTCGTTCCGCTTGCGGTGGTCGAAGGTCGCGGTGTCCGCGCCGCGTCCCCAGACCCGCACGCGCGTCACGCCGCGGCGCGCCAGCTCGGCGCGCACCGCCTCGCCGGGCGTGTGGACGAACCTGGCCGGCCGGTGGAACCACACCAGCCACTGCCAGATGAGGTCCTCGAAGGCGCCGAGCCCGTAGTAGCGGCTGTGCTGCGGGAAGTCGGTGTGGAACGAGGTCGCCAGCGGGATGCCCCGCTTCAGGGCGTAGCGGCGCCCGAGCAACCCGAGCGGTCCCTCGGTCATCACGTGCACCAGGTCGGGCCGGAAGGCGTCGAGGAACCGCGCCATCCGCCGGGGCCGCGGCAGCGACATGCGCACGGCGGGATAGGGCGGGAAGCCCAGCGACGGCACCCGCAACTCCGCATCGGTCGCGCTGGGCTGCCCGCCCGGATACGCGGGCGCGACCACGGCGGCGTGGTGGCCGGCGCGTCCGAGCACTTCCACGACGCGGCGGACGATCGTGGTCACGCCGTTGACCTGCGGCGTGTAGGTGTCGGTGACGAAGGCTATGCGCACGGGTGCATGGTGGCGCCGCCGCGTCAAGGCACGGCGACGCCTAAGTCACGCATCCGTAACGGTTACGGGTTGCTAGCTCGACGCGGGCTCGGGGAACTGGATGCGGATGGTGGTGCCGGAGCCGAGCGAGCTGACCGCCTCGACGCGGCCGCCGTGGGCCTCGACCAGATGCTTCACGATGGACAGGCCGAGGCCGGTGCCGCCCAGCTCGCGCGAGCGCGCGGGGTCCACGCGGTAGAACCGCTCGAAGATGCGCGGCAGGTGCTCGCCGGGGATGCCCACGCCCGTGTCGGTGATGTCGAGCCGCAGGGCGCCAGGCTCGGCGAGGGCGGCGACGGTGACGTGTCCGCCGTCGGGGGTGTAGCGCACGCTGTTGTCGAGGACGTTGAGGACGACCTGCCGCGCCGCCTGCGGGTCGGCGAACACGGTCGCGTCGCCGATCCGCGTGGTCAGCGTGAGCCGCGCCGCGTCGGCGCGCGGCTTCAGAGTGCTCCACACCTCCTGCACCAGCGGCGCCAGCGCCAGGCGCTCCGGCCGCGGGGACCACGCGCCCGATTCGATGCGCGACAGGTCGAGCAGGTCGTCCACCAGCTGCTGCATCCGCCGCGCGTTGGCGAGCACCTTGTCCAGGAAGTCGCGGCGGACCTCGGCGGGGACGTCCTCGCCGGTCAGCGTCTCCGCGTAGCCGCGGATCACGGTGAGCGGCGTCTTGAGCTCGTGCGACACGTTGGCCACGAAGTCGCGACGCACGGTCTCGAGTCGCTTGTGCCCGGTGACGTCGTGCAGCACCAGCACCGCCCCCCCGCCAGGAAGCGGATGCGCCGAGAGGAGCGCGGTGCGCTCGTCCAGCTCGACCTCGAGGCCCGCGGTCTCGACCCCGCGCAGGGCGCGCTCGACCGCCTCGTGCGCGGGGCGCTGGCGGAACAGCTCCAGCGCCGAGGGCGGGGTCGCCTCGGGCCCGAGGCGGAGGAGGCGCCGCGACGCCGGGTTGAGGGTGGTCACGGCGCCCGTCGCGTCGGCCGCGATGACGCCCTCGACCATGGAGGCCACCAGGGCCGCGGTCTCGGAGCGCTCCCGCTCCAGGTCCGCCATCCGGCCCGACAGGTTCTCGTCGATCGAGCGCAGCGCGCGGGCCAGGTCTCCGACCTCGTCCCGCCCGCGGGCGTCGACCGCGGGCCGCTCGCTCCGCGCGATGGCCTGCGCGGCGTCGCGCAGCCGGAGCAGCGGGCGCGCCACCGAGCGCGCGAAGCCGAGCGCGAGCAGCACCCCGACGGCGAGCGCGAACAGCCCGCCGAGCAGGACGGCGTTCTGGGCGTCGGACACCACTGCGTCCACCTGGGGCAGGGGCGTCGAGACGCGCACGGCGCCGCCGGGGATCGGCATCGCCACCTTCATCTCCCAGCGGCCGGTGGACACGCTGTGCCGGAGGTCGGTGCCGGTGCGGCCGGCGAGGGCCTCGCGGAACTCCGGCCGGGTGGCGTGGTTCTCGAGCGTCGGCAGCTCGTCGGTCGGGAAGTCCGTGTCCGCGATCACGACGCCGGTCGTGTCGATGACGGTCAGGCGCCGTCCGGTGGCCCGCCCCAGCTGGCGCACCAGGGTGTCGAGCGCGGGCCCGCGCAGGCCGCCCACCGCCCGGGCGAGCAGCGCCGTCTCGCGCGCGACCTCGGCCGCGGCCTCCCGCATCAGCCGCGAGCGGAGCGAGCGGTCGGACGCGACCACCAGGGTCGTCGTGCTGGCGGTGACCAGCACGACGTAGGAGACGAACAGCTTGGCGGGCAGCCTCATCGGCGCGGCGCGGTGTCCCCGGCGCGGAAGCGGTAGCCGAACCCGCGGACGGTCTCGATCCGCTCGCCGGCGCCGCCGAGCTTGGCCCGCAGCCGCTGCACGTGCATGTCCACGGTGCGGGTCTGGATGTCCGGCTGCGACTCCCACACGCTCTCGAGCAGCTGCGGCCGCGTCTGCACCCGGCCGCGGCGCTCGGCCAGCAGGAGCAGCAGGCGGTACTCCAGGGGCGTCAGCTCCACCGCCTTGCCGTCGACCGTGACGGTGTGCGCCCCGCGGTCGATGGCGATCGGTCCCGCGCGCAGCACCGGCCCCGCGGCGGCCGCGGGAGCCCGCAGCCGCCGCAGCACCGCGCCGACGCGCAGCACCAGCTCCTCGGGGCTGAACGGCTTGGTGAGATAGTCGTCCGCGCCGCCCGCGAGGCCCTTGATCCGGTCCGCCTCGTCGCGCCGCGCCGTGAGGACGATCACGCCGACGTCGCGAGTCTCGTCGCGGCGGCGCAGCGCGTCGAGCACCTCGTAGCCGTTGCGGCCGGGGAGCATCAGGTCGAGCACCACGAGGTCCGGCGTCTCGGTGGCGACGGCCTCGAGCGCGGCGACCCCGGTCCCGGCCGTGGTCACGCGGTAACCGGCCCGCGCGAGATGGTAGGCCACCAGCGCGGTGATGTCGCGCTCGTCGTCCACGACCAGGACGTGCGCCTCGGTGGCGGCGCTGCGCGCCGCACCGCGCCCGCCGGCTGTCGTCGCCATGGCGCGGAGTATCGCGACGGCGCGGACGTCCGGCAACGGCCACCCGCGCCGGCCGGCCGGCGCCATTGCGACGCCCCCCCGGCGGAATAGATTTCGCGGATGTTGCTCCTTTCCGCAGTGGCCGGCGCCGTCCTGATGGCGGCGCAGGCGCGGCCGTCGGCCGATTCGATCCTGCTCCGCGTCCTCGCCACCAACGACCTCCACGGCTCGCTCGAGGCCAGGGTCCAGGCCTGGAGCAACCACCGGCCCGTGGGCGGCGTCGCCGCGCTGGCGGGCATGATGGACCGGCTGGCCCGCGCGTGCGCCTGCGCGTCGATCCGGCTCGACGGCGGCGACGTGATGCAGGGCTCGCCCGTGTCCAACCTCACCTGGGGCCGGGCCACGGTGGACGCGTTCAACTCCATGGGCTACGCGGCCGCGGCGGTCGGCAACCACGAGTTCGACTGGGGCGTGGACACGCTGGCCGCGCGGGTGCGCCAGGCGCGGTTCGCCTGGCTCTCCGCCAACGTCCGCGACGCGGGCGGCGCGACGCCGCCCTGGACCGCGCCCTGGCGGATGGTGACGGCCGGCGGCCGCCGCGTCGCCGTGGTGGGCTACAGCACCGAGAGCACGCCCACGACCACCCGGCCGTCCAACGTCGCCGCGCTGTCCTTCGACAGCGGCGCCGCCCGGCTGGACGCGGCGATCGCCGCGGCGCGGGCCGCGCACCCGGACTACGTCATCGTGGTGGCGCACGCGGGCGCCTTCTGCGCGCGCGACGGCGTGTGCCTGGGCGAGATCGTCGACGTCGCGGGCGCGCTGACCAACAAGCCGGACCTCATCGTCAGCGGCCACACCCACTCGCTGGTGCAGACGACCGTCAACGGCATCCCGATCGTGCAGGCGCGCTCCAACGGCACCTCGCTGGGCGTGGTGGACTTCGTCGACAGCGCCGGCACCCGGGTGGTGCGGATGCGCGTGGAGACGGTGTGGGCGGACCGCGAGACGGCCGACACCGCGGTGGCGCGGATGGTCGCGGCCGAGACCCGGCGGGTCGCCCCGCTCGCCTCGCGCGTGGTCGCGACGCTCGCCACCCCGCTCGGCCGGGACGGCGAGCAGTACCCGCTCGGCAACCTGATCGCGGACGCCGACCGGGCCGCCACCGGCGCCGACGTGGCGCTGGTCAACAACGGCGGCATCCGCGCGGACCTCGACGCCGGCCCGGTGACCTGGGGCGCGCTGTTCGAGGTCGAGCCGTTCCAGAACTTCCTGGTGAAGCTGCGGGTCACGGGGGCGGTGCTGCGGCGGACGCTCGAGCACGCGGTCGCAGCCGGCGAGGCGCGGGCCCACCTCTCGGGCGTGACGGTGCGGGTGAACTCGTCCGCACCGGAGGGCGCGCGCGTGGTGGCGGTCGTCCTGGCCGGTGGGCGGCCGGTCGAGGACACCGCGTGGTACACGCTCTCGGTGCCCGACTTCGTCGCGGCCGGCGGCAGCGGCTACGCCATGCTGCGCGGCGCGGCCGCCGAGAACAGCGGGGTCGTGGACCTCGACGCCGTGATCACGTACCTCGGCCGACTCCCGCAGCCGGTCCAGCCGCCGCAGGACGCCCGGGTCCTGGAGGCGGCGCCATGACGCCGCGGCGGCCGACCTCCCGGGGCGACGGGCTGACCCGCGAGCTGATCCGGCGCATGCCCAAGCCGGAGCTGCACGTGCACCTCGACGGCTCGGTGCGGCCGGCGACCCTGGTCGCGCTGGCGCGCGAGCAGAAGGTCAAGCTGCCCTCGACCGACATCGCCGAGCTGACGCGCTACCTGCAGGTGTCGGACGCGCGGAACCTGATGGACTACCTCACGCGCTTCGAGGTGACGCTGTCCGTGCTCCAGGTGCCGGAGGCGCTGGAGCGTGTCGCCTACGAGCTGGTGGAGGACGGCGCGGCCGAGGGCGTGCGCTACATGGAGATCCGCTACTCGCCGATCCTCTGCACCAAGAAGGGCATGCCGCTCACCGAGGCGGTGGAGGCGCCGCTCCGGGGGATGCGCCGGGCGGAGGAGGCCTTCGGGGTGAAGACGGGCCTCATCATCTGCGGCATCCGGAACATGAGCCCGGCGACCTCGATGGACCTCGCCAACCTCACCGTGGCGTTCAAGGGCAAGGGCGTCGTGGCGTTCGACCTGGCCGGGGCCGAGTACAACTACCCCGCCAAGAAGCACCGCGAGGCGTTCTACACGGTGGTCAACGCCAACGTGAACGCCACGATCCACGCCGGCGAGGCCTACGGGCCGGAGTCCATCGCGCAGGCGCTGCACTACTGCCACGCGGACCGCATCGGCCACGGCACCCGGTTGTTCGAGGACCCGGACCTCGAGCGCTACGTCAACGACCGCCGGGTCCCGCTGGAGGTGTGCGTCACCTGCAACGTGCAGACCCACGCCGTGGCGTCGATCGAGCAGCACCCGGTGCGCCGGTACTTCGACCTCGGCATCGTGGTGTCGCTCAACACCGACAACCGGTTGATGAGTGCGACCACCGTGACCGACGAGTACTACCTCGCGCACACCCGGCTCGGATTCAGCCGCGAGGAGATCGAGCGGATGATCCTCGACGGCTTCGCCAGCGCCTTCCTCCCCTATCAGGAGCGGATGGCCATGGTCGCGGACGCGCAGCGGGAGCTGGCCAGGCTCAAGAACGGCGCGGACGCCGCGAAGGCCGCGACGTGAGCGGCGGCCGGGGCGCGGCGGCGGCCGGCGCGGCGGTCCGGGACGCGGCCGACGCGGTGCGCCAGGCGATCGCCCCGCTCCAGCCCGCGGTGGCGCTGGTGCTCGGGTCGGGCCTCGGGTTCCTCGGCGAGGAGATCGAGGGCGCGGTGCGCGTGCCGTACGCGCGCATCCCGGGATTCCCGATGCCCACGGTCCAGGGACACGCCGGCGAGCTGATCGCCGGGACGCTCGAGGGCAAGCCGGTGCTCGCGCAGAGCGGACGGTTCCACCTGTACGAGGGGCACGATCCCACCGTGGTCGCGCTGCCGGTGCGGGTGTTCGCCGAGCTGGGCGTCCGCACGCTGATCGTCACCAATGCGGCCGGCGGGATCCGCCGCACCCTCCGGCCCGGATCCCTGATGCTGATCGCCGACCACCTCAACTTCTCCGGGCGGCAGCCGCTCGCCGGCCCGGTGCTGGAGGGCGAGGAGCGGTTCCCGGACATGAGCGACCCGTACGACCGCGAGCTGCGCGCGCTCGCCCGCGCGGTCGCGGCCGAGCAGCGGCTTCCCCTCGACGAGGGGACCTACGCGGCCACCCTGGGCCCGTCGTACGAGACCAAGGCGGAGATCGAGATGCTCAAGCGGGTGGGTGCCGACGCCGTCGGGATGAGCACGGTGCCGGAGATCATCGTGGCCCGCGCGCGCGGCATCCGCTGCCTCGGCATCTCGACCGTCACCAACCTCGCCGCCGGGCTCGGCGCGCCGACGCTGTCGCACGCCGAGGTGCTGGAGACGGCCGAGAAGGTGAAGGGGGATCTGGCCCGGCTGGTCAGAGGGATTGTGAGGAAGCTCTGACAGTGAGAGGTGAGGACCGGTGAGACGTGAGAGGTTCACGTGAGAGGTGAGAGGTGGAAAGGCGTGAGAGGTTCGTGAGAGGTGAGAGGTGCTGGGTTCCACCTCTCACCTGAACGTCTCACCCCTCACCTCGCACTTCTCACGCTCGTGTTCACGCCTTCGCGCACCGCCTCCACGAAATGATTCAGCGGCCCGTTCCCCCGCCCGAGCCCCGGCGCCGCGATCATGGCCCGGTGCACGAAGTCCAGCGCGTCGGCGACGGCGCGCTCGAGCGGCCGCCCGTGGGCGAGCCCGGCGGCCACCGCGGCCGAGAGGGTGCAGCCGGTGCCGTGGGTGGAGCGCGTCTGCAGCTTGGGGCGCGTGAACCGGTGCACGCCCCCCGCGGTCACCAGCACGTCCACGACCTCGGCCGCCTCGAGGTGGCCGCCCTTCACCAGCGCCGCCGCGGCCCCCATCTTGAGCAGGGCGCGGCCGGCCCGTTCCATGTCGGGGACGGTGCGCACCTCGTGTCCGGCCAGGATGCGGGCCTCGTCGAGGTTGGGGGTGACCAGCGCGGCCAGCGGCACCAGGCGCCGCCCGATGCGCTGCTCGGCCTCGGGCACGAGCAGCCGGTCGCCGGAGGTGGCGACCATCACCGGGTCGAGCACGTAGTGGGGGAGTCGCAGGCGCGACAGCGCGTCGGCCACGGCGTCC
>Ga0335082_10001620_pt1 | contig 23991 bp, 26 predicted proteins | sample Lox_Sample_41_FD_206718 | JGI IMG/M metagenome (GOLD analysis project Ga0335082, IMG submission 206718) | Soil microbial communities from Loxahatchee National Wildlife Refuge, Florida, United States - Lox_Sample_4.1 | ecosystem: Environmental > Terrestrial > Soil > Wetlands | place: USA...
AAATCCCCGCCTCGCTGCCCCGTTCCGCGCCCTTCAAGAAGGTCATGCGACAGAAAGCGCACATGCCACCGGATATGCTCGGGATTGATGGTTTCAAGAGCGTTAAATGCAGCTCCCGGCAGCCGTAGCGTTGTGCCCTTCGCCCCACCCCCTCCAGCACCACCGTCCGCCCAAACGAGCAGGCCTGCAAAAACAATCAGACACACCGAGACAAATTTCCCCATTCCCTGCATGATCGGTCTTCTCCCCCAACGAAGCGGCGGGCCCGCTGGAAGGTGTTGGTTTTTTTGACTCTGTTGAAAATTGTAACGGGGCTTAGTCCCAGCGACGCACAGGAAATTGGCGGTTACCCCGCACGAGAGTGCACCTACTGTTGGCACAGCGACGTCCATTCCATGAACCCTGTGCCTCGGTGGGGAAGATTTTTAGGGATTTTGATCGTGAGCCGCCGACCGGCAGCTAGTTCTTGGATCCTCAACCAGCGCGGAAGTCGCGAACGTCTTCGCCCGCTTTAAACATTGCGACGGGCGACCCTTTTCCGAACTCGGCCATCTTGCGGTTGATCTGCTCGAAATCCGCTTTCACCCATCCCACACTGGAGATCTCAATCTCGTTATCCTGATCGATCCAGAAGATCGTGGGCACGTTCGTCAGTCCATATGCATTCGACACCGGGTATTTCCTGGTGTCATCTAGGAGGATGGGAAAAGTAACTCCGAACTCCTTGGCAAAAGCTGTCGTCTCGGCAGAGTCGTTCTGCGAGACCCCGATCACTCTGACATGCCCGTCCTTGTACGCCTTGTGAAGGCGCTCAAGAAAAGGAAAAGTGTACTGACAAGTGGGGCACGAGACCTTGAAGAATGCCAGTATCACTGGCCCTTTCGACAATTCATCCTGCAACGAGAATTTCTTCCCATCGGTCGTTTTCAGTTCGAACTCGGGAGCTCTGGTTCCTGTAGCCAATGCCGTCATTCATCGTCCTCAGATACGTTCATTGCCGCGCAAGCGCGGGTACATCATAAGTTTAGATGATCGAAACTTGCTTCCGGATTTTAGCCAAGTTCACTTGCCAGGACGAGGGCCAGTTACCGGAACGCCGGCTTTCCGCAGTACTTTACGCGTCAATCCGGTGATTGGCATGCGCGACAGCCGCCCCCAAGACACCCACCTTCCAGAATCCGTCTGAGGAACTCCACGGTCCCACACTCGAACCGTGTAATCCGTGAAGGTTATCGAATGGCGCACAATGAAAATCGGCGAAGCCTCGGAAGGCTGCTGCGCACTTGATATACCGTCCGAACTGACGTGCGGCAACTCCCACATCCCCGCCATCAGTCGATCACTTGGCGGCCTCTGAACCAGAAGCACTTCCCCGTTACGGCGATGCAGAGCCAGATCAATTTCCTTCCTGGTTTGCCGAGTTACCGTTCCCCCGAACCGCACTTCGCCGCGCGTCGCGCAAAGCTGCACGACTGGGCAGGTCAAACACACCGGTGCGCGCGGCGTACAAACGGTCGCTCCTAGCTCCATCATGGCCTGGTTAAAATCTCCCGGGCTCTGTGGATCGAGCAATGCCTCGGCCTCTCGCCAGAACGACTCGCCTTCTAATCGAATCCCGAGAAGGCGTTGAAGTACGCGCTCGACATTGCCATCCACTACCGCCGCGGTTTCCCCGAAGGCGATACTCGAGATTGCAGCCGCTGTGTATCGGCCAATTCCGGGCAGATCCCGCCACTCGGCCGATGTTTTCGGAAATTTTCCTTTTCGCTCCCGCGCTACGAGTTTCGCCGCGGCATGTAGCATCCGCGCGCGCCGGTAATATCCCAATCCACTCCACGCCGCGAGCACAGAAGCTTCCCGCGCCGACGCCAGTTTCTGCACCGTGGGAAAGCGGCGCAGGAACTCGTGATAGTGCTCAATGACCGCCGCCACGCGAGTCTGCTGCAGCATGATCTCCGACACCCAAACACGGTACGGGTCCTTGTCTTTACGCCAAGGCAATTCGCGCGCGTGAGCGTCGTACCATGCAAGCAGCACGCGTCGAAAATCCTGCGCGTTTACGAACTTTTCTGGTTTAGAGCGTTGAACCTTCATCGGCGAGATTCGCATTTTATCGCAGGTACGTAGTATGCAGTCGCACAGAACAGAGAGGCCATGTTACAGACCGCCGAACCATTCCCATCAGCTATCACCATTGACCCCACCTTCCGGGCGGGGAATAATAGGCGAGCCTGGCTTTCCGCAGTATCGCGTGGGTCCACTCACGCCAAATCCCGAGGTTTACCGTGAACGACTTCAACCGCAAGGTCGAGGATGCATCGTCGCGTATCAGTCAGACCATCAACGACGCCGTCCAGCGCCTCGAAAAAGAAATCCCCGAAATCATCAAGTACCTGAACGACGAAGTTGTGCCCGCCGCCCGCACGCACTCGACCAGCGCTCTGCGGGCCGCGTCAAAGAAACTTTCCGAATTTGCCGATTACATGGAGCAACATCCGAATCAGCCGAAGTAGCATTTTGGATTCGTTGTCTTTTTCAGAACCGGTTCGTCTCCATCATCATGCTGCTGATCGTTCTGATGGTGATCCTTTTTCTGAGTGGCTGCGGGCATCCGAAACAGGCCCACGTGCAAGTGCCGCCTCCTCCGGCTCCTGAGCCCACAGGGAGTGCCCCATCCACAAGCGAATCCAATCCTCCGTCGGGCGAGAATGCGACTCCGCCGAAAGCGGAAACCCCAGCCGACATATCTGAACCGACACTTCCCGTCGACGCCAAACCGCTTGTGACTGAAACCGGCATAGCCAGTTGGTACGGGCCTCCGTACCACAATCGTCGCGCATCAAATGGCGAAGTCTATAACATGCACGCCATGACGGCCGCACACCGCACGTTCCCGCTCGGCTCGATCGTGCGCGTAACGAATTTGAAGACCGGACACGCTGCCGTGGTCCGCATTACAGATCGCGGTCCCTTCATTCCCGGACGAGTCGTTGATCTCTCCCTCGCGGCGGCGCAGAAAGTCGATGTCTGGAGAGCAGGCCTGGCGGAAGTCAGAGTCGAGTTGATGAAGTCGTCGGCTATTCCCGGATCTCCCGGCAAGTGGGCCGTTCAGATTGGCGGATTCCCCGACGAAAAAGCCGCGAACAAACTCGCCGATCACCTGACCCGCCGCTACCACACGGCAAAGGTTCTTCGTTTTGCCAGTCCAGCTGGAGATTGGTGGATTCGCGTGCGTGTCCTCGACGACGATCAAGAACGTGCCCAGAAGCTTGCCGCGGAAACCAAAACTCCCGAAGGTGCAGTATTCATCGTCCGCCTCGATTAGCTCCCAAACCAGAAGCAGTGATATCGTTCAGCCAGTGGGGATCTGAAATCATGACTGACCCGAATTGCCTCTTCTGCCGCATCATCCGCGGTGAGATTCCTTCCAAAAAAGTTCACGAAGACGGCGACGTCTTCGCTTTCGAAGACATCGATCCGAAAGCACCGACGCACGTTCTGATCATTCCGAAGAGACACTTCGCAGGCCTGAAAGAAGCACAGGCCGGAGACGCCGAGATTATCGGCAAATGTCACCTGGCCGCCGCGCAGATCGCGCGCCAGCGCAACATCGAGCAGGGATACCGCACCATATTGAACGTCGGCCCGGGAGCAGGGCAATCCGTCTTTCACCTTCACGTGCACTTGCTCGGTGGACGTCCCTTAGCGTGGCCGCCGGGATAAACCTGCGAAATTTGCCGTAAATAGATAGGGCGGACAAATGTCCGCCCTGTCCACCCTTTTTCCTTGATCAAATCAACTGCGATCTACTGAACTCTTGGCTCCGTCTGAACCCTTGGCTCGGCCTCCTCGGGCGTCCCGTGCCGGCGCAGCAGTTGCGGCAGGTTTTGTGAGAACGCAGATCGTGGCAGCACCATGTCGCAGCCCACCTCGTGAGCTTTCTGCTTCAGGTCGCCCTGCACATGCGACAGGAATCCGATGATCGAAGTCCCCTTCTTCAACTTGCTCTTCAACTTGGGAATCAAGGTCAGCGGCTTCGCGTTCGCGTTGTTCAGATCGAAGATAATCAGCGACGGTTTTTCTTCTCCGTTCTGCTGCATCTTCTCCGCCATCTCCTTGTCGGATTTCACGAACTCAACCTTGACGTTGAGCTTCCGGGCGGTTTCCTGGATCTTCGCCATGAAGAAAAGGTCTTCAATAAACGCGAAGATGCGGGAATTCGTTTCCACATTTGCCGGCAAAGGCTCCGGCTCTGGCTGCGGAAATTGAGTGCCGAACCCCGGGCGTGGTCGTCCACCCTTGTGTCCGTTCTTGTTGCCGCCGGCTAGAGCAGCCCGGTAGCTGTGATCCATCGGCGCTGTATAGATGCCGTCTTTGTTTTCGCGGCTCAAGCCCGGGCCGGGCCGTTGACCGCGTTGATGGTGTTGCCGGCGGCCTCTCCGCCGCCTTCTTCCCCCGCCACCAGAGTTCCTTCCTGGTCCTGCGTTCATAGTCCTCTCAAATTCTTTACGTAACTGCAGAAATTTTCACAAAGCTTCGAAACGCTGTAGGCAAGCAAAGGTGCTGCAGGGTCCAGCGACACCCAGCACACTTCAACCGTTTTCTGTACCGCTGCGGTCGCTACGGAACACACTGTGGAACGAACCCCAACTCCGAAACACTCTTTTACGAAGAAATCAAGTTCAGCTTCGATTGCCGCTTTATCGGATCCGTAAGGCGCCGCCCTGGATTGGCTGGCGCAGAAGGCCTGCGCGGGAACGAGGCCCATATGAGAACAATCCTATGGTACTCGTCCTCCTTGACGGGCGCAAGGGCCGCCGGGTGCCGCTTTTTGCACAAGAGGACATCCACCATCAGAGCGGGAGCCCTAATTCGCAAATCAGCCCCACCCGACCGCTAGGCCTCGCAGGAGAGTTCTCGCGCCCACTGTTGCGCTTGCCAGTAATACCCCGCAACCTCTCCAGGGTTTAGATTCATCTCTGTACTCAAGGATTCGGCGGCGGCCCATTCCCCGCTCTCGTGCGCCAGCAACAGCCGGAAGACCGGGCGCAACTGGCTCGGTTTGCCCAGCAGTACCGCCTTGGTCTCGCGGTCGAGCGGAATCCTGTCGAGCACCTGTTCCATTGGCATTTCCAGCATGACGTCGATCAGTGATAACAACCCCATCAGAAAAAGGTCCGACTCGCCATGTCGTACATGCGGGGCAATTAGTTCTCCAAATCGGCCGCGCACCAGGGCCGATAAAACCAGGTCGCTTGTCTTGTCCTGCCCGGCTCCAACGGCGGCCACCAGCCTGATCCACCTGCGAACATCGCGCTCTCCCAGCAGCGACAAAGCATGTTTGACCGAATGGATCTCCTTCTTGAACGCAAACACTGCCGAGTTGAGGTATCGCAGCAATCGGTAGCAGACCGAGGCCTCAGCCTTGATCAACTTCTCCAGCGCCGGCAAATCCAGTTCCGGCCGGGATACTTCCTGCAGCATTCTCAGATAATTCATCCGGTTAGCAGGCATCTCACGCGTGCTCAACATCTCCGGACGACGAAAGAAATATCCCTGGAAATAGACAAATCCCTGATCCCGCGCTCGTATGAACTCGGCATGCGTTTCAATCTTCTCGGCCAGCATCCGGCAGCTTGATGGACCGCACTCTTTCATTAATGCGGATCTCTCTTCCTCGGTTGTAAGCTGCATCTCGACTTTGATGATGTCCGCGAGCGGGATCAACGCCTGCCGCGCATCATTGGCTACAAAATCATCGAGCGCAATCATGTAGCCCTGCTCTTTCAGAGCACGGCAAGCTGCAATCACATCTGGATCTGAGGGAACAGTTTCGAGAATCTCCACCACCGTTGATGTTGAGGGAAGCAGCGTGATGAGACCTTTGATTAGCGTATCGCGCGTACAGTTCACGAAGGCGTGGCGGCCATCGCACAACACGTCCAGGCCCATCAGGAGCGAGCGGTCTACTGTCGAACGAGCGGCCTGATCAAGATCGCCGCCGCTGAAGCAGTTTTCCAATCCATCGCGAAACAGCAATTCGTACCCGAAGACCTTCTGCTCGCGATCAAAAATCGGCTGCCGCGCCACATACCGCAATGGCCTCGCGTCCCGGTCACGGACTGTGGCGACACCTTGCCCTGACGCAATCCTGGTCACGTAACGTACTATCGGCAGCCGAGCAGAAACCTGAATAGTTCGCGCCTATTGTGCTAAGTAGATAAGAAAGCTCTTACTGACACAGTGTCTCCGGAATCAAAAGCCGTCTTAACGAAAGCGGGTCAAGCCTATAATGTCTCGGCCCAATATGCCCGATTCGCCACACTCCATCCCAGATCCCTCTGCGATCAGCCTCGGAATGCAGCGCCAACTCGAGATCTATCAACTCGGCCTGGCTGGAAAGAAACTTTCGGTTCCCGTTCCGGTTTCCGAACTCGAGAAGATGGCGGCACAAGTTCTAACAGCTCAAGCCTACGACTATGTCGCCGGATCCGCCTCCGGAGAGCGCACCGCCCGCGCGAACCCTGCATGCGTTCGACAGATGGCGAATCGTGCCTCGCATGCTGCGCGACGTCTCCCAACGCGATCACTCCATCGAACTCTTCGGCCAGACACTTCCCACACCAGTCATCCTTGGCCCAGTCGGAGTTCAAAACATCATTCATCCCCATGGAGAGATTGCCGTTGCCCGTGCTGCCGCGTCACTCAACATCCCCTTCGCGTTGAGCACGGTTTCGTCGTACCCGATCGAAGCAGTAGGCCAGATCGTCTCCAACGCGCCGAAATGGTTCCAACTCTACTGGGGAAAAGACCATGAGGTAACTTCAAGTTTCCTGCAACGCGCCGAAAAATCCGGATACACGGCGCTTGTCGTCACTCTCGACACAGCCATGCTGGGATGGCGCGAACGCGATTTGCGCCATCCGTATCTGCCTTTCCTGCTCGGGCACGGGCTCAGCAACTACTTCACCGATCCCGTGTTTTGCTCTCGACTGGCAAAACCGCCCCAGGACGATCCTGTATCTGCGATCCAACTCTGGGGATCTTTGTATTCCAACACGGCGCTCACGTGGAAAGATCTCGCGTGGCTTCGTAGTCAGACCAGACTGCCCATTCTGCTGAAGGGAATTCTGCACGCGGATGACGCACGTCTCGCTCTAGACCACGGGGCCGGTGCAATCATCGTTTCAAATCACGGAGGCCGCCAGCTAGACGGCGCCATCGCCGCGCTCGACGCTCTGCCCGCGGTAGTAGAAGCCATTCAGAGCAGCATCCCGGTCCTCTTCGACAGCGGCATCCGCCACGGTGCAGACGCAATCAAGGCGCTCGCTTTGGGTGCCCGTGCAGTCCTGCTCGGACGCCTCTACATATGGGGGCTGGCCATAGCCGGCGAAGAAGGTGTACGCGATGTGGTGAAGAATTTCCTCGCGGACTTCGATATCACCATGGGCCTAAGCGGCTTCCGCTCATTGAAAGATCTAAATCCATCCGTTCTGAGCAGAAGTCAGGACTGAGGGCAGGGATCCATGGGTGCCTGATTTTGGTTTTATGACGGATCTTCGCCCGCGAATGGAACACCCGCGCTAGGCTCTCTGTACTCCGTTAAAGGCAGTGAGCGCCGACACGACTTTCGCCGACCACTGCGCCACTTCGTCCTCCCGCAGCGTCCTCTCGGAAGACTGAAAACGTACGCGCAGCAAAATCGAATACTTGCCCGATCCAATCGCTCCGCCGCGGAAAATTTCCACGGGACGAAGATCTCGCAACTCAGGGATCCCTGCAGATGAAACCGCATTCTTAATTTCTGCGAAAGTCACCGCATCACCGAACACAAAAGAGAAATCCCGCTCCACGGCAGGGTACCTAACCAGCGGCGAGTATGTCACCTTGCGCAATCCGATTTTGTAAAGCTGCTCGAGATCAATTTCGGCAATGAAAACGTCCTGCCGCAACTTACGAGCTTCGATTATCGAAGGATGAATCTGCCCGAATTGGGCCACAGGACTACCCTTTGCGAGTGCAAGCGCCGACCGTCCGGGATGGAAGTAGTCCGCCGCAGCCCGGTCATAGGACACTTCACCAGCGAACTCCTCGAGAAGGTTCTCCAGGTCCCCCTTGAATCCGCGAAACGCTTCCGCGGCGGCGGCCTGCTCGCCTTTGCTCACATCGAGTGCGCCGCCAACGGGAAGACTCGCACGAACCGACGATGCAGTCGAGCCCAAGCACATCCGTCGAGGCTCGATCCGCTCGCCAGCCGAGAGCTCATAAGCGCTTCCCATCTCGAACAAGCGTGCGTCCGGCACGTCGCGGTTCAGATTCCATGACAGCATGTCGAGCATCCCCGGAACCAGCGAAGTCCTCATCACCGACGCCTCTTCGCTAAGCGGATTCTCCAGCTCCAACACCTGGGAGCCAGACGAGAACCGTTCCGCATCCGCATGTGAAATGAACGACAGCGAAATCGTTTCGTTATACCCGAGAGCAAGCGATCGCTCGCGCAACTTGGCGTCAATCGACGTATGCGGCAACTCAATGACCGCGCCGCTGTACGCAGGAAGCGTGTTGGGAAACTTGTTGTAGCCGTAAAGCCGCGCAATCTCCTCGATCACATCGATCTCGCGTTCCACGTCCAGGCGCCAACTCGGAATCTGTACGCGAAACTGCGCGTCCGCTTGCCCTTCAGGAATCAGGTTGAACCCGAGCCGCTTCAACAGCCTGAAGATCAGACCCGCATCCAGGCCCTCTCCAAGAATGCGCCGCACTTCGCTGACGCGCAGTTGCACTGGTGCCTGATCCATCTTTTTCGAAACTACATCGACCACATCGCCGACGACTTCTCCGCCGCCGGAGTCGAGAATCATCTGCGCCACTAAGTCGCACGATAACGGGCAAGATTCAAAATCCGCCCCACGCTCAAAACGATGGGAAGCATCCGTGTGCAACGCGTGCCGCCGCGACATCTTCCGCACAATCCCCGGATCCCACCACGCGGACTCGATCACGATGTTGCGCGTCTTCTCCGTGATCATCGTGTCGTAGCCGCCCATAACACCCGCGAGTCCAACCGGCTTCTTCGCGTCGCAGACAACGAGATCTTCGGTAGTGAGCTTGCGCTCGACCCCGTCCAGAGTCTTAAGCGTTTCTCCACCACGTGCCTTGCGCACAATGATTTGTCCGCCCTCTAGCAAGTCGGCGTCGAATACGTGTGTGGGCTTCCCGATCTCCCACAGAACGTAGTTCGTCGCATCAACTGCATTCGAAATCGGCCGCTGATCAAGCAACTGCAAACGATGCGCAATCTTTTCAGGCGAAGGCTTGATCCGAGTATTACGAATCACGCGAGCCGAAAAACGAGGACAGAGCGATGGTTCTTCGACGGTAATGGGGAAGGAACCGGTGGAAGCGGAAGCTGGAAGCCGAGAGCCGGAAGCCGGTTTTAAAGGCAGATCGTAAATCGCCGCTGCTTCCCGCGCCACGCCGTAATGATTCATCGCGTCCGGACGGTTCGTCCCGATTTCAACTTCGTAGACGGTATCCTTCCCCGACCCGCTGATTCCCTCAACGCCAATTCCGACATCGGTTAAATCAGACGCAAGACGATTGTCGTCGACACCGAGGTCAACGTAATCGCGAATCCAATTGGGAAGAAGTTTCATATCCGGGCTTTGACTATTAGCTCTTACCTTTTGGCTAAAAGCCAAGAGCCAACGGCTAAGAGCGCCGTTATCACCCAAACTGCTGGAGGAACCGCACATCCCCCTGAAAGAACAACTGAATGTCATCTACGCCATACTTCAGAAGCGCCAATCGATCCACGCCCATCCCGAAAGCGAATCCTGAGACTTTCTTCGGATCGTAGCCGTTGTCTTTCACAAACTCGAACACGTTCGGATCGACCATGCCGCAGCCAAGCACTTCAATCCATCCCGTCTGCTTGCACGGACGGCACGGGTCGGATCCACGTTTCCCACTCCCTCCGCAGATGAAGCACGTTACGTACAGTTCCGCGCTCGGCTCCGTGAATGGGAAGAACGATGGCCGGAAATGCGTCTTCACCGACGACCCAAACAGCGCCTTCATCGCGTGATCAAGCGTGCCCTTCAAATCGCCGAACGTGATGTTCTTATCGACCGCCAATCCCTCAATTTGATGAAACATCGGTGAGTGGCTCGCATCCGGAGGATCGTTGCGATGCACCGTCCCGGGAATCACAATCCGGATCGGCGGACGCATCTTTTCCATCGTCCGAATCTGTACCGGAGACGTATGCGTGCGCAGCAGCAACCGCTCGCGCTGCGCTTTCGACTGCTGCCCGGCGATGAACAATGTGTCCTGCGTGTCACGCGCCGGATGATTCGGCGGAAAATTCAGCGCTTCGAAATTGTAGTAATCGGTTTCGACGACGGGCCCTTCGGCAACGGAATACCCCAGTCGCTGAAATACCGAAACGATTTCATTTCGCGTCTTGATGACGGGATGCTCGGCGCCAATCGCGCGTCTCACGCCAGGCAACGTAATGTCGACACGCTCAGCGTCGAGAGAATCAGCCTCGCTAGCTGAAACGTGCGCTGCATCCACAATTTCGGTTATGCGCGCCTTCAACTCGTTCACGCGCATCCCGGCTTCGCGCTTCGCTTCTTTCGGCGCGCCCTTGAGCCACAAATCATTGATCTGTGTCAGGATTCCGTTCTTGCGCGCCATCCAGCGATCGCGAAAGGCCTTCAAGTCGGCGTCAGTGCGTACCTCAGCAGCTTCAGCCTGACATGAAGTAATGCACTCCGCCGCAGCCTTCTCCAGCGCCGCCGCCGAATAGTCCGTCAGTTTGGGAACGGAATAAGCCATCTTCGTAGAGCTTTGTCATTCCGAATCGCGAAAGCGATGAGGAACCTGCGGTCTCTAGCCACGAGCACAAAGCAGATTCCTCACTCGTCCTCTTCGCGCTTGCGCGCGTCTGCGGACGGTTCGGAATGACAACGTTGAAACGGTGAGTGGTACGAGGCGAAAGCCGCGCCGGTTTGACTGAAAGCTGATAGCTGACGGCTGACAGCTTCTACGCCAGCGCTGTCTTCGCCTGGGACGCCAGGCCCGCAAAACCCGACGGATCATTCACCGCCAAATCCGCGAGAATCTTGCGGTCGAGTTCAATTCCAGCGACCTTCAGGCCGTGGATGAACTGGTTGTAGCTCAGTCCGTTCAGCTTGGCAGCGGCGCCGATGCGCACGATCCACAACGACCGGAACTGCCGCTTCCGCTGTTTGCGTCCGGCATAGGCAAACTTCAGTCCGCGCTCAACCGACTCTTTCGCCGAGCGGTATAGCTTCGACTTAGTCAGGAAATAACCGCTTGCGCGGTCTAATATCTTTTTGCGTTTCTGGCGGCGTTTGGTTCCGCGCTTTACACGAGGCATGGTGTTCTCCTTTTTGTGTTTCGATAAATGGCGGCTGGAGGTAAGGACGATCGCGTTTGCGATCGATGACCTCTTCACACGCCGGATCAGTCAGGTTTCAGTTATCGGTCTTCAGCATTGGTCCGAACAACACGGGTTTTGCTGACGACCAACGACTGACGACTATCTCACTGGTACGGAATCATCCGCAAAACTTTGCGGAGATCTCCATCGCTAACCAGTCCAGCTTTCCTAAACTTCCGTTTCGTCTTCGTTTCCTTCGACGTCAGGATGTGACGCAGTTTCGCGTGTCCCCGCTTCACCTTTCCCGTCGCCGTCTTTTTAAAGCGCTTGGCAGCGCCTTTGTGCGTTTTCAATTTCGGCATAGAAACCCTCAGAAACAGCTGTCAGCTCTAGCCCTCAGCTGTCAAATATTTGCTAATGCTTTCAGATGTCCGATAGCCACCCAGACTTGTCATTCCGAGTGGAGCGAGGAATCTGGTGTTGCCCGCTCTACGACGCGGGCTTGGCGACCTGCGCCGGAGGCTGGCTCTCGCTTGCCGTGCTTTGCGCGGCGGCCTTCTGCTTTCTTTCTTTCTCTTTTTCCTTCTCGCGCTCCTTGTCCGACTTCTTCGGAGCCAAAATCGCGTGCAGCGTATTGCCTTCCTGCCGCGGCCGGAACTCCACAATGCTCTCCGACTCTACGTCTTTGATCAGCCGTTCCAGGATCTGGCGCCCCAGCCCGGTGCGCGTCATCTCGCGTCCACGGAAGAAAATCGTTGCCTTAACCTTGTCGCCCTCGTCCAGAAAACGCAGAACGTGATTCTTCTTCGTCTCGTAATCGTGGTCGTCCACATTGATGCGGAATTTGACCTCTTTTACGGTAATCGTCTTCTGATGCTTCTTGGCTTCGCGCTCTTTCTTTTCCTGCTGGTAAAGGTACTTCCCGTAATCCATGATGCGGCATACAGGAGGCTGCGCGGTGGGCGAAATCTCAACCAGGTCTAAGTTCTTTTCGCGGGCTTTTCGGATCGCTTCGAACGGTGGCATGATCCCGAGCTGGTTGCCTTCGTCGTCAATCACGCGGATTTCGCGCGCCCGAATACGATCATTGATGCGGATAAAACGTTTGTCGATACAGTCCTCCGTGCTCTAAGCAACTGAGAATAAAGAATTATAGCACGCGGTGTAGAATGACTTGCGTAGCCGGAGCAAATGCTGGTGAGAATCCAGCCGCCAGTCGGTAACGATGTGGTTGGTCGTCGTCTAACTCCTAAGACATCCGGCTTTCGTCTTGATTTTGCCATATGCCCCTGTCCGACACGAACCCAGCAGCCAGGAAGCGGCAGATGGAGATTTTCGCCGCCATGTCCGGCGAAGAGCGGATCCTATGGGCGCTGGAAGCCAGTGAACTGGCCCGCGAGTTCGCCAAGTCCAAAATCCGCAGTGATCATCCGGATTGGAACGAGATAAGAGTATCGAGAGAAGTCTTACGCCTACAATTGCTGCCTCGGAAACTACCTGCCGGTCTGCAATGAGCTTCGCGGATGCATTTCGAAAAATCATCGAGCATCTCAATCAGCGCAAGCTTAGCTATATGGTTGTGGGGTCGATTGCCAGCACTTATTACAGCGCGCCGCGGAGCACAGCTGATCTTGATGTTGTCATCGAAGCGACGTCGGAGCAACTCAAACAGCTGGTGGCCGACCTCCAAGCCAGCGATTACTATGCTGAACTTGACGCTGCGCTGGATGCGCTCCGGCATGAGTCATTCTTCAATGTGATCGACAACCGTACCGGATGGAAGGTCGACTTGATCCTGCGCAAGTCGCGTCCCTTCGACCGCGAGGAATTCCGCCGCCGCGTGCCTGCCAAGCTTTTTGACATCCAATTGTTTGTCGCCAGCCCAGAAGATGTCATCCTCTCGAAACTCGAATGGTCAAAACTCGGCGGATCGCGGCAAATTGAGGACGTAGCGACAGTCATGACTGCACAATGGGAGAGTCTCGACCAGGCCTATCTATCTAAATGGATCGGAGAACTCGAACTGCAGGAACAATGGGCCGTCGCCAAACGCTCTGCCGAAATCGACGGGTAATTCCGAACAAGGATTGACCTTAATGTGCCGCAACATAAAAATTCTATTCAACTTCGCGCCGCCGGCCACCGACGACGAAGTCCGCGCCGCCGCCCTGCAATTCGTCCGCAAGATCACCGGATTCGCCAAGCCATCGCAGGCGAACCAAGCGTCGTTTGACGCCGCCGTCGAGGAAATAACGATGGTCTCAAGACGACTTCTCCACTCACTGGAAACCACCGCTCCGCCGAAGAACCGCGAAGAAGAAGCCGCCAAGGCCAAAGCCCGCTCGATCGCCAGATTTGGTCGCTAGTCATTTCAGAGTTCCAGCTAGAAAGGGCTCGACTTCAGCCGAGCCGTCAAGAGCTCCAATAACAGTGACAGAGAGAATTCTGCGTGCGCTGACACCGGCCTTCGCGGAATTCGCTACAATCCTGTGGCCTCCTTCAAACTCAAATGAACCGATCAAAATCTCTGCTCGTCGCCGTCGCCGCCTTAACTTGGACAACATTCAACTTTCTTGCGGTCGCACAAGATTCTTCACCTGTCGTTGAGCAGGGCAAATTCACGCTCCATAAATTCGAGCAGCCCATTGGCCAGGAAACCTACGAGATCCGTCGCGATGGCGATTCCATCATGGCCAAGATCGATTTCAAGTTCACCGACCGCGGCTCTGAAGTTCCCTTGACCACCACGTTTCGCGCCGCTCAAGACTTGACTCCGCAAGCGTTCGAAATCAAAGGTCGCACAGCCCGGCCCATCACGATCGACGAAGCAATCACAATCGGAGATGGAAAGGTCCACCTTCGGTCGCGAGACAAACAATCTGATTCCGCCGCTCCCTCTGGGACATTCTTCACAATTGCGGGCTACGCACCAACAACAATGCAGATGTTGTTAGTGCGCTACTGGGCTACGCACGGCTCGCCCGCGCAACTGGCAACCCTTCCGAGCGGGTCGGTAAAGATCGAACCGCGTGGTCAGGACACGATTCACGTCGGCGAGAAAAACGAAACGCTTGACCGCTACACCGTCGAAGGCTTGATCTGGGGACGCGAAACCGTCTGGTTCGACTCAAACCGCAACCTTGTCGCTGAAGTCAGCACCGACGCTGAGTTCGACCACTTCGAAGCGACTCGTGATGGATACGAAAGTGCACTAGGAGATTTTGTCGCGAAAGCGGGCGCCGATAACATGGCCGCTCTCGCTGACATCTCCAAAGGCATTCCCGGCAGCCACAGTCCAACGCTTGCGATAGTCGGCGCAACCCTGATCGACGGAACTGGTGCCGCGCCGGTAGCCGACTCTGCTGTCGTCATCCAGAACGGACACATCAAAGCCGTAGGCCCGCGCTTAAACATAAAGATCCCGAAAGATGCCAACATCGTCGACGCCAAAGGAAAATTCCTTCTTCCCGGGCTCTGGGACATGCACGCGCACTTCGAGCAAGTCGAGTGGGGCCCCATCTATCTCGCCGCGGGTGTCACCACAGTGCGCGACTGCGGCAATGAGTTCGACTTCATTACCTCCGTTCGCGACGCGATTGCGCAGGGGCGCGGCCTTGGACCGCGCCTCCTGCTGGCGGGCTTTGTCGATGGCGCCAGCCCAATGGCAATCGGAATGGCGCGCGCCGACACTCCTGAACAGGCGCGGCAGTGGGTCAATCGCTACCACGATGCTGGCTTTCAGCAGATGAAGATTTACAGTTCGGTGAAGCTCGAAGAAGTGAAAACCGTCGCCGACGAAGCTCACCGGCTCGGTATGACCGTAACCGGTCACGTCCCGGAAGGGCTCAACGCATTTCAAGTCATCGAGGCAGGACAGGATCAGATCAACCATCTTCACTACATTGCCGACATCATGCACGCGCCATTCCCGAAAGACATGAGCCGCATCGATCGCATGAAGGTCACTGCTGATATCGATCTCGATTCACCAGAGGCGGCAAAAGCATTGTCCTTCCTGAAAGAGCATCACACAGTGGTTGATCCGACGATGGCGCTCTTTGAGTTGTTCGGGGCAACAACAGCAAAGCCACCTGCAAGCTTCGAACCGGGCGTCGAAAAGATCGCACCCGAACTCGCCCAAGCCCTCACCGACGTCGGGCCTCCCTCGGACCGCTCCGAAATCGGAGACAAAGTGTTCAGCAAAAGCCTGGAGATTGTCCGTGCGTTGCACCGCGCGGGCATTCCAATCGTAGCTGGTACCGATCAGGCTGTGCCCGGATACAGTCTCCATCGTGAGATCGAGTTGTACGCTCAGGCCGGATTCACGCCGATGGAGGCTATTCAAGCTGCGACGATCGTTTCCGCTCGAGCTATGGGCCTCGAGAAAGATTCGGGCACCGTTGAAAAAGGTAAGCGTGGAGACCTCATCCTACTCACGGCGGATCCTTTGGCGGACATTCACAATACACGCGCCGTTGAGTACGTCATCACCAACGGCACCATGTATCACACGGCGGAATTGTGGCAGAGCGCGGGATTCAAGCCGTAACAAGAGCTAGGCGCTAGGGTATAGGATCGCCTTCACGAATTTCGTCGAAAATGTCATGCTGAGCGTAGCATCCAGGAAAGCGTAGCGATCCTCGGTGCGGAGTCGAAGCATCCCTACCATTCCCTATTCCTTGGCTAACCATGTGCTAGTCTGCCTTTCATGCCTCAGGGTTCTACTACACGCAAAACCGAGCCGCGCTCCGAAACAGCCGCGCGAAAGCCGAAGCATTTCCTCAGCGACAAGGTCTCGCATTTCACCGAATCCGTGATTCGCGAAATGACGCGGCAGGCCATGCTGTATGACGCTGTCAATCTCGCTCAAGGATTTCCGGATTTCTCCGCCCCAGCTGAAATCAAGCATGCCGCCGCGCACGCTGTAGCTTCCGACGTAAATCAATACGCGATTACCTGGGGTGCGAAAAGTCTCCGGAGTGCCATCGCGCGGCAGATGGGCATTTGGCAGGGAATCAAAGTCGATCCCGAAAAAGAAGTCACCGTCTGCTGCGGCGCTACCGAGGCGATGATCTCGACGCTCCTCGCGGTGTGCAACATAGGGGATGAGGTCGTTATCTTTGAGCCCTTTTACGAAAACTATGGACCTGACTCAGTCCTCAGCGGAGCCAAGCCGAAATTCGTGAAGCTGCGCCCGCCCAAAGATGATTTCGGCGAATGGACGTTCGACGAAAAAGAACTGCGCAGCGCCTTTCACAAACACACTAAGGCTATCATTCTCAATACGCCAAACAATCCCACAGGCAAGGTGTTTACTCGAACCGAACTCGAATTGATCCGCGACTTGTGTATCAAATTCGACGTCCTAGCCATCACCGATGAGATCTACGAGCACATCATTTTCGACGGAACGGAGCACATCTCGATGGTCTCTCTCGACGGAATGCGCGACCGCACCGTCACAATCAACGGAATGTCAAAGACCTACAGCGTGACGGGATGGCGCGTGGGTTGGGCGGTTGCACCGGAAAAGATCACCAACGCGATCCGCAAAGTGCATGATTTTCTAACGGTGGGCGCACCCGCTCCATTGCAGGAAGCGGGAGCGGCGGCTCTGAGCCTTCCGCCAGAGTATTACTCCAAGCTTGCCGAGGGATATCGCATACGCCGCGACCACCTTATGCCGGCTCTCACAAATGCAGGCTTCCGATGTTTTCACCCCCGCGGCGCCTACTACGTAATGACCGACATCTCCGCCTTCGGCTACAAAGACGATGTCTCATTCGCAAGGCACTTGGTTCAGGATGTCGGGATCGCTTGCGTGCCGGGCTCAAGCTTCTACCACAACCCGCGTGATGGCGCGAAGCAAGTCCGCTTTGCGTTTTGCAAGAAGCCCGAGACCCTGGACCAAGCCGCGAGCCGATTAAGAAGTTTGCAGAAGAAATGAAAACCACAGGGGACGCGGAGTAATTTAGGTCTTGCGTCGAGAATAAGCACAAATGTCTATTCCCGCATCGTCCTCTGCCGTTGTGGTTCTTACTTAGTAATCACTCCGCAAGCCACGCGATCACCCGAGTTTCCGGAAGGATCGGTTTTATAGTCATCTGCTTTCGCGTGCACCACAATCGCCGCTCCATTCGTGAGGAGCGAGTGCGGGCCGGCCTTCAAGGTAACGTCGGAATCTTCGAGATGAACCTTCGCGGTGGTACCGTCCGCCTTGACCATGAAGTTTTTCATGTCACCCGCGTGATGCCCCTCAGGATTATCGAATCCATGCTTCTTGCTTTCGGGATTGAAATGGCCGCCAGCAGATTTAAAGTCCGGTGCTTCACACTTCGGAACCTGATGGAAATGGATGCCATGTTCTCCAGGACTTAGGTCGTGCAGTTGGACCTCCAGCGCGACGCCAGAACCCTGATCCCATATGACGACGGTTCCAACATCCTTGCCTTGAGCGTCTTTCAACTCCACTTTGGTTTTGGCAAGACTTGCAGTCGAGAGACCGAGAAGTACTGAAAGCAACGTGATACCTGCAACAGATTTCATAGCCACCCCCAATATGCTGGCAGTTATTATAGTCAACTCGGATGGCCTCGAATATCAGTCGCCCGCATGCGGCGTAAGCGACCGCAAGTAAGCCACCACCGCCTCAGCATCGTCTTTACCCATGCGGAATTGCGGCATTGGCGGCCGCAAATATGTACCTGTCTTCCAAATCCCTGTAGTCAGCAAGCGGACCATCTCTTCGTCGCTTGCCGGAGGAGTACCCGCAATCCGCGGAGCTTTCAGCGGCCAGTTCGGATCCGGGTGCGCCGGCAGCAACCACAGCGCAGCGCCATCGAGCCATCGCCCTCGGTCGATCTCATTCGCATCATTCCGCGGAGTGTGACACATCCCGCACATTGCCACTCCGTTCACAATGTACTGCCCGCGAGCGACCTTCCCTTGATTCGTACTCGCACCACTCTGCTGTTGCGGGGATTGGGCCAAGGCGACCATTGCACTGAACCCAAGAACGCCCACTCCCGTCACAAGACTCTTCCAACGGTTCAAACTCGGCTTGTCTTTACGCATTTCACCACCGACGCCTTGGATGTGAAGTTTCGCTTCCGGGTTGACGCTCAAAAACACAGCGCCACGTGTTATTCCTCACATTCCAGTTCTAAAAAACAAGCAAAAAGTAGGCCCTTCCGGGCGAAGTCTTCACAGGGATGTGGAGTATACTGCGAATAAGTTTGATTCTTTTTTCGGGGAAGCAAGAGTATGGCGTCCAACGTAGTCGAGCCATTGGCAGAGCAGGTTCCGGCAGACGATTTTCAGGCTCTGGAACAGAAGGTTTATCGCACCATAGAGTTGTACAAAGCCTCGCGCCAAGCGCAGGCCACTGCGGAGCGCGATCTCGAGCGGTTGCGCCGGCAGATGGAAGAGCGCGAAGAAGAGTTGATTCGGCTGCGCCGCGAGACGGTGCAACTTAAGAAAGAGCGCGAGGATATTCGCAGCCGGGTCGAAAAGATGCTGGCACAGATTGAATCGCTCGCGGAAGCCAGCTAGATCCACTCCGAAAGCCGGGTGGTCATCTGCACTTCAGGGAGAACATGGAATGGCGACAGCGACCAAAGATCCCGTTATCAAGGACGCCCAGAACGCCAGCGTGCGGGTGGAAATTTTCGACCAAGCCTACAACCTGCGCGGCTCCGATCCAGAATATATCCTGAAATTAGCCGAATACGTCGACACCAAAATGCGTGCAGTCGCCGCCGCCACGAATACCATCGATACGGTCCGTCTCGCAGTGCTTGCGGCGCTCAATATTGCCGATGAATATCACCTTCTCGAGAAAAAGCAGGACGGCAAGGGCATCGATTACCAGAAGCGCGCGCATCAATTAGCGGATGCGCTCGATAAAGTTCTGCACGATGCGCGGAACTCCGGCTAGATTGCGGCTCATCGCTTCGCTTCTTGCATTTTTAACTTTCCTCGGAACAGGTTTCTCCCAGCAGCCTACTATCCGGTCAACTTCGAACCTGGTGCTCATCCCGGCACTCGTAAAGGACAAGCAGGGATCAGTCATCTATGGACTTGAAGCCGGTGACTTCATCATCGAGGACAACGGCATCCAGCAACCGGTAAGGCTTGACGAAGCGCCTGAAGGTCAGCCCGTGTCATTGGCGATCGTGATTCAGAAGGGACGGCGGGCTTCTTACGAATTTCCTCGCATTCAAGGTCTCCAAACGATGCTCGATCCGCTCTTCGCCTTCGGCAAAACACGGGCGGCCATCGTGGAATTTGATAGCCAAGCCAAGATCACCAGGAATTTCACAACAGATCAGAGCCTCATCAACGCCGATCTCGCTACCCTGCAGCCCGGAGATTCCGGCGCCGCCATTCTCGACGCAATTGCATACGCAATCGATCTGCTGAGGCGCGAACCCGATGATCGGCTGAGGGTCCTTCTGCTCGTCAGCGAGAATCACGATCACGGCAGCCGAATCAAGATCGATGATGCCGTGGCAGCAATCGGCCGAGCCAATGCAACGATGTATGCTCTCGCATTTTCCCCTGGCGTTTCGAACATTCTCGATACTTTCCGGGGGACTAACAAAGACGAGATGCACGAAGGAGTAGATTTCCTTGAGCTCGCTTATCGCACTGCGCAGGCGATGCGCAAGAATATTCCTGCAACTGTGGCGGCAATGACCGGAGGAGAGTGCGAGTCCTTCATGACCAGGAAGAGATTCGAAGGAAGAATGAACGATTTCACCAATCACCTGCACAGCCGATATCTGCTGAGTTTTGCACCACAGAATCCCGAACCGGGCCTACACCAGATTCGGGTTCGATTGAAACAGGGCGGCGATGCAGTGGTCCTCGCCCGCACCAGCTACTGGGCGGACGCTCAAAAATAGCTCACTGCCTTCGGGTTGTGGGGTCAGTAGGAGTTGGGGAGTCCAGTACTTCCCTTACCTTGGCAACCAGGGCTGACAATGTGAAGGGTTTGGGTAAGAACCACAGCCCTGGGTCGAGTACGCCATAGTGAACAATCGCGTTATCGGTGTAGCCGGAGATATAAAGCGTCCGGATGCCGGGGCAAATCTTCCCGATTCGCTCGGCTAACTGCCTTCCATTCATTCGCGGCATGATCACGTCCGTCACGAGCAGACGGATCTGATTGTGATTCGATGTGGAGACTGCCAGACCTTCCTCAGGAGTGCTCGCCGTTAACACCTTGTATCCGCAGTGCGCGAGAACCGATGAGCTAAGCTGCCGCAACTGTGGGTCATCTTCCACCAACAAGATCGTCTCCGTACCACGCATCACGTTCATCGGAGAACTCTGTGCCACGTTCTGATCTGCCGGCTGGTCTACTCGAGGTAGGTAAATCTTGAACGTGGTTCCCTGACTCGGCTCGCTGTATACCCAGACGTAGCCTCCGCTCTGCTTTACGATGCCGTACACCATCGACAGTCCCAGCCCCGTGCCTTTACCCACTTCCTTGGTCGTGTAAAAAGGCTCGAAAATGCGGGTGAGAGTCTCCTCGCTCATGCCGCTTCCGGTATCACTCACCGCCAGCATCACGTAGGGTCCAGGTTCTACCGGCTGGTGCGAAGTGGCATAAGTAGAGTCGAGCACAACATTCGAGGTTTCAAGCGTCAGTTTTCCGCCTTCGGGCATGGCATCTCTCGAGTTCAGCGCCAGGTTCATGATCACCTGCTCGATTTGGCCTGGATCCGCCTTGACCGAGCCGAGATCATTGGCCGGAACCGTCATGACCTCGATATCCTCGCCAATCAGCCGCCGTAACAGGGAGTCCAGGCTCAGCATAACGTCGTTCAGGTTGACGACTCGTGGCGAAAGAACCTGCTTGCGGCTGAAGGCCAGCAGTTGCCGCGTAATTCCAGCGGCCCGCTCTGCCGCCGACCGGATCTGGACTGTGCTATCGGCCTCGCGGGTGCCCGCTTTGATGCCATCAGAAAGAATCTGCGTATAGCCCAGAATCACGGTAAGCAGATTGTTGAAGTCATGAGCGATCCCACCCGCGAGCCGGCCTACGGCTTCCATCTTTTGCGATTGCCGCAATCGTTCTTCCAGGGCAACTCGTTCGGTAATGTCGCGAATTCCGCTCGAGATCAACATTCCCTGTTCGGTTTGCAGTGGACTAAGGCTCACCTCGATCGGGAATTCCGTGCCATCTTTTCGCAACCCATGCAGATCCAGCCGTGGACCCATTTTTCTCGGCTGCGGCTTGGACGCGAATTGGGCTCGATGGGAGAGGTGAACCGAGCGGAACTGCTCCGGCATGAGCATCTCGACTGAGCGCCCTAACAATTCTTCGCGTTCGTACCCAAACAACTTCTCGGTAAGGGCATTTACCAGCACGATGCGTCCTGCCCCATCGACAACGACCATAGCGTCAGGTGCGGACTCCAACAGACCACGGAACTTCGCTTCAGCGCGCATGCGCTCGGTTACATTTTCGACAAGGGAAGCTACACCCAGCACGCGCCCGGCTTCATCAACTAATGGGGTGTTGTACCATTCACAGGAAATAATCTCTCCACTCTTGGTGATGTTCTCGTTTGCACTGGCCTGCAGGTCTCCTTCTTTCGCCATTAGTCTCGCCCAGAGTTGATCAACCTGCTCGCGCGCCCCCGGCGGCAGGATGAAATGGGCATGCTGCCCAATGGCTTCTTCCCGCTTGTATCCGAAGATGCGCTCCGCTGAAGGATTCCACGCCGCAACGCGGAACTCCAGATCCCATTCGACAACACCAATTGGAGTATTCTCAAAGTGCATGCGCAGCTTCTGCTGCGACTGCCGGATCGCCTCCTCGGCCCGCTTGCGGTCCGTGATATCGCGCGAGATTCCCAGCACTCCAACTACCTCGCCATGAACATCACGATAGGGGCCCTTCGTGGTGAGATATGTTTGAGTCCCGCCTGGTATGGTCCGGGTGAATTCATACGTCTGCATCGCACCGGCTTCGATAACCTGACGATCCCGGGCCATCAAAGTGCGGCCCTCGCCTCCGAAGATGTCCGTGTCGGTGAGACCGAGCAACTCATCGGGCATTTTGCCAACGAACGTGCCCGCTGCCGGATTTACCATGATGTATCGCCCGCTAAGGTCCTTCACGAACACCGCATCGGGCGTGCTCTCCATGATTCCCCGCAGCAGCGACAGGTTTTTCTGCAGCTCCTGCGAACTCTTTAGTAGCTGATTCTGCACGAAAAACATGCGCCCACCCGCCGAAGTAAAAGAAACCAGAGCGAGCGTTACAGCCCATCCAAATTGTTCTCGAGCTACGCTGAGCACCAGCGGAAAAACAATTGCCGGGATCACCCACGGGGCAAACTGTGAAAGCAGTTGAAGACTCCTCGAACGGGATAGAGTACCGGCGCCCTCCTCATGCACGTTCCACGTTCCAGCGATTACAATCAGCATCCCGTACGCTACAGTCCATGGCAGGTCAGACCATTCCCCCTGCTTGTAGTGTCCCGAGGCCTGATATGAAAGCGTTCCGATCAGCACCGCTGCATAGACAATCATGAAGGCGCCCATGCGCCTGAAAAAGAGTCGCTCCACGCGATATTCAGAGACCAGTCCGCGAATTACGAAAGTCAACGAAATCAGGCCGTAAAAAAGAATTGCGGCGTTTACGGTGCGAAGCTCCATAGCCTGGCCAGCGATCTGCCAGCGCGATGGAATGTAAATCTCGGAAAATTCAATGGCCAGTGCCAGTGTGCAAACTTGCGCAAAATCGCAGACTCGCAACCACTGATATCCGCTGTTCGGGTCCCGTGGACTCAAGAACAGCGTCATGACCAGTGGCACGACCCAGAAGAATACGAGCACATCGCTGGGCCATAGTGTCCCCAGCGGCTTGTGCAAATAGTCGTAATACTCGGTGTAAAGACCTTGACTGGTCGCGACCAGAATGGCGGAGATCGCGGTAAGCCGCCATAGGCGTTTTCCGAAAGGTTCTGCAAGAAACGCGGCGCACCAACACACGACGGCCGCAACGATGGGCGCGATGGTATCAATCCAGTCGCCCCACACCGATGCCGTATCGCTCCCGTACCGGAGGATCAAAATGCTCACGTGTACGAGAACCAGCAGTGTCGCCGCCGCAATCGCGGACGTGCGCAGCCTCGACATTCCTCGACGTCGCTCCAGCGCCTCCCCGACCCGCAGGCGAGCGCGCATTGGGCCCAATGTTTGCCCCCGAGTATACACGCACACCTAGTGAACGAAATCAAGTACTTGGCGCGATGCGGATGTTTGCGATTAGACTAGAAGACAACTTTGCGGCAAGCCATTTTGTAAGCGCGGCGTTACTTTGGTTGCAAGCATTCTGCCAACTATTTCGAGCCTTCCACTTGCCAACCGTCCCCAATTTCCCTAGCATCCAGATTGAAAGCCGACCTGCCGCGTTGGTGATGGCGGGTAACCGATATTTGAACCAATGCAGAATGAACGGGAGCTCGACTCGAACTAGGATCCGGTGAGCGATGCTGCGCCATGCGCAGATGCCTAAAGGGTCTCGGCGGGCGCCCAACGTCTACCGACGGGTTCATTCTCGG
>Ga0335082_10001621_pt1 | contig 23974 bp, 23 predicted proteins | sample Lox_Sample_41_FD_206718 | JGI IMG/M metagenome (GOLD analysis project Ga0335082, IMG submission 206718) | Soil microbial communities from Loxahatchee National Wildlife Refuge, Florida, United States - Lox_Sample_4.1 | ecosystem: Environmental > Terrestrial > Soil > Wetlands | place: USA...
CCCCACTTTCATTGCAAGCCCTTGTCCCATATGCTACTTTCGTAGCTTCAGAGGTATGTTTTGCGCGCACTGGTCCCCGCTGGGCTGAACCGCAAAGAGGCCGAGATTTACTCCCGCCTCGATCCCGAGCGGCTGCCCCATCACATCGCCATCATCATGGACGGCAACGGCCGCTGGGCCAAGCGCCGTCATCTGCCGCGCATCGCCGGACATCGCTCGGGCGTGGCGGCGGTGCGCTCGACCGTCGAAACCGCTGCCCGCATTCACATTCCTGCCCTCACGCTGTACTCCTTCTCCGTGGAGAACTGGAAGCGACCCAGGTCCGAAATCACCTACCTGATGAACCTGCTGCGGCGCTACCTGATGATGGAGTTGCCCACGCTGATGGAAAACAACATCCGGCTGCAGTACATCGGACGCCAGCAGGAGCTGCCGCAGGAGGTGCAGGAGCGCATGGCGTGGGCGCGCGAGATGACCGAGAAGAACACCGGCATGGTCTTGACGCTGGCGCTGAACTACGGCTCGCGCACAGAGCTGGTGGATTGCTTCAACGCGCTGGCGCGCGAAGCCTCGCGCAACGGCGGCCTGGAGCACTTCAAGATCGACGAGAAGTCGATTGCGCAGCACTTGTATACACATGGCCTGCCCGAGCTTGACCTGGTCATCCGCACCAGCGGCGAGATGCGGCTCAGCAACTTCCTGCTGTGGCAGGTGGCGTATGCCGAGATTTACGTTACCGAGACGTTGTGGCCGGACTTTCGCGGGACGCAGTTGCTGGAGGCCATCGAAGCGTTTCAAAAGCGTGAGCGACGCTTTGGCGGATTGGGCAGCGACAACGGGCACATGTCGTGAAGCGCGTCCTGACCGCGATCGTCCTGATTCCCCTCGTCGTTCTGGCTCTCTTCAAGGCGCCGCTGTGGCTGTTTACGCTGCTGGTGCTCGGCGTGGCGCTGCTGGCGGCACGCGAGTATCTGGCCATCGCAACGGCAACGGGCTTCAAACCGTTCCGGATGCTGGGCTATTCCTTCCTGCTGTGTCTGTTTGTCGCTTGTGGGGTGTTCGCCACCAATCTTGCCGCCTCGACGCCGTCGGTCATGGCGGGTTTCAGCCTCTTCGCAGCTTTGGCGTTACTGGTGGTCATGGCTTGCCCGTTCCTGTTCATGGTTGCAAGTTTGCGTCGCGAGCCCTTGTCCGCGGCGCTGGGAGACGCCTCGATTTCATTCCTGATGATGCCTTACGTCGGCTTCACGTTGTTCGGCCTGCCGATGCTGCGTTCCTACGAGAACGGCGCACTCTTCATTCTGTTCATCATGATTACGGTCTGGGTGGGTGATACGGCGGCGTACTACGTTGGCCGGGCGCTCGGCCGACACAAGCTGGCGCCACGGGTCAGTCCGGGCAAGTCGTGGGAAGGATCAATCGCGTCGGCGGTCGCAGCGGTGGTGGTGGCCATCGTGCTTTTTCACTTTTTGAATGCCATCTGGCGTGGCCTGCACAACATTCACCTGGTATCGGTCCCGGCGTATTACATGCGTTCTCTGGCCGGCGAGCGGCCCGACTTTCCACGCGCGCCCTGGTGGGCCGCGGCGGGGTTCGCGCTCTGCATCAACGTGGCCGCGCAGTTGGGCGATCTGTTTGAGTCGGCACTGAAGCGCGGCGCAGGTATGAAGGACTCCGGCTCTCTTTTGCCCGGTCACGGCGGCGTGCTGGACCGCATTGACGCTTTGCTGTTCGCCATACCGACCGGCTGGCTGCTCTACGTCGCCGGATATTCCGACTACTTCACCCCGCGCGGAATCCTGATAAGCTGAGGCCTCATGAAGCGCATTGCCATGCTGGGTTCGACCGGCTCCATCGGCAGGAACACGCTCAGCATTGTGCAGAGCTTCTCGACGTCGCGCGGACGATGTATACAATGTATACTTGATTCGAGAGGTTCGCAATGGCAACCGGTATGGTCCACATCCGGGTGGACGAAAAGGTGAAAGCCAGGGCCGCAAAAACCCTGGCCTCGATGGGCCTGACAGTCTCCGATGCAGTCCGCCTTTTGCTAACTCGCATCGCCGCGGAGAAGGCGCTTCCGTTCGAGGTGCGCGTGCCCAATCGTGAAACGATTGCAGCCATGGAAGCGGGCGAGCGGGGTGAAGTATCAAGAGCGAGCAGCGTCGCCGAGATGATGGCCCACCTGAATGCGCGGGATTGAATGGACTACGGCGTTCCGGCGCGACTATAAACGAGCCAGGGCCGCGCCCCGGCACAGGGACGTCGAGGTGCTGCTTCCTGAGATCGTCGGCCTGCTTGCCGAGAATCAGCCGCTGGCAGCTAAGCACCGTGACCACGCTTTGGCCGGCAACTGGAAAGAACATCGCGAATGCCACCTGAAGCCCGACCTGCTGCTGATCTATAGGCGGCCCGATAAAGATACTCTGCGATTGGTGCGAATGGGCTCGCACAGCGAGCTGTTTGCCAAATGAAGCGCATTGCCATCCTGGGCTCGACCGGCTCCATCGGCAGGAGCACGCTCAGCATTGTGGAGAGCTTTCCGGACCGCTTCTCGATCGTCAGCATGGCTGCAGGCAACAATGTCGAACTTGCCTTCGAGCAGGCGCGGCGGTGGCGACCGCAGGTCATGTCGATGGCCTCGGGCGGGGCTGCAGATCAGCTGTATGACAAGTTGAAGCGTACCGGCCTCGATCGGGCCATCGCGGTCGTGTACGGGTCGGCGGGCTCGGTGAAGGTATCAACGCATCTCGAGGCTGACTTCGTGGTCAGCGCCATAGTCGGGGTTGCGGGACTGGAGGCCACTTACGAAGCGGTGAAGGCAGGCAAGACGGTCGGGCTCGCCAACAAAGAATGCCTGGTCGCGGCGGGAGACCTGATTACCGCCGAAGCCCGCAAGCAAGGTAAGCCGCTACTGCCCATCGACAGCGAGCACAACGCAGTTCATCAGTGCATGCGCGGAGGGCGGCGCAACGAGGTGCAGCGGATCTGGCTTACGGCTTCCGGCGGGCCATTCCTGAATACACCGCCCGGGGAATTCGCCAACATCACGGTGGAGCAGGCCCTGAATCATCCCACCTGGAAAATGGGCCAGCGCATCACGATTGATTCCGCAACGCTGATGAACAAGGGCTTCGAGGTCATCGAGGCCTGCCGCCTGTTCGACATGCCGCCCAGCCAGGTGAGTGTCCTGGTCCACCCGCAGAGCACCATCCACTCCATGGTCGAGTTCGCGGACGGGAGCCTTCTCGCCCAGCTCTCGGTCACCGACATGCGGTTGCCGATCCTGTACGCCCTCACCTATCCTGACCGGGTTGAGTCGGACCTGCGCTTTCCGGTCAGCGAGTTGCGGCGGCTGGACTTCAGCCCTCCCGACCTGGACAAATTCCCTTGCTTACGTTTGGCGTATGAAGCAGTCGAAGCTGGAGGCGGCAAAACGATTGCCCTGAACGCCGCCGACGAGGTTGCGGTCGCCGCCTTTCTTGAAGGCAGTATTGGGTTTCGCGAGATTCCGGCTACAATAGAGGCGGTCGTCGGTGAAACTGCAGCCCGCGGTCCGGAATCTATATCAGACGTACTGAGCATCGATGCTGAAGCGCGGCGGAGGGCCCGCAGCTGCATACAGCAGACAGGCGTCAGCGAGACTGCGGCGCAGGCGCCCTCAGCGAGCCGATATCAGTAACTCCCCAGTAAAGAGATATGGAAGCTTTTCTGTTTAATGCTCGTTGGCTGATTATCGTGCTGGCGGTCATGATTGTCTTGCACGAGCTTGGCCACTTCGCCGCTGCCAAGTGGTTTGGCGTCCGGGTAGAGGTGTTCTCCATCGGCTTTGGCAAGCGCCTGTTCGGCGTTCGCCGCGGCGGCACGGACTACCGGGTCAGCGTGTTGCCCCTCGGCGGCTACGTAAAGATGGCGGGTGAAAACCCGCTGGAATCGCGCACTGGTGCGCCCGACGAATTCATGTCCCATCCGCGATGGCAGCGCTTCGTGATCGCCATTGCGGGTCCGGCGATGAATATCATTCTGGCTGTCGCGCTTCTGACCGGCGTGTTCATGGTGCACTACGAGCACCCGGTTTTCCTCGATCAGCCGGCGGTCATCGGGTGGGTGCTGGAGAATTCACCGGCGGCGAAAGCCGGTGTCGAGCAGGGCGACCGAATCGTACGCATCGACGGCGAGCAGCACCCAACGTGGGAAGACGTGATGCTGAAGGTGATGATCAGCACCAAGCAGCCAGTTGACGTGGCCATCCAGCGGGGCAATGAAATCCTGGAAAAGCGAATTCAGCCTCAGGCCGAGCCCGCAGACCAATTTGGCAGCATGGGATGGGTGCCCGATCAGCCCATCACAGTGACGGAGCTCGAGCCCGATATGCCGGCCGCCAGGGCGGGTCTGAGGCTCGGGGACAACATCATTGCCCTCAACGGCGCGCCGATGCGTTCGCTGTTCGGCGTGATCCGCTACCTGCAACAGAACGGCAGCCACCCCGTGGACGTCACAGTCATTCGCAACGGAGAGCAAGTGCATCTCACCATGACTCCCGTGCAGACGGTGGAAGGCGGCCAGAAGAGCTACCGGCTGGGTTTCCGCTCGGAGCCGGTAACGGTGAACAAGCTGCCTTTCGCGCAGGCGCTCAACCGCTCCCTCGAAGAAAACAAGAAGTATTCTGTGCTGATTGTTGACCTGGTAAAGAAGATGCTGGAGCGCAAGGTCTCCATCAAGCAAATGGAAGGTCCGATCGGAATCGGGCGTGCCACCGGCGAAGCGGCCCGCCAGCCGGGCTGGACGCCGCTGCTCAGCCTGACGGCGATGATCAGCCTCAACCTCGGCATCTTCAACCTCCTGCCCATTCCCATTCTCGACGGCGGCATTATTCTGCTGCTGATCATTGAGGGCATCATGCGCCGCGATATCAGCATGAAGATCAAGGAACGCATCTACCAAACCGCGTTCGTTTTCCTGGTGCTGTTCTTTGCGGTGGTCATGTACAACGACCTGATGAAGGTTCTGCCCGGCCTGTCGCAACGGTTACCGTAACGGCATCCCGCAAAATCGAAGCGCAAAAAGAACATAGGCTCCCGATGTCATGGGAGCCTCGTCGTTTGAACTGGGTACGTTTGGATTACTAATCGCCCGATCCGGAGCCGTCATTTCGCTTCAGCGTCGGCCGATCATCGTCCGTCTGCTGAGATCCGCTGTTGCCGCTGCTGTCACTGCCGCTGCCGCTCGGCGGATTGTCCGCCGTGGCCCGGCGCAGGGTCGGACGGCTGCTGTTGTCCTTATCGTTCTGCAGCTTGTGGCGGTTCTCGATCGACGCCAGGCGCGACTTCACCTGCTGGAACTCCGAGGTGTCAACCACATATTCCGGACGCGGCGGAAGCACGGTCTTCAGCTCATGCTGCGCAGCCTGAACGCGGTCTTCGGTCATGGGGTGGGAAGCAAACGCCTTCGCGATCGTGCCTGGCTTCTTTTTCTCCTGGGCCTCGATCTTCTCAAAGAAGGTGATGAACGACTGCGGATCGTAACCCGCCTTGTACATGTATTCCATGCCCAGGAAATCCGCCTGTGACTCGAAGGTGCGCGAGAACTTCATGAAGGTCAGCGGAACGCCAATGCCCAACGCGGCCTGCTCGGCCTCGTATACGCCCCAGCCACCCGGCACAAATATCAGGGCAATGCTGGCCAGGTTGACGATGTTGCCGCGCGTCTGCTCGCGCGCCACGTGGCAGGCTGCGACGTGCGCAATCTCATGTGCCATCACACCCGCCAGTTCGGCTTCGTTGTCCGCAGCCAGGATCAGGCCTGAGTTGACGTAGAAGAAGCCGCCGGGCAGCGCGAATGCGTTGAGTTCGTCGGTGTCAATTACTTTGATGGTGAAGGGCACCTTGGCGTCCGAGTTCCGCACCAGGTTTTGCCCAATGCGGTTGACATACTCGGTAACCAGCGGATCGTTGACCAGCTTGGCGCTCTTTTCGACATACTGGGAATACTGCCTCCCCATGGCCACCTGTTTGTCCAGCGAGTACCAGTTGCCGAAGCCCTCCTTGCAACCAACGTTACGGTTGCCGATGGCGTCAATGTTGTTCATCGTGCTCGGTGCGGGAGCGTTCTTTTCGGACTTGTCGGGCGCATATTGACCCTGCCCCGTATCCTGATTCGAACTGGAGCTCTGGCCGGAACTGGCACTCGGAGTTGAACTGGCAGTCTGGCTGGAACTGGAACTCTGAGCCAGACCCGCCGAAGCCAGCAATAGAGCTAGCGCCGTGCACGAGAGGTAACGAAATGCCGAACGCATGATGTACACCTTCCGGGGCCGACCGGCGACAGGGGCGCCCGACGCCATATCCCTAAGCTTGTTATAAACCCAAAACGGGTCTGATTGTTACTTGTCGAATCTTTTATTTTCCCGCTTCCCGCCGGGAAAAGTCCACTCCAACCCGGTGAAGCGCCCTACATTGTTTTCGTTAATTCATGGCCAGTTGTTCCAATAGCTTAGATGCCTCAGCTTCAATTTCGCGAGCAGGAATCTCCCGACTAGCGGAGGCTCGAGCGCTGCATGTTACACTTTCTCTACATCCCGTATGGCCCAGATTCAGCGCAGAAAAACCTACACCGCGACGGTAGGGGGCGTGCGCGTCGGCAGCGATGCACCCATTGCGGTGCAATCGATGACCAACACCGACACCGCCGACATTGACGGCACGATCCGGCAGTGTGCCGCTTTGGCCCGCGCCGGCTCGGAGCTGGTGCGTGTCACCGTCAACAACGACGATGCCGCCAAGGCGGTGCCCTTCGTCGTGGATGGGCTCGACCGGCTGGGCATTCCTGTGCCCATCATCGGCGACTTCCATTACAACGGGCACATTCTGCTTAAGAAATATCCGGAGTGCGCGCGAGCGCTGGCCAAGTACCGCATCAATCCCGGCAACTGCTCCATCGGCAAGAAGGACGACGACAACTTCCGCACCATGATTGAAGTTGCCCTCGAAAATGACAAGCCGGTCCGCATCGGCGTCAACTGGGGCTCGCTTGATCAGGCGCTGCTGACGCGCCTGATGGACGAAAACTCCAAGCTTGACGAGCCTAGGGATGCTCGCGACGTAACCATGGAGGCCATGGTGCAGAGCGCGCTGCGTTCCTCCGACCTGGCCGTGAGTTACGGCTTGCGTAAGGACCAGATCATCCTCAGCGCCAAAGTCAGCGGCGTTCAGGACCTCATTGATGTCTATCGCGAGCTGGCGCGGCGATGCGAATATCCGCTGCATCTGGGGCTCACCGAGGCCGGTATGGGCGCCAAGGGCATCGTCGGCAGTACGGCCGCGATGGCAGTGCTGATGCAGGAAGGCATCGGCGACACCATTCGCGTTTCGCTCACACCCGCGCCCGGTGGCGATCGAACCGAGGAGGTGACGGTGGCGCAGCAGATGCTGCAGTCCATCGGCATTCGGAGTTTTACGCCGCAGGTCACCGCCTGTCCCGGCTGCGGGCGCACCACCAGCACGTTCTTCCAGGAGATGGCGGAGCAGATTCAGGGCTACCTGCGCGATCAGATGCCGCTGTGGAAGACCCGCTATTCGGGCGTCGAGGAGATGAAGGTCGCCGTCATGGGCTGCGTGGTCAACGGTCCCGGCGAATCGAAGCACTCCAACATCGGCATCTCGCTGCCGGGAACCTTCGAGGAACCCAAGGCTCCGGTGTATGTCGATGGCCGCCTGATGACTACCCTTCGCGGCGATCACATTGTTGCCGAGTTCATCAAGATCCTCGACGACTACGTGGAGTCGCACTACGCCGCCAAGCCGCAGATGGCAGTTAGCGGTTAACCTTCGTATGTAGTATCGCCGGACTGGGCGAATCAGATGTTGTACTATCCACTGACCACTCGCCACTATCCACTGAGTTATAGTTTTCTGTGGTGCCGGTGAAATCCTTCCGTTCCTGTTCCCCTCGAATTCTGCTCGCGCTCCTCGCCTTCGCTTTGTTTGCAGCAATGCCTGCCTGTAAGCGCACTGCTCTCGTTCAGCATGCGTATATGTACGTTTCTGCGCCCGAGACCAGCCTGCGCGATCGTGTCGCCACCATGTACAACAAGATTGGAACGGTGCACAACGGCGACCGGGTAGAGGTGCTGGAAAAGCAGAGGCGGTTTTTTAAGGTCCGCACCGATAGCGGCCAGGAGGGCTGGATTGAGGAGCGCAGCCTGGTGTCACAGGAAGTTTATGACACCTTCCAGAAGCTGGAGAAGGACGCCGCCAGCCAGCCGGTGCAGGCGCACGGCACCACCCGCGCGCAGCTCAACATGCATGAAGCGCCGTCGCGCGAAGCCGAGCACCTGTACCAGCTCAAGGACGGTGAGAAAGTTGACATCCTGAAACGGGCGACGGCCGAGAAGAACCCGCCCAAGGTGACTGCCACCCCCTTGCCGACCGGCAAGGACGCAGCGCAGCAAAAACCCCAGACAACATCGCCCGGCAGTCCTTCGAATCCGCCCGGAAAAGCGCCGCAAACGAAATCGGAGCAGACTTCGCCGACTTCTGCACCCAGGCCCGAACAGGCCTCGGCGATTGCGGCCAAAGGTAAAGAAGCCGCGCCTCCCAAGCCGATCATGGAGGATTGGTATCTGGTGCGCAATCCTGGGGGGCATGTGGGCTGGGTCCTGCTCCGCATGATTGATCTCGACATCCCGGTTGAGGTGGCGCAATACGCCGAAGGCCAGCGCATCATGGGCTACTTCGTGCTGAACACGGTGCAGGACGGAGACAGGCAGGTGCCGCAGTATCTCGTTCTGCTCAACGAACCCAAGGACGGGCTGGCGTGGGACTACAACCAGGTTCGCGTTTTTACCTGGGGCAAGGGCCATCACCATTACGAGACCGCGTATCGCGAGCGCAACCTGGAGGGGTTCCTCCCGGTGAAAACCGGCCACAAGGATTTCGCCAAGGAGGGCGACCTGCCGACCTTCACCATTCGCAAAGAAACCGGCGACGGCCAGATGGTGGAGGTCACCTACAAACTGAACGGCCCGATTGTGCGGCGGGTGTTGACACCGGAGGAAGAGGCCGCAGAAAAGGCGAGGCATCAGGTGGCGCAGAGCAGCCGGCACGCGCAGAAGAAGGTTCCTGCGCATGCCCACAAGAAGCACAAGTAGATTGGAGTCAAGCCTTCATAGCGAGCGTTTCCGCAGTGGGCCCGGGAGGATTCAGTAACGCCTCAAGGAAAACTTTACGGGCCTCTTCATTGAGCTCGAGGACTTCGTGCTCCTGAATATAGCCGCAAAGATTTCCTTATCGGCTGTAGAACTCTGCCATCGCCCCCACCACGCGCTGCTGCTCGCCCTCGCGAAGCTCAGGAAAGATCGGTAGCGCCACGACTTCCCTGGCAGTGCGCTCCGATTCAGGTAGATCGCCCGCTTTATACCCGAGATACGCGAAACATTCCTGCAGATGAAGCGGAATGGGATAGTAAATCTCCGTACCGATGCCCTGCTGAGCCAGAAAACTTCGCAGCTCATCGCGCCGCCACGAACGGACGACATATTGGTGATAAATGTGGTAAGCCTCCGGCGGCGATGCCAGCAGCGCGATGGGCGTCTGCGGCGTCACTGATTGCGAGTCAGCCTGCACCAGCCCCGCTTTGGCGAGCAGGCCGTGGTAGCGGCAGGCCACGGTACGGCGCTGCTGGTTCCAAACGTCGAGGTGTTTGAGCTTGACTCGCAACACCGCCGCTTGTATCGCGTCGAGGCGGCTGTTCCAGCCGATTTCTTCGTGATAGTAGCGTTGACGGCTGCCGTGATTGCGCAGCCGGCGAACGTGCGCAGCCAGCTCTTCATCGTTGGTCGTAACGCAGCCGGCATCCCCGTACGCGCTCAGGTTCTTGGTGGGATAGAAGCTGAATGCCGCGACCTTGCCCAACGTGCCCGCCTTCTTCTCGCGCCACTTCGCGCCGAAGGCCTGGGCAGCGTCTTCGATGATGTCAACTTTATGTTCACGGGCGATGCGGTCGAACTCGTCAATGTTGGCGCACAGGCCGTAGAGATGAACCGGCATCACCGCTCGCGGCGTGTGCGAACGCGCCCGCTTCAATGCACGTTCCGCCGCGGCAGGATCGAGGTTCAGCGTCGCTGGATCAACGTCAGCCAGTACCGGCGCAGCTCCGCAGCGAACAATCGAACTCACGGAAGCGAAGAAGCTGAACGGCGTGGTGACCACGCTGGTTTCCGGGCCAACCCCGGCAGCCAGCAGCGCCAGCCAAAGTGCGTCTGTGCCGGAATTACAGCCGATGCTGGCGCGCACACCGAGATACTCCGCCGACTCGCGCTCGAAGTCTTCGAGCTCAGCTCCGCCGATGAAATGCTGCGTCACCAGCACGCGCTCGATGGCAGTCTTCACTTCGTCGGCGATGCTTTCGTACTGCCGCTTGAGGTCGAGCATGGGAACGGCTTCATGCGCGACTGCGGGCGAAGATAGTGAAGGCGACGGCATGTGGAAGCCTTGATTCTAGCAGCGTGGAGACACTATTCCGTAAACTGTCGCGCTCCTGCCACTCACATCTGACGTGTCATCACCGTGATGTAAACTGTCTTAACTACGATGTCGCAGCAGAAAATCCCCGTCGGAATTCTTGGCGCCACCGGAGTTGTCGGCCAGCGCTTCATTCAGATGCTCGAAAGCCATCCCTGGTTCGAGGTGGCGTGGTTGGCGGCCTCTGATCGCTCGGCCGGGCAGGCCTATGGCGATGCCGTGCGTTGGCGTTTGAAGACGCCGATTCCGGAGAGCGTGCGCAAAATGCCGGTGTCCAACGCTTCCCCGGAGGGCGCACCTAAGGTAATTTTCGCCGCACTGGATGCAGGGATTGCGCGCGAACTGGAGCCGCAGTTTGCCGCCGCCGGCTGCGCCGTCGTGAGCAACTCCAGCGCCTTTCGCATGCAGAAAGATGTCCCGCTGGTTATTCCTGAAGTAAACGCTGATCATCTCAAACTGCTGGAGTGTCAGAACTGGCGCAGACAGTCAGGTGGCTACATAGTCACCAATCCCAACTGCTCAGCCATCGGACTGGTTGTTGCTCTGGCGCCGCTGCATCAGAAGTTCGGTATCGAATCGGTCTTCGTAACCACCATGCAGGCGGTCAGCGGTGCCGGATATCCCGGTGTCGCTTCGCTCGACATCCTCGGCAACGTTATCCCCTACATTGCCAAAGAAGAAGAGAAGATGGAAGAGGAGACCCGCAAGCTCCTCGGGCGACTGAACAGCGGGCATGTTGAACCTGCCGGATTCAGCATGACCGCGCATTGCAATCGGGTGGCGGTTGAGGACGGTCACACTGAATCGGTGTCAGTCAAGTTGCGACGACCGGCTGAACCTGCTGAAATCATCGCGGCGTTCAGCAGCTTCTCGGCGACTCCTCAGCAACTGCAATTGCCGCTGGCGCCGGAGCGTCCGGTCATCTACGACGACGCGCCGGACCGTCCACAGCCGCGCTTCGATGTGGACCGCGGCAAAGGCATGACGGTCAGCGTGGGACGGCTCCGTCCCTGCGGCATTCTCGACTACAAGTTCACGGTGCTCTCGCATAACACCATACGCGGCGCGGCGGGCGCGGCCCTGCTGAACGCCGAACTCCTCAAAGCGCAAGGCTACCTGGCGTGACGGATGACCTCCCAGAACATGTGACGGTGGTGCGCCCGTGATCGTCATGAAGTTCGGCGGTACCTCGGTTCAGGACGCCGCGGCCATTGATCGCGTCGCCGGCATTGTCAAGGGGCGTCTGCCTGAGCAGCCGTTCGTGGTGATAAGCGCCATGGCGAAAGTCACCGACCAGTTGCTGGCCATGGCTGCCGCAGCCGGGCGTGGCGAGCGGGAGAACGCGCTCGACATCTGCCGGGGCCTGCGCGAGCGCCACTACACCACCGCCGGCGAGTTGCTGGGCACAGGACTGCATACCCACCTGCATACCGAACTGGGCGCTGAGTTCGACTCGCTGGAGGAACTCCTGCGCGGCATTGCCGCGGTTGGCGAGCTAACACCCCGCACCTCCGACTACGTTGTCTCTTTCGGTGAACGGGTGTCCACCATGATCGCCACGCCGGCATTTCTCGCGCGCGGGCTTCCGGCAAAACTGATTGACGCGCGGCACATCATCATTACCGATGCCCAGCACAGCCGCGCGGTGCCGCAGGCGGGCGAAATCAACGACCGGCTGCAAGCCCGTGTGAAACCGCTGCTCGATCAGGGCTGCGTCCCGATCATGGGCGGATTCATCGGGGCCACGCGCGACGGCGCGCACACCACCATTGGCCGTGGCGGATCAGACTTCTCCGCGGCCCTGGTCGGCGCTGGATTGAGCGCCGAGCGCATCGAAATCTGGACCGATGTGGACGGCATGAAGACCACTGACCCACGCATCTGCGCCGATGCGCGTCGCATCAAGGTCATCAGCTTTGAAGAGGCGGCGGAACTGGCCTACTTCGGGGCCAAGGTATTGCATCCCGCGACCGTGCTTCCCGCGGTCGAGAAGAACATTCCGGTGCTGGTGCTCAACTCGCGTAACCCATCTAACGAAGGAACACGGATCGTGTCCCGCGCGCCCCGTTCGCGCTCGCTGTTCAAGGCCATCGCCGCCAAGAACCGCATCACCATCATCGAGATCGTCGCGGCGCGCATGCTCATGGCACACGGCTTTCTTGCCAAGGTGTTCGACATCTTTTCGCGGCATCGCTGTGCCGTGGACGTTGTCTCCACCTCAGAGGTCAGCATTTCGCTGACCGTGGATTCCAACGAGGCCATCCCGCAGATCGCAGCCGACCTGGAAGAAATGGCGTTTGTGAAATACACAGGCCGGCAAGCGATCGTGTGCCTGGTAGGCGAGAACATCCGCGAAACTGCCGGGGTGGCGGCGCAGGTCTTCGACGCTATCCGCGACATCAATGTGCGCATGATCTCCCAGGGCGCCTCGGAGATCAATCTCACCTTCGTGATTGACGAGGCGGATGTGCCGGAGGCGGTGCGCCGGCTTCACGCCAGGTTCTTTGCCGAGGTTGATCCGGAGGTGTTCGATTGAGTAGCCGCCAGCTAAGCGTGTTGGTGCTGGGCCTCGGCAAAACCGGCTCTCTGGTCGTCGAGGTGGCGCGCGAGCGCGGTCATCGCGTGCACAGCATTGATGAAGTGGACAACCCGAACGCGACGTGGCTCACGCCGGAGCACCTGAGCGGTTTCGATGTGGCCATTGACTTCACCACACCCGAAGCGGTGCTGACGAACATCGAGGCCTGCCTGCGCGCTGGAAAGGCGATGGTCGTGGGAACTACCGGCTGGTACGGGGAGATGGAGCGCATTCGGAGCGCTGTCGAGCAGGCTGGGACTGGCTTTGTCTTCGGCGCGAACTTTTCCTACGGGGTGAATCTGTTTTTCCAAATCGTCCAAGCTGGGGCGCCGGCGCTGGTCCACGGATACAGCGGGCACATTACCGAGCGGCATCACATCCACAAGAAAGACGCGCCTTCCGGGACGGCAATCGCTATGCAACGGGTGCTGGAGCAGGCATCAGGAATACACGTTGACATCACCTCTGAGCGAGAGGGCGAGGTGACCGGAATCCACATGCTGCAGCTGGATTCGGCGGGCGATCGCATCGTCCTCACGCACGACGCCAAGTCGCGACGTACCTTTGCCGAAGGGGCTTTGTTGGCGGCGGAGTGGATTGCAGGCAAGATCGGCTTCTACGACTTCAAAGATATTTTTGGCCGGCTCTGAACGTCCACGGTCCCTTCGCAATACAATTTTAGTCATGAAACTGCGCGGATGCGGTACCGCCCTCGTTACTCCCTTCCAACAAGACGGCAGCCTTGATGAACCGGCGCTGCGTGATCTAGTGCGCTGGCAGATCGAGTCGGGCATCGACTTCCTGGTTCCCTGTGGCACGACCGGAGAAACGCCGACCCTGTCGCATGACGAGTGGCTGCGCGTGGTCGATCTGACCATCGAGACTGCCGCAGGCCGCGTCCCTATCATGGCCGGCGCCACCTCGAACAACACGCGCGAGGCGGTGGCGAAAGCAAAAGAGATTTCAGCGCGCCCCGGCGTTGACTACGTCCTGACCGCAACGCCTTATTACAACAAGCCCACGCAGGAAGGTGTGTACCAGCACTTCCGCGCGATCGCCGAGGCATCGGCCAAGCCGCTGGTGCTGTACAACATCGCCAGCCGCACCGGCACCAACATCGAGACCTCCACTCTGCTGCGCCTGGCCGGGCTTCCCAACATCCTGGGTGTGAAGGAAGCCAGCGGCAACATCGCGCAGATCGCTGAAGTCTGTACCAATGTGCCGGAGGACTTCGTCGTCTTTTCCGGCGACGATGCGGTGACCCTGGCGGTGATTGGGTTGGGCGGCGCCGGCATCATTTCCGTGGTCTCGAACGAAATTCCCGCCGAGATGACACGCATGACGCAGGCGGCTCTGTCCAACAAGTGGGACACCGCGCGTCAACTCTTCCGCAAGTATCTTCCCCTCATGCAGGCGAACTTCATCGAGTCGAATCCCGGTCCGGCCAAGGCGGTTTTGGCGATGATGGGGCGCATCGAAGAGGTCTACCGCCTGCCGCTGGTACCGGTGAAAAGAGAAACTCGCGCCAAACTGGAAAAGGTGGCGTCTGAAATCGGGCTGCTACAATCGCAGCCCGCGGCGCGCTGACGTATTGCCGACACTTGTGCTGGAGCAGGCCGCAGCCAGCGGTTATACTGCCCGCGATGCATGAACTCCAACAACAGATTGAAGCACTCTATGCGATGGGCGCGGATGCCGCGACCTCTTTCACCGCCCGCGCCGTCTTCCGACGGTTTCGGGACGCCATGGCCGCGGGCACGATTCGCGCAGCGGAGAAGCGCGACGGCAAGTGGCGAACCAATGCCTGGGTGAAACAAGGCATCCTGCTGGGCTTTCGCCTGGGCGAGTTGGTTGAAAGTGGTGACCCGCGCGCCCTCTCATTTGTTGACAAAGACACCTATCCCGCCCGGCACTTCACCGCTACAGAGAATGTGCGTGTCGTTCCCGGCGGGTCGGCAGTGCGCGCCGGGGCCTACGTAGCGTCATCGGTGGTTTGCATGCCGCCGATGTACATCAACGTTGGCGCATACGTTGACGAAGGCACCATGGTCGACTCCCACGCGCTCGTCGGCTCGTGCGCACAGGTCGGCAAGCGCGTACACATCAGCGCTGCGGCGCAAATCGGGGGCGTGCTGGAGCCGATCAACGCTTCGCCTGTCATCGTCGAAGATGATGTGCTGATAGGCGGAAACTGCGGCGTGTACGAAGGTGCGCAGGTCGGCGCGCGCGCCGTCCTCGCCGCAGGTGTCATCCTTACGCGCTCGACGCCGCTGTTCGACACCGTGAAGGGCGAAGTCTATCGCGCAACCCGGGACGAACCGCTGCACGTTCCCGAAGGGGCAGTCGTCGTCCCCGGTTCGCGCGCGATCACGAGAGGTAAGGCCGCGGAGTGGGGCCTGTCGCTGTACACGCCCGTGATTGTGAAGTATCGCGACGAGCGCACCGACCGCGGCGTCGAACTTGAGGACATGCTGCGCTAGCCACCAATCGTATGGCCCAGCCCGCCCCCCGACAACACGAGAACATGGCGCTGCTGACCGCGGGCATATTTGCCATCGCTGCGTTGCTGGCCTGGCGCTTCGCCGGAGAATCCAGTCTGCTCTTCCCTGCACTGCGCTGGATCACCTTGACCGCCCTGGTGGCGTATGGCTGTTTTCGGCGCACGCTGACGGCATGGATCTTCATCGCCATGCTGATCGGCGCGGAGATCGGACACGATCTCCCCAACCTAGCCACCAACCTGCGCGTCCTCGCGCTCATCTTTCTTCGGCTCATCAGGACTATCGTCGCGCCTTTGATCTTCGCGACGCTGGTTGTGGGCATCGCCGGCCATTCCAACCTGCGGCAGGTCGGCCGGCTCGGACTGCGCTCCATCATCTACTTCGAGATTGTCACCACCATCGCCATTCTCCTCGGGCTGTGCGCTATTAACATCAGCAAGGCGGGCGTGGGAGTGCAACTGCCCGCGACGGGCACCGCAGAAGCCATTCCGGTCGCCAAGCCCGGCTGGCAAGACACCATCCTGCACATCTTTCCAGAGAACATTGCCAAATCGGTAGCCGACGGCGCGGTGCTGGAGGTGGTGGTCTTCAGCCTGATTTTTGCCGCGGCTCTCGCCATGATCAGCGAGCAGAAACGGCGCCCCATGCTCCTCTTCTGCGAAAGTCTCGCCGAAACCATGTTCAAGTTTACGAACATCGTCATGTACATGGCGCCTTTGGGCGTAGGCGCTGCTGTGGCCTACACTGTGGGACATACCGGCATCGGCATCATCGGCAGCCTGGTGAAGCTGCTGCTCACGTTGTATGGGGCGCTGGCGGTTTTCGTGCTCGGCGTGCTGCTGCCCATTGCCCTGATATTCGGCGTCCCGCTGCGGCGCTTCGTCCAGGCGGTCATCGAGCCGGTTACGATTGCCTTTGCTACCTCCAGTTCGGAAGCTGCTCTTCCGCGCGCGATGGAAGCCATGGAAGGCATCGGCGTCCCGCGCCAGATCGTGGCCTTCGTCATTCCCACGGGCTACAGCTTCAACCTGGATGGCAGCTCGTTGTACCTCAGCGTAGCCGCGATTTTTGTGGCGCAAGTCTCGGGCATTCATCTTTCTCCTGGGCAGCAGTTCATGATTGTGCTGACGCTCATGCTCACCAGCAAGGGGGTGGCCGGCATCTCGCGCGCCGCACTGGTCATCCTGCTGGCCACGGCGTCTTCAGTCGGACTTCCCACAGAACCCGTGTTCCTCCTGCTCGGTGTCGATCAACTGCTCGACATGGCGCGCACCGCGGTGAATGTCCTCGGCAACTGTCTGGCGACGGTGGTGATGGCCAAGTGGGAGGGAGAGTTCGGCGCGGGGATACCTTCGCCGGTAATCAAGGAAGCCGTGTTGCAATAGAACTGGCCGGCAAAGCTACGCTTCGACGCCTGGCGTCGGCCCGCTGTTGCCGGGCCTGCAGGTGCTTCTGACGGAAGTGTCCTATGGCGCGTTCGCCCCATACTCTAACGAAGTAATAGTTCAGCCCGGCGCCAATCACGGAACTGACGAGGGGAATGAGTCGAGCTGTCCACTTCTCCACAATCTCGCCGCTGGCCTTCGCGGCGATTCGCTGTATGACGCGCGGGACAAACCTGGAGATAAACTGCTTTTCCAGCAGTTCGCGACTAACATCCACTCCGGCAGCGCTGGCAGCGGCCATCCACAGTTCAGCCTCTTCTTCTTCGGTGTTGTAGGGGAAGCCGTAAATCAGGCTGAGCTTCTGCAGCATACGGAGAGTGATAGCGGCCAGAACACCGAGATCGGGGACCAACGTGAACATGCCGCCCAAGCCGAATCCTGAACCGGAGGCAGCGGCCATGCGCATGCTGGCGCGGATCGTCTGGCCTGCAATGTGATCGAGCATGGCTGGATCTACGGAATACACGCCCTCGTAGGTAATGGCGGGCAGGTCGTAGGCGATCCGCAGGTGTTCCAGGTATTTGTCAGGGTCAACCTTTACGGTCTGATATGCCTTCGTAAAGGCGGTCCGGACTGCATCTTCCAGACGGCGCCTCACCCAGCCTTTCTTCTCCATGTTCGGCATGCTATTTCCAGTATAGGCATGTTTCGCCTTTGTCGAGAACCTGCTGTGCTAGCATCGAAACTTACAGATGCCCGGCACAAAGCTCTACGTTATACCCCTCGGCGGACTCGGCGAGTTCGGCATGAATTGCATGGCCATTCGCTGGGGTGACGACATCGTCGTCATCGACGCCGGGCTCATGTTTCCTGAAGCCGAACTGCTCGGCGTGGACATCGTCGTCCCCGATATCAACTACCTGACAGAAAACCGGGAGCGCGTGCGCGCCATCGTGCTGACTCATGGGCACGAAGACCACATCGGCGCGCTGCCGTGGATACTGTCCGAGCTGAATGTCCCGGTTTATGGCACGGAGTTCACTCTGGCGTACGTCGAAGGCAAGCTGGAAGAGCACGGTCTGCTCGAGGACGCGGTTCTCAATGAGATCACACCTGGTGAGCGCTTCAAGATCGGCCCGTTCACCATTAATCCCATTCAGGTGACCCACAGCCTGGTGGATTGTGTCGCTTTGGCCATCCACACGCCCATCGGCATCCTGATTCACACCGGTGATTTCAAAGTCGATCCCACCCCGACCGATAATCGCCTGTTTGATCTGCACTCGTTTGCGGAATATGGCAAGGAAGGCGTGCTGGCCCTGCTCCAGGATTCGACGAACGTGGAGCGCCGCGGCTACACACCGAGCGAACGTGCCGTACGCGCACGCTTTCAGGAGATCTTCGCCCGCGCTGAACGGCGGGTCTTTATCTCCTGCTTCTCGTCCTCGGTCCATCGCATCAAGCTGGCGATTGAAGAAGCCGCGGAGAACGGACGCCAGGTCTCATTGGTTGGCCGCTCCATGATGGAATCCACGGAGATTGCGCAGGACCTGGGGTATCTTGACGTTCCTGAAGGGCTGCTTGTTCATCCCGCGCAAATTCGCGAATTGCCGCCCGACAAGATTTGCGTGCTTATCAGCGGCACGCAGGGCGAGCCCATGTCGGCGCTTTCGCGCGCCGCGGTGGACAACCACAAGCATGCGCGCATTCAGCCGGGCGACACGGTGGTGCTCTCCTCGCGCATCATACCGGGAAACGAGAAGGCGATCTTCCGGGTGGTGGACCACCTCTTCCGCCGCGATGCACACGTCATCTACGAGGATGGCTCGACACCGCCGGTGCACGTCAGCGGGCACGCCAGCCAGGAAGAGTTGAAGCTCATCATTAATCTGGTCAAGCCGCAATATTTCATACCCATCCATGGCGAATACAGGCAACTGAAGCTGCACGCTGAGATGGCAGGCGCAATGCACGGTGCGGTGGGCCAGGTGGTGATGATCGAGAGCGGCGACATCCTCGAGTTCGACGAGATGGGCGCGCGCAAGGCCGGACGCATCGCCGTGGGCCGCGTCTGCATCGATTCCAACTCCATGGGTGATGTGGTGGAAGACCTGGTCATTCGTGACCGGCGGCACCTCAGCGAAGACGGCATCGTGCTGCCCATCATCGCCATCAACAAGCTGACGGGGAAGGTCGAGAGTGTACCGGAGATCGTGATGCGCGGCTTCGCTCCCAGCGGAGGCGACAACGGCTTCCTGGATGAGGCCCGCCAGACCGTAATGGGCACGCTGGAATCCTCCAGCGACGAAGAGAAGGGCGACTACGGCATGATTAAGGAAAAAATCCGGCAGGACCTGAAACGCTTCATCGTGAAGAACACGTCAAGGCGGCCGTTGATCATGCCGGTGATCCTGGAGATCTGAGTAACCTGCTGCCCACCCTGTCATGACCACCGTCCCCTGGCAAGGCCGCAGTCCATCCGCACAGGCTCGACTGCTCATTTGGCTGCTTTTGTTGCTGCCGGTGATCGTGGTGTTGCTTTATCCCACGCTTCAGGACTATCTGCACGCGGCCTCGTTGCTTGCGCGTATCTCCGGCCCCCATGCCACGGGATGGATTGCCAACTACGACCTGCATCCGGTTGACGTACGCGATATGACGTTCGAGTTCCGGGGCGCGTCGATTCCCGCGCGCTTGTACATGCCCAAGGATCTCGCTTCCGCGCCCGGGATCATGGTGGTGCATGGGATGCACGACCTCGGCATCAACGAGCCGCGGCTGATAGGCTTTGCCCGCTCCCTGGCGGCCGGCGGTTTTCTGGTGATGACGCCGCAGGTGCCGGGAATCGCCAACTACCGGGTTAAGGCTGAATCGGCTGACCTCATCGGTACCGCGGCACAGAGCTTTGCCCGGCAGCTTCGCACGCCCAAAGTGGGTGTGCTGGCCTTAAGCTTTTCCGGCGGACTGGCGTTGTTGGCGGCCGGCGAGCCACAATATTCGTCCTCGATTGCATGGATTGCAACCGTTGGCGCCTACTATGACCTGGCGCACGTGCTGCACTTCTTCGCCACCGGCGAGGCGGTGCGTCCGGACAGTTCCGTCGAACACATTCCGCCGCACGGATACGGGCCGCTCATCGTGGTATATGACGAAGCGCAGGATTTCTTCGCCCCGCAGGATGTGGCGCCGGCCCGCGAAGCGATTAGACTGCTGCTCTCCGAGAACGAAAAAGCTTCCCAGGAATTGGCCAGGACCCTGACACCCGCCGGCCAGGAAGTGATGCAGCGGATCTATGAGGAGCAGCGCCAGTACTTCGCGCCTGCCCTGCTCGCCGAAGTGGAGAAGCAGAAGGCGCAGCTCGCGGCGGCTTCTCCCGCAGGCCATCTGCAAAATGTTCAGATGCCGGTGCTGCTGCTGCACGGCTCCGATGACACCGTCATCCCGCCTACCGAACTGCTCTGGCTGCAACATGAAATTCCAAAGGACAAACTGCTGGATGCCCTGGTCAGCCCTGCCATGGTGCATGTGGAAGTGGGAAGCAAGGTGACGTGGCGTGAGCGTCTGGCGCTTGTACACTGGATGGCGTTGATTATCCGCGAGACAAGAATCACAGAGATGAGAGCCACAAACCCGCCGGCGGCGTCGGCCACACCTGTGCTTCGGCGCGTGGCAGTGGCGCCAACCCCGACATGGTGACTCTGGAACAGATCAAGCTGGCCCAGCGACGTTTGCGCGGAATAGCGGCCCGCACCGCGCTTGTACCGTACTTTCCACCAGCGACCGCCCATCTCCGGGGAAATGGAGCGCAAGGGCAGCTATGGCTCAAACCGGAGAGCCTCCAGCCTGTCGGCTCGTTCAAGGTGCGCGGCGCCCACAACAAGATCGCATCTTTCACAGATGAAGAGCGGCAGCGGGGTGTCATTTCATACTCCAGCGGTAATCATGCGCAAGGCGTGGCTTACGCTGCGCGTGCTCTAGGGGTGAAGGCAGTCATCGTAATGCCGCGCAACGCACCGAAAAGGAAGGTTGACAGCACTGCCGCGCTGGGGGCGGAGATCGTCACCGTCGGTCCGGCCAGTACGGAGCGCATGAAAAAGGCCGAAGAGCTTGCTCGCGACCACGGGTACGCCATCGTGCCTCCCTACAATGACGGGCAGATCATCGCCGGGCAAGGCACGGTTGGGCTCGAGATTTTGAAGGATTGTCCTGAGGTCGATCTCGTGCTGGTGCCGGTCGGGGGCGGCGGGCTTATCAGCGGCGTCTCTGCGGCCATAAAGCTGAGCGGCTCGAAGGCCAGGGTGATTGGCGTTGAACCTGAGCTCGCGAACGACGCGCAACAAAGCCTTCACAGGAACGAAATCATCGAGCTTCCGGCTGAGCGCGTTTCCAGCACGCTGGCTGACGGCCTGCGCACGCAGTCGATAGGTCCCCTGAATTTCGCGCACATTCGCTCTTTTGTGGACGACATCATCACCGTCACGGAAGACGAAATTCGCGCCGCCATGCGCCGCGCCGTGACCGATGCCCGTATCGTGGCCGAGCCCAGCGGTGCAGTCACCTTCGCCGCCTGGCTGTTTCACGCACAGGAACTGCCGGAGTCCGCACAAGCGGTTGCCATTGTTAGCGGAGGCAATGTCGAGCCGCAACTGCTCGCGCAGGTGCTGGCGGAAGAGAACGTGTCAGAATAGTTTCAGGAGTAGGTAGTGTTTCGCAGATTCTGCTCGTACCGTCGTTTCCTCCCATACCTCGCTTTTCTCTTCGCACTTCCGATGCTGGCCACTGAGCGCGGCCTCATGCTGCGCGAGGGCATCATTTACGTCTCGCCCGACACCTCCTCGTCAAAGCTGTCGAACATCGGCCGCGGCCGGGAAGTTGCCATCCTCGAACGTACGCCCGGATGGGTACACGTTGTGGGCACGGTTGACGTAACCACCACCATCGAACTCGGCGAGGAGGAGCGCAACGACCGCAACGTTACCGGCTGGGTCGTTGACAAGGGCGTGATCTCCACCACCACGAAGGACGGCGACCGAATCCTGTTCGGCGAAGCCTTCGACTGCGAGCTGGAAGCGAGCAAACGTGGCGGCCGAAGGGGCGCGGCGCAGGACGCCATGCGCCTGTATGCCGGGATCGCCGAATACTTTCCCGCCTCGCCGCTGGCAGCAGAGGCCGCCTACCGGGCGGCCGACATTCGCTGGCAAGTCGAGGCTGCGGATGCCCGGAGTCGTCCATCGGCGAAAGAGCGCGAACCCATTCTGCACCACCAGATTGACGAGCAGTACATGAAGAAAGTGATCAAGAAATATCCCGGCACCAAGTGGGCCGACCTGGCGGCTTATCACCTGATCGAGAACAAGCTGTGCGGCGATTGGGAAGCTCAACCGAAGTGTCCGGAGATGGAAGCCCAGCTCTACCTCAAGTACACCGAAGACCATCCGCAATCGCCGAAGACGCCGGAAGCGTTGTATCGAGCGGCGTGGCGCTACACGGCGCTCATCGTCATCTACAAGACGGAGAACCAGCAGAAGAAGGCGGAGGATTCGGCAGCGCGCGCGCTCAATGTCGCCAGGAAAGTTGTGTCGCAATTCCCCAACGACGCCGATTGGTCCAGCCGCGCCCAGCGTCTGATATACATGGTTGAGAACAACATGCCCACCTGGGGACCCAATCTGGAGTAGGTCGCGGAGGCGATTTGAACGATTACCTGTTGTCTGTCCTGCTGGGTGTTATTGAAGGTCTAACTGAATTTTTACCCGTCAGCTCGACGGCGCATTTACGCATCACGGAATCGTTTCTCGGCATTGATCTCGGCAACGGCTACTGGAAGATGTTTTCCATCGTCATCCAGTTGGGCGCCATTCTCTGCCTGCCCATCTACTTCTGGAATCGCATTGTTGAGTTCGTCGGCGATTTCCCGCAAGGCAAACGCGGCGACCGTACCATCATCAACCATCCACTCACGTTGACGCTCATCGCTTTCGTGGTCACTGCGCTTCCCGCCTTCCTGCTGACCAAGATCATAGGCAAACACCTGGAGAGCGTCACCCTGATGGCTTGGGCGCTGATCATCGGCGGGGTCATCATGTGGGCGGTGGACGCGGTTTACGAGCGCTCGCAGCACAGGGTCTTTGTGCGGGGCAAGCTTACCGACGACATGGAAGAGATGTCGCTCGCGCAGGCCGTCTGGATCGGCTTCTGCCAGATTTTCTCCGCGGTTTTCCCGGGCACATCGCGCTCCATGTCCACCATCACCGGAGGAGAGCTGGCTGGATTGAGCCGTCCGGCGGCGCTGGAGTTCTCCTTCTTTCTCTCCATGCCTACGATGGTGGTCGCAACCCTTTACGACCTGTACAAATCGCTACGGCCTCATCACGGCGAGCCCAGCGCCATCGGTTCCATGCCCAGCGATGCGCATTCCTGGATCGTGCTGACCATCGGCTTCGTGGTGTCGTTCATCGTCGCCTACGGAGTGGTGGCCTGGTTCATGAACTGGGTGCGTACGCGAGGCTTCACCGTCTTCGCCATCTACCGGATTCTGCTGGGCGCGTTCGTGCTGTGGTGGGTGGCACGACTGCCTGGGTAATCTCTGCAATATGTATGCGCTTTGCAGTCCTTGGCAGCGAGAAGGGACTTATCTTCAAGTGGGGCTGTCGAGCGCGGTCAACTACGGCCGACCGCGGAACCGCGGGCGGATTCCCGGACGCAAGCGCGTTTTTCAGGACCGATCCTCTTAAGGAGGCCCAACGCATGGTCTATGAGTACATTGCCCTGTTGGCCACAGCGGGGCCAAGGGTCACTTATCCGGACAGGCGGCTATCCAGCCAAGTGACGAGAGGCCCGAACCCAATCCGCCTCCCGCCACCCTTGGCTGTTTCTCGCGCATGACGCCGGTCAAAACTTCAACTTCTTATTTCGCCTGCGCTAGCCCCGCCACAACTGCGGCAACTTTATCGAGTATCTCGTTCCAACCCTCGACCTGACCGCTATCCT
>Ga0335082_10001624_pt1 | contig 23962 bp, 19 predicted proteins | sample Lox_Sample_41_FD_206718 | JGI IMG/M metagenome (GOLD analysis project Ga0335082, IMG submission 206718) | Soil microbial communities from Loxahatchee National Wildlife Refuge, Florida, United States - Lox_Sample_4.1 | ecosystem: Environmental > Terrestrial > Soil > Wetlands | place: USA...
CGCGGTGGACTCCTACGGCCCGGTGACCGACAACGCCCAGTCGGTGTACGAGCTGTCGTGCATCGAAGCGATCCCCAACATCAAGCAAGAGATCAAGAAGGAGTTCGGCTTCGATCTGAACTTCGACCGCGCCAAGCATTTCCTCGAAGAGAACGACGGCGCCGGCAATACGTTCAAAGCCACCGCGAAACCGGTGCTCATCGGCACGGCGGTCGTCGGCGCGACGACCATGATCTTCTCCATCATCGTGGCACTGACCGACGGCTTGCAGCCGGAGCACCTCGGCAAGCTGTCGATCCTCAACCCGCTCTTCCTGCTCGGCCTGATCACCGGCGGCGCGGTGATCTATTGGTTCACCGGCGCCACCATCCAGGCCGTCGCGACGGGGGCCTACCGCGCCGTCGAGTTCATCAAGGCGAACATCAAGCTCGAGGGGGTCGAGAAGGCGTCGATCACCGACTCCAAGAAGGTGGTGGAGATCTGCACGCAGTACGCGCAGAAGGGCATGTTCAACATCTTCCTGACGGTGTTCTTCTCCACCCTCGCCTTCGCCTGCCTCAACCCGTTCTTCTTCATCGGCTACCTGATCTCGATCGCCCTCTTCGGCCTCTTCCAAGCGTTGTTCATGGCCAACGCCGGTGGCGCGTGGGACAACGCCAAGAAGGTCGTCGAGGTCGAGCTGAAGGAGAAGGGGTCCGAGCTGCACGCGGCGACCGTCGTCGGCGACACCGTGGGTGACCCGTTCAAGGATACCTCATCGGTCGCCATGAACCCGGTCATCAAGTTCACCACGCTGTTCGGCTTGCTCGCGGTCGAGTTGGCGGTCAGCTTGCCGGCGGCGTTGTCGCACGTGCTGGCGCTGGCCTTCTTCCTCGCCTCGCTGTTTTTCGTCCACCGCTCCTTTTACGGCATGCGCATCAAGACCGGGACGTAGGGCGCATCAGCCATACACTCGCCGCTGCCCCCGCAACGCGCTGGCAGCGACTCAAGGTGGTGTTCGACGCGCCCAACCCGAGCGTCCCCGGCGAGTGGTTCGTGCTCTACATCAACGCGCGCACCGGTCTGATCGATCAGGTGCACGCCCGCATCACCGCTTCCTTTCTGCGTCACGACATCTGGATGGGCAAATGGCTCGACTATCGCGATTGCAACGGTCTCAAGAAGGAACGGCGGCGCGAGTTCCATTCGGCCGACGATGACGGCACCGCCAGTCATCCGATGACCCAGTCACCGAATTGACCAGACCACTATGCGGCTCTAGCTTCTAGCCCCACCATGCCTACACTCGGTCACGCCTTCGCTGCGACCGCGGCGCGCCGCGGCCGCAGCATCGCACTCCTCCATGAGGGCGCGACGTACACCTTCGCCGACATCGCCGGTCGCGCCGCCGCGCTCGCCACCGCCTTGAGGCAACGCGGCGTGCACCCCGGCGATCGCGTCGCCGTCGGGTTGGCGAACTCGGTCGAGTTGGTCACCGCCGTCCTCGGCGTCATCCAGTCGGGCGCCAGCCTGGTGCCGCTGAACCCGGCGTACTCGGCCGACGAGCTGTGCTACGTCGTCGGCGACGCCGGGGTGCGCCTCGCCATCGTCACGCCCGAACACGCCGCAGTGCTCACGCAGGCGCCGCTGCCGGACCTCCGCGTCATCATCGACAGTCCGGAGAGCCTGGCAGCGGAGCCGCAGGCGCCACGCGCCGGCGACGCCGAGGCCGCCGCGCTGATCGTCTATACGTCCGGAACGACCGGCCATCCGAAGGGCGTCATGCTCTCGCACCGCGCCCTGCTCAGCAACCTGCTGACCGTGGCGCGGGCGTGGCGCTGGACCGAGGCGGACCGGCTGCTGCTCACCCTCCCCTGCTTCCACCTGCATGGCCTCGGTCTCGGCATCATCACCAGCTTCCTGGTGGGCTCGAGCGTGGCGTTGCGGCGGCGCTTCGTGGCGGAGGAGGTGTGCGCCGATCTCGCCGCCGTGCAGGCGACGATGTTCTTCGGCGTGCCGACGATCTACAACCGCTTGGTCGCGCTCCCGGATGGCGCGCTGAGCGAGCACGCCCTGCATCGCATGCGTCTCTGGGTCTCGGGGTCGGCGCCGCTGACCGCTGCGACCTTCGAGCAATTCGAGCAGCGCTTCGGCAGCCGCATTCTCGAGCGCTACGGGATGACCGAATGCGGCTTCGTGCTCGCCAGCCCGTACGAGGGCCCGCGGCGGCCCGGCGTCGTCGGCGTGCCGCTGCCGGGCATCGATGTCCGCCTGGTCGACTCGGAGGCGGCTGACGCCGGCCGCCTGCTCGACGCGCCGCCGGCGACCCAGGGCGAGATCCTCATCAAGGGCCCCAATCTGTTCAGCGGCTACTGGAATCGCCCCGACGACACGCAGCGTGCCTTGCTCGACGGCTATCTGCGCTCCGGCGACCTGGCGGTACGCGAGGCGGACGGCATGTTTCGCATCGTCGGCCGCAGCTCCGTCGACATCATCAAGACCCGCGGGTTCAAGGTCGGCGCTGTCGAGATCGAGGACTGCCTGCAACGTCATCCCCACGTGCAGGAGGTCGCGGTGGTCGGCGTCCCGGATCCCGACCAGGGCGAGCGTGTCGTCGCCGCCATCACGCCGGTGCGCGACTCCGGGGTCGACGCCGAGACGCTGCGCCACTTTGCGCGCCAGCACCTGGCGCCGCACAAGGTCCCGGCCGAGTTCGTCTTCATGGCGGAGATTCCGCGCACCGGCCCCGGGAAGTTCAAGAAGAAAGAGCTGATCCGGCAGCTTGCCGCCCGCCGGGCAGCCTCGTGATTTCGCCGCAACTTGACGGCGATGTCGGCGATGTTAAGAGAACGGATTGGTCAGCCCCGAGCACCCGCGTCGCGGTGAAGAATTCTCGGGCAATGGACGTCTATCACGCGACCGCTCGGAGACACACAAACATCGACGTTGAAGGGGACCAGGCGACATGGATGTGGGAATTACGGCAATCAATGAACGCGTGCAGGAAGAGGCGGCCTGTCTCTACCGCCTGCGCGAGGAGATCGGACGGGTCATCGTCGGGCAGCGCTATCTCGTCGACCGGCTGACGATCGGGCTGCTCGCCAACGGTCACGTCTTGCTCGAAGGCGTCCCGGGTTTGGCGAAGACGCTCTCCGTCAAGACCCTGGCGCAGACCATCGATGCGACCTTCCAGCGGCTGCAGTTCACCCCCGATCTGCTGCCCGCGGACATCATTGGCACGCTGGTGTACAACCCGCGCGAGGGCGTGTTCACCACCAAGAAGGGTCCGATCTTCGCCAACATCATCCTGGCCGACGAGATCAACCGCGCCCCGGCCAAGGTGCAAAGCGCCTTGCTGGAGGCGATGCAGGAACGCCAGGTCACCATCGGCGACGAGACCCATACCCTGCCCGATCCGTTCCTGGTGCTGGCTACGCAGAACCCGATCGAGCAAGAAGGCACCTACCCGTTGCCCGAGGCCCAGGTCGATCGTTTCATGCTGAAGCTGTCGATCACCTATCCGACGAAAGAAGAGGAGCGGCAGATCCTCGACCGCATGGCATCGACCAACCATCACATCGGTGCCGGCGCAATCATCCACACCGGGGACATCCTGCGGCTGCGCGGCCTCGTCGACCAGGTCTACCTCGACGACAAGATCAAGGACTACATCATCGACCTGGTGTTCGCGACGCGCGATCCGTCGGCCTACAAGCTCGACGTCCAACGATTCATCCAGTACGGCGCCTCGCCGCGCGCGACCTTGTACCTGACCCTGGCCGCCAAGGCGCACGCCGTGCTGCAGGGACGCGGCTACGTGACGCCGCAGGATGTGAAGTCCATCGGCCCGGACATCCTGCGCCACCGCGTCATCGTCACCTACGAAGCCGAGGCCGAAGACATCACGCCGGACGCCGTCATCAAGTCGATCTTCGACGGCGTGCCGGTGCCGTGAGCGTGACACGTTCCTCGTGACGCGTGAAGCGTTGGGGAGACGCCTGCGCACTCGTCGTTCGTCATGCTGACCTCCGAGCAAATCAAAGCGGTCCGCAAGATCCAGATCCGCACCAGCCACCTGGTCAGCGACTTGTTCGCCGGGCAGTACCAGAGCGTCTTCAAGGGCCGCGGGATGGAGTTCGCCGAGGTGCGGCACTACCTGCCGGGGGATGACGTGCGCACCATCGACTGGAACGTTACGGCGCGTACCGGCGTGCCGCACGTGAAGCGGTTCGTCGAGGAGCGCGAGCTGACCGTGATGCTGCTCGTCGACTCCAGCGCGTCGACGCACTTCGGCACCGTCAAGCAGTTGAAGAGCGAAATGGCCGCCGAGCTGGCGGCGCTGTTCGCGTTCTCGGCGATCACCAACAACGACAAGGTCGGGCTGGTCATCTTCAGCGACGGCGTCGAGCTGGCGCTGCCGCCGAAAAAAGGCACGCGCCACGTCTTGCGGGTCATCCGCGAGGTGCTGTCGTTCTCGCCGCAGGGCCGCGGCACCGACATCGCCGCGGCGCTCGAGCACCTCAACCACGTCACCAAGCGCCGGTGCGTCACCTTCGTCATCTCCGACTTCCTCGACACGCGCGCGCGTCTGGCGCTGAAGATCGCCAACCGCCGGCACGATGTCATCGCCGTGGTCCTCGATGATCCGCGTGACATGACCCTGCCGGACGTCGGCTTGATCGAGCTGCAGGACGCCGAAAGCGGCGACTGCTTCATCGTCGACACCGGCGACGAGCGGGTGCGGCGTGAGTTCGAGCAGCGCGCCGAGCAGGCCCACCGCGAGCGTGATCGGATGCTGCGCGGCGTCGACGTCGACGCCGTGGTGGTACGCACCGATCGTCCCTACACCGAGGCGCTGCTGCGCTTCTTCCGCATGCGCGAGCGCCGCCACTGAGGCATGACTGGAGCGCCCGTGCCCTCCCCCTTGCTTCGCCGGGCGGCTAAAGCCGCGGCTACAAAGGGCGCCCAAGGCCGCCTGCGCGGCCTCCCCGCCTCCCAGACATTCGAACCTCATAGGGGCGTTGGGGGAGCCGCCGCAGGGCGGCTTGGGCGCCTTCCGTTGCCGCGGATTCATCCGCCGGGTTCGCTCCAGGTTCATGGGCAGCAGGATCCATTTCTGGGGCGGCGTCTCGAAGAGCCGGCTCGGAAGAGACCGATGGTCTCGTTCAGCGTGAGGGGCAGCATGGTCGTGATCCTGCTGCTCCTGCTCGCGGCTTCCTGCTTTGCCGACGAGCCCGCCCCAACTGCCACTGCGCCGGCAAGCACCACCGCGCCGCCCGTTAGCGTCCACGCCGGCGTCGACCACCCCGAGGTCACCATCGGCGATCCGATCAAGTACACGGTCACCATCAGCGCCGTCGCCGACACGCAGCTGATCGTGCCCGTCCTCAGCGGCGCCGTCGGCGACTTTACCATCACCGACTTCGGTGACACCCCGACCCGCAAGGAGAACGGTCGCATCACGGTGACGCGCTGGTACACGCTCACCGTCTTCGAGACCGGCCACCACACGATCCCGGCGCCCAAGGTCCAGTACCGCAGTGGCAGCGAAGAGCCGCACGACGTCGAAGGCAACGAGGTCACGGTCACGGTCACCAGCCTGCTGGCGCAAGACAAAACCCCGGCCGCCGACATCCGCGACATTCGTCCGCCCGAAGAGGTGCCGTTCGACTGGCGGCCGTACGGCATCGTCGCGGCGGCGTTGGTCGCCGTGGCGTTGCTCGGGGCCGGCTTCTACTACCTGCTCAACCGGCCGCGCCGCCAGTACGTTCCACCGCCGCGGCCGGCGCACGAGATCGCGTTGAACGCGTTGAACCGTTTGCGCACGCGCGGGCTGATCCAGGAAGGCAAGTTCGAAGCGTACTACGTGGAGCTCTCGGCGATCGTGCGGCGCTACCTCGAGGACGGCTTGCACCTGCGCGCCCCCGAGATGACCACCGAGGAGTTCCTCTCGGCGATGGCGCGCGAGAGCCGGCTGCTCGCGCCGCATCGCCGCCTGCTCGCCGACTTCTTGTCGCAGGCCGATCTCGTCAAGTTCGCCCGCCATCTGCCGACATTGAAGGACAGCGAGAGCGCCTACGAAGCGGCGCGGCGGTTCATCGACGAGACGCGGCCGAGCCCGCCGGGCGCCACGGAGGGAGAGCATGCGGCTGCATGACCCGTGGGCGCTGCTCGTGGTCGCCATCATCCCGTTGCTGTTCTGGTGGCAGCGCCGCACACCACGCGCCGCCGCCGTCCGTTATCCGACCCTCGGCCTCATTCGCACCATTCCCTACGTCGGCGCCCGCCGCTGGCGCTGGGTGCTGCACGCGCTGCGCGGCCTGGCGGTGCTGCTGCTCGCCGTCGCGCTGACCCGCCCGCAGCTCGGCAAGGCGGAAAGCAAGTTCTACGGTGAGGGCATCGACATCGTGTTGGCCGTCGACGTCTCCGGCAGCATGCTGTCCGAAGACTTCACGCTCAACGGGCAGCGCGCCAACCGCCTCGACGTAGTGAAGTCGGTGGTCAAGGATTTCGTCACCGCACGCGACGGCGACCGCATCGCCCTGGTGCTCTTCAGTGGCCGCCCGTACACCCAGTGTCCGCTGACGTTGGATCATGGCTGGCTCTTGCAGAATCTGGAGCGGGCGCGCATCGGCATGATGGAGGACGGCACCGCAATCGGTTCGGCACTGGCCACCGCGGCCGGGCGTTTGGAGCACTCCGATGCCAAGAGCAAGGTGATCATCCTGCTCACCGACGGGCAGAACAACGCCGGAAAGATCTCCCCGCTGACCGCCGCCGATGCCGTGAAGGCGTTGGGCATCAAGGTCTACACCATCGGCGCCGGCACACGCGGCCTCGCTCCGTTCCCGTCGCAGGACCTCTTCGGCAACAAGGTCTATCGCCCGATGAAGGTCGACATCGACGAGGACACGCTGAAGCAGATCGCCGACAAGACCGGCGGTCGCTACTTCCGCGCCACCGACACGGCGAGCCTGCAGCAGGTGTATGCCGAGATCAACACCATGGAGCGGACCTCGTTCAGCGCGCCGCGCTACCTCGACTACTACGAGCTGTACCCATGGCTCGCGATCCCCGCCCTGTTGCTGCTTGTCGCCGAGATCGGCCTCGGTCATACCGTGTTGAGGAAGCTGCCCTGATGGCCTGGCGCGCCCCCCTCTTCTTGTGGCTGCTGTTGCTCGTGCCTGCCGCGGCCGGCTTCTTCGTCTGGGCGCTGCGCCGCCGGCGTCAGGCGCTCGAGCGCTTCGCCGAAGCGCGGCTGCTGACCGCCCTGGCACCCGATTTCGACGCCGGCCGCCAGCGCTGGCGCGCGCTCATGCTCCTCGGCGTCGCCACATTGTTGGTCGTAACCCTGGCCGGTCCCAAATGGGGCTTCCACTGGGAAAAGGTGCATCGCGAGGGCGTCGACATCGTCGTCGCGCTCGACACCTCGCGCAGCATGCTGGCGGAAGACGTGAAGCCGAATCGCCTCGAGCGCGCCAAGCTGGCGGTGCAGGACCTCGTCAAACAGCTGCACGGCGACCGCATCGGCCTCGTCGCCTTTGCCGGGGCGGCGTTCATCCAGTGCCCCTTGACCCTCGACTACGAAGCGTTCGCCGAGAGCCTGCGCGCCGTCAGCGTCGGCATCATTCCGAAGGGCGGCACGGCGCTGGCCGAGGCCATCACCTCCGGCATCGAAGCGTTCGAAGGGCATCAGGGCAAGCACGAGGCGCTGATCCTGATTACCGATGGCGAGGATCACGAAGGGCACATCAACGACGTCGCCAAGCAAGCCGCGGAAAAGGGGATCAAGATCTACACCGTCGGCATCGGCACGCCGGACGGCGAATTGATTCCGCTCACCGTCAACGGCCAACAGACCTTCCTCAAGGACCGCCGCGGGCAGGTGGTGAAGTCGCGACTCGACGCCGAGGCATTGCAGAAGGTCGCCGACGCCAGCGGCGGCGCCTACGTCCACGCCGAAGGCCCCAGTCTCGGCCTCGACGAAATCTACACCGAATACATCGGCAAGATGGAAAAGCGCGAGCTGACCAGCACGATGGAACGGCGCTTCGAGGAACGCTTCCAGTGGCCGCTGTTGATCGCCTTGCTGCTGTTGTGCCTCGAGCCGCTGCTCGGCGACCGCCGCCGCGCGGCCGCCGGCGCGCGGCGGTGGCGGCGTTGGAGGACGGCACCATGAGCCGCCTTCGCACCGTCCCGCTGCTGCTGGCCGCCGCCGGCTGCATCGCCTGGCTCAACCCGACGCACGATCGCATCGACGAAGGCAATCGCCTCTTCAAGCAAGGCAAGTACGACGACGCCATCACCAAGTACGGCGAGGTACTGGTCGACAATCCCGATTCGCCGTTGCTCAACTTCAACATGGGCGACGCCAATTACAAGGCCAAGAAGTACACCGAGGCGATCAACTCGTTCGCGCGCGTGCGCGTCCCGGAAGACGATCCGCAGCGCGCCGCCAAGATCGCCTACAACATCGGCAACGCCCAGTATCGGCTCGGCGCCGCCGCCGAAGCGGAGAAGCCCCAGGATGCGCTGACCGCGTACGCCGCCGCGCTGGTCGCCTACCGCCGCGCCCTCGGCGCCGATCCGACCGACCACGACGCCAAGTTCAACTACGAGTTCGTCACCAAGAAGATCGCCGACCTCAAGAAGAAGCTCGAGGAGCAGAAGAAGCAGGAAGAACAGAAGAAGCAGCAAGACCAGCAACAACAGCAGGACCAACAACAACAGCAGCAGGACCAGCAGCAGCAAGCCAACAACCAGGATCAGCAACAGCCAGGGCAACAACAGGAACAGAACCAATCGAAGCCGGGCGAGCCCACCCCCAGTCAGGGGCAGGGCAAGTCGGACGAGCAGCAGCAGCAAGAGCAGGAACAGGCCGAGCAGGCCCAGGGCGAACAGCAGAAGGATGCCGCCGACCAGCAGGCGCAGGCCGCGCAAGCGGCACAAGGCGGCGGCGACAAGCCGGACAAGATGTCGCCGCAAGAGGCGGCCGCCCTGATCGACACGGCCAAGGGCGATGAGTTGCAGCCGGACGAGTTCGCCCGCCAGATGCAAGGCGCCCGGGTCGCGGAACCGGCGCAGGATTGGTGATGCCGACGCGGCTCACGTCACTCGGGGGCACGCCCAAACGAATATCGCCTTGCGATCGGGGCGTCCGTAAAACGTCCCCCTTACCAAGGGAGACCACAGGGGGTTGTCAGGCGGCGCTTCAACCTCCCCCTGACCCCCTCCTTGGTAAGGAGGGGGAACCTCCTTCAAGCGAACAAGCATCAGCCGGCCGTTGGTCAACGGGCGCGCGCGCCGCGATTCGCTTAGCTCGAAGATCCCCCGCACCTCTCGTGCTTCTCCTGCTGTTGAGCGTGCCCGCACTCGCCGACATCTCCGTGCGCGCCACGCTCAATCAGCAACGCGCCCAGGTGGGCGAGCAGTTGCTGCTCACCATCGAGGTCAACGGAGCGCAAAACGTCTCGCCACCGGCGCTGAGCGACATCGACGGCTTCGATGTGCAGTACGTCGGCCCGTCGACGCAGATCTCGATCGTCAACGGCCAGATGAATGCCTCGGTCCAGCATCGCTACGCCTTGCAGCCGCAGCGCCCCGGACACTTCACGCTCGGCCCCTTTGCGGTGCCCTACCAAGGCAAGCAGTATCAGACGGCGGCGCTCGCGGTGGACGTCGTTGCCGCCGGGCAGCCACTGCCCGGGCAGGGAGCGCCCGACGGCAGCAGCCAGGGTCCCGGCCCACGCGCGCTGCGCCTCACCCTGTCGCTGCCGCAGCGCGAGGTCTACCTGCATGAACGGCTGCCGATCGACATCACGCTCTACGTCGGCTCCATCCGCGTCGCCGACGTGCAGTATCCCACCCTCTCCAGCGACGGGCTGTCGATCGACAAGTTCGGCGAGCCGGGCCAGACGCAGCAGACCATCAACGGCGAGACCTTTCAGGTGCTCCACTTTCAGACCAGCATCATTCCGCTGCGCGCCGGCTCGCTACCGCTGAACGCAGCGCTGCAGCTAAGCATCCTCAACCGGCGTCGCGGCGGCGGGTTCAACGATCCGTTCTTCGAGCACTTCTTCGGCGACGATCCCTTCAACACCGAGCGCCGGCCGTACACCCTGCGCTCCGAGCCGGTGACGCTCACCGTGCTGCCCTTGCCCGACGAGGGCAAGCCGCCCGCGTTCTCGGGCGCGGTGGGAAGCTTCAGCATGCAGGTCAGCGCGGCGCCGACCGAGCTGACCGCCGGCGATCCGATCACTATGCGGATCGCCCTGACCGGCAGCGGCAACCTGGGTGACGCCGGCCCGCCGGCTCTCACCAGCACGGACGGCTTTCGCATCTACGAACCGCACGTCGCCAAGGCGGACGGTGGCACGAAGAATTTCGAGCAGGTGTTGATTCCCAACGATGCGGGCGTGCACGCCGTGCCGCCGGTGCGCTTCAGCTACTTCGACCCGCAGGCGCGCCGCTATCAGACCATCGAGAGCCAACCCATCGCGCTGGTGGTGCGGCCGCCGCCGAACGCGCCGCACGCCGAGATCATGGCCGGGGGCGTCGCGGTACGCCCCGCCATACCCGAAGAGAAGTTGGGGCGCGACATCGTGTACATCAAGGACGATCCCGGCCGCCTAGCCGCGCCGTCGGACGCGTGGTATCGCAGCCTGCCCTTCGCCCTCTGGCAACCGCTGCCGCTGCTGCTGTTCGGCGCCGCCGTCTGGTACGACCGTCGACGCCAGCGGCTCAGCGGCGACATCCGCTACGCCCGCTTCACGCGTGCCGGCAAGCACGCGCGCGCCGGACTGGCGGCCGCCGAGCAGGCCCTGGCACAGGGCAACCGTGAGGCCTTTTACGACGCCGTGTCGCGCACCATGCAGGCGTACCTCGGCGCCAAGCTCGATCTGCCGCCCGGCGGGATCGATGCCGATGCGGCCGGCGGGCGCGGCATCCCGGAGGATTGCGCGCAACGCCTCCGCGAGTTCTTCGCCACCTGCGAACGGGTGCGCTTTGCCCCGGATGCCGGCGATGGTGACATGCGGGGCACGCTGGCGCTCGCCCAGGAAGTCATCCGGCGCTTGGAGCGCGAGCGGCGTTTGACGCCGAGGACCGCGGCGCCGGTGAGCAGCGCGGCGCTGGTGCTGTTGGCCGTTGCGTGCGGCAGCGTTGCGCGCGCCGCCGACGCGCCGCCCGCCAGCCCACAGACCACCTTCTTCCACGCCAACGCCCTGTACAAGGATGGCCAGTACGATGCCGCGGCACGCGAGTACGAAGAGCTGCTGCACGGCGGGCTCACCAGCGGCAATCTGTACTTCAATCTCGGCAATGCCTACTTCAAGGCGGGCGCCCAGGGGAAGGCCATCCTCAACTACGAGCGCGCCCGGCGACTCATGCCGAACGATCCGGACGTCGCCGCCAATCTCGCCTACGCGCAGTCACTCACCGGCGCCGAAGCCTGCCCGCCACCGCTCTGGCAGCGGCTGGCCTTCCCGGCCGCGCACCGCTTTGCGCCCGGAGGGTTGATCGGCCTCACCAGCCTCGCCTACACGCTGCTGTTGATCAGCCTGACCGTCTACCGCCTATGGACCCGCCGGCCGCGTTGGCTTGCATACACGGCAGTCGCGCTGGGCATCCTGCTGCTCGTCTCCGGCACGTCGCTGGCGCACCAGATGCTCGGCGACGAATGGTATGACCAGGCCGTCATCGTCGGCGACGGCGAGACACCGGCGCGCTTCGAGCCCGCGGAGAGCGGCACCGTCCACTTCGCCCTGAAGGAGGGATCGCTGGTCAGCGTGCTCGACCGCCGCGATGGGTGGCTGCAGATTGCCCGCTGCGACGGGCGTCGCGGGTGGGTGCCCTCGACAAGCGTCGAGAACCTGTAGCGGGCGCGCCGCGCCCTGGTTGCCGCACCGCGGGCGACACGGTACGGTGCGGGCATATGTTCACCGGGATCATTGAGGAGGTCGGCGATGTCGTCGAGGCAGACGCCGGTGCCCTGCGCATTCGGGCGCGGCACATCCTGGCGGACGCCAGGCTGGGCGACTCGATCGCCATCAACGGCGTCGACCTGACGGTGACCGCGATCGAGGGTGACTGTTTCCTGGCCAACGTGATGCCGGAGACCTATCGCCGCTCCAACCTCGGCGAGTTGAAGCCGGGCGACGGCGTGAACCTGGAGCGCTCGGTGCGTCCGACCGATCGTCTGAGCGGCCATATCGTGCGCGGTGTCGTCGAGGGTCGGGCGACGATCGCAGCGTTCGACGCGGAGGGCGAGGCGATCATCGCCCGCTTCCGCACACCGCCGGAGCTGTTGCGGTACATGGTGGTCAAGGGGCCCGTGACCATCGACGGCGCCAGCCTCACCATCATCGGCAAGACCGCCGACACCTTCGCCGTCTCGCTGGTTCAATACACCCAAGCGCACACGAACCTGCTGCGCAAGCGTCCTGGCGATTCGGTGAACATCGAAACCGACATCATCGCCCGCTACGTCGAGGCGCTGCTGCAGGCGCGCCCGAGCTGAGCATGCACTCGGCGATTCGACGCAGCGTGTTGCGGTAGACCTTGCGGCGGTGGTCCTATCTTTCAACGGCATTTCACCGCTCACGCTGAGAGACCCGACCGACGCACGTGCCGATTTGGAGCGGCCATGCATCCATGCTTCCTTGGCCCGGCGGCTGAAGCCGCGACTACGAAGAGCACCCAAGGCCGCCGGCGCGGCATCCCCACATTCCCCTTCGAGGCGGAGCTCATGCTGATGGCGGGGTTGGGGAAGTCGCCGCCGGGCGGCTGGGCGCCTTTGTTGCCGCGGCTGCAGCCGCCGGGTCAGTCTCAGGTTCCTGGGCAGAAGGGCCATCTTCGAAGGGGCCGTCGCCAAGCGTGCCGGCGTGGTCATGCTGCGCCTGATGCTGTTGCCCGCTAGCGCGACCGCCGACGCCGCGCGGCTGGTCTCCGCGCGCGCCTTGCGGGGATTCGCCGACGGCTTCGTCAGCGTGTACCTGGCGCAGTATCTGACGCTGCTCGGCCTCTCGTCCTTTCAGGTCGGCGCCATCGTCACCGCGACGTTGCTCGGCTCCGCGGCGTTGACGCTGGCGGTCGGTCTCGTGGCGCACCGTCTGGCGCCGCGCCGCGTCCTCCTCGGCGCGACGATCCTGATGTTGGCGACGGGCATCGGCTTCGCGTTGGTCAGCGATTTCTGGCCGCTCGTGCTAGTCGGCTTTGCCGGCACGTTGAACCCGAGCGCGGGGGACGTGAGTGTGTTCCTGCCGACCGAGCAGTCGGTGTTGGCCGCCGAGGGTGCGGCGGCGGAGCGCACGGCGCTGTTCGCGCGCTACACGCTGGGCGGCACGCTGTTCGGTGCCTTCGGCGCGTTGGCAAGCGGGCTGCCCGCGGTCGCCGCCAGTCAGCTCGGCTGGACGGTCGTCAATGCCTTCCGCATCGGTTTCGCGCTGTACGGCGCCATCGCCGTGGTCATCGGCGCGCTCTATCTCGGCTTGCATCATGGCCACACGGTCGCGGCCACTGCCACCGTGGCGACGCCGCTGCGACGCTCGCGCGCCATCGTGTTGCGCCTCACGGCGTTGTTCTCGCTCGACTCGTTCGGCGGCGGCTTTGCCATCGATTCGATGCTGGCGCTCTGGCTATTGTTGCGTTTCGATCTGCCGCTGCAGGCGGCGGCCGGGGTGTTCTTCGGCGCCCGCCTGCTCTCCGCCTTCTCCCAGCTCGCCTCGCCGCGTCTCGCGGCGCGCTTCGGGTTGATCGAGACGATGGTGTTCACGCACATCCCGGCCAATCTCTTCCTCATCGTTGCCGCGCTCATGCCGAACGCGACGCTCGCGGTGGCATGCCTGCTCCTGCGGATGGCCTTGTCGCAGATGGACGTGCCAGCGCGGCAGTCGTACGTGATGGCCGTCGTTCCGCGGGAGGAGCGCGCCGCAGCGGCAAGCGTGACCAACGTCCCGCGCAGTCTGGCATCGGCGCTCTCGCCATTGCTCGCCGGCCTGCTGCTGCAGCACTCCGCCTTCGGCTGGCCACTGATTGCCGGCGGATTGGCGAAGCTCACCTACGACGTGCTGCTGCTCCGGCTCTTCCGGCACGTGCGGCCGGCGAGCGATTGAGCGGCGCATCGATCAGCCACGCAGCAACGGACCACGGGATATCCACTCTGGGGGGGCTGCCATCGCTTGCATCGCGGCGGCCCTTCTTGTAGCGACCCAGCATCCGCTGCGAACGGAGGGGCCTCGCCATGGACGCACGCGACGCGAACGATCTCGTGGTTCTGCATCCGGCCATCGCCATGACCGGACGCGTGATGTTCACGCTGATCTTCTTCCTGTCGGGCATTACGCACTTCAGCAATCTCAACGAGTACGCGGCGCTGATGCCGGCGGCGATTCCGTTTCGACCCTTTTGGGTGATGATCTCGGGCGTGGTCGAGCTGCTCGGCGCGACGTTGGTCGTCACCAACAGGTATCCCCGTCTCGGCGCCTGGCTGATTGCGGTCTTCCTGGTCCCGGTAACCATCACCGTGCACGGCGTCGGCATGATCACCGCGGCGGACGCGCAGATGCGCGGTATACAGACGTCGTTCCTCTTGAAGGGCGTGACCATGACGGGCGCGGCCTTGCTGATCACGCAGTTCGGGGTACGGCGGTCGGAACGCGGTTGAGCCACGGCAACCACCGGAGGGCGCATGGACATCGACATTGCCACCAACCCCAACATCTCGCTGCTCGACCAGGTGAAGATGCAGGCGCAGGTGCTGGTTCCCGTCCTCAGGGCGTTGCGCACCGAGCTCGGCGACGAGCGCGCCAACCGGATCGTCAGCACCGCGTTGCGCCAGTGGGCTCGCGAGATGTTCCACCGCATCGGCGCGCAGCTGCCCGGCAGTCGACGAGAGAAGTGGGCGGCCATGACCGGCGCGAGCATGCCGCGCATCGGTAGCGACATCGATGTCCAGGTACTGAAGCAGGACGCCGACGCCATGGAGTTCAACATCACCGGTTGCCGCTACGCCGATTTCTTCCGCCAACTCGGAGAGCCGGAGCTCGGCGCCGTCCTGCTGTGCGAGTCGGATCTCCATGTCGCCGAGGTGGGCAGCCCGGAGGTCGAACTGACGCGCACCCAGACCATCATGCAGGGCGCCGGCTACTGTGACTTTCGCTATCGGCTGAAGAAGGCGGCGGGCTCGCCCTGAGAGCTCGCGCCTCAAGACTCGAGGCGGCGTGTCTTCTTGAGCCACCGAATGGTGGCGTAGCCGATGACCACGGGCACGTAGGCGATCAGCAGCGCGTGGATCTGCGGGGCGCTGGCGGCATAACCGAAGTGGATCAGGCGTTCCCACGCCAGCAGAAAGAAAGCCGCCGACAGCCAGGCGAAGGTGGTGCCGTACTCTTTGCGGAGCACCCGCCTCCAATCGAAGCGCATGCTCTGCATGGTGGCGCGCAAGCCGCGCAGGCTCGGGACGAAGCGATTGACTCGCCGGCAGTAGTCCGCGTACTCGGCGCCGAACTTGCTCGCCAGGAAATCCTCTTCAGCGCGCACGATGCTGAGAATCCCGGCGATCACCACCGGCAAACCGAGGACGTAGATCCAACGCGAGTTGTAGATGATGGCCAGGCCGATGAACAGCAGGATGTTGCCGACGTACATTGGGTTGCGGCTGTGGCCGTAGAATCCCTCGCACACGAGCTTGGGCGCCGCCAGCCGCTTGTTGGCGCCGCCGCGCTGGATGTAGGCGTAGCCGATGACCAGGATGCGCAACGTCTGGCCGAGCGCGGCAACCATGAAGCCGAGCAGATCGGCCCAGCGATTCACCGCGGCACTGCCGAAAAGGTGTTCGGGGCGCGTCAGGGCCAGGGCCGCCGCGAGCCCGATCGGCACGAGGTAGTCGCGAAAGCGGAACACGAAGCGGCCGAGCGCGCGCACCGTGGGACCGCTGCGCAGCGACTCGGCGGTGGACAGGTCGTCGGGCGTGGCGCTCATTTCAGCGCCAGCATGCCGCAGAAGTTGTACCACTTCATGAAGACCTCCGGCGTGCCGAAGCCGGCCGAGCGCAGCAGGTGCTCGTTCTCCGCCATGCGGTAGGGAATCAGCACGTTCTCAAGCGCCTCGCGCTTCTGCGCGATCTCGATGTCCGAATACCCGTTACGCCGCTTCATGTCGTAGTAGTACTTGATGAAGAGGCGGTTCATCAGCGTCTCTTCGGCCAGCACCTTTTCAACCAGGATGAGGCAGCCCTGATGATTCAGGCCGTTGTAGATCGTCTGCATGACGCGCTCGCGATGCAGCGGCCGGACGAACTGCAACGTCAGACACATGATGACCACCGACGCGTTGCTGATCTCCAGGCCTTCATGCATGTCCTGCCGCCGCAGCACGTAGGGGCGCGAGAACTTGGCGCGCTTCAGCTCCGCCTCGGCCCGCGCCAGCATGGCGGCGGAGTCGTCGACACCGACGAAGGTCACGTCGCGATCGAGTTGCTGCAGGCCCCGAAAGGTGGCGCAGGTGGAGCAGCCGAGATCGTACACGTTCGTCCCGTCGACCGCGAAGTCGCCGACGATCTCGGTGATCATGCGCTGCACCTCATCGTACAGCGGCACCGAACGATGCAGCATGTCATCGAAGACCGCGGCGGTCTCGTTGCCGAAATTGAAATCGGGAACCGTCGGCTTTGGCACGGCGTACAAACGATCTTCTTCCATTTCCGCTCCCCCCGGGCGGCACTGGCGGCGTGGCAACCTACAGCGCGCGAATGTTATTGCGCATCTAATGTACCTCACCGGTTTCCGATGTCGAGACACGTCAGGAAGATTTGCTACGCTTCGAATTCGCGGCGCCCCTGGTGCTCCGCGGCGCGCCTACGCTATACTCCCTGCGTGCGGTGGAGATGGGTGGTGCGGCTTCAGCTTCCCGAATCCTTGAACCCTCAACCTTTCCAATCCTAGGCGATGGCACAGAAGTACACGGCGAAAGACATCACCGTCCTCGAAGGCCTCGAGCCAGTGCGCAAGCGGCCTGGCATGTACATCGGCGGCGTCGACGGCACCGGCCTGCATCACCTACTCTGGGAGCTGCTCGACAACTCCGTCGACGAGGCGATGAACGGCCACTGCGACAAGATCACCGTCACCCTCCACAAGGACGGGCAGACGGTCACCGTTGCCGACAACGGCCGCGGCATCCCGATCGACATCCATCCGAAGTACAAGCGGCCGGCCCTGGAGCTGATCCTGACGACCCTGCACGCCGGCGGCAAGTTCGAACACCAGAACTACTTCCATTCCGGCGGCCTGCACGGTGTGGGCGCCTCAGTCGTCACGGCGCTGGCCGCCTCGCTCGTCGCCAACGTCAAACGCGACGGCTGCCACTGGGAACAGCGCTTCGCGCGCGGCGTCGCCACCACCAAGCTGAAGAAGCTCGGCCCGGCGCGCGGCACCGGAACGACCGTGACCTTCACCGCCGACTCGCAGATCTTCCCCAACACCACCTTCAAGCCGGCGCTCATCCGCGAGCGCCTCGAAGCACGATCCTTCCTGCATCGCGGACTGACGTTGATCTTCGAGAACGAGGTCGACAAGCACACCGAAACCTTCCACCACGAACGCGGCATCGCCGAGTACCTCGAGAAGCTCGTTGCCGCCGGCCAGCCGCAGATCGCCGACCCGTTCTACGCCGAGCGCAAGAACGGCCTGGTCGTCGAATGCGCCCTGGCCTGGACGGCGGCGACCGACGAGCGCATCCAGTCGTACGTCAACGGCATCCCGACCGGCTCCGGCGGGACGCACGAGAACGGCCTCAAGAACGGCCTCACCAAGGCGCTGCGCAACTACCTCTCGGTCCAGAACCTCATCCCGAAAGGGCTGGCGGTGGCGGCCGAGGACGTGCGCGAAGGTCTCGTCGCCATCCTCAGCGTCTACATCCAACAGCCGCAGTTCCAGGGGCAGACGAAGGATCGGTTGAACAACCCGGAGGTGAGCGCGCCGATCGACAACTTCATCCGCACGGGATTGGAGAACTACCTGCTCGGCAACCCGACGCAGGCCAAGGCCATCGCCAATCGCGTCATCCTCGCGGCCCGGGCGCGCACCGCGTCGCGCGCCGCCGCCGAAAGCGTGCAACGCAAGAGCGCGGTGTCGCATCGGCTCAACCTGCCCGGTAAGCTGGCCGATTGCAGCTCCACCGATCCCACCGAGAGCGAGCTGTTCATCGTCGAGGGCGACTCCGCCGGCGGCTCCGCCAAACAAGGCCGGCATCGCGAGTTTCAGGCGATCCTGCCGTTGCGCGGCAAGGTGCTCAACGCCGAGCAGGCGTCGACCAGCAAGGTGCTCTCGAACAAGGAGCTCAACGACATCATCTCGGCGCTCGGCTGCGGCACCGGCAAGGATTTCGATCCGAGCAAGCTGCGCTACGGGAAGATTTGTCTGCTGATGGACGCCGACTCCGACGGCCATCACATCTGCACACTGCTGCTGACCTTCTTCTACCGCCAGCTGCCGCAGCTCATCCGCAGCGGCAACGTCTTCATCGCCCAACCACCGCTGTACAAGATCGAGGTCGGCAAGGAGGTGCACTGGGCCCTCGACGACGCCGAGCGCGACCGCGTCCTCGCCAAGGTGAACGGCAAGAGCGCCACCGTGCAACGCTTCAAGGGGCTGGGCGAGATGAACCCGTCCACCTTGAAGCAGACGACTCTGGATCCGGCGCACCGCACCTTGTTGCGCGTCGCCGTCGCCGACGAGGAGCACACCGAGACCACGATTCAGAAGCTGATGGGCAAGGACGTCGAGCCGCGCTTCCGGTTCATCATGGAGCACGCCCCGAAGGTGGAAGAGATCGACGTGTAGATGATGCCACACCTGCCGCTGGTCCGGCGTCTCCCGACTTGACCCTGGCTCGCAGGTGAACGAGGCTGGCGTCATGCGAGCCGCGAGTTGCCGCCAATTGACGCCGTGTTGCCGCACTACCGTGTGCGTCGCGCTGGCGGCACGCGTCGCATGGGCATCGGCAGGATTGGCGCAGCCGCTGATCACCGAGTTTTCCCTGCCGACGGCCAACAGCACGCCGGCGGGCATCGCGGCCGGACCGAACGGCAACCTGTGGTTCACCGAGATCGATGGTAACCGGATCGGCCGCATCACGCCGCACGGCGCGGTGACCGAGTTCCCCATCGCCACACCGGTGAGCAGCCCCTTCCGCATCGCCGCCGGCGACGACGGCAACCTGTGGTTCACCGAATCGAACGTCGGCAAGATCGGCCGCATCGCCCCCGACGGGGACATCACCGAGTTTGCGCTGCCCGCGGACGACGTCGATCCGTTTCGTATCACCCGCGGACCCGACGGCAATGTGTGGTTCATCGAGCTGGAAGGCAACCGCCTCGGTCGGATCACACCGAGCGGCGTGATTGCCGAGTTCCCCTTGCCGACGCGCAACAGCGATCCGATCGGCATCACCAGCGGACCCGACGGCAGCTTGTGGTTCACCGAACGCGTCGGCAATCAGATCGGCCGCAAGAGCGCGGTGGCCATCACCGAGTTCCCGTTGCCCCCCGCCTCGGGGCCCGAGGACATCATCGCGGGGCCGGACGGCGCGCTGTGGTTCACTGCCGGGGACGGCAACTACATCGGCCGCATCACGACCGCCGGCGACGTGACCACGTACTCCATCCCGACGTTCGCCGGCCCCAAGGGCATCACCAGTGGGCCGGACGGCAACCTGTGGTTTGCGGCGGCCGGCGGCAATCGCATCGGCCGTATCACCACCGACGGCACGATCACCGAGTACGCGCTGCCGACGGCGGACAGCTTCCCCACCGACATCACGGTGGGCGGCGACGGCGCCTTGTGGTTCACCGAGGCCAACGCCAATCAAATTGGCCGCCTCGTGCCAGAGCCTCCGGCACCGACACCCACGGTGACGGCCGCTGCGTGTGCTGGCGACTGCAACGGCGACAACCGAGTAACCGTCGACGAGTTGCTGGCCGCGATCAATGCGGCGCGCAGCGAGACGACAGGTGCGGACTGCCTTGCAGCCCTCTGCAAGGCGGACAGTAGGGCATGCCTGGTGTCGGCGCTGCTCCGCGCCTTGACGCGCTGCCCGATCGCCTGATCGTCGCATCCCAGCGCGCTGGGTAGTGGGTCAGTTGACCCACTACCGCGCGCTGTATTTCGGTTGACAAAGGAATGGTTGGTCGGGTAGGCACAACGGCACACCTGGGGGGGGCAGAGAACCGTTCGGCATCTTGCGGCTCGTCGCCGGAAACATGGGGACGCGTGAGGGGAGTCATGCGAAACGCCACCGTGCGTACTGTGAGGAGTGGAGCGTTCCGGTCGGGCGGCAACGATGCCGTCTAGACACCTGCTGCTGGTCGCGACCATGACGGCACTTGCCGTTGGCGCGCGAGCACAGACCATCACGCGCGGGCCGATCCTGCAGAACCCCGACGCGCTGACCACCACGGTGACGATCGAGTGGTGGACCGACAGCGCCGGCAACAGCACGGTCGAGTACGGAACGACGACGGCGCTGGGCTCCTCCGTCACCGTCGCGCAAGCCGGAAGCTGCGAGATCGGCTCCGCCGGCACGTGCCACATCGTCCCGCTGAGCGGCCTGCAGCCCGGGACGCGGTACTTCTACCAACTGCGCACCAACGGCACGATCGTGCAGCCCGTGTCGAGCTCCATCTACTTCCAGACGCTGCGCGCGCCGACCGATACGGGCGACATCTTCTTCACCGTCATCGGCGACTGGGGGCAGAACAGCAGCGCCGAGACGACGATCGCCAATCTGCAGAATGCCGCCGATCCGCAGATGATCATTACCGTCGGCGATAACGCCTACACCAACGGCGCGCAGAGCGACTGGGACAACAACGCCCTACCCGACTACCGCACCGCCATGCAGCGCGTCCTCTTCTTCCCGACGCTCGGCAACCACGACCTCTACACGGTTGGCGCCTCGAATTGGGCAAGCTCGGCCGAGATCAAGATGTTCCTGCTCCCGCGCAACGGCACCGACCAGGAACGCTACTACTCGTTCGACAGCGGCGACGTCCACTTCATCGTCCTCGACGCCAACGCGCCGACCGATTCGACGCAGCGCACCTGGCTGAACAACGACCTGGCGGCCACGAGCCGCAAATGGAAATTCGTCTTTTTGCATCAAACCCCCTATTCGTGCGCCAGCGGCATTGCGTCGATCGGCAGCAACACCGACGTCCGCAACCAGTGGGGGCCGCTGTTCGAACAGTACGGGGTCGATATCGTCTTCACCGGTCACGATCACATCTACGAGCGCTCCCGCTATCTCGACGACTTCGGCAGTGACGGCAAGGGCACCATCTACGTCATGACCGGCGGGGGCGGCGCATCACTCGATGGGGCCGCCAGCCTCAGCGGCGGCAACCCGGTCCGCAACGGCATCTTCTCATCCGAGAATTGCTACTGGCTCGCCAACGGCTGCAGCGGCACGTCGAGCGCCCCGTGGTGCAGCTTCTCGCGCTTCTCCTACACCTCCGTGCGCATCACCAACAACACCACCATGACCCTGCAGGCCATCGACAACAGCGCCACCATCTTCGACACGCTGACGATCTCGAAGGCCCTCCCCACAGCGACGGCGACGGCCACGGCCACCAGGACAGCGACGCCTACGGTCACCCGCACCAACACCTTCACGCCGACGGAGACGCCGGTCGACACGGAGACCGAGACCCCGACCGAGACGCCGGAAGCGCTGGCCACCGCAACCGACACCGAGACCCCGCAGCCTTCGGTTACCCCGACGGAGACGCCGACGCACACGCCGACGGCCACCGAGACTCCGACCGCGACCCCAACCGACACGCCGACGCAGACCCGCACGCCGACGGTAACCCCAACCAGCACGGCGACACAGACCGGGACACGGACCGCGACCGGCACGTTCACCGGGACCTCGACGATGACCGCAACGGTCACGCGCACCAGCACGATAACTCGGACGCCCACCGCAACGGCAACCCGCACCCCGAGCGCCACCCCAACCGTCACCGCGACGAGCACGCCGTCGCCGTCGCCGACGGTCACGCCCACTGTGACCGCGACACCCAGCGCCACCGCGACCGCCAGCCCCGACTGCTCATCGGGGCCCCCGATCAACCCGTGCATCCCGGGCGCCGGAGCTTCGGTCGCCTGCAACGTGGAGTGGGTGCTGGCTCCCGTCCCGAAGCTGAGCCGCGCCGGCATTCCGTCGAACGCCCTGGTCTGCTACGAGGGCGACCCGAACTGCGACTTCGACACCGACTCGACGAGCTGCACCTTTCATGCAGCGCTTTGCATCAACAACAGCGACCGTCGCAAGCCACTCTGCCGCCCCAACGATCTCGCCTCCTTCGAGGTCCGCCTGCCGAACCCGACCAGCTTGGACCCGGCCGATACGGCGATCGTGTCGGCGCTCGAATCGGCGGCCGGCCCGGGGGCCGGCAACTTCGGCGTCTCGGTGTTCCGCAGAACGTCCCTGGTCAGCGCCGGAACGCGCAACACCAGCCTCGGCCAGTGCAGCCAGCGACTCGATCTTCGCGTCCCCCTCAAACAGCACCTCAACGGCACCTACACCACCGGACGCCGCACCATCCGCATTGCGACGAAGACCTCAGCGCTGCGAGGCTCGACCGACTCACTGCGTCTCACCTGTCGACCGAGCACGTGCGGCGACGGCAAGATCCAGACCGATCACGAAACCTGCGACGACGGCAACCGCCTCGACGGCGACGGCTGCGATCACACCTGCCACCTCGAGCACTGACGCAGCCGCTCAGCTCCTTCGAGCGGTGCTCTTGACTCTCGACGGTCGACGCTGGACTGTTTTGCGATGAGCGAGTTCACCCATCGACACGTCGAGACCAACGGCATCCGCATGCACGTCGCCGAAGCGGGCAGCGGTTTTCCCGTGCTCTTCTGCCACGGCTTTCCGGAGCTGTGGTACTCGTGGCGCCACCAATTGCGCGCCCTTGCGGCGGCCGGTTTCCGCGCCATCGCTCCGGATCAACGCGGCTATGGCGAGACCGACGCGCCTGACGCGATTGACGCGTACACCGTCCATCACCTCGTCGGCGATCTCACCGGGCTGCTCGACGCGCTGGGGATCGAGAAGGCGGCCATCGTCGGCCATGACTGGGGCGGCATTCTGGTGTGGCAGATGGCACTGCTCGCACCGCATCGCGTCGCCGCCGTCGTCGGCGTCAACACGCCCTTCTTCCCGCGCTTCCCGATGCGACCGACCACGATGATGCGCGCCGTCGCGCAGGGGAACTTTCACTACGTCCTCTACTTTCAAGAGCCCGGCGTGGCCGAGGCCGAGCTGGGGCGCGACGCGCGGCGCACTCTGCGCGGCTTCTATCAAGACATCCCGCGCGCGATCTTCGAGGCCACCAAGGATCTGCAGCCCGGCGTGCTCGGTCCCAACGAAGGTGGCTTGCTCGAACGGCTGCCCGACTCGCCGCACGGCGCCTTTCTCAGCGACGCCGACTTCGAGGTATTCGCCCGCGCCTTCGAACGCACCGGTTTCCGCGGGGGCCTCAACTGGTATCGCAACTTCGATCGCAACTGGGAGCTGACCGCCTACCTCGACGGCGCCAAGGTCATGCAGCCGGCGCTCATGCTCACCGCCGAGCTCGACCCGGTCCTGCGTCCGGAGATGGCCGAGGGCATGTCCTTATGGGTGCCGAACCTCCGCGACACCATCCTCATCAAAGGCTCAGGGCACTGGACACAGCAGGAGAAGCCCGCCGAAGTGAACCGCGCCCTGATTCCGTTCCTACGCGGCCTGGAGGACTAGGCTACTCGCCGCACATGCCGCGGCGCGGCGCGCCGCAGCTTCCGCATGGCCCGGTTTCAGGCACCATCGCGGTCTGCGTATCGGCTTGCACCGCGAACGCGGACAGCAACCGTGCCACCCGGCGACTACCGCAGGCATGGCAGCTCACCGCCTCACGGCTCGACAATGAAGT
>Ga0335082_10001625_pt1 | contig 23961 bp, 16 predicted proteins | sample Lox_Sample_41_FD_206718 | JGI IMG/M metagenome (GOLD analysis project Ga0335082, IMG submission 206718) | Soil microbial communities from Loxahatchee National Wildlife Refuge, Florida, United States - Lox_Sample_4.1 | ecosystem: Environmental > Terrestrial > Soil > Wetlands | place: USA...
ATGGAGGAGCTGCTCGAGCTTCCGGGTGTCGGCCGCAAGACAGCCAACGTCGTCCTCGGAAACGCCTTCGGACGCGAAGAGGGGTTCGTCGTGGACACTCACGTGGGTCGCCTGGCGCGGCGCATGGGACTGACGTGGGAACGGGACCCCCTCAAAGTCGAGCGGGATTTGAGCGCGCTCGTCCCTCGCGGACAAAGGACAATGGCGGCACACTATTTCATCTTCCACGGCCGCCGGGTCTGCCAGGCCAGAAAGCCAGCCTGCGAGAGTTGCCCGGTGCTTCCGCTCTGCCCTCGCGTTGGCGTTTCCTGAATAAAGGACTGCCCCCTCCGGCGCCGAGCCCGTGCCGACGGCCGAGGAAAGACCAATGAAAGCCGTGATCCGCGCAGTTTTCCGAAGAAGCGGAGGAAAACCCTGTCGAAATGCCTGCGGAAAGCGGCGAAAAACGGCGCAGACGAGCGGTCCCCGACCGAATTGCACCGAGTCCTGTGCGAACCCGCAACAGGCTTTGGCATGAGTGACTTAGCGAGTTGCGCCAGAGTTTCGCTCGGTCGCCTGAATCGGCGCTCCTCGGCCCGATTCGATTTCCACACCGGCAACCGCTTTGGCGGCTTGGACTTAAGCCGTTGTTAACGCTCCGGGGCGTTGCTCTCCGTAGACGGACTTGAGCGTCTTCACGATCTCGCCCAGCGTCGAACCGGCCACGACCGCCGACACGATTCCCGGCATCACGTTCCGGTTCTCTACGGCGTCCCGGCGCACCGTTTCGAGAGCCGCAGCGGCCTGCGCGCCGTCGCGCCCCGACCGGAATGCCGCGAGTCGTTCCACCTGATCGCGTTCGATCTGCGGGTCGACGGCGAGCAGCGACGGCGCCCCGGACTCCTCTTCCCGGTAGGCGTTGACGCCAACCACGAGCTTCTTTCCTCTTTCGATCGCTTCCTGCGCTCGGAAGGCCGCTTCTTCGATTTCGCGAGCGACGAAGCCGTTCTCGATTGCGGCGACCGCGCCTCCCATCGCATCCATGCGGCCGATCAAGTCCCGTGCCCGCGCCCGGATCTCCTCCGTCCAGGTCTCCACCAGGAAGGAGCCGCCGAGTGGGTCCGCGATGTCGGCCACACCGGTCTCCGCCGCAATCACCTGCTGCGTCCGCAACGCGAGCCGGGCCGATCTTTCCGTCGGAAGGGCCAGGGCTTCGTCGAAGGCGTTGGTGTGGAGGGACTGTGTTCCCCCGAGCACGGCGGACAGCGCTTGGAGCGCCACCCGCACGACGTTGACGTCGGCCTGCTGGGCGGTCAAGGTCGAGCCTGCCGTTTGGGCGTGGAAACGCATGCGCCAGGAGCGCGGGTCCCGTGCGTGGAACCGTTCTCTCACGATCTCGGCCCAGAGGGAGCGGGCCGCCCGGAACTTCGCGACCTCCTCGAAGAAGTTCGAATGGGCGTTGAAGAAGAAGGAGAGCCGCGGCGCGAAATCGTCGATGGCGAGCCCCCGGTCGAGAGCCGCCTGAACGTAGGCAATGGCGTTCGACAGCGTGAAAGCCACTTCCTGAACGGCGGTCGAGCCCGCCTCGCGGATGTGATAACCGGAGATCGAGATGGTGTTCCAGCGCGGGACCTCTCGCCCGCAGAACTCGAAGATGTCGGTCGTGATCTTCAAGGATTCGCGCGGCGGAAAGATGTAGGTCCCGCGCGCCGTGTACTCCTTCAGGAGGTCGTTTTGGACCGTGCCGGAGAGCTTGGACCATTCGATCCCGCGCTCCCGGGCCACGGCCAGCAGCAATGCCAGCAGGATGGCCGCCGTCGAATTGATCGTCATGGAAATCGACACTTCGGAAAGAGGCAAGTTCTCGGTCAAGATCCGCATGTCGTCGATGGTCGAGATCGCCACACCGACCTTGCCGACCTCCCCGCGGGCCATCGGGTCGTCGGAGTCGTAACCCATTTGGGTCGGAAGGTCGAAAGCGACCGACAAGCCGGTCTGGCCCTGCGAGAGCAGGTACCGATATCGCCGGTTCGACTCCCGGGCGCTTCCATAGCCCGCGTATTGGCGCATCGTCCAGAAACGCTGCCGGTACATCTCCGCAGAGATCCCCCGCGTGAAGGGATACTGGCCGGGAGGCGGCTGCCCGTAGGAACGAAGGATGGGGATCCCCGAGCCCGTCTCGAGCGGCGCAGAGCGACCCGTGGACTCCGGGGCGCCCGGCTCGCGGCCCTCCTTCACAGGCACGAACGGATTCTGGCATACCCGCCGAGGAGGGCCCGGGGATTGCATTCCGCAGCGGGAGCCCGGGCAGCCGCGCGAAAACGGCCGAGGGGAGCATCTAAATCCCGGCGTGACACCCACTTGGCCGCGTTTCGCCCGCGAAGGCAGGGTCGATCGGGGATAAAATAGGGCCCACAGGCGCGAAATTGACGTCCCGACTGACTGGCCGGCTGGAGGTCTTCGGCTTTGCCGACCTCCTGCAGTGGATGGAGCTGAATCGGCGCACCGGGCGGCTCACGCTCGAGCACGGGCGCGACCGGCGGATCCTCGACTGGCGGGAGGGGCAAATCGTCTACGTTTCGGGCTCCCAGCCCCGACACCGCCTGGGTGTCCACCTCCTGCGCAGCGGGGCCCTCCCGGCCGCCACCCTGTACGAGCTCTTGGCCCGAAACTTCACCAGCCAGGAGAACCTGACGCGGCTGATCCTAGACGGCGGCCACGACACGCTCGATGGCCTGTCCCTGCGCGTCGAAGAGCTGGCTCGCAAGCTCCTGTTCGAGACGTTCGAGTGGAAGGAAGCCCGGTTCGAATACGATCCCGACTTCCGCGTGCAGCCGATTCTCCGAATCGGGCTGTCGCTGCGCGGCCAGGCGCTCGCCTTCGAAGGCGTCAAGACACTCGACGACAACACACGGCGGCGCCGGCGTCAGCCCGCCGCGAGTGTCGCGCCTGCGCCGACACTGCCATTTGATCCCTCCGAGGCGGACGACCGCTTCTGGGAGATCCTGGAGCGCGTGGGAACGCCGATCCATGCGGAAGAGGCCCGCGTGTCTCACCATCAGTTCCAGGAGTTTACGCGGCGCCTGCGCGATCGCGTCGCCCGGCACGTCGTGATGCACCCGGTCCACGAGGACACGGCCGAACTGCTGCTCCAGGTCTTGAAGAAGTCGCCCGTGGACGTCTCCGCCGTCATTCCCGTCGCGGCGCTCGATCCGTATCTCACCCTGGATCTGCTGATCCTCGCCAACGCCCTTTCCATCGACCGAGACAACTCGGTGGGCGCCGCGCCCGACGCGATCGCGCGGGTCGGAGCGCGCGCCATCACCGTCCTGATCGACCGCCTCTCGGGACCGGACGTCCCCCGCATTCCCGAAGGGGACAAGCCGGCGAAGATGCTCCGCCGGGCCGCGGTCGCGGCCGCCGTAGCCGCCGGGCGCTACGCGGAGCGCTACTCGATTACCCGCGAGCGCGGCTACACGCTGGGCCTGCTCCACATGATCGCCTACGCCGAGATGCTGGAGATCCTTCGGGAAATCGAGTTCCCCTCGGGCCCCTTCCGTGCGGCGGCGCTCGAGGCCTTTCGTCCGGCCATGGGAAATGCGTTGGCCGAGAGCTGGGGCCTCCCGCTCGATTTCGAGTCCGTCATTTCCGACGACGGTTCCGAGCCATCGGCCGCCTCGGCTCTGGTGCGCACGGCCCGGGCCGCGGTCCCCTCTTGCGCGATCGGATCCGTCTCCGCCGAGCCGGTCGAGATGCTCTGGACCGACGAGATCGCTCAGGAGGTCAACGTCGTCTTCGACTTCCTGGGTCTGGAAGCGGTCGAGGTCAAGGCCCCTTAATCGCCCGCCGTGCGCCCGCCGGACGGCGCGGGAGGATCCCAGGCTCAAGATGTCCTAAAAAAGGGACTCGTGCGGAATCGACCGGACGGGCGGTGCGTTGAGAGCCTCGGATGGTGAACTAATGAAGAAAACAGTCTGGTTTGCGCTGGCGGCTTTCGCCTCGGCGGCCGTCGCCCAGCAGAGTCCGCCCGCGGCCCAGCCGCAGGCTCCGGTCTTCAAGGAGTCCGTCGAGGTGCACGTCATGGACCTGGACGTCGCCGTGACCGACTCGCAGGGACGGCCGGTGTCTGACCTGACACGCAATGACTTCACGATCAGGGTCGGCGGACGCCCCGTGCCGATCGACTACTTCGCCCGAGTGGACCAGGGAACGATCCATGCCCCCGACCTCTCCTCGGCCTCCCCGGACCGCGTGCTCGACGTCTACAAGAGCGGCGGCGAGGCCTACGTGCCCCGGCACTTCCTGATCTACGTGGACTCGAGCGATCTCTCGCCCGGATATCGCAACCGCTCACTCGATTTTCTGAAGGATTTCGTCACGCGCCTCGGCCCGACCGACACGGCCCGCGTCGTGCTCTTCGACCGGCGCCCGAAGGACCTGACCGAGTGGACCTCGAGCAAGGAAACGCTGATCGATGCGCTCGAGACCATGGAGAAGAGCGTCGGGATGTCTCGACTGACGAATCAGATGCAGACGATTTCGCAGATCGATTCCACGCGCTCCCGTTCCTCCCGAATGTTCCTGGCGCAGAACTACGCGGAACAGGAGTCAGTCGAGCTCGACAACATGATCAAGGACATGCGGGCGCAGCTTTCGACGATGACCCCGTTGCCGGGCAAGAAGGCCTTTCTCTTCGTCTCCGGCAGCCTTCCGCAACAGCCGGGATTCGCGATGATCTATTACGCGGGAGGGGCCGGCCGCGGCTTCGCCGCGACGACGCCCTTCGACTCCCGTCAGATCGCGCTACAGATCGACAACCTCGCCAAGGCCGCCAACGCCGACGAGGTGACCTTCTACACGGTCGACGGATGGGGACTGACCGCCGAGGGGGCCTCTGCCGCGAATATGGAGCCGCTCGCCAACCGGCCCGGACTCGGCTTCTTCACGCGACAAAACGCCCAGTCGGGGTTGCTCTCCCTCGCGCAGGATACCGGCGGCATCGCCCTGGTGAACACGAACGACCTGAAGAAGGGGCTTGGCCAGATCTACCAGGACGCTTCCACCTACTACTCGGTCGGAGTCAACCTCTCGAGCCTTCCCTCGGCGGCCTACCAGAACGTCGAAGTGACCGTCGACCGGCCGGGCTTGAACGTCCGTTATCGCCGCGGCTATGCCGTCAAGTCGAGCGACGACCGGGCGCGCGACATCGCCCGAGCGGCGCTGAAGACCAACGTCTCCTATCAGTCTTTCCCGGTCAAGCTCCAGGTCGGGGCCTCGGCCAAGGCGAAGAAGCAGTACGACCAGCCGATCACGGTCGTCCTGCCGGCCTCTGCTCTGACGTTCCTGCCCGAGTCGGGCGCGCCCAAGGCGAACGCCGAGATCTACGTGGGCGTCGTCGACGACGACGGCCGCGTCAGCGACATCGCCAAGGAGGAGGCCAGCTTCAACGAGCCTCCGGCAGGCTCTCCCGACGCCGTGCTGGCCTATCCGATCACGCTTCAGATGCGCAAGGGCAACGCCCGCATCGTCGTCAACGTGCGCGACAAGGCGACCGGGAAGATGGGCACCGCCAGAACCGACGTCCACATCGAATAGGCAGGGGCGAGGGGCGAGGGGCGAGGGGCGAGGGGCGAGGGGCGAGGGGCGAGGGGCGAGGGGCGAGGGGCGAGGGAAAAAGGGGAAACCGAAAGTCATATTCCCTCACACCTCACACCTCACAGCTCACACCTCAGCGGATCCGAAAGTCCGCCGAGCGGAGAACGTATTGGTCGGCGGGCGCAAGGCCGTCGCGCACCAGCACGTAGAGGCGATAGTCGCCCGGAGCGAGAGTCGCGAGCGGCAGCTCGAAGCCGCACAGCGAATTCTTGCCCGGCAACGGCTCGAGCTGCGCCGGGAAGGGAGGCCGGGAGCTGACCGGCTCCGTCCCGCGCCGCAATCGGATCTCCAGCGTCACCTTCGCCGGGTCGGGCGCGTTGGCCACCTCGAGAAAAAACCAGAGGCTCTCGCCCTTGGAAAAAGTTGCGTCGGCCCGAGGCGGAACGACCGCCTGGCCCAGGACGAACGGCGAAGCCTCGTCGCCCTCCGTCCGGGCCCCGGGACCGCGAGAGAGGAGCAGCGGCGACACGGCGAAACCGTGCTCCGGGTCGGGAACGACGAGCCTCGCCGACGCCGATGCGACCGCTCGGGCGGCCGCCCCTTCCGTGACCGCGAAGGCCGCGTCATAGGTGCCGGGTGGAAGCGAGAGTCGGCGCAGGATGATCTGCCCCGGCGCGGCCGCGGAGAAGACGTCGGTCGGTGTCACCGGCTCCGAAAGCGATGCGATCTCCTCCCCGCCGTTCTCCTTTCGCACGACACCCTGCAGGAATCGGCGCTCCGCGCCCGGCGAGGGAGGAAGATAAAACCAGACGAGCGTCTCGGCGCCACCCGAGTCGCGCCAGATCACGGCGTCCCCGAAGACGGCGTCCCCGGAGCGAAACGCCGAGGGCGCCTGCTCGAGAAGAGCTCGCGTGGAAGCATCGAGGGAAGCCCGAGGAAGGGTTGCCGGGCCTGCGGAAAGAACCGGTTCCGACGAGCTCGCCGTTATCAGATCCGGGTTGACGATCGACTTTTTCGCCAGCCGCTCGCGCATCTCCTTGACGAGTCCGGGGCTCTGGATGGAATCGGAATGGCGGCTGGGCTCGATCATGATCTCGACCTGGAAGGAGGGCACCCCGAGCGCCTCGAGGATCCGCGGCGTGCGGTCCCGGTCGTAGATCCAGCGCGAGAGTGTCTCAGTTCCTTCCAAGGCGCCTACCGTGGACGCGGGAGACCGCGGCCTCTCGGGGGCCGGCGCGTGCGTGTCCTGCACGTGCGCGGGGCTGCCGAAGATCACGAACACGTAGCCCCGCGCCGTTCGGGACCCCGGAGTCTTCTCGATGCCGAAGCGCTGATCGGCGATCTTGATGCGGGCGAGAACGACCTCGCGGAACTCGTTTCGCTCGGTCCCGGGCGTGGGATCGCGCTTCAGCCAGTAACGCTCGCGGAAGGCTCCGCGCGAGTCACGCGAGTCGAGCTTCGACCAGTCGGCGCGCTCCTCAGCGGTCAGAAAGTACGCCTCGGGCGAATCGGCCCAGTCCTCGCTGTCGGGCACCGGCTGCCCGCGGGCCCCCGACGCGAGCGCCATGGCCAGGAACCAGGCGGCGACGCAAGCCCCTCGCCTCACGTCTCATTCTCCTCCTCAGCCGAGCCGATCCCAAAAAAAGAAGGGGGGGCCCCTTCCGGGACCCCCCTCTCCGAACGATGCAGGTAGCTAGAAGCGAACCATGCCGGTGATCCGGTAGGTGCGAGGCGGCAGCAGCGCCGTGCGGGTCCTGGCCAGACCGAGGTTCGGACCGGGGGTCAGGGTGATCGAGGTCGAGTTGTTGCGAATGACCGGCTGCTGGTTCGTGATGTTGAAGATCTCTCCCTTGAACCCGATCTCGATCGGTCCGCCGACGATCGAGTAGGAGCCGCCGCCGAACGGCTTGAAGAGGGCCTCCAGGGCGAAGTTGGCCTGGTAATAGGTCGGAGTCCGCTGCGTGATGTCCGGGGCGTATTGGTAGATGGCGTTGGTGCCGTCCGGGAACCTGAACGTGCGCTGGGGCGCGTAGGGAATGCCCGACGAGAGAAGAACCGACGGCGCCGCCGTCAGATTGACGATCGGGAAGTTCCACGTGTACGCCGCAAAGGCGTTCAGGATGCTCGTCCGGTCGTAGGGCGCCAGGCTGTTCTGGTTCGTGTTTGCTGCAACCGCGCAGTCGATCGGGCCGACACCCGTGACGTTGCAGGTGCTGCCCGGGAAGTCGTAGAGCTGGGTGGCAACCGCGCCGCCGGCCGGGAATTGATTCCCGTAGGCCCGGCCCAGGGTATAGGTCAGGAGGGCCTGCCAGTTTCCGCTGAAGCGCTTCTCGAAAGTCAGCTCGATCGCCTTGTACGAGCGCTGGACCAGATCGGACGGGAAGTTCTGCGGGGTCGTGATCTCCTGCTCTCCGTCGAAGTGCTTGACGTCGTCGATCAGGTTGTACCACTTGCTGTAGATGCCGCGGATTCCGAAGGCCATCGTGCTTCCGATCTGTTGCTGGACAGCGATGTTGAACTGGTTGGAGTAGGACGGCTCGAGGTTGGTGTTGACCGGCTGGTTGTTGCCCCCGACGTTGACCGTCCTGTCGAAAACCCACTGAGACCCGTCCCAAAGATAGATGTTCTTGTTGACCTGCTGCGGCACGCCCGCGTAGATCGAGTCGGCCAGGTTCTGAACGACCCACTGGTAGTAGGTGCCGAACCCCGCCGAGACGAGGGTCTTCCCGTCCCCCATGACGTCGTATGCCGCGGACAGTCGCGGGGACCAGTTGGTAGAATTCATGACGACGCCACCGAGATCGCTGTCGGCGGTCTGGTAGTCCACCCGCACGCCGAGGTTGAGCGAGAGCCGATCCAGCTCGAACTTCTCGAGCCCGTAGAAGCCCCAGATCTTGCCGCGGGAAGTCGAGGGCTGGGGATTGATGAACTGATCCCACTCGTCCCCGACCTGAAAGACCTGGTTGGCCGCCGGCACGGTCGGGTTGTACTGCGTGATGTAGTACAGGTTGTTGGTCGGGTACTGGAAGTCATTCTCGGATCGCAGCTGCTGATAGTCCACTCCGAGCTTCAGCTGCGCGGCCTTGCCGAAGAGCTCGTGATACAGGGAGCCCGACAGGTTGGCCTGCGTGCGGGGACGGAAGACGATTCCGGTAAACGTCGCGCCGTTGTAGTAGAGCTGGTCGCCGGCGGAATAGTAGGGAGTTCCGTCACCCGAGTACGGAGCCACAGTGATGTTGCCGCCGGCGTTCGACCAGCCGGCCTCGGCGGAAATCTTCGAGCCGAACACTCCCGACCAGCGGATCGACCCGAGGCAGCCGAAGCCGCTGCAGGCATTCTGACCCTGACCGGTCAAGGCCCCGAGGTCTGCCGAAGCGCCCCAGTAGTCCACGATGAAGCCGGTGATGGGGTCGCTGTTGAACTGCGCGGTCAGCAACTGCGACGGGGTGACCTGGCCGGTCAGCTTCCCGTCCCAGAGACGAACGTTGGTCACCTGCGTGTAGCTCTGGCCCGTCTGGCCCGGGTAGATCTGGGAAGTGGCCGTCTGGGCCGGAGGGGCCGTATTGTTGACCCATTCGTAGGCTCCGAAGAACCAGATGTGGTCCTGCCAGATCGGCCCGCCCAGTGTGGCGGCATTGTCGTCGACCAGCACATCCGCCTTGGTCCGGGCCCACGGCGTGCCGCAGGGCGCCGGTTGATTCGGGAGGCTGCAGTTGGTCGGGTTGACGCCCTTGTTCTGGGAGTTCCAGTTGTCGTTGGTCAGGATCGCCTTGAACGAGCCGTGGAGCTGGTTCGTGCCCGACTTCGTGATGACGTTGACGTAAGCGCCCTGCGAGCGCCCGTAGTCGGCCGAGATCCCGGTCGTCGAGATGTTGACTTCCTGAATCGCCTCGAAGTTGAAGTTCTGGCCGAAGGTGCCCGTGGTCGTGTCGGTCGTGTCGACGCCGTCGAACAGATACAGATTGCTCATGTTCGTGGCGCCGTGCGAGTTGGGATTGCCGCTTCCGTTGACGGAGGTGACGCCCGGCGCGAAATTGATCAGCGTCTGGTAGTTGCGCGCGACCGCGAGCGTCTGCGTCAGCGTGGAGTCGACCTTGGTCGTTGCCGCTGTGTTCGTCTTGTCGACCAGGGGCGCCTCGCCCGTCACCGTGACCGATTCCGCCGTCGCCGCGAGTTTCAAGGTGACGTTGACGGCGGTCGTCTTCTCCGGCGACACGGTATTGCCCTTCACCTCGACGGATTGAAAGCCAGCCAGGCTGACCTTCACCGTGTAGGGACCGGGCTGGAGAAGCGGGAAGTTGAACGCCCCAACCGCGTCGGTGACAATCGAGCGCGTGAAGCCCTTGTCCAGGCTGATGAGCTCGACGGTCGCCCCGGGCAGCACCTTGCCCTCCTGATCGACGACGCGACCGCCGATCGTGCCGAGCAGGGTTCCGTCCGCGTAGAGCGATGACGCAGCCAGGAACGCAACGGCCAAGACAATCAGGTATGCAGCGATACTTCTCCCACGCATGCAGACTCCTTTCGAAGAAGGTTGTTCGGAGACAACCGGAATGGGGCTTCGGGAGCTACTCACTGAGGGACTTGTATACGCAAGAATTGTCCCAACATCTCGATTTTGTAAATTATTGAATTAGAAGATGTTATTTGATAAAGATTACTTCAAGATGAACGATGAATCCGACAATTTGGATTTTCATCCACTGAAACGGATCAAGCTCCAGGAACGTTTAACCGGAGCAAATCAGCCGAGCCGATTAGCCGATCGGGCGGGAGACCATGAACCGGGCGCCGCAGCGCTGCCGCGCTACGGTCTCTTGGGCTTTGGCCTGGGCGTCGGCGTTGGCTTGGCCGCCGCCGGTGTCGGTACCGGAGGCATCGCGCCGTCGGGCATCAGGACGACGAAGTCGCCGCTCCGATCGACTCCCTTGAAGGCCACGGAGTCGCGGGGGGCGTTTAAGTCGCGGACGTTCAGCGTGAAGGTGTAGTAGCCCGGCTCGAACGTCGCCAGGGGAATCTCGCTTCCACTCGCGTAGTAGTCCGGGCCGAGATTTTGGAGCTCTGCGGGAAGTGTGGCCGGCTGGAAGGCGGGCTTGCCGTCCCGCAGAACTCCCAAGCGCGTCATCACGCGCGGCTTGGGCGCAGGACCGGCCGTCGGTGTCGGCGCGCCGGCGGCAGGGGTCGGCCCGGCGGCGGGGCTCGAGGCCGCTGCAGCCGGCGCCTCTGCCGGAACCGCGGGATTCGAGACCGTGTAGAAGTACCAGAGTCCGTCCTCGCGGGTGAAGACGCCGTTGCCCTTCGGCTCCACGCGGACCGGTTTCTCCATTCCGAAGACGAAGGCATCGGTCGGCTGCGGAGCCTTGGTCAGCGGCGTGAGCGTTGCCGACAAGATCATCGGCGACACGCGGAACTCGCTCGACTTTTCCGGGATGCTGAAGTTCGCCGCCGCCGACACGAGCGCCGCGCCACCCTCCGCGCCAAAGAGACCGAAGGCCCCGCGGTAGCTGCCCGGCGGCAGGACGACGGACCGGTCGCAGGCCTTGTCGGTCGCCGGACCTCGCTTCAGATCGATCAGTGCCGCATCCTCCCAAAAAGCCGACACCTCCTGCCCATCCGCCTTCGTCACGATGCCCGCGAGCTTGATCCCGCCGCCCGCCGACACTTTTGCTGCGGGCAGCACGATCTGGAACGCGTAGAAGGGTTCACCCGTGACCGTCCGGAAATCCCCGCCCCAAAATCCGGGAGTCGACTTCGCCGGCGGCTCGCGAAGAAGGGCCTCGAGAATCCCTCGAGCCGCGGCCGCCAGGGGCGTCGCGGCAGCGGGCGCCACCGCCGCAGCCGCACCCGTCGCGGCCGCCGGAGCGACGGGCTTGACCGCGGCCACCCCCGGTGCCGCCTTGCCTCCCGCCGATACGATCGTGTGTTCGGCGACCTTTTCGATCGCCTTGTTCACCTGGCCGCCGCTGACCAATTCATCGGTGCCGCGTTGCGGGTCGACATTGATGCGCACCTGGATTTCCCCGATGTCCCAGGAAGAGTCGAACTTGTCTTTCGCGTAGGTCCACGTCTGGACGACGGCGGTCGCTCCGGGACTCGTATCGAAGGAGCTCGCCCCCGGCCCGGCGGCCGCGCTCGGATTGGTACCGGACTCGCCGCCCACCTGGGCCTCGACGGCTTTGCTCGGATTGCCGAGAACGATGAAGATCCGACCGCGGGCGGACTCCGACCCCTTCTGGCGCCGCATCTTGAACTGCTGATCGGCGGCCGCGATGCGCCGGGCAATCGCCTCCTTGAAACGCTCGCCGCCTCGTTTGGCCCAGTAATCCGCGATGAATTTCTCCGCGTCCGCGTCCGATTGGATCTTGGACCACTCCTGCTTCTCGGCGGCCGTCAGGAAATAGGCCTCGGGAGATTTCGCCCACTCCTTGTACTTGGACAGCTGGCACAGCGCGACGGAAGCGAAGCAAAACGCCGCAGCCGCCAGAATGGCTCTCTTCACAGAATCCTCCTCGTTCGAGAGGCGGCATTCTAGCCCCACGGAAGGGGCGGGGACGGAAGAAGGCCGAGGCCGGTGCTCGGGCGGCCCGGCCTAGGAGCGGGCCTTGGGGATGGGGGCCAGAGCCAGGCGGCGGTCGATCTGGCCGCGGCGAGCGCCCACATCCTGACGGATGGCGGCGAGCAGCTGCTGCACTTCTCCCTGAATCTGCTCCATCCGCTCCTTCATGTGAAGAATGACCTCGACACCGGCCAGGTTGACGCCCAGATCCCGGGTCAGGGTGAGAATGATCTCCAGCCGCTCGATCGTGCCCGCATCGTAGAGACGCGTGTTTCCTTCGGTACGGGCCGGCCGCAGCAGCCCCTCCCGCTCATAGAGACGCAGGGTCTGGGGATGGATGCCAAACCGCTCCGAGATGGCCCCGATTCGGTAGACGCCCGGGCGACTGCGCGCTTTCATCGGGCCTTCTTCGACTCGACCGGGATCGGCTGGCCGCGGTCGCTCTTGGCTGCCGCGATCTTGAGCACCCCGGCGCGCAGCGTCGCCTTGATTTGCGCCGGATCGAGCGAAGCCGGAACCGCGAACTCGCGGGAGAAGTTGCCGTAGATCCGCTCCATCCGGACGAAGTTCTTCGGCTCGGCTCCGTTCTCCGGGCGCCGGTGCCCGGTCACCCTGAGCTTGCCCTCCAGAGACTCGAGCCGCACGTCCTCCAGCCGCACCCCGGGCAACTCGATGTGGAGGATGATTTCCTCCGGCGTTTCGTAGACATCGGCCGCGGGGGACCACAGCGCCGTCGACAGCCCCTCGTCGGGAAACTCGGTCCGGTGGATCGTCTCCTCGAAGAGCCGGTTCATCTTCTCCTGGATCCCGAAGAGATCCTGGAGCGAGTTCCAGCGGAAGTCGCTCATGGTTTGATCAACACAGTTTAGCGTCTCGTCGAATCCCTGTCATTCCGAGCGGGCTTCTCCCTCCCGCCCCGGGATGACCGGCTCGCCGCCGGTCACTTCTTGTCCGCATCGACGTACTCCGTGTCGATGACCTCGTCCTCCTTGGCGGCTCCGCCACCCGGGGGCGGCGCGCCGGCGCCGGCGCCCGCGGCCGACTGGGACGCGCTTCGGTACATGACCTCCGCCAGCTTGTGCGAGGCCTGCTGCAGGCGCTCGGCCGCTCCGTTCATGTTCTCCGTTCCTCCCGCCTCGAGCGCCTTCTTGGCCTCCGCCAGCGCCGACTCGAAACTGGAGATGTCGGCCGCGTCGAGCTTCGAACGGTTCTCGTTGAAGGACTTTTCCGTCGTGTAGATGATGCTGTCGAGGCGGTTCTTGGCCTCAATCTCCTCGCGGCGCTTGCGGTCCTCCTCGGAATGCGAGGCCGCCTCCTTGACCATGCGGTCGATCTCATCCTTGTTGAGACCGGAGGAAGCCGTGATGGTGATCCGCTGTTCCTTGCCGGTGCCGAGGTCCTTCGCCGACACGTTCAGGATGCCGTTGGCATCGATGTCGAACCCCACCTCGATCTGCGGCATGCCGCGGGGCGCGGACGGAATCCCGATCAGATGGAAGACGCCGATCGTCTTGTTGTCGCGGGCCATCTCGCGCTCGCCCTGGAGCACCTTGATCTCGACGGAGGTCTGGTTGTCCGAAGCGGTCGAGAACGTCTCGCTCTTCTTCGTCGGGATCGTCGTGTTGCGCTCGATGAGCCGCGTGGTCACACCGCCCAACGTCTCGATACCGAGAGAGAGCGGGGTCACGTCCAGAAGCAGGAGGTCCTTCACGTCTCCCGCGAGCACGCCCCCCTGGATCGCGGCGCCGACCGCCACGACCTCGTCCGGATTGACGCCCTGGTGGGGCTCCTTGCCGAAGAGCTCCTTGACGAGCGCCTGGATCCGCGGCATGCGCGTCTGGCCGCCCACGAGCACGACCTCGTCGATGTCCTTCGCCTCCAGACCCGCGTCCTTGAGCGCCTGCTTGCAGGGGCCCACGGACTTGACGATGACGTCCTCGACCAGCTGCTCGAGCTTCGAGCGGGTCAGCTTCAGCTGCAGATGCTTCGGCCCCGAGGCATCGGCCGTGATGAAGGGCAGATTGATCTCGGTCTCGACGACGTTGGAGAGCTCGATCTTGGCCTTCTCCGCCGCCTCCTTCAACCGCTGCATCGCCATCGGATCCTTGGACAGATCGACTCCCTGGTCCTTCTTGAACTCGGCGAGAATCCAATCGATGATCCGCTGGTCGATGTTGTCGCCGCCCAGATGCGTGTCGCCGTTGGTGGACTTGACCTCGACGACCCCCTCCCCGACCTCGAGGATCGAGATGTCGAAGGTTCCGCCCCCGAAGTCATAGACCGCGATCGTCTCGTCCTTCTTCTTGTCGAGGCCGTAGGCGAGCGCGGCGGCCGTGGGCTCGTTGACCAGACGCTCGACCGTCAGCCCGGCGATCTGCCCGGCGTCCTTGGTCGCCTGGCGCTGCGAGTCATTGAAGTACGCGGGAACGGTGATCACGGCGCGCGTGACTTTCTCGCCCAGGTAGGCCTCGGCGGCCTCCTTCATCTTGGTCAGGATCATCGCCGAGATCTCGGGCGGCGAGTACTCCTTGTCGCCGGCCTTGACGCGCGCATCGCCGTTGGGCGCCTGGATGACCTTGAAGGGAACCATCCTCATTTCGTCGGTCACCTCGGCGTACTTGCGTCCCATGAAGCGCTTGATCGAGAAGACCGTATTGGCCGGATTGGTGATGGCCTGGCGCTTGGCCACTTGTCCGACCAGGCGCTCTCCGGTCTTCGAGAATGCGACAACCGACGGTGTCGTCCGGTTGCCCTCCGCATTGGGGATGACGACGGGGTCTCCCCCTTCCATCACGGCAACGCACGAGTTCGTGGTGCCGAGGTCGATTCCGATGATCTTGCTCATTTCTGCTCTCCTTCCGCCTGTCGAACCGCAAGACCCTGCTTCTTGCGAATCAATTGGGAAGGCAAATTATGAAATCTTAGTATTCAATTGTCAAGATATAAGCACACATTTCTAAGTCTAGTTGACTCAGACTATTCGACAACCTTGACGGAGGGCTCGGCTTCGGGCGTTCGCGGCTTGGCTGCCCCCGGGCGAATCTCGGCGACGGGTGCCAGTGTCCGGTCGAAGGAAAGATCGAGGTCTATGTAGCCCCGCGGGTCCTTGCCGTAGAGTCCGAACTTCCCCTGCTCCGGCCGCACGATATAGCGGTAGGCGCGGCCCCAGGGATCGCGCAGGGCGCCTTCCCGGATGATGCCGCTCGCGGCGAGCTCCTCGAGGCTTCGGGGATAACGGCCCGTGGCGTCGTAGTGCACCCGAACCGCCCGCTCGATCGCGGAGAGCCGGTCGAGCGATACCGATTTGGAAAAGACGCCGAAGGGAGAGGTCTCCGCCCACGGGTGCATCAGGAAGTTCCACGGATTGGTCGGCACTTTCCACACTGCGAGGACGCCGAGAAAGAGCACGGCCAGCCAGGCTGCCAGCGCGCCGGGGGAAAACCCGCTCGGTCGCGCTACGGGCTCCACCTCCGGCGCCGGCGGCGGTTCTTCCGGCAAGATCGCGGCCAGCTCGAGTTCCGGCGCGCGGCCCTCGACGATGAGCTTGCGGTCCATCAGATCCGAGAGACCCTTCAACACGTCGAAATCCGACAGGAAAGCGGTCTCCAGGATCTGGCCCACCGTGCGCCTGCCATCGATCCACTTCCAGGTCTCCTGCTCGCTGCGCGAGGCCTGGAGCGCGCCCTCTTCCGGCGGAGTATCGCCGGCCGAAACGAGGCGGAGCGCCTCCTTTCCCTCCGCGCGCCGGAAGACGATGTCGTCGGAGCGGACTTTCTCCTTGAGCCTCGGCAGTTCGTCGTGAATCTGGGCCGCTTCCATCAGAACCGACTCGGTCGGAACCGGCGCCATGTGGTCGGCGTCGTACTCGATCTGCCCTTCCTGGCTGAACCGGAAGTTTCCGTCCGCCCACTGAAACGCGCGCTGGAGCGTTCGGAAGATCTGCAGCCGGAGCGCCTCCTTCAGGTCCTCCGGGGTCACCATCCGCTCGCGAATCAGAAGAAAGCCGAGCCTCTGCCGGGTTTCCTTCTGCAGCTCCAGGGCCCGGGCGAGCTCGCGCTCGCTCAATCGGCCCGCGCGCAGCAGGAGCTTTCCGATCTGGTTCTCGAGACGGTGCTTCTTCGAGTCCGCCGAAACGATCTGACCGCCGAGAAACGAGATCGTGATCGTGTCGTCCCCGCTCTCGACGATCAGAACGCCGCTCTTCCTCTGCAGGCCCAGCACCTGGAAGATGTCGGACAAGGAAAAGGCCCGGAGCGTTCCCTCAAGCCCCATGGGACCTCCTCCAGGCTCCGACGTTGCCCGCGAGCCAGAGGATCAGGGCGAGCGACCCGGCGCACACCGCGAGCGGGCTCAACGACGGCTGCGGCGCGAGCGGACGCACCTCGAAGAAGCGCCAACCCACCGCCGCCGCAGCCAGGGCGAAGAAGAAGAAGAAGAGGGCCGAAATGGCGCGAAGCGGCCTCTCCGAAAAATACGAATGCGCCCCCGGAAGCCCGAACGACAAGAAGCGGCAGGCGCGGTCGCGCGCTGCGATTCGCCGGCGCATTTCGCGGGTCTGCTGGACATGGGCGTCGATTCCCGGCTCCTCCCGGCGAATCTCCAGGCGGATGCAGGGCGAGCAGAACAGAGGAGGGTCCCCGAGGCGCTTGCAGAGCCTGCAGAAGGGGCGGCCGCAGCGCACGCATTCTCCGGCGACTCCCCGGCGGCTGCGCCACCAGGCCGCCAAGAGCGCCAGCACCAGCGCCGCCAGGGGTCCGATCGTCGCCGGCGAGCGAAGCGCCGACACAAGGGTCCGCTCCGGGAGATGCCCGGGCAGCCGCCGGCTCTTCGCCTGCGCGTTCCACATCTCGATCCGGCGTCTCGCCCGGGCCACGGAATACGCGGCCGGGACGACCCGCGAAAGCGTTAGGCGACTCGACCAGGCGTCCACACTCGATTCGGAGATGTCCCTCGCCTGCGCGATCGCGCGAGCCTGACCCTGGAAATCGTAGGACTCTCCGCGGGCCACCGACAGGTTGTAGAGAGCCTCGGCGGCGCGAGGATTGCGTTCGACGGCGGCCGAATAGTCCCGGATCGCCTCGCCATAATCCCCCTCCTCGAAGCGGACGTTGCCCCGGTTGACGAACGCCCGATAGCCCTTGGGGTCCGCCGACACGGCGCGGTCGTAGGAGGCGATGGCGCGCGCCGAGTCGCCCGCGCGCTGCGCGTACATGCCGAGCAGGAACCAGACGTCGGAATCCTCGTCGAAGACCGAAGACACCTGCCGCAGCCCGTCCTCCGCGGCGCCGTCCTCGCGCTGCTCCTCCAGATCCACGGCCGCCACGTACAGCGGTGAGCGCCGAATGATGTTCTCGCGCCCGATCCCGGCCAGCAAGAGCGGCCCGAGCGCCATCAGGACCAGACCGACGGAGACGATCGCGCGCTCCGGCCCCAAGGCATAGGCAAAGGTCAGCACTCCCCACCACAGCAGCAGCCAGTACGGCCCCAGGCCCGCCGCCAGCGGAATCCCGAGCGCCAACAGCGCGAACGGAAGTCCCGCGCCCGCGCCGACTCGGCGGTCCGCCCACTCCCCCAGGTCATGCCGCAGCCGCGGCCAGACGCGGAAGAGCAGGATGAGAATCGTCGAGAGTGCCGCGGCGGAGGCGGCGGCGAAGGTCCACAGCCCGACGGAAGAAAACAGAGCAAACCGCGCCTCGCGGGTCTGGAGCAAGGCCGCGGCCGCGTCGGGGAGAAGCGACAGGGCCTTCCCGAAGTCCCGCTGCCGCATGAGGAACCCGATCTTGGAGGCCACCGCGTCGTAGCTCGTCTCGTCCAGCGCGATGGCGGCGTCATAGGCGCGCGCGGCCCGCGCCGTGAGTCCCTGCCGTTCGGCCTTACGGCCCTCGAACACCGCCGTCCGCGAAAAGTCGGAGAGATAGCGCACACCGACGGTTTGCGCCGAGCGGCGCAGGCGCGTCATCGCTTGAGTGGCAGCCGCGTCGTCATCCTCGAGGAGGGCATTCAAGAATTCGAACCAGCTCGAGCGGTAGAGCCCCCGCGTGACCGGCGGAGGCAGCGGCGACACCTTCTCCTGGGCGACGGCCGAGGCCCCGGGCCCGGCCGAGACGGCCAGCGAAGCAAGCAGGAGGATTCGGGTGAGCCAGCCGGCCGGCCCGCGTCTACTTGGCGGGCGGACGGCTCACCTCCACAAACGCGAGGCGCAGGTCGTACAGGACGCGCGAAAGAAAGGTGGATTCCTCGAAGGAGAGATTGCCTCGGGTCTTCTGCTCCAGGACGGCGAGCAAGTCGATGATCTCCTGCGCGGCCGGGCGGTCGATGCGTCGGCGTCCGGAGGCCGGGTCCGGGACCATCCCCAGCGCGGCGTAGGCCGGCATCGAAAGAAGTTGGACGATCAAGGCGAAAGCGCCGCGGGGCGTCGCGTCGGCGCGCTCCCCCGCGGGCGGCCGCTCGGTCTCGGGGGGGACTGAGGCGGAGGGGGGCGGCGGCTCGGAAGCCGGCTTCGGCGGACCGGGGGCTTCGGCGCCTCCCTCGGCGCGGTACTCGGGACGGAGCTCCCCGTCCGGCGTAAACATTCTGCGATCGACGACGCGGATTGGCTTTTCTTCTTCGTCGGCCATGACAGTGCCGGGTGAGGTGTCGAGGGGAAATCTTAGCAGGTTGGGCCGAGCCGGTCGCGGGCGGCCGGCTGCAGACGCTCGAGGCTCCGAGCGGGCTGCGATCGGGACGGCTTCTCTGCCGCGGCGACGACCCTTATGATCGGCCCGTGCCTGACGCCGCCGGACACACGGCAATCTCCCGGCCGCCGCTCGCCAGACTCGAAACGGGCGCCGGAGGGAAGCCGTGACACGAGCCGACACCCTCGAGCGTCTCGCCTCCTTGGTCGAGAAGCTCCGGCGGGAGTGCCCCTGGGACCGAGAGCAGACTCCGGACACGATCAAGACGTTCCTTCTCGAGGAGTGCTACGAGACACTCGCAGCGATCGACTCGGGAGACCCGGAAACGCTCCGGGGGGAGCTTGGCGACCTGCTCTTTCAGATCTTCTTTCTCTCGCGGCTCGCCGCCGAGCGCGGCTGGTTCAAGCTGGAGGACGTGGCTCGCGCGATCACCGACAAGATGACCGAGCGACATCCGCACGTCTTCGGCGACGTCGCGGCCCGAGACGCGCAGGAGGTCGCCCGGGGCTGGGAGGCGCGCAAACGCCGGGAGTCGCGGTCGGAATCGGATCCGCTCGGCACGATTCCGGCCTCGCTTCCCGCCCTGGCGGCCGCCCAACGGATGACCTCCCGCGCGGCCGACCTGGGTTTCGACTGGGAGCACGACGCCGACGTGGCCGACAAGATCGTCGAAGAGCTCGAGGAGTGGCGAGTGGCCGCCGGACGCGGCGATACGGCGGCGGAGACCCGGGAGTTGGGCGACCTGCTTCTCTCGGTCGTCAACCTCGCTCGGCGCCGGCGGATCGACCCGGAGGCCGCCTTGCGGCAGACCAACGCGCGTTTCCGCTCGCGATTCGCCGCCGTGTCGCGCCAGGCGCATGCCTCGGGACGCGAGATGAGCGCGATCCCCTTGGCCGAACTGGACGCCTTCTGGGAGGAGGCCAAGAAAGAGGAAACGGCGGAAGAGAAGGGCCGCTGACGGATTCGACGCCGGTGCCGGCCCTCTCTCCCGGAAGGCAACGGCCTCGACGTCACTGGACGAGGTCCCTGACCTTGACGAGCCGGACTCCCCGCCGGGCGAGTGTGGGCAGTTCCTGCTCAAGGACCGAGAGCGTGGCCGGGTGGGGGTGTCCAATCGCGAGGGCCGAGCCTTCCTCCCGCGCCCGCCCAAGGAGTTGCTCGAAGGACCGCTCCACTCCCTCGGGGGTCGCCACGTCGTCCAAGAACACCCGGCGCGACGTCGAAGGCACTCCTGCCGCCTCGGCGGCGTCCCGCGCTACCGTCGATCCCGTCGTCCGGCTATCGACGAAGTACAGCCCGCGGCGCGCGAGCACGGCGACCACGGCGCGCATGACGCGCGCATCCGCCGTCGCCGCGGAGCCCATGTGATTGTTCATGCCGCTCGCTCCCGGAACCGACTCGAGGTCCTCCTCCAGCGTGCGCTCGATCTCCGCGTCGCTCTGCGAGCGCAGAATCACCCCGGGTCCCGGCCGCACGGCGGGATACCCGTGGGGCTCCATGGGCAGGTGCAGGAGGACCTCCTTTCCCGACTCGGCCAGGGCGCGCGCGGCGGCTGCGCTTCCCGGCAAGTCCGGCAGAACCGCTCCGGCCACGGCAAACGGCCACGCCGCGATTCGGGCAACGGCCGCTCGGTCGTTACCGAGGTCGTCGATCAGGATGGCGACACTCGGCCCAGTCCTCTCGGCGGGTGCCGGCGAAGGGCGTGGGGAGCGGGACACCGGAGGACGGGGAGACCGGACGGCATGCGGAATGGCGGACGGCGAAACTGGAATCCGCGGCGGCCGGGGTAGAGCGGGGCGTGTCCGCCAAAGCCAGATCACGGCAATGGCCAGAACCAGGGAGAGGACGGCGAAGAAAGCGGTGGCCGCGGAGATCCGGCTCCGACGCGGCGGCAAGGGCGCCTAATCCGTCACGCGGCCTTGCGGACCGAGGCGGGATTCCGGGCGATCTCCAGGCCGCGCTCCAGAATCGGATCCTTGTCCTTGTCCCCCGCCCCGTCGCCCGGCAGCACCAGGACTCGCTCGTCGGGCGCCAGACCCTTGCCGCCGAGCGGGGTGCCGGCGGGCGAGACGTAGCGCCCGACCGTCATCCAGAGGGTCCCTCCCGAAGGAGTTGGCACCTGCCGCTGCACGACCGCCATGCCAACCGTGCCCTCGCCGACCGTCGTGGCCGGCGCGCGGTCGTGGAGGGCCGCCGCGAAGATCTCCGCGGCGCCGGCAGTCGAGTCGTCGATCAGCACGATGGTTTGTCCGCTCCAGAGCTTCTCGCCGACCGCATCCAAGGGCGCGACGGCGACCTTGCGGGACACGACACGCGCGACACTTCCCTTTCCAACGAAGGGGCCGGCCGCGGCCGCCGCGTTCTCCACGTCGCCGCCGATCGTTCCGCGGACGTCCACGATCAGCTTCGAGACGGACCGCTTGCCCGCCTCGCCGATCGCCTCCCGCAGTTGCGCCGCGGACGCCGGTGTAATGGCCGGCACCCGAATGATGCCGACGTCGCGATCCCAGCGCGTCGTGACCGGGGGAGGTTCCCAGCGCTCGCGGGGGACTCGGAGGCTGACCCGATTCTCGTCTCCCGCGCGGAAAACGATCAACGCGACGCTCGTGCCTTCGGGGCCCTCCAGAGCCGACCGGATCCTCCACAATGGCGCATTGCGCACGTTCTTGCCGTCGATCGTGTCGATCAAGTCACCGGGGTGAACGCCGGCCTTTTCCCCGGGCGATCCCGGCAGGGCTCCGATCACGTAGGGGAACCCGCCCCGTCGGGCCACGACGATTCCCGGCCCGACCGCGCCTGAAACCTGCCCCGCCCGGTAAGCGGCCCGCTCGGATGCAGGCACGTAGAAGGAGAAGGGATCCAGGGCGTCGGACATGCCGTCGTAGGCGCCCTCCAGGAGCGTCCGACTCTCGACCGACTCGACGTAGTTTGAGCGGGTGAGCGACAGCACGTCGGAGAAGATCGACAGCGCCCGCGAGGCGGGGTCCCGGCCCGAAGCCTCGTTGCCCGATACGGCGCGCAACGAAAGCAGGGCGGCCACGGATCCCACGACGAAGAACAGGCGGGAGCGGTTGGATTTCATCGTGGGGATGGTAACAGACTGGGGCGTCACTCTCTTCCGTCGAGGCAGGTGTGGAGGCTCCTGGGTCGTCGGCCCCACACCCTCCGCCTTCTACCTCAGCCAGGCCACGGGATCGGACGCCTTTTGTCGGTCCCGCACCTCGAAATAGACACCGGCCTCCTCTCGTCCCGGGCCCACGCCGGCCAGGCCCACCGTCGAGCCTACCGGCACGTAAGAACCGGGCGCGACCGAGACGGCCTGAAGCCACGCGTAGAGCGTCAGCACGCCGTCGCCATGATCCAGGATCACGAGGTTTCCGTATTCGGCCAGCCACTGCGCGTAGACCGCCTTGCCGCTGTACACCGCGCGCACCGGCGTGCCCTCGGGCAGGGAGACGGCGATGCCATTGGAAAACGTCCAGGCGTCGAACTTGGGATGCCGGTGGCGGCCGAAGGTTTCGATCAGGGTTCCGCGCGCCGGCCAATCCAGAACCCCCTTCCAGGGCCGGATGCTTCCCGAGGGGCTCGTGGGTGCCTCGCTCGAGACGCGCGACAAGGTCTCGAGCAGCCGCTCGAGGCGCTCGGCCTTGTCGGTCAGGCTCGCGACTTCCTCGCGGCCCGACGCCGCCAGCCGCCGCTGCCGAGCCAGAAACTGCTCGCGCTCCTGCTTGAGCGCGGCCACCCGCACCGCCTCGCGGCGGCTCTTCGCGTAGACCTGGTCGATTTCCTTCTTGACCGTCTGCTCGCGGTCGAGATCCAGGGAAAGCCGCTCCCGCGCGGCGCGGTCGCGAGCGAGCAGGTCTCCGTCCCGGCGCGCCAGGACATCGAGCCGATCGATGCCCTCCAGGAAGGCATTCAGGTCGTTGGCCTCGAGCAGGATCCGGAAGTATCCGAAGCGCCCGAATCGATGAAGGACTCGCGCCCGGGCGACCAGCGCCCGACGACTCTTGTCCGCCGCCGCCGCCGCCGTTTCCCGTTCGGCCGACAGCCCGCGCAGCCGGACCGCGAGCTCCTCCCGGCGGGCCGACAGGGCCCGATTCTCCTCCGTCGAGAGCTCGAGCTTGAGGTCGAGGCGTTTCAACTCCCCCTCGGCGGTCGCAACGTTCTTCTCGCTCTCGGCGAGTTTCTTTTCGAGAGCCGCGATGCGGGCCTGGATGCGCGCCAGATCCGCCTGACGCTGCTCCCCGGCCGATGCCGGAGGCTCGGGCGCCTGGGCGAGGAGCGCGGAGGCCCGCAGGAGCAGAGCGGCAGCCGGCAGGAGCCTCACCAAAGCGACTTGCCCGCCGCGTCGGCGACCGGACCGGCGCCGAGAAGTTGGCGCACGGAGGCCGTCACGTCGGCGATTGCCGGAACGGGCGTGGCGCGGAACGGCTTGGAGGCGAAGAGAACTCCGCGCACCAGATCGGGATCGAGCGAACAGTGGTCACCCGACCAGACGTCGCGGTTGTCTTCGAAGACGCTCGGTGTTGGGACACCCAGAGACGATTGCCAGGAGACGCGGTAGGGCGGGCGGTTGGTCACGATCAGGTCCGGGATCAGCCGCGGGTCGAAGCGCCGATAGATTTGCTCGCGCTTGAAGACGCGCGAAACCGCGCGTGCGCCTCCGCTCGGGTCGGTCAAGGCCTCGAGCTTGGCGATCAATTCGTTCCGCAGCGCCTCGTACTCGGCGCCGGGCGCGACGATCCCATCAGCCTCTCTTCCGCGCAGGTTCACGTAGACGTCGCCCAGGCCCATCGCGTAGGCGCGGGACTTCGACCAGTCGACCGCTTCCCAGAACTGCCCGCGCGAGAAGAGGGCCTCGAGGCTCTTGCGCTCGGCTCCTCCCTTCAAGACCATGTAGCCGTTCTCGACGAGCCAGCTGTTGTAGTTGACGGATCGTCGCCAGGTGGCAAACCCGTGATCGGAGAGAACGATGAGAACGTCCTGCGGGGCGAGCGCCTGCGCGGTCTCACCGACGATCGCGTCCATGGTCTCGTAGGCCTTCTCGACGGCGTCGCCGAACCGCGCCGCGAGCGACGCGTCGTAGGCCGGGTGGTCCCGATCGCGCAGGCGCCAGAAGACGTGCGCGACGCGATCGGTGAACTCGAAGTACTGGAA
>Ga0335082_10001626_pt1 | contig 23961 bp, 19 predicted proteins | sample Lox_Sample_41_FD_206718 | JGI IMG/M metagenome (GOLD analysis project Ga0335082, IMG submission 206718) | Soil microbial communities from Loxahatchee National Wildlife Refuge, Florida, United States - Lox_Sample_4.1 | ecosystem: Environmental > Terrestrial > Soil > Wetlands | place: USA...
GTCATAGCGCCGTCCCATGAAGCGCTTGATCGAATAGACCGTGTTTTCGGGATTGGTGATCGCCTGGCGCTTGGCGACCTGGCCGACCAGCCTCTCCCCAGTCTTGGTGAAGCCGACCACCGATGGAGTTGTCCGGCCACCTTCTTCGTTGGCGACCACCTTAGGTTCGCCGCCTTCCATCACGGCGACCACCGAGTTGGTAGTGCCGAGATCAATTCCAATAATCTTGCCCATAGCAGACTCCTCTCTGTTGCTTATAAGTGCTTTGTAATCAATGACGTTATGATTGCGACCACAGCTATGCTAGGACTTGAGTGGGTTACTGTCAAGTTTTAGATGCTCTTGATTTGCAAAGGGATGCACAGTTTCGTGGACGAGGCCGAAGGTAAGACTTGGATTATCCGCGTTGATCCGCGTAAATCCGTGGCGAAGTTCTTTCAGTCGTACTTCTCGTACAAAATAGCCTTCCGGTCCCAGCCGAGCAACTTCAGTAATTCCCGGTTGGCTTTCACCATCTTCTCCAAGCCGCAGATGTAGGCGTGCATGTCGGTGCGGCCGCGAGCGATGGCAGGGACGTGTTGCTGCACGTATCCACGGAGGCCCTGCCAGCGATCGTTGCCCCGGCTCAGCGTCGGCAGATAGTGAAAGTTGGGATGCTCGGCAGCAAGTCGCAGGAATTCGTGGTGGTAGTAGATGTCGTTCTCGGTGCGATTGCCGAAGACCAGCCAGAGCTGCTTTGCCTGATGGCGATCTGCATCGGTCAACAGCCAATGCAGCATGGAGCGCAGCGGCGCAATGCCGGTGCCCGTGGCGATGAAGAGCGTGTCTCGCATCGGTGGCCGCAGAATGAAGTCGCCGAGTGGTCCCTGGCAGGCGATCTCCTCGCCTTCCTGCATGTCACACAGAAAGTTCGACATGTAACCGTCCTGCACCCGATTCAGGCAGAGGGCAAACCGGTTGTCGTCGGCGGGTGGGGAGGCAATCGAGTAAGCGCGGGTGATCTCTTCGCCATCGGGCCTGGTCGTCTTGAATGACAGCCACTGACCGGCGACGAAGCCGAAGCGGGGGACAGTCTTCATCTCAAACTCTAGGTGCTTGGTAAGTCCTGAGAGGGAAGTGGAAGCCGTAAGCCGCGCAGTGAACGTTTGGAATGGCGCCATTGCTTATGTAGATGACGGAAAAGCGATGAGAGACGCCGCAAGTGCTGCAGGAGCTGGCAGCTATTCCACCGTCACCGACTTCGCCAGATTCCTCGGTTGATCCACGTCACAACCACGTCTTACCGCGATGTGGTACGCCAGCAGTTGCAGGGGAACGATCTCCAGGATTGGAGACAACTCATCCGGCGCCGGCGGAACGTAGAGCACATGGTCGGCTGCTTCTTTGATGTCCTCGTCGCCTTCGGTAGCCAGCGCGATGACGATGCCGGAGCGGGCTTTGACTTCCTTTAAGTTGGAAATCGTCTTCTCGTAGCGCAGGACCGAGAGTTCGTCATTTAGGTCACGAGTGGCGATGATCACGACCGGCAGGTTCTCGTCGATCAGCGCGTTCGGGCCGTGCTTCATTTCGCCCGCGGGATAGCCCTCGGCGTGAATGTAGGAGATTTCCTTCAGCTTCAGGGCGCCTTCGAGGGCAATCGGATAGTGGATCCCACGGCCCAGGAACAGGAAGTCCTGGGCGCGGACATACTGCTTGGCCAGGTCTTCGGTTTTCTCTTCGTGGGTCAGCAGGTGCTCCAGCTTTCCAGGGATACAGGTCAGTTCATGCACCAGCTTCCGGGCTTGTTCATCACTGATGGTGCCGCGCATCTCGCCCAGGTATAGGGCGAAAAGATAGAGCGCCGTGAGCTGGCCGGTAAAGGCCTTGGTGGAAGCCACGCCGATTTCCGGGCCGGCATGGGTGTAGATCGTCCCCGCGGCCTCGCGGGTAATCATCGAGCCGACCACGTTACAGATGGCCAGCGTCTTCGATCCCTTGGCCTTGGCCTCACGTTGGGCGGCGATGGTGTCGGCGGTCTCACCCGACTGCGAGATCAGCATGGTCAGAGTGTCGGGCGGAATGATCGGGTCGCGATAACGCCATTCGCTGGCGTAGTCGACCTCGACTGGGATCCGCGCCAGGCGCTCAATCATGAACTTGCCGGCCTGGGCGGCGTGCCAACTGGTTCCACAGGCGGCGATGTTGATCTTTTTCGCGGCTTTGAATTCCGCCTCGCTGACCTCCATCTCATCCAGAAAGATGTGCCCCGTTTCCTGCGAAATTCTTCCCAGGGTGGTATCACGCACTGACCGCGGCTGCTCAAAAATTTCCTTGAGCATGAAGTGCTTGAACCCGCCCTTCTCCGCCATGATTGGGTCCCAGGTGACGTGCTGCACCTGGCGCACGATGGGCTGGCCGTTGAAGTCGGTGAGCTGCACGCCGTTCGGGGTGATGACCGCGAGGTCGCCGTCGCCCAGGAAGAACAAATCACGGGTGTGGTAGAGAATAGCCGGAACATCGGAGGCAACAAAGTATTCTTCGTTTCCCAGACCGATGACTGCCGGGGGACCGTTGCGGGCGGCGACGATTTTATTAGGATCCTCGGCGGAGAGAACTCCAAGGGCAAAGACGCCGCTGAGCTCCCGGACTGCCTTGCGGACCGCTTCTTCCAGCGGCGGACGGTGCCCGTTTCCGGTCTTGAGAAAGTACTTCTCCACCAGGTGAGCGATGACTTCAGTGTCGGTCTCGGTGGTAAAGCGGTGGCCTTCTTCGATCAGCTTCTTCTTCAGGGTGACGTAGTTTTCGATGATGCCGTTATGCACCACCACGATTTTCCCGGTGCAATCGCGGTGCGGGTGAGCATTCTCTTCGGTGGGGCGGCCGTGCGTGGCCCAGCGGGTGTGGCCGAGGCCGTAGGTGCCGTCGAGCGGCTTGAGGCGGATAACCTCTTCCAGGTTGCGCAGCTTGCCCTCGGCGCGGCGGACTTGCAGCCCCTCTCCATTGCCGCAGACGGCGATCCCCGCGGAGTCGTAGCCGCGGTACTCCAACCGGCGCAGGCCTTCAATGATAACGGGCACGACCTGCTTCTTGCCCACGTATCCCACAATGCCACACATAGTTCACTCCTGATGCCGGTGGAGAACCGAACGGTTCTGAACTTAGTCTTCCAGGGTAAAGCGAAACTCTTCAATTACAGGGTTGGTCAGGACCTCGCGGGCGATGCGGCCGACTTCAGCCTCCGCCTCTGTCCTGCTAAGTCCGCCATTGAGCGTGAGTTCGAAATACTTGCCTTGGCGGACCTCTTCCAGACCCTTGTAACCCATCTTCTTGAGGGCGCCCTGAATCGTCTTGCCTTGGGGATCCAGAACACTCTTTTTCAGCGAAACATACACATAGGCTTTCATGGGGGATAAGGGACATTATACTTCAGGAGTCCACAAACCACGGGGTACCACCGACTTAGCCCAGCCGGGCTATCTGGGCGTCGAGCTCGGCAAGGGCGGCTTCCAGCATCTGACGATGGCGGGGATTCTGGGCGGCTTCCAGTTGCTGCCGCAATCGCTTCCGGGACAGTGCCAGCCCCTCGGCGTGCCGCTGGCTGGCGAGTTGGGCAGGCGTAAGCCGAGGCCTGGCTTGGTCAGAAGCAGTGGCTGCTTGGGCCTGCTGTTCTTCGACCGACTTGCTTTCCCAGCCGCGAGCCACACCCTGATTATAGAAGAGTCGCAGACCCGAATGCGCGTCGGGGCGCTTTGGCGACGCGGTAATCAAACATTACGAAAAATATGTTGCGCCCAGGGAATTCGGGATTAACATAGCTGCGTCCGGAGCTTGACCGGGTTCTTGCGTCAAGGTTCGTAGAGGGGGACGGGCCTGCGGACTTGCGCAAATGCCCTCCGATAACCACTACGAAGATCCGGGACGCCGTTGCCGCTTGTGCGCCTCCTTCGCCAGGGTGCATGCTGCGGTGAGTCACTCCTCTCTGCCGCAATCCACTGCTGAAATACTTGAGGCGCGGGGCCGGTCAGTCATTGCATACTCCCACTTTGCGGCTGGGCACCTCTTCCCGAACACTTCTGTGCGGATGACAAGTTGGCGGCGCTCAACGGAACAGCTTTGCCCCTGGAACCGACATTCCGGACCACTCATCCGCAGGAGGTTGTATGCCAGCTTTTGCAGAATCTAGCTCGCTGTCACCACCTCGCTTGGTGGAGCGTCAACTGCGTCATGGAGCAGCCTTGCTGTTGGCCATCACGCTTGCGCCTCTCCTGATTTGGCCGACTCTCGCAGGCCGCATTCTGGCGGCGGACTTCTTGCCCCATCGGTATTGCTACCTCGACAAAGCAGGACTGGTGTGGACCCACGTCGTAGCTGACTCCTTGATTGCAATCTCCTACTTATCAATATCTATCACGCTCGGCTATCTGGTTCAGAAAGGACACCGTTATATCCCTTTCCCTAGGGTGTTCCTGGCGTTTGGCGCATTCATCGTGGCCTGTGGCGGCACCCATCTCATGGAGGTCGTGACCGTATGGGTTCCGGTTTACATTTTCTCGGCGGGAGTAAAAGTGGTTACCGCGGTGGTCTCGGTACTCACGGCCACGGTATTGCCATTCACAGTTCCACAAATTCTGTCCCTGGTTCAGACGGCGAAAGCATCCGAAGCAGCAGAAGGCAAGTTTCGTGGGCTACTTGAGGCTGCCCCGGACGCCATGGTCGTGATGGACCGCAGGGGCAAAATTGTGCTGGTCAACGCCCAGGTGGAAAGGCTTTTCGGATATCGGCGGGAGGAACTCCTGGGACGAGAGATCGAGATGCTGGTGCCGAAGCGGTTTCAGGATCAGCATCCTGCGCACCGAAGGGATTTTCTAGCCGCGCCTCGGGTACGTCCGATGGGAGCGGGACTGGAACTGTATGGCTTGCATAAACGAGGGCACGAGGTACCAGTGGAAATCAGTCTGAGTCCCCTGGAAACCGCCGAAGGCACGCTGGTCTCAAGTGCTATCCGCGATATAAGCGAGCGCAGGCGAGCAGAAAAGTCGCTGCAGGAGTCACAAGCCGCCCTGGCCCGCGTGAGCCGAATCGCCTCCTTGGGCGAATTGACCGCATCCATTGCCCACGAGATCAACCAGCCTCTGACGGCTGCGAGCACCAACGCGAGTGCCGCGCTGCATTGGCTGGCTGTCCAACCACCCAACTTGGAAGAGGCACGGGAAGCGGTCGGGAGGGCCATCCAAGAGACCAGTCGCGCCAGTGGTGTAATCCAGAGAATTCGTGCGCTGTTGCAGAATGCACCGCCTCAGTTGAGGCCACTGGATGCGAACGAATTGATCGGGGAAGTATTGTTGCTGGCCGAGAGCGAACTTCTCCGGGGCGGGGTCACGGTGAGAGCAGAACTGGCGGGAGACCTTCCCTTGGTGCTCGGAGATCACGTGCACCTGCAGCAGGTCATGGTTAACCTGATCCTCAACTCGATTGCGGCCATGAGTGAGATCAATGATCGGCCGCGCACGCTCGTGATCAAAGCTGCCCTGTACCCCGGCGGGGTGCTGATCGAGGTGTGCGATTCGGGGAAGGGACTTGATCCCCAGCAGGCTGAGCGTATTTTTGAACCGTTTTTTACCACCAAGCCTGAGGGCATCGGCTTGGGGCTGTCCATCAGCCGATCCATCATCGAGGCTCATGGTGGCCGTTTGTGGGCGACGCCCGGACTTCCTCATGGGGTAGTGTTTCAATTCACCCTACCAATGCAGCGAGAGTCCCATGAGTGAGGCACTATCCACGGTGTACGTCGTCGACGATGACGCGTCGGTACGCAGCGCACTCGGCAGCCTGATTCGCTCGGTAGGACTGCGGCCTGAACTTTTTGCCTCAACCCAGGAATTTCTGGAAAAAAGGCGGCCCGAAATGCCCGGTTGCCTGGTCCTCGACATCCGGCTGCGGGGAAAAAACGGACTCGATTTCCAGCGAGAGTTGCTGGAGGCCAATATCCACACGCCGGTCATTTTCATCACCGCCCACGCCGACATTCCCATGTCTGTCAGAGCGATGAAGGCGGGAGCGGTTGAGTTTCTCACCAAGCCTTTCCGCGACCAGGATCTGCTGGATGCCATCCAGGTGGCGTTAGAACGGGACCGCGGCGCGCGCGAACGCCAGGCTGAACTTGCTGTGCTGCGGGAACGATTCGAATCACTGACGGCGCGCGAGCGCGAAGTGCTGCCCCTGGTGGTCGCTGGCTTTCCCAATAAGCAGATCGCCGCCGAGCTTGGCACAAGCGAAACCACGATCAAGGTGCACCGCAGTCAACTCATGCGCAAGATGGGGGCGGACTCCGTGGCTGACTTGGTACGGATGACAGAGAAGATGGGCCTTCCCAGAAAGGCTTCCTGAACCGAGACCCTTTACGAAGGTTAACGAGAGCTTTACCAAGGTACAAAAAATCACGCCCCGCGCTGCTTCTCGTAGCACATTTCGCTACGATTCGTACCAGAATGGGAACTGACACAAAAATCTGCTTGCGGAGGGAACATTTTGGTGTCTATCATCTGGTAATTTTTTGCGCAGGAAAGTTTGCCGAGAGGGGGGCGCAAGAGTGGACTCGTGCAAATGGCTCCTGATCGCCACTTCGACTCTGAGGAAGATCTCCGTCGGTACGAGGCACTGTTGTCCCTGGCGGACGTCATGGTTCGCCGTGACGCCTTGCCGGAGCTCTTCCGAGAATTAGCCACACGACTGCATGACGTAGTACCGTTCGACATAGCCAGCTTTTCTCTGCACGATCCCCAAAAAGATGTGATGCGGCTCTACGTGGTTAAAGGCACCGCCGCCGAGGCGCCCCTCGAGGTACCGGTGGACCGATCCCCAGCCGGGTGGGTATGGCAACATCAGAGGTCCTTAGTGCTACCAGATGAACAAGCGGGTACTGGCTTCCAGCGTTTTCTTCGCATCTTGGAGGGGCGGGGGGTACGGTCCTACGTTGTTCTGCCGCTTACCACGGCGAAGAACCGCTGGGGCGCGCTCGGGCTGGGAAGCTCCCGTCGCAGCGCATACGGCGAGAAGGATTTGAGGTTTCTGCGGAGCGTGGTGGAACTGGTAGCTCTGGCATTGGAGAATGCCATCGGTCGGGCCGCTCTTAAGGAGGAACGCGAGCGGCTGGATGTGCTCCTCCAGATCAGCACGAAGCTCACTTCGAGTCCCGACATCCAGAATGCTTTTCCCACCGTGTCGGACTCTCTGCGCCGTCTCTTCCGCTGCGACCATGCCAGCGTCACCCTCTACGACGCGAGCACACGCCATCTGTACAAATACGCGCAGGATTCGCGCTTGCCTGGCTTGTCGAGCAATGGGGCACGGATTTCTGACCTGCGCTCATCCGCTGCGGGGCATGCTTTTCTGGACGGAGAAATCAAGATCTACACGCGCGAGGATCTGTATGCGATCGGATCCGCCTACCTGGCGCGCATGTTGGAGGAGGGAATCCGGTGCCTGTGTTGCATTCCCCTGACCAGTCAAAACGGTGTCCTTGGCACGTTGAATCTGGCCAGCATCGAGGAGAATGCCTTTATGCCGGCGGACATCATCTTCTTAAAAGAGGTCGGAGTGCAGTTCGCGATAGACCGTGAAAAGGCCCACCAGGAGGTTGCCCAACTCACCGACAGACTCAAGAAGGAAAAGCTTTATCTGGAAGAAGAAATCCGCGCCACGTTAAGCTTCGAAGAGATTGTCGGCGAGAGCCCCGTCTTGAAGCGAGTGCTGTCACAAGTGAACACCGTGGCTCCGAGCGACACGACTGTCCTGATTCTGGGTGAGACCGGTACGGGCAAGGAGCTGGTGGCGCGGGCAATTCACCGCATGAGTGCGCGGGGGCATGCCAGTTTCGTGAAGCTCAATTGTGCCGCCATCCCGACCGGCCTGCTGGAGAGTGAGCTATTCGGCCATGAGAAGGGGGCCTTTACGGGAGCGATCAGCCAGAAGATCGGCCGGCTGGAGCTGGCCGACGGCGGCACCATTTTCCTGGATGAGGTGGGGGACATTCCGCTCGAACTCCAGCCCAAGCTGCTGCGAGTGTTGCAGGACCACGAGTTTGAGCGGCTCGGCGCCACCCGCACCATCAAGGTCAACCTGCGCCTGGTGGCTGCCACGAACCGGGACCTCCAGAAGGGCGTCGCGGCCGGCGAGTTTCGCAGCGACCTCTATTATCGCTTGCACGTCTTTCCCGTGCGTATGCCGGCTTTGCGAGAGCGGGGCGAAGACATTGCCGTGCTGGTGCGCTACTTCGTGCAAAAGTTCGCTCGCAGCATGAACAAGCAGATTGAACAGATCCCGGCAGAAGCCATGCTCGCACTCAAGCGTTGGCATTGGCCAGGGAACGTTCGCGAGCTGGAGAATTTCATCGAGCGGTCGGTCATCCTCACCGAGGGGACGACGCTGAATGTTCCTTTGTCCGAACTGCGAGCGGTTTCCGAGACAGGCTCCCACTCCGTTACGCTGGAGAAGTTGGAGCGTGACCACATCCTCCGCGTGCTGCGGGAAACCGGCGGAGTCCTTGCCGGTGTGCATGGAGCCGCAGCCCGGCTGGGCATGAAGCGAACCACCCTGCAATCCCGAATGCTGAAGATGGGCATCACCCGGACCGACTATCAAAACTAGAGCGCCCGGGCGCTCCTGGCCTGACGAGGAGTCGGCAGGCTGCCGGAGGGCCGTCATTCAACCGGTCTTTTTTCTCAGGCAAATTCAAAGCCTTTGTGGTTAGCTCACACATTTCTCGTGGCTTAGATGAAGAGTTCCAGTTTGGCACGGCGCTTGCGAAAGCCATGGTTTTGTCTACTACTGTTCCCCAGCCACGAGGGATCCGGAGATAGGCAACGGACACGTTGCGCGGCCGGGGAACCAGGTCACTTCGCCTATGCTCGACGCCACCATCGAAGGTTGCAAACGTCTGCCCCATCACCCGGTTTACTCCGCCACCTGCAGAGTACGCGTGAAAAACCACGGCGGTCGCGCCGCGGAACCCTGTGAGCGGGACGGCCCGGCTCCTCCCCCAGAGCTAATTGCGCCAACGCCTTGTGCTTCCGGTAACCGGACACCGCAATTCGAGGCGATACCCGCGTCCCCAATGTCGCTTGATCCTATGTATCTGCTTGGCTGCTGGGTACGGTGGCACTGCGATCGTGACCCCAATGCCGGCTGGGAGTTGGTGCAGGTTTTGCGTTCGGGTGATGGGCAGGGACGCGCTCTTGCTGCCGATTTACTCGCCAAGACCGAACATGCGCATATTCGGGCGCGAGAACTCCGCCGGGCCAAGTCGAAGTTCAGCCGGCTGACGCGCCTTCCCCGAAGTACAGACGTCCGCCGCAGGGAGAGTGGAATGAATACACCTTATGGTTTAGAAATCATTGAGAGTTGCCTTACCTGCAAGCTTCGTCGCGAGCAGTGGTTTTGTGGACTCTCCAGTGAACCGCTGCGGTCGCTGTCCGAAGCCAGCCACCTGTGCACTTACCCAGACGGGGCGCTGCTGTTTGTCGAAGGGCAAGTGCCCCGCGGCGCCTATGTGCTGTGCTCCGGGAAAGCCAAGCTCTCTACCACGTCGCGGGAAGGCAAGGTGCTCATCCTCAAGATTGCCGAGGCGGGAGAGGTCCTCGGCCTCAGTGCAGTTATTACTGGACAACCGTTTGAAGTCACGGCGGAGACTGCCGGGCCCTGCCAAGTCAACTTTCTGGAACGGCAGTCGCTGCTCGATCGCATCGAGAAGAACGGGGAACTAGGGATGCATTCCGCGCAGGCACTCAGCCGCGAGTTCCAAACTGCCTATCGTGACATCCACGATCTGGTGCTGGCGCGTTCTTCGGCAGGCAAGCTGGCCAAACTCCTGCTGTCCTGGGCGCCGAACCGGGACAAGCCCACCGCACCGGGGGAGATTCGGGTTCGTGCTGGGTTGACCCATGAGGAAATGGCACAGATGATCGGGGCGTCTCGCGAGACGGTGATGCGATTGCTCGGCGACTTGAAGAAGAAAGAGTTGATCCGCCTGGAAGGTTCGACGTTGGTGATCCGGAATCGAACGGCGCTCGAAGCACTGGCAGCGTAATTGACCGGTGCACTCCCCCTGGAACGGCCGGCCAAAAGCCGGCCGTTTCTCTTGCTTCACCCCTCCGCCTAGAAGTGAAATCCGATTTCGGCGGTCAGCGCACGTGGTGTGACATAGTGCGTACCGCTGAAGGTTGAAAGAAAGTTGTACAGCGCGTACTTGTTGGTCAGGTTGATAGCGGTCAACTGCAGGCTGATCTTGTAACGGTCCCCATGGAAGAGATTGTCGTGCCCCACCGAGATGTCAAAGAGGTGGCGGGGAGCAATGCGGGGGGGATTGCGGTCGTCATTCTCCGTGCCCGGTGCCGGGACTTGCACAAGGTTGGAGCCAAACTGTGCACTCGGGCACGCGGCAGGTAAGCCCACCGTAGGAGTGGCGCGTAGAGTGCCACAGAAGAGTCCAGCCTGAAACTGCTGGTCGGGAGTCAAGCCACTGCCCGCGAGATCAACCGCACCACCACCGGCAACATCGGCGAATGGAACAGCCCCAGCTACCAGGCCGCTGTCGTAGCGCCAGTTGAATCCGAACCATGGCCCTTTTGCCCAGGGCTGGTATTGCAGGTGCATGGTTTGGTTGAACTTCTCATCGTGGTCGATGCGGAATACCCCACCTGCGCCTGACGGAGTGGCGCCCGCGCCTCCAAGTTGCGGCTCAAAGAACCTTGCGGCCACGCTGGAGAACACCCACAGTGCGGAGAAGCCGTGGAAGTTCGGCACGCTGACCCGGCCGGCCACGGCCGGGATCTTCGAGCTTTGCCATTCGATCGGAAAGGTGATCGGGGTCGAGCCCAAAACACTGAAGTCGTAGGCGCCGTGCGTGTACTTCCAGATGTACTCGCCAGAGAAAACCAGATAGCGCCCAACCGCCTGCTGGATGCCGGCATGAAACTCGTTGCGCCAGCCCGATGTTAAGGGGTTGGTGCCAGATGAAGCGCAGCCCAGCATCGGGTTCAGCACCGCATCGCCGCAGCCCAAACTGGCCAGCACGAGGTTTTCGTTAAAGGGTGTCTCCAGGACCCGCGCGTACGAAACGCGAAGGACTGTATTAGTCGGCTTGATGTTGTAAGCGACTCCCAGGCGAGGCTCGGCCTCCTGGTGGGTGGACAGGCCGTTGTACAAGTCGCCGCGCAGGCCCAGGTTGAAAGACCAGTTGCCCTCAGTGATCGTGTCCTGCAGATACAAAGCTAGTTCCTTGACGTCGGTGTGCCCGCTAAACGGAAACAGACCTCCACCTCGCGTCAGGTCGTAGGGGGCAAGGGTGCTGCACGGGGCGGCGATCGGGTTGCCGTTGCCGTCGAGGCAGGAGTTGCCGTTGGCGTCCGTCAGTGAGCCGAGGAAGGTGGGATCGACCACCCCGATGCGGTCCCGTTCATCGAGAAATGTCTGTTGGTAGGTGACACCAGCCTTCAGGTTATGGATGCCCTTCACATAGGCAATGCTGGCGCGAAGCCCGGCATTGGTCAGGCTGCGATCCTGACCAACGCTCTGCGCTTGCAGATTGGGCGCGAGATCGGCAAACGGGTTCGCGCTGGGGTAGTAGTTGTACTGGTCGCGGCGCACAAAGGCCCCGAGGGTGAAGACAGTGGTCGGACTCAGCAGCCGAATCCAGGATGGCGCGATGTTGAACGTCTTGATCTGCGAGCGTTGATCGGCGGCGCCCACCACGTTGCCGCTGGGATCCAGTCCACCACTGCTGATAAGACCGTTCCACCCAGTGGCGTTTTGGGTGTCGAAGGAATTGGGTGTCTGGAACCAGGAACGCGTGAAGCCGAGATTCAGGTGGATAGAGTCGTCGTCAGAAATCTGGTAGTCCACTCGGTCAAACACATTCTCCTGGTTCCCTTTGTCGTGCAAAATCGTAAACTCGGGCGGGTCGAGGAACCGTCCGCTGTTCATCCCACTGGCTGAGATGAAGTTTCCCCAGTTCTTGCTTCCGTAAGCCAGGTTGAAGTCGAGGTTCGACGTGCCAAAGGACCCGTAGGAAGCCGTGACTTCGCCGTGTGGAGTGGTTGTACCCTGTCCCGAGCGGGTCGTGACGTTTATGACTACGCTGGTCTTGTCGCCAAATTCAGCCGGGGGAGCACCGGCGATCACCTCCATCGACTCGATCGAGTCCAGCGGAATCTGATTGGAAAATACCTTGCTTTGCTGGTCGGTGATTGGCTGGCCATCCACCGAAAACGAGTTCTCCGCGTGGTCGCCCAGGCCGTGAAACAGGCCATTGGAGTCGGCTGCGATTCCGGGGGTCGCCAGAGTGACCAGAGAGCTGACGGAAGACGACTGACTTTCCAGCGGCAGTTTGTCAAACAAGCCACGATCTACGTCGGTGTGAAAGCTGGATGTCTTCTCCAGCAGGTCTTCAGCGGTGGCATCGACGGTGACCGTTTCCGTTGAACCCACGACCGCCAGATTGATCTTGAGGTTGATTGGGACGACGGAGCGGATGTCGACATCTTGCGCGTAAGGAGAGAACCCCTGTTTGGTCACCGTCAGATGGTAGGGGTTGAACGGAATATTGGGAATGGTGAAAGTCCCCGTGTTGTCCGTGGTTGCGGTGCGAATGAACCCGCTGACCGGATTGCGAATCTCCACCCCGGCATTGGGAACTACAGCGGCAGTCGGATCGAGGACCGTTCCGCTGACTGAGGTCGAACTGCCGGCTGATTGCGCGAACGCTGGAAGAGCCAGAATCGAAGACAAAAGTGCAGGCAAAAGGGCAGAACACAACTTCGTATAAGAAGAGCGCATACTTCCTCCATTTTCTGGGATTCGAGAGAACTAGCCCGGGATTAGAATCCCGGTCGAACCTAGGCGGCGGGAGGAGGACGGATGTGGAGGGAAAAGAGTAAATCAGAGGACGGCGCCGTGGCTTCCGCTAAGCCTGAAGCGGGGCTGCGCATTACCAGCGGAGCAGGCTGGTAGAAATGGGTACTCACCAATCCGGAGTGTGCTACCGAGCAGATCGAGCACTCATGGCTCGGGACCTTGGAATTGTCGGAGTGGACGTGAACCGCCTGGACAAAACCAACAAAGGCAACCAGCAGCACAGACAGCAATGACAGAGTTCTCAGCAGTGAACTCCCCGGTGATCTGCGGCTATGCTCTGGCAAAATGAAACGCCGCATCCGAGTGGCTACGGTTGATATAACACCGTTTGGAGATGCGATGCAAACATTTGTGACCCGGTTGCCACACCAAAGTCTTACAACCCGAAGAGTTCTCGTAGGCGTTTGGTCTGGGCGCGGCTGACCGGTATCTCAGTCTGTTTCTTGTCGTCCATGCGGAGCTGGTAGGAGCTCTTGAACCAGGGGACGACCTCGCGAATGCGGTTGATGTTGACCAGGTAGGAGCGGTGTGCCCGCCAAAAAAGACTCGCGTCGAGGCTGTCCAGCAGTTCTTCCAGCGTGCGGCAGTTGGATTGGCCCTCCATGCCGTTCGGACCGCTGGTCACCACGGTAATGATGCCTTCTTCGATCGAGGCAAAACAAATGTCTTTCTGACTGACCAGGAACAGGCGCCCGCCTGCCTTGAGCAGGATCTTGGCCGCCTGCGGCTTTTGCGACTCCAGCATCTTCACCAGAGTCTCGATCCGGTCGCTGGCCGGGCCACCGGTTTCCACCTTGCTGCGAGCCTTTTGCACCGACTGTGCAACTCGCTTCTTGTCAAAAGGCTTAAGCAGGTAATCGACTGCGTTGACTTCAAAGGCCTTGACCGCGTACTGATCAAAGGCCGTGGCGAAGACGATTTTGGGGAGCGGGACCTTTCGGTCCAGCAGCTTCTTGATTACGCCAAAGCCGTCAAGGCCTGGCATCTGCACGTCGAGGAAGACCAGGTCAGGATTGTGCTCGCGGATCAGGCTGACGCCCTCGACCCCATTCTTTCCCTGGGCCACGACGTCAACGTCGCCGATACCCTTCAGCAGGAAAGCCAGCTCGTCGCGGGCCAGTTGCTCATCGTCCACGATTACAGCGGAAAGGGACATGCCTTCTCCTGCGTCCAAAAAAAGTATAGCGAGGCGGTTTTACGGGCGTCAATGCGAGCGGTGTCTCGTTGCTCAATGAGAGGAGGCTCCTGGCTTGGCAAATCCGCGCTCGATCCACTTAGTCATGAGATGGTGTTCGTGATCCCGAAAACCGAGCTTGCGGTAGACCTCAAGAGCGTTTTGGTTGGCGCGCACGACCTCCAGATGGATCGAGCGTACTCCCAGGGAGCGGGCATAGTCTTCGACGAATTCCATGGTCTTGCGTCCCCAGCCGCGGGACCGGTGGCTTTCGAGCAGATAAAGTTCATCAATGAAGGCATCGCGGCCGAGAAATTCCAGACTGTAGCCCAGAGTCAGGACGACGTACCCCACCGGGCTTTCGCCATCGCAGATCAGCCACGCGGTGCCATAGGAAGGCTCGCGAAGGAAAGTGAGCAGCGCCACGCTTGCCTTCGGCTCATCAAAGGCATGACCGTCGAATGCGTAGTATTCCCGCATGAACTGCAGCAGGGTCGGCACATCCGCTTCGCCGGCGACACGAAATTGCGGCTGCATGGCTCAGGCCACGTTCTCCAGGGCCAAAGCCATGCCCATGCCCCCACTGACGCAGAGGGTAGCGACACCGCGCTTCGACTTGCGCTTCAACATCTCATGCAGCAGGGTCACGGTGATGCGGGTTCCAGTGCACCCGATGGGATGACCGAGCGCAATCGCGCCACCATTCACGTTGAGCCTGGACCGGTCGAAGTGGAGTTCGCGATCACAGGCCAGGACTTGGCCGGCAAAGGCTTCGTTCAGTTCAATCAGATCGAAGTCGGTGAGACGCAGTTGATGCTTCTGCTCCATCTTGCGCAGAGCAGGCACCGGGCCGATGCCCATGATCTTTGGATCGACGCCGACTGAGGTAGCCGCCATGACCCGCGCCAGTGGTTTGAGGTTGTTCTGTTGGACGAAGTCCTCACTGGCGAGGACGATCGCGGCAGCGCCGTCGGTGATCCCGGAGGAATTGCCGGCAGTGATAGTTCCAGTCTTGGAGAAAACCGGGGCCAGCTTCGCCATCTTCTCCAAGGTAGCTCCAATAAAAGGATGTTCGTCGCGGCTGAAGGTTTGTGGGCCTTTCTTGCTTTCTAAAACTACCCGAATCAGTTCATCGTTGAAGCGCCCCGCTTCAATTGCGGCGGCGGCACGAGTTTGGGAGCACAGCGCAAACTGGTCCTGTTCCTCGCGGCTGATCTTGTATTGTTCCGCAAGAACTTCGGCGGTCTCGCCCATGACCATCTTCGCCAGCGGGCAGAAGAAGCCGTCGCGATACATGCCATCCACTAATTCCTGATTGCCGAGCCGGTATCCCCAGCGGGCGCCGTCGAGATAGTAGGGTAGGCGGGACATGGACTCGGTGCCGCCGGCCAGCACGCAATCCAGATTTCCGGTTGCGATTTCCTGGAATCCGAGCGCAATGGTTTTCATGCCAGACGCACAGGCTTTGTTGATGGTGTAGGCGGGAATCTCCTGGGGAACGCCGCTGCGAACCGAGACCTGGCGCGCCGGGTTGGGGCCTCCACCAGCCTGGCGGGCATTGCCGAAAATAGTCTCCTGGATCTGCTCAGGACGAACGCCCGCTCGCTCCATGGCCGCCTTGGCGGCAACTACGCCCATGTCCGCTGCGGTCATTCCTGCCAGCGAACCGCCGAACTTACCGATAGGAGTGCGAACTGCGGAAAGAATGTAGACTTCGACCAAGAATTGCCTCCGAAGAAAGTCTAGCACTCATAGAGGCTAAGGTGGCCCGGTGAGGTTCGTCGGTGATCTGTTGGCCCCCGCGTAGTCTCCTGAGCGGCGTCAGGGTTACACTGAATTCTTCATGAATTACATCTACGGCATCAATTCTGTAGCGGAGGCGTTGAAGGCGCGTGGGCGTGCGTTCGCCTGGGTCGGCGTGGCGAAGGAGCGACACGACCTGCGCTTGCAACGCGTGGTGGAAGAGTGCCGGCGCCAGGGAGTCCAGGTTCGATTCGTGGGTCGCGCCGAACTAGACCGCATGGCGGGGAACAACGGCCACCAGGGTGTGGTGGCTGTCACTTCGGCGAAGCAGTACAACGATCTGGACGATGTGCTCGCGGTAAAACGCGGAACATATTCGCTGGTCGTGGTCTTGGACGGCGTGGAGGATCCCCACAACTTGGGCGCGATCCTGCGTACCGCCGACGCCGCGGGAGCCAATGGCGTGGTGATCCCCGAGCGCCGCGCCGCCGGCGTAACCGGAACCGTGGCGAAGGCTTCGGCCGGAGCGAGCGAACATCTGCCGATCGCCAAGGTGACCAATATCTCCCGGACACTCGAGGAGCTGAAGGAAAAAAACCTGTGGATCGTCGGATTGGACGAACGCGGCAAGCAGGCGTACGACACCGTCGACTACAACATGGATTGCGCCATTGTGCTGGGCGCGGAAGGCAAGGGCTTGCACGATCTGGTGGCGAAGCGATGCGATTTTCTGGTTTCCATTCCCATGCTGGGCAAGGTGCCGTCGCTGAACGTATCGGTGGCGGCGGGGGTCGTATTGTATGAGATCGTCCGTCAACGCGGAAAGAAATCCGCATGAGGGTCCTGTGTCTCTGTGTCTTGTGTGGTTTGGTTCTGCCAGCCTTTGCCCTGGACCGGGACGCATTCACCTTTACGAATTACGATCTCAATATCCGTGTTGAACCCGAGCAACAGCGCCTGGCGGTGCGCGGGAAGATTACCCTGCGCAACGATTCCGCGGTTCCGCAGAAGCATCTGGTATTACAGGTTTCATCCACGCTCGAATGGAGGTCGATCCAGCTGGACGGCAAGACGGTCCAGTTTGTCACTCACCAATACACCTCAGACATCGATCATACCGGGGCTCTCTCGGAAGCGGTCGTAAACCTGCCACAGGAAGTGTCCCCAAAGGGTTCGGTGGAGCTGCAAGTCGGCTATGAGGGAGTACTCCCGCGGGATGCGACACGCTTCACCCGAATCGGCCTACCGGAGGACAAGGCGAAGCACAGTGATTGGGACCAGATCAGCCGGGCCTTTACCGCGGTGCGAGGGATTGGATATGTCGCCTGGTATCCGGTTGCGGCCGAGGCCGCAAACCTGTCGGAAGGGAATGGCGTTGAGCAGATCGTGGGGCGGTGGCAGGCGCGCGAAGCAAGCAGCACGATGGTGGTGCAAGTCGAGTGCACGTGCTCGCAGCAGATCTTTTTCAGCGGAATGGCAAATCCGCGGCAAAAGGAGGCCGGAGTTAATACCGCTGGGTTCAGTCTGACTGGGCCGGGTATCGACGTCCCCACGTTCATCATCGCCGATTATCAGAAACTCATGCCGAAGCAGTTCCTGACGATCTATTACTCGTCGGGCCAGGAGGATCCGGCCAAGGAATACGCCGAAGTGGCTTCGCAGATTGACCCTATCGTTCCCGCAGGCGGCGAGCTGGCAAGTCTGCAGATCCTCGCCTTGCCCGATCCCGATGCTGCAACCTTCGTCAGCCGCGGTATGCTGCTGACCCCGCTGAAACCTGCGTTGACCAATGAGGCGGAATTGAGCATGGTTTACGCCCTAGCGCGGCAAACGCTGCGGTCGCCACGGCCCTGGATTCAAGACGGTCTTGCGCACTACGCCCAGGTGGCTTTTATCGAAAAACAGCAAGGGCGGCAGACAGCCCTCAATTACCTGGAGGCACACTTCGCGGCCCTCTTGCCTGAGACAGGAACTGACAAGACCGCTGCCGACAAATCTGTGCGCGCTCTGGTCGAGGCGCCGGACGATCTCTACCTGCAGGCCAAGGCAATGTACGTCTGGTGGATGCTGCATGAGATGGTGGGCGATGCTCTTCCGGAGGCCCTGAACAGCTATCGCGCATCTGACGATACCAATCCGGCATACCTGCAACGTCTGGTCGAGAAGGCGGCACACCGCGACCTGCAGTGGTTCTTTGACGACTGGGTTTATCACGATCGGGGGCTGCCGGACTTCCGGGTGGATTCGGTCTTCTCCAGCCCGTTGGAAAAGGGTGGTTTCCTGGTTACGGTCACAGTGGAAAACCTGGGCAATACTGGAGCGGAAGTCCCGGTTATTCTCAAGATCGAAGGAAGCCAGCTGCGAAAGGTGCTGGAAGTGCATGCCAGGTCGAAAGCCTCAGTCCGCATAGAAGCCGCCTCGGTTCCGGTGGAAGCGACGGTGAACGACGGCAGCGTGCCGGAAAGTAACCTGGACAACAATACCTACAAGATCGAATCATCGAGTCGTTAACGCTTACGAGCGGAGGGATTGCTTGGCATACATCCAGTTTCTTGGCGCAGCTGGAACGGTTACCGGTTCAAAGCACCTGATCAACACCGGGCCCGATTCCGCAGGCAAGGACGGCTTCCAGGTGCTGATCGATTGCGGTCTTTTTCAGGGACCGAAGGAATGGCGGGAGCGCAATTGGCAGCACACCCCGATTCCCGCCCACGAAATTGATGCCGTGGTGCTCACCCACGCCCACCTCGACCACTGCGGCTGGATCCCACGGCTGGTGAAAGAGGGCTTCCAGGGACCCATTTATGCCACGCCGGCCACCATTGATCTATGCGGCATTCTGCTGCCCGACTCCGGGCACCTGCAGGAAGAAGACGCGGAGTTCTATAACAAACATAAAAAGTCGAAGCACAGCCCGGCTCTGCCGCTGTACACGCTCGAAGAGGCACAGGAGTGCCTGAAATACTTTCGCCCGCTTCGTTCTCTGGAAACCCAGGTGTTGTGTCCGGAGTTGTCGGTGCGCTTTGTCCCGGCAGCCCACATTCTGGGTTCTTCCATGGCGGAGATATCTCTGCGAAGCAAGGGGCAGACGCGCCGTCTGCTATTTACGGGAGACATCGGCCGGGTGCGCGACAAGAACATCGCGCCGGGAAAAGTCGTACATTCAGGCCCGACCGAAGGCGAGACGGCAGACCTTCTGGTCATGGAGTCGACTTACGGGAACCGCCAGCACCCAACCGACGACCCCCGTCCCCAACTGGCCGAGTTGATCCGCACGACCATGGAGCGCGGCGGAAGCGTAGTGGTACCAGCCTTCGCCGTCGAGCGCACGCAGAAATTTCTTTTCATTGTGAAAGAACTGATGGAGTCAGGGAAGATTCCGCAGCTGCCGGTGTACTGCGATAGTCCCATGGCGATCAAAGCAGTGGAAATCTTCATGCAGCACACGGAGGAATACAGCGAAGAAACCTGCCACCTGGTGAAACAATATGGATCGCCGCTGGATTGGCCAGGTTTTCAATTTGCCTTGACGCCAGAGCAGTCCAAGCGGATCAACGAGTCGCGCTATCCCTCCATCATCATTTCGTCGAGCGGCATGGTCACCGGCGGCCGCATTCAGCACCACCTCGCCCAGAGACTCCCCGACCCGCGAAACACGGTAATCTTCATCGGTTTCCAGGCGCCCGGGACGCGCGGTTTCACGATCAAGAGTGGCGCGCCTGAGGTTAAGATCTTCGGAGAAATCATTCCCATTCGGGCGCAGATCGCAGCCCTGGAGCAGTTCAGCGATCATGCTGACACGCCGGAACTGATGCAATGGCTGCACACGTTCCCAAAGAAGCCCGGCACAACATATCTGGTGCATGGAGACCCGGATGCTTCATCGCAACTGCGCGATACCATGGCCAAAGAGTTAGGATGGAACGTGCAGGTTGCGCAGTGGATGCAGAAGGTGCCGATCTCGTGATGAGGCGCATGATTGTATGACGGCAGCGGAACTGAAGAGGCATCTCGACCTGGCCGAAAAGAGTCCCAAAGAGATTGCCGCGGCGGTGTCGGGTCTTCCAGATAAGGCTCTGCGCTATCGAATTTCGCCAGACAAGTGGTGCATCCTCGAGATTCTTGCGCATTTGGCCGATGTCGAGGTCTTGTATGCCTATCGCCTGCGGCAGATGCTGGCGGACAAGGATCCGGTCATCGCGCCTATTGATCAGGATGCCTGGGCGAAGAACCTTGGGTACCTGGAGTCATCGCCGCCGGAGTTGATCGCGCTGTATGGCCTGAACCGGCACGCGAACATCCAATTGTTACGGCGCCTCAAAGAAGCGGACCTGAAGAAATCGGCGCGCCACCCTGAGAAAGACCATCCCGTGACGGTCGCTGACTACGTGCAGATGATGTCCAAGCACGGGCCGAATCACCTGGAGCAGATTGAGCGGCTGAAGAAGGCGGCGAAGTGAGGTTCGGCCTGGCACCAATTCTGACAATTTAGGAGAGGGGACGAGCGTTAGGGCGCGTTAGTGAAGCGCACTAAGGCCTCGAGTTTCTTCGTCGCTGCCCCTGAATCAATCGCCTGTGCCGCAAGCGGCACCGCCTGAGCGAGGTGATCGGCACCGCCCGCAGCCACCAAAGCTGCAGCCGCATTCAACAACACCACGTCGCGGCGAGCGGATGTCTTGCCGCCAAGTATCTCCCGGATAATGGCCGCATTGGCCGCGGCATCGCCGCCGGCGATGTCTTCCAATCGGGCGCGGCCCATCCCAAACTCTTCCGGAGTCACTTCAAACGTGCGGACTCTGCCCTCGCGGACTTCGGCAATCCGCGTCGGTCCGGTGATGGTGATCTCATCCAACCCGTCCATGCCGTGCACGACCATGGCGCGGTGGAGGCCAAGCATGCTCAGGGCCTCGGCCAGCTTCTCCACCAACTCGAGCGAATACACTCCCACCACCTGCGCCGAGGCTCGTGCGGGATTGGTAAGCGGGCCAAGCAGGTTGAACACCGTCCGCAGCCGGAGTTCCCGGCGCGCCGGCTGGACATATTTCATTGCTGAGTGCAAGGCAGGCGCAAAGAGAAATGCCAGACCGACTTCGCTCAGGCAGGCAGACAGACGCTCGGGGGGGAGACTGATGTTGATCCCCAGGGCTTCCATGACGTCCGCCGAACCGCATTTGGAAGTCACACTGCGGTTACCGTGTTTGGCCACACGTACGCCGGCGCCAGCTACCACGAATGCCGTGGCGGTCGAAATGTTGAAGGTTCCGCTGGTGTCACCACCCGTTCCACAGGTGTCCACCAGGGCGTCACGTTCTGTGCCGCTGACGTCCACCGTCGAGTTCTGATGTGGTGGCAAAGGCGTGGCTGCCGCGCGAATGGCATCGGCAAAGCCCACGATCTCCTCGACCGTCTCGCCCTTCATGTGCAGAGCGACCAGCAAGGCAGCAATCTGCGTATCCGTGCACTCACCGGCCAGGACCTCGGCCATCACAGCACGCGCCTCCTCGCGGGAGAGCGACTGCCGATGATTGGTGATGCGATGAAGGGCGTCGAGGATCATGGGCAGAGTACAAGAGTAGCATCGGCCGCACAGTTCGCAGATGTTTGATTTTGGGCGACATCTTGACCGTCGCCGTGAGATCCTTCGCTCCGCCTGAAAAGCGGCTTCGCTCAGGATGACCGGACAGCCCTTTCGTTTGCCCTGCGGAACGCCCTTCTATAGAATCGAATGTTTGCTGCCGCAGTCGGAAGCTGCAAGCGAGATCCTGCCGATTAGCAATTGGCTGACATCATTGGGAACCAGGAATTCATATGAAAATTCATGAGTACCAGGCTAAGGCCATCCTGAAGAAGTATGGCGTCGCGGTGCCGCGCGGCGAAATGGCAACCACGCCCGAGCAGGCCCAGGCTGCCGCCAAGGTCCTGTTCGATGCCGGCGCGAGCGGGGTGGTGGTGAAAGCGCAGATCCACGCCGGCGGTCGCGGCAAGGGCGGCGGAGTCAAGATTGCAAAATCCGTCGCAGAAGCCGCTGATCTTGCCGGGAAAATCCTGGGCATGACGCTGGTCACCCATCAGACCGGTCCGGAAGGCCGGGTCGTGCGCCGCTTGCTCATCGAAGAGACGCTTCCCATCGAAAAGGAGCTGTATCTCGGCATCGTGATTGACCGGGCCGAGGCAAAGCCGGTTTTCATGGCGTCGGCCGCAGGCGGAATGGAAATCGAGCAGGTCGCGGCGACCAATCCTGACGCGATTTTGAAGGAACACATTGAGCCCGGCATGGGGCTCGAGGCATTCCAGGCGCGCAAGATGGCCTTCAAACTTGGCCTGAAGCCACAACAGATCGGCGAGGCGGTGCGTTTCATGTCCGGCCTGTATAGAGCGTTTCAGGAGACGGATGCCTCGTTGATGGAGATCAATCCCTTCGTCAGTTGCAGCGACGGCCGGCTCTTCGCGCTGGACGCGAAGATCAACTTCGATGACAACGCGCTGTTCCGCCACTCTGATATTCGCGAACTGCGTGACATCACCGAAGAAGATCCTCTCGAAGTGGAGGCTTCCAAGTACAGCCTCAATTACATCAAGCTCGACGGCAACGTCGGCTGCATGGTCAACGGCGCGGGACTGGCGATGGCGACCATGGACATCATCAAATACGCCGGAGGGATGCCGGCAAACTTCCTTGACGTCGGCGGTGGTGCAAATGCCGAACAGGTGATGCACGCCTTTGAAATCCTGCTCAGCGACAAGAATGTGAAGGCGGTCCTGATCAACATCTTCGGGGGCATCCTGCGTGTGGATACGCTGGCCACGGGCGTAGTTGAAGCTGCCCAGAAGATGCATATCCAGTTGCCGATCGTGCTGCGGCTGGAAGGGACGAACGTCGAAGCCGGACGGGAGATTCTGAAGCAGTCCGGCCTAAATTTCATCGTGGCTGAGACCATGAAGGACGCGGCAGAAAAGGTCGTCGCAGCGGCCAGGTAGGGAATCACGGACGGGCGTCGCCCGGCGAGGACTAATCAGGTATGAGCATTCTTATTGGTAAGTCGACACGAGTGGTGGTACAGGGTTTGACTGGACGCGAAGGTACGTTTCACGCCAAGGCCAGCGCCGAGTACGGGACCAAGATCGTCGGCGGCGTGACTCCCGGCAAAGGCGGCACCACCCACGAAGGATGGCCGATTTTTAACAGCGTCCAGGAAGCGGTGGACAAGACTGGCGCCGACGCGTCGGTAATCTTTGTGCCGCCGCCCTTCGCCGCCGACGCGATTATGGAGGCCGCGGACGCCGAGATCGAATTGATCGTCTGCATCACCGAGGGTATTCCGACCCTCGACATGGTGCGCGCCTGGGAATTTCTGCAGAACCGTCGGTCGCGTCTGATCGGGCCCAATTGCCCGGGCATCATCTCGCCGGGCAAGTGCAAGATCGGCATTATGCCGGGCCACATTCATCGCGAAGGGCCGGTAGGAATCGTCTCGCGCTCGGGAACCTTAACTTACGAAGCGGTGTATCAGCTCACCACCCGGAATATCGGGCAGTCGACGGCCATCGGTATCGGCGGAGACCCGATCATCGGGACGAATTTCGTAGACGCGCTCGAGCTCTTCAACAAGGATCCTCAGACCGAAGCCGTGGTGATGATTGGCGAGATCGGCGGCAATGCTGAAGAGACTGCAGCCGAGTTCGTCAAGGCAAGGATGAAGAAGCCGGTCGTCGGTTTCATCGCCGGCCAGACGGCCCCTCCCGGGCGCCGCATGGGGCACGCGGGCGCGATTATCTCCGGCGGGAAGGGAACAGCTGCGGAGAAGATCAAAGCCATGGAAGCAGCGGGGATTCGGGTTGCAAAGTCGCCCGCGCAGATTGGCGAGACCGTAGTTGCCGCGATGGGAGCCGCGGCCAGAGCGTAGTCTGGGGCTAAGACTTTAGTCCATAAGGAATCACTAAGGACCAATAAACGAAAACATGAAAACTCTGCAACGCACTTTTACCATTGTTAAGCCGGATGCCGTGCGCAAAAACGCGGTCGGCGACATTATTGAGCAGTTCGAGAAGAATGGCTTCCGCATCCTGGCGATGAAGATGCTCGAAATCTCCAAGCACCAGGCGGAGCAGTTCTATGCCGTCCACGCCAACCGGCCGTTCTACAATTCACTAACCGA
>Ga0335082_10001627_pt1 | contig 23955 bp, 19 predicted proteins | sample Lox_Sample_41_FD_206718 | JGI IMG/M metagenome (GOLD analysis project Ga0335082, IMG submission 206718) | Soil microbial communities from Loxahatchee National Wildlife Refuge, Florida, United States - Lox_Sample_4.1 | ecosystem: Environmental > Terrestrial > Soil > Wetlands | place: USA...
GCGGCGAGGTTCTGTCGTTGCGGGAGCGCGACTATGTGGCCGCGGCGCGCGCGCTGGGCAGCTCGCCCTTGCGCCTCATGCTACGTCACGTCGTTCCCAACGTGCTGCCCACGATCATCGTGATGGGCGCGCTCAGCACGTCGAACACCGTCCTCCTCGATGCCGGCCTGAGCTATCTGGGTCTCGGCGTTCCGGTGCCGACACCGAGCTGGGGGCGGATGATCAGCGACAGCCAGACATACTACCGGCTGGCGCCTTGGTTGATGATCTTCCCGGGCCTGGCGATCGTCTATGCCGTGGCGGCATTCAATTTTCTCGGCTACGGCCTGCTGGCGCGCTTCGGCCGGCGCGATGCCCCGCCATGAGATACATCCGGGTCACTTGGCTTCTCGTGCTGCTGGCCGGCTGCGCGCCCTCATCCTCGGGCGATGCGCCGCCCGGCGAGCCCTACCTCCGGCTTGCGGACCAGGACGACATTCCCACTCTCGATCCCGCCCGCGGCTACGACACCGCCTCGTGGCAGTTCGAGGAGATGCTGTTCAACACGCTGGTCGACTACGACGCCGACGGACATTTGGTGCCCGAGTTGGCCAGTGCGTGGGAGGTGTCCGACGATCAGCGCACGTTCACGCTTCACCTGCGCTCCGACGTCCGCTTTACAAACGGCAGACCCGTGGAAGCCGGCGATCTGCGCTTCTCGATCACGCGCGTGCTCAGCCCGCAGGCGCATTCGCAGGGCGCGGAATTCTTCCGCGGCATCGTCGGCGCCGACGAATGCAACGAGGAGCGCTGCCAGCTCCAGGGTATCGAAACGCCTGATCCCCATTTACTGCGCATCCATCTGCGTGAGTTCGATCCGCTCTTTTTGCACAAGCTGGCGATGCCGTTCGCTGCGGCGGTGCCGGCGGAGGAGGTGGCACGTTGGGGCGAAGATTTCGCGCGCCACCCAGTCGGCAGCGGGCCATTCAAGCTGCAGGAGTGGGCGGCCGGGCAGCGGCTGCTGCTGGTCCGTAACCCGGAGTACTTCGTCTCCGGCGTGCCGCGCCTCGCCGGGGTGCTGCGCCTGATGGGTGTCAATGACGATCTCGCCTGGCTGAAATACAAGTCGGGCCAGCTGGATGTCGCCAACATCCCACCGGCTGAGTTCCCGCAGGTCATTCACGATCCACATCTGCAGCCGCTGCTGCGCCACGTCACCACCATGCGCACCAGCTACCTGGGCATGAAATGTACGCTGCCGCCGTTCACCGACCGGCGCGTGCGTCAGGCGGTGAACTACGCGGTGAACAAGGAGAAGCTGTTGCGCTTGATCAACAACCGCGGCGTGGTTGCCAAGGGCTTCGTGCCGCCGAACATGCCGGGGTACAATCCGAACGTTCCAGGCTATCCATTCGATCCACAGCGGGCGCGCACCCTGTTGGTAGAAGCGGGCTACGCCGGCGGCTTCAGCACGACCTTGTGGATACGGTCCGACGAAACGACCCGGCGGCTGGCGCAGTCGGTGCAGCAGGACCTCGCCGACGTCAATGTGGCGGTGCGCATCAAAGCGCTGGCGTGGGGCCCGTTCCTCGAGGCGGTGCGCGCGCCGGATCTGGTGCCGTTCTTCTATCTCGGCTGGGAGGCAGATTTCCCCGACCCGAGCAACTTCCTCGAGGTACTGTTGGACTCCAAGAACATCGGCACCAACAACAACACCGACTACAGCAACGCGGAGGTCGACGCGTTGTTTGTCGCGGCGGCACGCACGGTCGATCCAGCGGCACGTCTGCAGCTCCTGCAGCGTGCCGAACTGATCGCCATTGCAGACGCGCCGTGGGTGTTCTTGTTTCACCCGGTGAGCTACGAGATCGTCAGCTCGCGAGTGCGCGACTTCGAGCTGCATCCGCTGCGGCCGGCACGTTTCGAACGCGTGTGGCTGGCGGATGTTGCCGACAGCGCCGGGCGCTGAACAGCGTGTCTGAAAACACTCAGACGACAGATGACAGAGCACAGACAACAGACTCAAACGCTTGGCAGTGTTGAAGATCCGTCCGTCGTGTGTTGTCTGTCATCTGGAATCTCGCCGGGTCTTGAGACAGCCCCTGAGTGGTTACTGCACAGCCAGCGGTCGCGCGCGCGCCTGCTGCGCCTGCATCTTGAAGATCAAATCGGTGACGCGTGTCGCAACGCGCAGCTTCGCAGCCAGCTCCGCCGTACGCCGATGCTCCTCGTCGAGGCGGTCGCGCAACGCCCGGTTGTCGGCGCGCATGGACGCCGCATCGCTGTCGTCGGTGGCGGCGCCCGCTGCTGCCGCCGCCTGACTGGCCGCCAGTTGCCGCTCCAGCTCGGCGGTGCGCTGCTGGCTGGCAGCCAAGCTGCGATTGAAGTTTTCCGTGATGGCCTCCTTCTCGGCGCGCAAGTGGTCGATGCGCGCTTGCAGCTCGGCGTTCTCTGGACTGGCCTCTTCTGCGTCGGTTTGGGGCGCGTGCGCCGCCTGCTCCTGCAAGGCGCGCAACTCGTCGGCCAGGCGTTCGCGCTCCACACGTTCGCCCGCCAATGCGTCGTGGAGATCGCTGATCTCTGCTTTGGCACTGGCCAGCTCCACGGCAGGATCGCCGGGGGCAGCCAACGGTGGCGTCGACGTCTCTTCCTTTAGCCGCTCCAGCTGCGTTTCCGCTGCCTCCCGCCGCTGCTGCTCGTGGGTGAGAGCGACGCGGAGGGAGGCGACGACCGCCGGCTCTCCCTGGGCTTCAGTCTGGGTGGGCGCTTCACTCTCGGCTTCAGCCTGCACCGCCGCCGGCACCGCTGGCGGTTCACCTTTTTGGCCGGTTCCCGCCTCATCTCGTCCTGGGTCGGGCACGTCCGCCGCCGGCGCGGCAGCGCCGTGCTCTGCTTCCCGCTCGGCTGTGGCGCGCCACTCGGCCGCTTGCTGGCGGAGCTGTTCCACCTCCGCTTGCAGCTGCTCGAGCTGCTGGCCACGCTCGTCGAGCTCCTGCTGCAGTGCCGCGTTGCGTTCCTGCTCGCGCACCAGCATCTGCCCGAACGCGTATGAGCGACCGCTCTCGATTGGGGCCGCGGCGGAATCGATTCCACCGGCACCGGTGGTGGGGCCCGAAACGGAGGGAGCCCGCGCCGCAGGCGTACACGCGGCAAGCTGCAAAAGCAAGATGCAGGGGAGGGCCGTAGACCACGTCGCCCCCGCATGACAACCCCGCGCCATCAGCTCTAAGAGTACAGCCTAAGGTCAGCCTTGTCCAATGACTCTTGCGAATCGGGTGTACGACAAGAAAGTGAGCGGTCGCAGAAACGGGTTCCGTCCACGCTTCCACGGATGCCTCGCACCGCCTGGGGCGTTCGGCAAATCGACTTCCCTAGCTGCCCCAGGCGGGCGAGGCTTGCGTGCTCCCCACAATCTTGTCGTGCACCCTTGCGAATCGGAGTAGGGCGAGGTTTTCGGACCTCAGGCCCAAGGCGGGCTTCAGGCCTCAGGCTTCAGGCTTCGAGTTCTGCCATGGCGAACTCCCGAGGTCCGAAGCCTGAAGTCTGAAGCCTGCTCCCCAATCACTCGACGCCAGGAAGCGCGACCTCGGCGTACTCGACCTGGCAAGGCGCACCGTTCGCATGCCAGAAGCGAAAGCGCCCTTCCCGTGCGCCGTAGACCAGGATGCTGGACGAGCGCGTGCCGAAGCGCTCGGTGTGCACGCACAGGTTGTTCGGCGGTCCGTCGCTGCGTGGATCGAGCGGTGTGGAATGATCGGACAGGATGGCGCGCAGGGCGGGTAGCAGCTCGGCGATGCTGTCCTTGCGCAATTGCCGTCGCGCCGCATCGAAAAGGGCATGGGACTTGGCGATGCGCGGACATTCGAAGTCGTTGAGGTCGAGATTGGTCAGCAGATGCAGGCCTGGTGTCAGCCGGGTGGAGGACATGGTTCCGCTGACGTTGCCAGTCACCGATGCACTGTCCGGTGAAGCGATGAGCAGGTTGAACGGGTTGTAGAGGGTTCCGGGATCTCGCTCGACGGCGCTCCGGGCCGCCGCGACGGAGGCGCCGCGTAGGACCTCCAGACATAGCTGGCCGCGCGACCGCCGCGTCGGATCGGGTGGTGCGCTGCTGCGGCGATTGACGATGCCGGCAACCACGTTGCGGCCATTGACACCCAGCCACGTGCCGCCGGCGACCAGGTCTTGCCCCGCCACGATCCACGGGTCGCCGGTGAGCTGCGCGGGCGGCGTGGCGGGACGCTCATAGAACTCATCGCGATTGGCGGCCACGACGACGGGAAAGTCGTCACTCGTCTGGAAGTAAATCGCCAGCGTGCACACGCGCGTGAGTATAGCGCGGTCGATTCACGAACGTCGAGGCAGCGGAATGCCCCGACCCGCCCACTCAATTGTCTTAGTGGAAGTGCTATGTTAGCGTTCCTTCTCAATGCCATCACGTGACGGACATTTCGCGTCCATTGAAGACGTCATCGAGCGCTTCGGCCAGCAGCGCTACATTTGCAACCGGCGCATCGCGACGGTGGTCTACCTTGCCAACCACCTGGGAAAACCGATCCTCGTCGAGGGCCCCGCAGGGGTGGGCAAGACCGAGCTGGCCAAGGTTGTGGCGGCCGCGCTCGACCACGAGTTGATCCGCCTGCAGTGCTACGAAGGTCTCGACGAAGCCAAGGCACTCTATGAGTGGGAGTACGCCAAACAGCTGCTCTACACGCAGATCCTCAAAGACAAGATCAGTGAAGTGCTCGGCGGTGCCAAGTCATTGAAACAAGCGGTCGACCGCATCGCCAGCGAAGACGATGTCTTCTTCTCCGACCGGTTCATCTTGCCGCGGCCGTTGCTGCGCGCCATTTCGGCACCGGCGCCGACGGTCCTGCTGATCGACGAGATCGACAAGGCGGACACCGAGTTCGAGGCGTTCCTGCTCGAGGTGCTGAGCGACTTCCAGGTCAGCGTGCCGGAGCTGGGCACGCTGCGCGCCAAGCACATCCCGTTGGTCGTGCTGACGAGCAACAACGCGCGCGAGATGTCGGACGCGTTGAAGCGGCGCTGCTTGCACCTCTACATCGATTTTCCGGCGGCGAGTCAGGAGCTGGAGATCGTGCGCTTGAAGGTACCGAACATCTCCGAGACGCTAGCGCAAGAGGTGGTCAACGTCGTGCAGCGCATCCGCCAGCTCGATCTCAAGAAAACGCCGTCGATCAGCGAGACGCTCGATTGGGCGAAGGCGCTCACGCTGCTGAATGCGGAACGCCTCGACGAGCATACGGTCAATGACACGCTGAGCACGATCCTCAAGTACGAGGGTGACATCCGCAAGGCGCAGGACGAGCTGAAGGACTACCTGCAGAAGCAGAAGGCCAAGCGCCAGGACGTCGGGCAGGTGGAGAGCGACAAGGATCTACTGCACTAGTAGGGGGCATCAGGCTCCAGTCTCCAGGCTTCAGACCTCAGGCGTCAGGCTCCGGGTCTTCTCCTGGAGTCCGAAGCCTGAAGTCTGAAGCCTCGTCGGAGCAGGGCAGGGCAGCGCATGGACGACAAGATCATCGAGTTCACCGGCCTGCTGCGGCAGAACGGCCTGCGCGTGTCGATGGCGGAGAACATCGACAGCTTCCACGCCCTCGAGTTGCTGGGGTTCGGCGACCGCAGCGTGTTCAAGGACGCGTTGCGCGCCACGATGGTGAAGCGCGCCGTCGACGCCACCACGTACGACGAGCTATTCGACCTGTATTTCACCGGCCTCGGCGAGATCATCAAGCACAGCGCGACCTCGTTGATGGGGCAGATGCGGCTCGACCAGGCGGAGTTCCAGCGGCTGCTCGATACGCTGGCGAAGATCCTTGCGGAGCTGGACGTGGACGTCTCGGAGCTGGCGCAGTTTCTCCTCAGCAACAACACCGGGCAGCTGGAGAAGCGGCTGCGTGAGGCGGCCGCCGCGGCGCAACTGCAGAACATCCAGCGCTCGTTCCAGGAGGGCCGCTACAGTCACGCCATGGCGCAGACGCTGGGGCTCGGGGCGCTGGGCGACGAGCTGGATGCCCTGAAGCAGCGCCTCGACGAGGCGGACATGGACCCGGCGCTGCGCGCGCAGCTGCAGCAGCTGATCGACAAGCGCTTGCAAGACCTCACGGACATGATCAAGCGCGCTGTGCGCGCCGAGCTCGAGAAACAGGACCACACGCTGCGCGAGAACCAACGCCTGCAGAGTTTGGCGGAGAAGAGCTTCTACTATCTCTCGGAAGACGAGATCCGCCGCATGAAGGAGGCGGTGGCGAAGCTGGCGCAGCGGCTCAAGAACGTCGTCGCCATCCGCCGGCGCCAGGCGAAGCGCGGCAAGTTCGACTTGAAAGACACGCTGCGCAAGAACCTGCAGTACGGTGGCGTGCCGTTTCGGATCCAGTTCGACCGCAAGGTCCGCGACAAGCCGCAGGTGATTGTGTTGTGCGACGTCTCCGATTCGGTGCGCAACGTGTCGCGCTTCATGCTGCAGTTCGTCTACTCGCTGCAGGACCTGTACTCGCGCGTCCGCAGCTTCATCTTCGTCAGCGACGTCGGCGAGATCACGCAGCTGTTCGAAGAGCAGGAGATCAACGAGGCCATCGAGCAATCGCTCACCGGCAGCATCATCAACGTGTTCGCACACTCCGACTTCGGCCGCGCCTTTCGCAGCTTCCACCGCGACCACATCGCGGCGGTGAACAACAAGACCACGGTGATCGTCCTCGGGGATGCCCGCAACAACTACAACCTGCCGCACGAGTGGGTGTTGAAGGAGATCCGCCAGCGCGCCAAGCAGTTGATCTGGCTCAACCCGGAGAACCGCCTCACCTGGGGGTTCGGCGACAGCGAAATGGATCGCTACCTGCCGTACTGCGACATCGTCGAGGAGTGCCGCAACCTGAATCAACTGTATCGCGTCATCGACCGACTCGTGCGCTGACGGGAAAAGGGATTGACCTCGCCAAACGTTTCTGAGCAGAATAACGAGCAGATGCATTGCGGTAGCTGTTCATGAGCCTTGAAAACTCCATACTGATGAGCGTCGGCGGGCTCACACTCGACCCCGTCACCAAGAGTCCCATCGTCATCCTGAAGGATCGCGACAACAAGCTCAATCTGCCGATCTGGATCGGCTTGCTCGAAGCGACGGCGATGGCCACCGAGCTCGAAGGCATCAAGATGGCGCGGCCGATGACGCACGATCTGTTGCGCAACGTGCTTGCCGAGCTGGGCGCGACGGTGGAGTGCATCGAGATTACCGACCTGAAGGACAACACCTACTTTGCGCTCATCCATCTGCTGATCAACGGCTCGCGTCGCACGATCGACTCGCGCCCGAGCGACGCCATCTCGCTGGCGCTGCGCACCAAGAGCCCGATCTACGTCGACAAGCGCGTCATCGAGACCTCGAGCGTCCTGCAGCAGAGCGAAGAGGCGAACGATACCAACCTCTCCAACATTTCGCGCGACAAATGGGCCGAAATCTTGGAGAAGATGTCTCCCGACGACTTCAAGTACAAGATGTAACCCGCCCCTCAGCCCTGCGTGGGCTGGGCCTTCACCCGCACCAAATCGGAGCACATGGCACGCCAGCGCTTTCGTCGCAAAGACCTCAAACGTCCAGATGAGTTCGTCACCCGTGGCCGCGCCTTCGTCTTGTGGGCGCGCGAGAACGTGCAGACGTTGTCGTGGGCCGCGGGCGGCTTCGCGGTCGCCGTGGTCGTCATCGCCGGCTTCTTCTCGCTGCGCAGCGCCCGGGTGCGACAAGCGAACGAGGACCTGACGCAAGCGCTGGCCGGGTTCCATTCCGGACGCTACCGCGAGGCCGCGAGCCAACTGGCGGGTGTCGCCGATCGCTGGCAATCGACGCCGATCGGCCAGATCGCAGCATTGTATGCGGCGCAGGCCGAGGTGCAGGCCGACAACGCGGAGGCGGCCAACACGCGACTGCGCGATGTTCTCAGCAGCGGCGAACCAGCGACGTACCTGCGACAGCAAGCGCTCGTCGACCTCGCATTCGTCCTCGAACGCAAGGGCGATCCGGCCGCAGCCGCCGAGCAATATGCGCTGGCTGCCGGGGCTGACGGTCCCTACACGGCGACGGCCATTCTCGGTGAGGCGCGGTGCCGTGAGCAGGCAGGGGAGAAGGAGAAGGCGCGCACCCTCTACGAGCGCTTCGCGCAGGAGTTCTCCCAGGCGCCGGAAATCGAGCTGGTGCACGCGAAGATCGCGGCGCTGAAGGGCTGAGGCTTACTTTCCATAACATATCTTATCAGACGTAATACCTGCACGCGTCCTCTCCGCCGCGCGGCACGCCGTGCCGTTTGGAGGGCCGCGCCAATGGCTTTGAAAGCCCGCGCCGAAGTTGATACCGTCGCGCCGCGAGATGGCGGCACGCGCGCACTTTGAGGCGGGATTCCTTCAAGAAGAAGACTTCGCCCGCTTCAACTACTGGCTGTGGATCACACGCCTGCGCTCGATCGCCGGACTGCTGATCCTCAGCGCGCTCCTGCGCTGGGCGGCTCCGGAGTCGGTGCGGCTCGTGCCGATCGTGCTCATGTGTGCCGCCGATCTCGCGCCGTCATTCTTCTACGATCGGTGGCTGCGCACCCGCCGGCGCCTGCGGCTGCTGGCCTACGTGCAGCTGATGGCGGACACGCTGGCCATCGTCGGAGGCCTGTCGTTCATCACGCAGTCGACTGTGCTCTTTCACTTCCTGCTGTTGCTGGTCGTTGTCCCCGCCACCATGATCGAATGGCAGTGCGGTGTGGTCATCGCCATGCTGGCGACGGCCGGCCACCTGCTGTTGTTGGGGCGTGACGGCGCCGAGCTGATTTCCGTGGGCGGTCTCTTGCCACCGGCGACCTTCTTCCTGATTGCCAGCCAGTCACGGTTCTACGCCCAGCATCTGGCGCAGAAGAACGTCGATCTGGCGGCCGTCGCCGCGTCGCTCAACGAATCGAATGTGCGCTTGGAAGAAGAAGCAGCGGTCGCCGGCGCGCTGCTGCGCGCGGCGCAGGCGCTGACGACGTTGCTCGATCCGCACGAGATTCTGGCGCGCCTGAATGACGTCGTCCGACACGCGCTCGGCTGCGAGTGGAGCGTGACGCTGCTGCACGACAAGCAGCGCGACGTCTTTCGCGTCGCCGCGGCGTCGGGGACGAATCCGCGCGTCTTGGAGGAGGTGCGCAACCTCGAATTTCCGGCCACCAGCGCACCGCTGTTTGCCGCGCTCGCGCAGCGCGGCGTGGTGGCGGTGGAGGATCGCAGCTCAGGGCTGTTCCCGGAGCCGTTGATGAAGCGCTGGCAGATGGCGTCGTTCTTGTGCGCGGACCTGCAACGTGCGGGCGCCTCCGTCGGCTTGCTGGCCGCCGGGTTCAACGAGCGCGCCGGGCCGTTCTCGGCGCGCGAGCAGCGCTTGTTTCGCAGCATCGCCCAGCAGGCTGCCGTGGCGCTGGAAAATGCCCGGCTGGTTGAGGGCCTGCGCGCCGCCAGCCAGTTGAAGTCCGAGTTCATCGGCACGATGTCGCACGAGCTGCGCTCCCCGCTCAACGTGGTCATCGGCTATGTCGACCTGTTGATCGAAGGCGACATGGGAGCACTGACTGCTGAGCAACGCGATGCGCTGGAGCGTGTCCGCCAGCATGCGTTGCAGCTCCTGGAGTTGATCCAGGAAACGCTCGACCTGAACCGTCTCGAAGCCGGTCTGCTGCCGCTCACTCTGGAGACGTTTACGCTGCACGAGTTCCTCGAGGATCTGAAGCACAGCATTCCGGCGGACTGGATGATGCGCAACGTGACGTTGGCGTGGGACCCGCCGAGCCGCCCGACCGTCATGCGCTCCGACCGCGTCAAGCTGAAGAAGGTGTTGCGCAACCTGATCCACAACGCCCTCAAGTTCACCGACCACGGCTCCGTCACTGTGCACACGGACGCGGACAACGGGTGGGTGGAGTTCGCCGTCACGGACACGGGGATCGGCATCAGTACCGAGTCCCTGCCCGTCATCTTCGACATGTTCCGCCAGGTGGATGGGTCGAGCACCCGCCGCTACGGCGGCGTCGGCCTGGGGCTCTACATCGTGAGACAGCTCGTCCGCGGTATGGGCGGCGAAGTCACCGTCACCAGCAGCCTGGGGGCGGGCTCAACCTTTCGTGTGCGGCTGCGCTGCGGCGACTTCAAGACGCGGGATACATCTGCAGCGACGGACGAGCCGGCGGCGCTCGCCAGCGCTGCCGACGCAAGCCAGCAGCGCTGAGCCCGGCTCTTTAGGCCCGCCGGCTTTGCTCAAAAGTCCTTCTTGTGTCCCCAGCCCAAGCCCCGCCCGAATTCTTTTTGCGCTCTCATTGTGATCAGCATCCCGATCGCTGTCGGTCGCGGCCAAACGTCGATCTCACTCGCTACCTTAACGTTCGTTCGAAAACGTTTATTATAGAAAGAGAATCTGGCACCCCGAAGTCCGCCTTCGGTTGCCGACGCGTTTACCGGTGCAGGCTCTGCAACTCGGTCACCGCAGCAAAGCACCACACGCGCAACAACATGCGTGTGCACAGCAGCGATTCGCCCCACACCAGCGATAGGGCCACGCCGCGGCTGGAATTGGTGGGCACGAGCATGCCGACGGTCTGATAGACCACCCACACCGCGAAGCCGGTAGCGAGCAGGAGAAGTGCCAATGGTAAGGCGCGCCACTCGCGACGCCCGACGAAGCGCAGCGCCCACACGTACGCACGTAACGCACCAACACCGCTGGCGGTGGTGCGCACGCGGGCGTGGTCGTGCACGGTGACCAGGAACAGGAGCAGCGATCCACCGACGAGCGTGACTGCGCCGATCGCCAGATAGACAGTAAGCTCGACCGTACTCTCCGCCGTCCAACGCGCCAGCAGTCGGCCAAGCAGCACGCAGGCTCCAACACCAGCAGCGCAGAGAGTGTTCGAGAGGACGCTCAGCCGGAAGAATCTCGGATACAGCACGAGTCCGCGCCACATGCATTCGCCAAGAGTGCCGTCCTCGCCGACCGCGACGACGGCTACCGCATTGAGCCAGACGCCGAGCAAGACTGCGGGCAGAGCCAACAACAGAGCGCCGGCCAGCAGCATGCGCAGGCTCTGCCCATGGTGGACGACCAGATCGATGAACACGTTCCAATCTAGATCGGTCAGCAGAGTGCGGCTCGCGAGCGAGTTGTCGAGGGCTGCGGACAACCACGACCATGCCGCGGCCGTGAAGCAAAGACCGGCGGCCAGGTTGGCTACGAACAGCACGACGACCACGGGCCAGCGCCGCAGCGCCGCCAGCAATCCGAAACCAAACGCCCGCCCCATGCTTTACAATCCCGTCAGGGCGTAGAGCACGTTCTGGAACCAGAAGCCCCAGCGGGTGGAGATTCGCACGATGCCCCGCGTGCCGCTTTCGCGCATGCGCGAGTTGTTGAGGCGGTTGAAGTCCAACGGCATCGTCCGCTTCGGATCAACCACGGCCCACTCGACGCGTTGGTTCCCGGTGTACTCGAATCGCCGCCAGCGGTCGCGACCGTCCCAGTGCTCGTTGGTGACCGTCCCGTCATCGAAGACGATCTGTACATCGACGGGCATGTGCACGCTGCCGAGTCGTTCCACCACGACCTCGTTGTGATAGCGCTTCTGCCGCTCAGGCGGAGGCGTGACTTCCTCCCCTACCCGGCCGTCCCTGAATGAATAGCCGGAGAACTCCGCGGCGTCTTCCGCGGTGACCTGCGTGACCGCATAGTCGAGCAAGCCCGTGTTGCTGAGCACCTGATCGAAATACCAGCTCAGATCCTCACCGACGCTTTGCCTGACGGTGGTGAGAAAGTCGTCGCCGCGCGGGTGCCGAAAGCGCCAGCGATCGAAATACACCGCCAGCGCCGCGCGCAGGCGATCGCTGCCGAGGTAGCGGTCGAGCGTGTCGAGCACCAGAGCGGTCTTGCTGTAGGTCACCGCGCCGTAGCTGGACCGGTCGAGGAATCGCCAGGCATAGCGGGTCATCGGGTCGTGCTGCGCCGACAACACATAGCGCGAGCGCTGCAGCGTCACGCTGTCGAGGTGGACCCCGAAGAGGTCGACGTAGCTGGCGGGCCCGTACACCGTATCCATGATCTTGCCTTCGACGTACGAGTTGATGCCCTCGTCGAGCCATGCCTCCTCGAACTCGTTGCTGGCGACCATGCCGTACCAGTACTGGTGACCGAATTCGTGCACGGTCACGAACTCCGGCAGCCGCAAGCCGTGCGGCATCCACCACGCCGTGCCGCCCGTGATCAACGTTGGATACTCCATGCCTCCGGCGCGGCTGCCGCCCGGGCCAGGGTCGACGATCGTCAGTTGCGGATACGGGTACGGCCCGATCCATTCCTCGTAATGCTGCAGCGCCTCGCGCGCCGCACCGATGTAGCGCTCTGTCTGAGCGGCGTGAATCGGTTGCACGAGCAGTTTGAGGCGGGTGCTTCCGGCTGCGGCATCGATGCTGCGAAAGCGCGGATCGATCGCCCACGCGAAGTCGTGGACGTCCTCAGCGACGAAGTGCAGGGTCTGGGTGTCGTCGGCGTTGTCGCGCTGTTCCTGCAGGACGCCGCTGGCACCCACGACGCCGTCGCGCGGCACGGTCAACGTCACGTCGTAGACGCCGAAGTCGGCGAAGAACTCCGTGGTGGCGTGGTATTGATGGCAGTTCCACGCGCCGTCTTGATACACGCCGATCTTGGGAAACCACTGGGCGACCATTGCGAACGGCCCGGCGTAGCCGCTGCGCGCGAAGACCTTGGGCAACTTCGCGACGAAGTCGATGTCGACCTCGACCGTTCCGCCGGCCCGCAACGGCTTGTCGAGCGGCACGCGAAAGACGGTGCGATCATCGAGGTTGTCGTCATCCGGGTGGACGAACTGCATGCGCGGTGTGAGGTCGGCGGCGCCGATGCGGATCGCGTTGACCATGATGTAGCCCCAGCCGTTGGGATGCCAGCGCTGCCACTCGACCCAGGCATCACCGACGCCGCGCATGAACGACGACTGGCTGTTGGCGAAGGCGTTCAGGTAGAGGTGGAAGTACAGATCGGCCGCCGGCTCGCGCGTCGTGTTGCGCCACGTCAACGTCTCATGGCCGATGATCGTGTGCTCGCTGCCGTTGTAACTGGCGTTGATGCGGTAGCTCGCGATCCGCGGTGTGAGGGGGGCGGCGCCCGCGTGGTGTGTCAGTGCGAGAATGCTGAGTGCCGCAATGACGCTCCTGATCCGCATGCGATCCCCCCGTCTGCCGCCACTCGACCGGCGGACTGGCAAAGCGGCGAACGTCCAGCGCCGCCTGCCCGTCTTACGCGCGCAGCTTCGCCCGCAACAACTCGTTGAGCTTCTGCGGGTTGGCTTTGCCCTGCGTCGCCTTCATGACCTGGCCCACAAAGAACCCGAAGAGCTTGTCTTTGCCGTTGCGGTATTCGGCCACTTTGTCGGGATTGGCGGCGATCACTTGCTCGACGGCGGCAACGATCGGCCCTTCGTCGGAGATTTGCTTGAGGCCTTGCTCGTCGACGATCTGCACCGGCGTCTTGCCGGTGTTCACCATTTCCTCGAACACCGCCTTGGCGATCTTGCCGCTGATCTCCCCGCTATCGATCAGCTCGACCATCGCCGCCAAACGCTCCGGCGGCACCGGCCAGTCGTGGATGACGAGCGCATTGTCGAGCTTGCGTTCCTTGATGATGCGCAGGACGTCACCCATCACCCAGTTGCTGAGCGCCTTGGGGTTGCGATGGTGGCGCACCGCCGCCTCGTAATAGTCTGCGATGTCCCTCCGCATGGTCAGCACGTCGGCATCGTATTCGGGCAGGCTGTAATCGCGCACGAATCGCGCGCGACGCGCGTCCGGCAACTCCGGCAGCGTGCGCCGCACCTCGTCGATCCAGGCATCGCTGACCAGCAGCGGCAGCAGGTCCGGCTCGGGGAAATAGCGATAGTCATGCGCGAACTCCTTCGAGCGCATGGAACGGGTGACCTCACGGTCCGGATCCCACAGCCGTGTCTCCTGCACCAGGTGTCCGCCTTCGTCCAGGGTCTGCGCCTGCCGCTTCAGCTCGAACTCGATGGCGCGCTCGACGTTGCGGAAGGAGTTCATGTTCTTGATCTCGACCTTGGTGCCGAGTTCGGTTGCACCGCGCTTGCGGATGGACACGTTGGCATCGCAGCGGAAGCTGCCCTCTTCCATGTTGCCGTCGCAGATCTCGAGATACTGCAGAATGGTGCGCAGCTTGCGCAGGTACGCGCCGGCTTCCTGCGCTGAGCGGATGTCCGGCTCGCTGACGATTTCGAGCAACGGTACGCCGCAGCGGTTGAAGTCCACCAAACTGGCGTCGCCGTGCGCGTCGTGGATGTTCTTGCCGGTATCTTCCTCCATATGAATGCGCGTCAGGTGCACGCTCTTCGTTCCGGCGCCGGTGTCGATGTCGATCACACCGCCGCGGCACACGGGCAGCTCGTACTGGCTGATCTGATAGCCCTTGGGCAGGTCGGGATAGAAGTAATTTTTGCGTGCCCAGCGGCTGTCGCTGGCGATCGTGCAGTGCGCGGCCAGGCCCGCACGGATCGCGAATTCCACGGCCCGCCGATTCAGCACCGGTAGCGCTCCCGGCATGCCGAGACACACCGGGCAGGTGTTCTGATTCGGCGGCGCGCCGAACTTGGCCGAGCAACCACAGAAGACCTTCGACTGCGTCAGCAGCTCCGCGTGCACTTCCAATCCGATGACGGCTTCGTAGTTCATGCAAATGGTCTGGTTTCGGGTCCCTGGTTTCTGCTCCCTGGTCCCTGGTTTCTGGTCGTGCGTTTCTGTTTCCTGGATTGGAACAAAGGACCACAAACTAGGGACCAGGAACAGGTTTCAGATGCCACTCAGTCGCCTGTTCGTAGGCATACGCCGCCTGGAACACGCGTTCTTCTTCAAATGGCCGGCCGACGATCTGCAAGCCGATCGGCAGCCCGGCCTTGTCGAAACCGCACGGCAACGACAGCCCCGGCAGGCCGGCCAGATTGATGGAGATGGTGAAGATGTCCGACAGATACATCTGCAGCGGATCGCTCGTCTTCTCGCCGATGCGGAACGCGGTGGTGGGTGCGGTCGGGGTGACGATCAGGTCGTGCGTGGTGAACACTTGCTCGAAGTCGCGACGGATGAGGGTGCGAATCTTCTGCGCTTTGAGGTAGTAGGCGTCGTAGTAGCCGGCGGACAGCGCGTACGTGCCCAGCATGATGCGGCGCTTCACCTCGGTGCCGAAGCCGCTGGCGCGCGTGCGCTGATACATGCCGAGGAGGCCCTCCCCTTCGGCGCAGCGCAGCCCGTACTTGATGCCGTCGTAACGCGCCAGGTTCGAGCTCGCTTCGGCGGTGGCGATCAGGTAGTAGGCCGGGATCGCGTACTCCGTGTGTGGCAGCGACACACCGTTCACGGCTGCGCCGAGCTGTTGCAGTACGCGCACGGCAGCACGCACCGCCTGCTCGACCTCCGGCTGCATGCCCTCGACGAAATACTCGCGCGGAATGGCGACGCGCAGACCTTTCACCGCGCCATCGAGTCGCCCCACGTAGTCGGGGACGGGCCGGTTCACGGACGTCGAGTCGGCCGGGTCATGCCCGGCGATGGCCTGTAGCATGTGCGCGCAGCCGGTCACGCTGTTCGCCATCGGCCCGACCTGATCGAGTGACGACGCGTAGGCGATGACCCCATAGCGGCTGACGCGGCCGTAGGTCGGCTTGATGCCGACGACGCCGCAGCAGGCCGCGGGCTGCCGGATCGAGCCGCCGGTGTCGGTTCCCAGCGTCCCCAGACACTGATGCGCCGCGATCGCCGCGGCGGAGCCGCCCGAGGAGCCGCCGGGCACGCGGCGCTTGTCCCACGGATTGCGCGTCACCTCGTAGGCGGAGTTCTCCGTCGACGAGCCCATCGCGAACTCGTCGCAGTTGAGTTTGCCGACGCACACCGCGCCGGCGTCGAGCAGCCGGCGCGTCACCGTGGCGTCGTAGGGGGCGATGAAGTTGTGCAGAATCTTCGAGCCCGCCGTGGTGCGGATGCCCTTGGTCAGGATGATGTCCTTGATGCCAACGGGCACACCGAGTAGCGGGCCGGTCTCACCGCGCGCGCGCCGCACGTCGGCGGTTCTGGCCTGCGCCAGCGCGGCCTCATCCGTCACGGTGATGAAGGAGTGCAGCTCGGGTTCCGTGGCGCGGATGCGATCCAGGGCTGCCCGTGTCAGCTGCTCCGAGCTGATCTCTTTCTTGGCGAGCAGCTCGGCCGCTTGCTCGATGGAAAGCCGACTCAGATCATCCATTGAAGAAAGTCCACAGTCGAGAGTTGAGAGTCGACAGTCGGAATTTGGAGCTTGGGGACAAGACTGAAATCAAGGCGGGCACGAGAAACACTCAACTCTCGACTCTAGACCGTCGACTGCAGTTCTCACTCGATGATCTTGGGCACCTTGAAGAAATCACCGTCGCGCGCCGGCGCGTTGGCGCGATACTCCTCTGCCGCCGGCGGATTGGACACGACATCCTCGCGGTACGCCGCTGCCACGTCTACCACGTGGGCGGTGGGTTCCACCGCGCTGGTATCGAGGGCCGCAAGCTTCTCGAAGTGCTGCAGGATGTGATCGAGCTGCTCGGTGAACTGCGCTTCTTCCTCGTCGCTGAGCTCGAGACGCGCCAGCAGCGCGATGTGGCGCACTGCTTCCCGGGTCAGGGCCATGCGCTGCGCTTAACACAAGGGCGTCAGGGCTTCAATGAAGAGGGGTGTTGGGGATCGGGATGCTTGCTCGCGGCGGCACCGGCGGACTAGCATTGCAGCGATGCCCGATGAACGCCAGCTCCTCGGTGCGGCGGGAGAACGCGTGGCGGAGAAGTTCCTGCGGCGCCAGCGCTACACGATCGTGGCGCGCAACTATCGCTGTCCAACCGGCGAAGTTGATCTGGTCGCGCTCGATCGCTCCACGGTTGTGTTCATCGAGGTCAAGACGCGCACTCAGCCCGGTTTCGGGAGCCCGCTGGAAGCGGTCGGTCCGCGCAAGCAGCGCCAGATCCAACGCGCCGCGCAGCACTATCTGACCACCAACCGCTTGCACGACCGCGACGCACGCTTCGACGTCGTCGGCGTGTGGTGGGAGGACGGCGAGGCGCGTTGCGAGCTGGTGAAGGATGCCTTTCAGGTGAGAGCCTAAAGCTTCAAGCTTCAAGTGGAAAGCCAGAGCGGATCGGTTCGCCCGCCTGGGGCGCGTTGTCTGGCCTTCAGCTTTCCACTTTGAACTGTAGTAATTGCCATGCTAACGCAATCCGATGCTTGATATCCGGCTCATACGTGAGCGCAGCGACGCCGTGAAGAGCGAGCTGGCCAAGGTCGGCTTCGAGGTCGCGGCCATCGATGCGCTGCTCGCCAGCGACGCGCGCCGCCGCGGCCTGATCCAGGAAGTCGAGTCGCTACGCGCCAGGCGCGCCGAGGTGTCACGCACCATCGGCAAGCAGGACCCGGCGGCGCGCGAGCAGTTGGTGGCGGACATGCGGGCGGTGGGCGACCGCATCGCCAGCCTCGAGCAGGAACTCGCCGCTGCCGAGGCGGACTTCGAACGGCAGATGTTGGAAGTGCCCAATCTGCCCGATGCCAGCGTCCCGGTCGGCCGTGACGACCGCGACAACGTGGTCCTGCGCAGCGAAGGCGAACCGCGGCAGTTCGATTTCACCCCCCGGCCGCATTGGGACATCGGACCCGAGCTCGACATCCTCGACTTCGATCGCGGTGTGAAGATCGCTGGCTCACGCTTCTACATTCTCAAGGCCGCCGGAGCACGGCTGCAGCGCGCGCTCATCACGTGGATGCTCGACCTGCACACCCGCCAGCACGGCTACACTGAGATCTATCCACCCTACCTGGTGAAGAAGGAGTGCATCTACGGTGCCGGCCAGCTGCCGAAGTTTGCCGACAACATCTACCACGACGCCGAGGACGATCTCTGGATGATCGGCACCGCCGAGGTTCCGGTCACCAACCTGCACCGCGATGAGATTCTCGAGGCGAGCGCCCTGCCCTGCTCCTACGTCGCCTACACCGCCTGCTTCCGGCGCGAGAAGATGTCCGCCGGCCGCGACGTGCGCGGCATCAAGCGCGGCCACCAGTTCGACAAGGTGGAGATGTACAAGATCGTGGCGCCCGCCGACTCCAGCGCGGCGCTCGAACAGATCGTCGCCGACGCGCAAGACGTGGCGCGCGGCCTCGGCATCCCCCACCGTGTGGTGTCGATCTGCACCGGCGACTTGGGATTCGTCGCCGCGAAGAAGTACGACATCGAGCTGTGGGCGCCGGGCTGCAACGAGTGGCTCGAAGTCAGCTCGTGCAGCAACTGCACCGATTTTCAAGCGCGCCGCACCAACATCCGCTACCGCCCGGCGCCGCGCAGCAAGCCCGAGTTCGTGCACACCCTCAATGGCTCCGGCCTGGCGCTGCCGCGCGTCCTCATCGCGGTGCTCGAGAACTACCAGCAGGCAGACGGCAGCGTTGTGGTCCCGGAGGTGCTGCGGCCGTACATGGGGACCGACCGGCTGGTGCCGCCGGGTTGAAACACAAGGGCTCGACGTTGACATTCTCGACCCGGCGACCGTAGGTTGTGTCGGTGGGAGGACCGGCTGCTCATCCCAGGCCAACGTTGATCCCGGTTCTGGCCTTCGTTGGTGCCACCCTCGTTGCGGCGGTCGCTTTTGGAGCATTCGCGGCGCTGCTGCGCTCCCGAGGGACCGTGTTCAATAGCGGCGACCCGATCGGTTACTATGTGTACCTGCGTTCGCTCGTGCACGATCGCGATCTCGACTTCACCAACGACTATGCGCTGTTCCAACCGTCCGAGGAGATCCCCGGGGCAAACCTGGGCCGTATCGATGCTGCTACTGGGCGTCCGGACAACAACTACACGGTCGGCCTGCCGCTGCTGGTAGCCCCAATCTATGCCGCCGGCAACGTCGTATTCGCTCGCTACTATGGCGACGATCGTTCGCTTGCGGGCTTCCCACTGTTCCTCGACCAGCTGATCTTTTCGTACGGTGGCCTGTTGGTCGCCGCCGCCGGCATCTGGTTGTCCTTCCGCTTTGTGTGTCTGTACTTTCCCGAGCGCGTGAGTTTGCTCGCGGCGCTCAGCTTCTGGCTCTGCAGCCCGCTCTTGTATTACACGGCTCGCGAGCCGTTCCAGTCGCACTCGGCATCGGTCTTCGCGGTGAGCCTGTTCCTGTACGTCTGGCAGATGCCGTCGCTGCGTTCGCGTCCGCGCTGGGTACTGATGGGGTCGGCCGCCGCCCTCGTCGTGATGGCCCGCCAACAGGACGCTGTCGTCCTTCTGGTGCCCGCAGGCGCGGCTCTCATGCACGACGGGTGGCGCCGCTCCTGGCAGAAGTTGTGCTCCGCGCTTCCCTTCGTCGGTGTTGGCTTTGCCCCGCTGTTCGCAGTCCAGATGCTCGTATGGCACACGTTGCGCGGTTCGTTCATCACCTACGCGTATCGGGGACAGGACTTTGCGTATCTGACCCGACCGCAGATCGCCGCGGTCCTGGTGTCATCGAACCACGGGCTGATCACCTGGCATCCCTTGATTGTCGTCTGCTTGTTCGGCCTGGTGCTGTTGAGCCTGCGCGAGCACCCTGTGATCGGCCGGCTGGCTCTCGTGTGCTTCGCGGCACAGCTGTACGTGGTGAGTTCCTGGTGGTGTTGGTGGATGGGGTATTCCTTCGGTCACCGTGGGTTTCTCGGCTTGACCCCGCTGTTCGTTCTTGGTCTGGCAGCGGTGCTTGAGCGACTCACGCAACCCTGGGCGCGCCGTCTCTTTGTCGCGGGGCTCGCGTGTCTGTTTCTGTGGAACGTGGTGCTGATGTTCGCCTATCTCTCGGAAATGATTCCGTACCAGGGAGAATTCTCTTGGCGGCAACTCCTGACTGCCCTGCCCCACCTGCCGGTCCGGATACTTGCAAAGATGCGAACCCTGTGAAACCGCTCGGCTGCGTGACGGCCAGGTGATCGTGTGCGTGTCCTCCATGTGGTGCCGAGCTTTTATCCCTCCTGGGCATATGGGGGCATTCCGCGCTGCGCCTACGAGTTGTGCAGAGAATTGGTGCGATTGAATGTAGAGGTGCACGTTTGGACGACCGATGTCGACGATGCCGAGCACCGGCTCAGTGAGCGCAACGCAGTCGTCGACGGCATCGCCATTCATCGCTTCGCCAATCTGAGCAACTGGCTCGCGTACCATCGGCAGCTCTACCTTCCGCTCGGTTTGTGGAGACAGGCACGACGGCACGTCCGCCAATTCGACCTGGTCCACCTGCATTCGCATCGTCACCTTCTCCAGCCATTGGTCGCGACACCAGCGCGACGCGCGGCGGTGCCGTACGTGTTTACGGGACACGGCACGGTACCCGTCATCGAGCGCTACGCGCCGGCGAAGCAGCTTGCGGACGCGCTCGGTGCGCGCGCCTTCCTCCAACGGGCAGCGGCCTGTATTGCGGTGGCAGGTGCCGAGCGGAAACACTATCTGGCGGCCGGTGTGGATGGGAGTCGCATCGCCGTGATCCCAAACGGCCTCCGTCTCGATGAGTTCGTCGACCTCCCCGCGCCTGGCCGCTTCCGGCAACAGTATCAATTGGGCGCGGGACCGCTTGTCCTGTTCGTCGGAAAGATTACACCGCGCAAAGGAGTCGACGTTCTGCTACGGGCGCTCGCCAACCTGCCCCAAGATGTCCGTTTGGCAGTGGCCGGCAACTTCATGATGCCCGCGCAGCCGATTTACAGGCTGGCGCACGACCTTGGTGTAGGTGACCGCACGCACTTCGTCGGCCTCCTGGGCGGCAGGGATAAGGTCGCGGCGTACGTCGATGCCGACGTCGTCGCGTATCCGGCTGTGGACGAAATCTTCGGTCTGGTGCCGTTCGAGGCGCTCATGTGCGGAACACCCGCGGTCGTGTGTGACGACTCAGGGTGCGGCGAATGGGTGCGTGCTGCGCGTGGCGGGCTGCTGGTCCCGTACGGTGCGCCGGACGCCTTGGCCGCCGCATTGCGCCGCCTCCTGGACGACGCACCCCTGCGACGTGAGTGCGTGACCAATGGTCGCTGCTACGTCGAGCAGCATCTCGGCTGGGAGCACATTGCTGCGGAGACACTGGCCCTCTACCGCCGCGTACTGGGTCTCGACCGAACGGCCGCGATCGACACCGCGCCACCTCGCGACGAACTGCCACGCTGATGCATGCGCCCAAGGTCATTCTGCTGATTCTCACCTGGAATCGTCGCGATGATGTCCTGCGCTGCGTTGCGAGTCTTTCGCAGCTCACGTATCCGAATTGCCTCCACGTGGTCATCGACAATGGCTCCGCCGACGGCACCGTCGCGGCGTTGCGCGACAGGTATCCGCAGCTGACCATCATCGAAAACACGCGGAACCTCGGGTATGCCGGTGGCAACAACGTCGGCATCCGTTGGGCGCTGCAGCACGGTGCCGACTATGTGCTCATCATCAACAACGACACGGAGGTGACGCCGGCGATGGTCACGGAGTTGGTCCGTATCGCTGACAGCGACCCATCGATCGGCGTGGTCGGGTGTCGCAACCTCCTCATGGATGATCCAGAGCACCTGTGGGGGGCATACGGATTGTTGACGTACGGACCCTTCGTGGTGAAGACGGCCGGTGAAGGAGAGCGCGATGGGTGCGCGTGGCACGTCGTCAAGGACGCCGACTGGCTGATCGGCAATGGCTACCTCTGGCGGCGGGCGGCGATCGAGCGCATCGGGCTCCTCGATGAACGGTTCTTTGCCTACAACGAGGACGTCGACTGGTGCTTGCGCGCCCGCGCGGCCGGATTCCGTGTCGTCTATGCCGGCACCGCAGCGATCTTGCACCGCGGCGGTGCGTACGACACGTCGCCGCTCCGTTCATCTTTGCTGCGCTGGTATACAATCGGCCGCAACTGCGTTTTGCTGGCCCGCAAGCACGGGCGCTGGCATCAACAGGCTCGCTTCGCCCTGCTCTGCAGCGCCGCATGGGGCTTTCGTATCAGCCGCGCGCTATTGCGCGGCCTTGTGGCCAGGAGCCCTGCCCACGATAGCGGCGGAGTTGGCGAGTGGGACCTGGAGGTAGCGTTCGGTCGCGGGATGCTCGACGGCATCCGGGGCCGGCCCATCCCGTTCGACCACCTGGGCGCCGCCGGCTCGATGCTACCGCCGGGCACGTGAGGCGAGGCCATTCGTCCTTGCGAGGCGCGTGGAGACTGTGCTTTAAGAATCGGTGCTGCGCCGCAAGAAGCGAGTACGTAACAAGAGTGCGCGTCGTCGACGAGATTGAGCCAACGGCTGCCCCTGGGCCGAGCCCTGCGAGGGCGCTATTGGCAAGAGCGCCCGCCGCCAGGCGAGCCGGCTACGGCGCGCTGGTACTGCAGTTCGCCATCAAGGATTTCAAGATTCGCTACACGCATTCGCTCCTTGGTTACGCGTGGTCGGTTCTGAGTCCTTTGCTCTTCTTTGTCCTCTACTTCATCGTCTTCACCTACTTTGTGCGGCTCGACATTCCCCACTATCCCGCGTTCTTGCTCCTGGGTGTGGTCATTTGGAACTTCTTCGACGAGGCAACGACCAGCGGAGCGGGCGCATTGCTCGCCAGGGCGAACATTCTCGCCAAGACCCCGATACCGCGTGTGGTCGTCGTCTACGCGGCGTTGCTCAGCGCCGCCCTCACCTTTGTCATCAATCTGGCCGTGCTGCTGGTTTTCCTGTACGCCACCGGCATCCGCCTGACCGTCACGGCGATCACGTTCCCGCTGTTGCTGGCCGACCTGATTCTCATGACCCTGGGCACGGCGCTGTTCCTGGCCCCGCTCCACGTTCGGTATCGCGACGTTGGGTACCTCTGGCGCATTCTGCTGCAGGCCGGCTTCTGGCTCACGCCCATCGTGTATCTCGACCTCATGGTCCCGGAGCAGTGGCGCTGGGTGGTTTGGGTCAATCCCGTCGGGCGCATCATCGGCGACAGCCGCCGCGCGCTCGTCTACGGCTGGTGGCCCGGCGGGCGCGGCTTGGTGATCACGACTGCGATCGCGCTCATCGTGTGCTACGCTGGCTTCGCTGTGTTTCGGCGCCTACAGGCACGCATTGTAGAATACTTCTGATGGCAGCCATCGAGGTTCGCGGGGTTCGCAAGGCGTTCTACCTGCCGCACGAGCGACGCACGACGTTGACGGAGCGCGTCGTGGGTATGCTGCGACCGGCAACCTACGAGCGCTTCGAGGCTCTGCGCGGCGTCGACCTCACCGTCGAGCGCGGCGCCTTCGTCGGCATCATCGGCAACAACGGCTCGGGCAAATCCACGCTCTTGAAGGTCATCGCCGGCCTACTCGTCGCCGACGCCGGTGCGGTGCAGGTCCAGGGGACCATGTGTGCCCTGCTGGAGCTCGGCCTCGGGTTCAGCCCCGAGCTCACCGTGCTCGAGAACGTCGAGCTGTACGGCGCGGTGCTCGGCTATCCACGTGATGAGATGAGCGCGCGCGTCGCAACGGCGATCCGGTTCGCCGAACTCGAGCGCTTCCGCGACGCGAAGCTCAAGAACCTGTCCACTGGAATGCAGATGCGCCTCGCCTTCGCCACCGCGTTGCAGGCCAGCAGCGACATTCTGTTGCTTGACGAGATCCTGGCGGTGGGCGACGCAGGCTTCCAGAGCAAGTGCTTCGAGGTCTTTGAGGAGCTACGGCACCACGGCACGACGGTCCTGCTCGTGAGCCACAACCTCGCCCATATCCGTCGCTTCTGCGATCGCGCCATCCTTCTCGATGCTGGCTGCATCGTCGCGAGCGGCGAGCCGGCCAGTGTCATCGCTCGTTACCTTGGCGACGACAAGCCCGCACCGAGCGCGCCCGCTGCCGGCCGCTTGCGACATGACGGCCGGCTGCATCTCCGCGAAGC
>Ga0335082_10001628_pt1 | contig 23952 bp, 22 predicted proteins | sample Lox_Sample_41_FD_206718 | JGI IMG/M metagenome (GOLD analysis project Ga0335082, IMG submission 206718) | Soil microbial communities from Loxahatchee National Wildlife Refuge, Florida, United States - Lox_Sample_4.1 | ecosystem: Environmental > Terrestrial > Soil > Wetlands | place: USA...
GCTATCCAGCTGGTCGCCCTCAATGCGCAGGGGCTCACCGGCGGCCCCTTCGGCATCGGCTTCATCCCGCGTCCCTTCGGTTCGCTGGCCGACCGGCCCGTCGCGTTCGGCCTGGCGCGCCTCGCCTTCATAGGTGCGCTCACGCTCGCGGTCTTCTGGGCCCTGGAGCGCCTCGCCCGCGGGCCCTGGGGGCGGGTGCTGCGCGCCATCCGCGAGGACGAGGCGGCGGCCTCCTCGCTCGGCAAGAACGCGACGCTCTACAGGCTGCAGGCCTTCATGCTCGGCGGCGCGGTCATGGGCTTGGCCGGCGCCGTGCAGGCGCATCTGATCGGCTTCATCGCACCCGACAACTACGTGCCGGCGCTGACCTTCCAGGTCTGGGCGATGCTGATCGTCGGCGGGTCCGGCAACAATCGCGGCGCGGTTCTCGGCGCGATCGTCGTGTGGGGCCTGTGGAGTCTGAGCGGCCTCGCGGTCAGCGCCTTTTTCCCGCCCGGCCAGCAGGCGCGCGCCGCCGCTCTGCAGATCGTCGCCATCGGCGTCATGCTCGCGGTCATCCTGCTGCTGCGCCCGCGCGGCCTCCTCGGCGAGGACAAGACCGTGTCCCGTCATGTCGAGGGCGCGGAGATCGGGCCCTAGCGCACGTCCGTTCCGGCGCTCCTGATCCGACAACCCTACCGGCCATGCCGTCTTCATCGAACAGCGGTCGGGCACTGCCACCCGAACTGTGACGCTCATCACTCAAGGTGAATATGAGAAGCGATAGACTTGGCGGATGATCAGAGCCCTGGATGTTCTAATAGGCGTTTTCGTCGCCTTCACCGCGATCTTGTGGGTACGCCGCGCCTATCGAGCGTACCGGGCGCAAAAGTCTGCTTGGAACATCGCCGGGTGCATCTGTGCGGCCGCGTTCCTTGCGTTCGTCGCGAGCGGACCATTTTGGATGGAAGAGCCGGTGGTGCAATATATCGCTTCTCATTTCTGAGATATGCGAAAACCACACTGCCCCTGATCCCATTCAAGGGGAGCTACGCCCCGGCAGCGGTTTCCCGAGGCGCTCCTAGCCGATAGGTCATCCGCGCGCGCCGCGCATAAATCGCTCTGTGCCCGGCGGCGGCATCAGCCTTCAACCGCTATCTGCGCCGTTGCGATCGGGCCGACGTGCCCCCATCTTGGCGGATAGTCGCGCCGCTCCGGCGCGATCGTCGTCATTTCATTGGGAGAGTCCGATGCCTGAGAAGAAGAAGGCGCGCGCCATCGGCTTCAATCATGTCGCGCTCGAGGTCGGGGATATCGAGGAGGCCCTGGCGTTCTACGGCCGGCTGTTCGACTTCACGCTGCGCGGCAAGAGCGACGATGCGGCCTTCATCGACCTGGGCGACCAGTTTCTCGCCCTGCAGAAGGGCCGCCGCCAGCCGGCCGACGACGGCCGCCATGTCGGCATCGTGGTCGACAGCAAGGAGGCCGTGCGCAAGGCGATGGCCGACGCCGGCGTCAAGCCCCTGCCCGGCCCGTTCCTCGACTTCCGCGACCCCTGGGGCAACCGCATCGAGATCATCGGCTACGACAACATCCAGTTCACCAAAGCGCCCAACGTGCTGCGCGGCATGGGGCTGACCCACCTGTCGAAGAACGCGGAGGCGATCAAGGAGCTGACGGACAAGGGCATGGCCCCGGTCTGACGCTCCCGCGGAGATCTCGTCCGCAGCCGCCGTCCGGTCTGTCGATATCGGGCCGGCCGGTTCGACCATAGGCAGCAGGGGACGTTCCGCCGCAACTGCGCGCGCGGGTGCTCTCCCGCTGTCGCTGTTCCGAAGTCCGCATCATCACGAGGGGCAAGACCACATGACCAAGAGCTTGGATGAGCGCCGACGCTGGCTGGCACTGCTCATCCTCTGCCTCGGCGATCTCATGATCGTGCTCGACACGACGATCGTGAACGTCGCCCTGCCGTCGATCCGGACGGCGCTCGGCTTCTCCGAGACCTCGCTCGTCTGGGTGGTCAACGCCTATCTGCTCACCTTCGGCGGCTTCCTGCTGCTCGGGGGACGGCTGGGCGACCTCTTCGGCCACCGCCGGCTGTTCCTGCTCGGCATCGTGTTCTTCACCCTCGCCTCGCTCGCCTGCGGCCTGGCGGATTCCCAGGCGCTGCTCATCGCCGCCCGCGCCGTGCAGGGACTCGGCGGCGCCATCGTCTCGGCGGTCGCGCTCTCGCTGATCATGGTGCTGTTCACCGCGCCGGCCGAGCGGGCGAAGGCGATGGGCGTGTTCGGCTTCGTCATGGCCGGCGGCGGCACGATCGGCGTGCTGCTCGGCGGCGTCCTGACGGATGCGCTCGACTGGCACTGGGTGTTTCTCGTCAATCTTCCCGTCGGCGTCGCCGTCTTCACGCTCTGCCGCGCCTTGGTGCCGGCGGACCGGCCGCAGGCCGCGGGCGGGCGCCTCGACATCGGCGGCGCCGTGACGGTGACGGCGTCGCTGATGCTCGCCGTCTATGCGATCGTGAACGGCAACCAGGTGGGCTGGAGGTCCGCTCAGACGCTCGGCCTGCTCGCCGCTGCGGCCGTGCTGCTGGCGCTCTTCCTCGCCATCGAGCTGCGCGTGCGCGCGCCGCTGATGCCGCTCGGCCTGTTCCGGCTGCGCACCGTCGCCACCGCCAACGTCGTCGGCGTGCTCTGGGCGGCCGCCATGTTCGCCTGGTTCTTCCTCTCGGCGCTCTATCTTCAGCTGGTGCTCGGCTACAGCCCGATGCAGGTCGGCCTCGCCTTCCTGCCGGCCAACCTGATCATGGGGGCCTTCTCGCTCGGCCTCTCCGCCAAGCTCGTGACGCGCTTCGGCATCCGCTCGCCCCTGGCGGCGGGCCTGCTGCTGGCCGCGATCGGCCTCGCCCTGTTCGCGCGCGCGCCGGTGGACGGGCATTTCACGACCGACGTGCTGCCCGGCATGATCCTTCTCGGCCTCGGCGCCGGCATGGCCTTCAACCCGGTGCTGCTCGCCGCGATGAGCGACGTGGCGCCGGGCGAAGCCGGCCTGGCCTCGGGGGTCGTCAACACCTCGTTCATGATGGGCGGGGCGCTCGGCCTCGCCGTCCTCGCCAGCCTGGCCGCCGCCCGCAGCGACGGCCTGCTCGCCGCCGGACAGGGCCAACCTGCGGCCCTCGCCGCCGGCTACCAGATCGCCTTCGCAATCGGCGCCGGCTGTGCGGCCGCCGCGGCCCTGCTCGGCGCCGGCCTGCTCCGTCCCGGGCTCCAAGCCGCCGCACCTAACGGTCATCCGGCGACCGCCGAGGCCGATTAAGCGGTCACGAATCGCTTCCGGCGGGCCGAAACGGACCGAAACTGGTAAGGGTCAGGTCTTTGCAAAATATGCCCTATTTTTTGATCCATAGGGTCGTTTTGCAGAATCGCTAGTTCACATCGGCTGCTGCCAGGCCCGCTGCAGCAGGACGTCCCTGATGGCGTCCGGTCCCAGCACGTGGTCGCTGGCGAGCTTCAGGGCGCGCTTCATGGTGGCGTTGCGCTGGCTCTCATCAGCGAGCTCGCCGCGCCCGGCGAGGGTCGAGAGCGTGCCGATATAGGCATCGCGCAGCCGCGGCAGCATGTAGCGCACCTCGTCGACCGGCATGACGTCGCCGACCTCCAGCTCCATGCGCACGACCATGAGGTTGTTCTTGCCGTCGCGGTTGTAGATGGGAACGATGATCTCCCCGACGTCGACGAACACGGCCTTGGTCTCGGCCTTGTGCTTGTTCGCGGCCGGCGCCGCCGCGGCTGACTTGTCGCCCTCGGCCGGCGCCTTCAGGAAGAAGAACCACGCGCCGGCCCCGCCGCCCCCGAGCAGGAGCAGCAGCGGCAGCAGGATGAAGAGGAGCTTCTTCATCGGCCGGAGCCCTGTGCCGACTAGTACGGCCAGATCATGTCGAAGACCTGCTGACCATAGCGCGGCTGCTGGACGTCGGTGATCTGGCCGCGGCCGCCGTAGGAGATGCGGGCCTCGGCAATCTGGTTGTACCCGATGCTGTTGGCGGGCGACACGTCCTGCGGCCGAATGATGCCCTGCACGAGCAGCTCGCGCAGCTCGAAGTTCACGCGCACCTCCTGTTTGCCGGCGATCACGAAATTGCCGTTGGGCAACTGGTCCACGATGATGGCGGCAACCTGAAGCTCGATCTTCTCCTTGCGATCGACGCTGCCGGCGCCGGCGCTGCCGCTCGTGCTGCTCAAGTCAACCAGCTTGTTGGGATTGTAGCCCTCGGGGAGGATACTGGCGGCAGCCGTCTCGAACCCAAGAAGATGGGGCATGCCGGCCGTCTCGGAGTTGTCGCGTGAGCGCGTGGTCTTGTTGTCGATCTTCCCGCTCTCGTCGATGTTAATGACGACGGTCAGGATGTCGCCGACTCTGGAAGCGCGCTGGTCTTTGAAGAATGCGCGCGCACCGGGCTGCCAGAGCGAGGCGGTCTGCACCTGCGCCGGCGGCTGCACCGGCATGGGCAGCTTCACGGCCTGATAGTTCGGGTCGTCCTGCGGGTTCTCCATCGGCGACATGGAGGGCGGCTTGCCCAGATGGTCGAGCCGGTCGGCGATGCAACCGCTGAGCGCGAGAGCGACGCCGCCGAGAACGAAGACCGATGGAATGCGCATGATGACCTCTGTCGAGTGTTTATGGCTGTTGCGAGCGGACGACGGCGACCGTGTTGTTGTCGACGACGAGGGCGTCGACGGTGCGGTTGCTGTCGATATTCAGGACCTTGATCACCGCGCCGGCCGCGCCCTCCGTCAGGGTGCGGCCGCGTGCGGTGAGGCGCAGCGCGCCGACTTCGTAGACCATGGCGACCAGCTTGTTCTTCGGCAGGACGATCGGCGCCATCAGGTCGGCGCCGCGGATCGGACGGCCGGGATGCAGGGTGCGACGCGCAGCCTGGCCGACCAGGTCGGCTGCGTCCAGCACGATGCCGCCGCCCAGCCGGTTGGCGGGCAGCAGCGCGTAATCGATCAGCTCCTGGCTCACCAGTTGGCCGCGCGTGACCATGTCGCGCAGCACCGGCACCTCCGCCATCGCCGTCACCTGGCCGCTGAGGGCCAGCTGCGCCGACGGCGCGCCGCTCGGCAGCAGCGCGATGACGGAGAAGCGGCCGGACGTCTTGTCCAGCGCGAGGTTGGCAAGGCGCGCGCCATCGGCGAACGGTTCCAGCTCGAGCGGCACCGGCGTATCGAGCTGCACCGTGAGCGTTAGCTCCGCGCCGGGCAGCGCGTAGGCGTCGCGGAGTGCGGACTGCAGGGTGTCGTCGATCGTGCTGGCACGCGCCGTGGAGTCTCCAAACAGACAGACGAGCCACAGCAACGCGAAGATGCACAGCCGCGTAGGGGCGGCCCCGCGTGGCCGCCCGACCGCAGGGCGACCATACGGGGTCGCCCCCACAGTATCCGGTCGATCGGGCATGCGTCGCATCATGGATTACCGCAGCTGCGTGATCGTCTGCATCATCTGGTCGGCGGTCTCGATCGACTTCGAGTTCATCTCGTACGCGCGCTGCGCCTGGATCAGGTTGGTGATCTCGGAGACCACGTTCACGTTCGAGCCCTCGAGGTAGCCCTGCAGGATGGTGCCGAAGCCGGGCGAGCCGGCGACGCCGACGGTCGGAGCGCCGGAGGCCGTCGTCTCCTTCATGAGACTGTTGCCGAGCTGCTCCAGGCCGTTGGGATTGATGAAGGTGGCTAGCTCGAGCTGGCCCAGATTCTGCGGCGCCACCTGGCCGTCGAAATAGGCGAAGACCTCGCCGGCATTGCTGATGGTCACGTCGATGGCGTTGGCCGGCACGACGATGTTGGGCTGCACGGGATAGCCGTCGGGCGTCACGATCGTCCCGTCCGACGCGAGCTGGAAGAAGCCGGCCCGCGTGTAGGCGGTGTCGCCGCTCGGCAGCTGGACCGTGAAGTAGCCCGGCCCCTGCATGGCCACGTCGAGCTTGTTGTCGGTCTTCTGCAGCGGGCCCTGCGCGTTGTCGCGCGAGATGGCGGCGGTCTTGACACCGAGGCCGAGCTGGATGCCGGACGGCAGCTCGGTGCCGTTGTCCGAGGTCGGCGAGCCCACGCGGCGCTCCTGCTGGTAGAGCAGGTCCTGGAACTCGGCCCGCTCGCGCTTGTAGCCGGCCGTGCTCATGTTGGCGATGTTGTTCGAGATCGTCTCGACATTCAGCTGCTGCGCCATCATGCCGGTAGCGCCGATACTGAGAGCGCGCATCGCTGCGATTCCTTACTGGTCCGTTAAACCTTGGCGATCTTGTTGATGGCGTTCATCGCCATCTCGTGCTGGCTGTCGACCATCTGCTGCGCCGCCTGGAAGTTGCGCAGGATGTCCATCATGTGCGTGATCTCCAGCACCGGCTGGACGTTGGCGCCTTCGATCATGCCCTGCACGACCTTGGCGTCGGTGGCCTGGGCCGGCGCGGCGCTGCTGCTGTAGAGGCCGTTGCCTTCGCGCACGAGCGTTTTGGGATCGGCGAACTGCATCACCCCGATCTCGCCGACCACGTTGCCGTCGGCCGCGATCTTGCCGTCGCCGCTGACGATGATCTGGCGCGTCTCCTGCGGCACCTGAATGGCGGAGCCGCCGCTGTCGAGCACGGGCAGGCCGTCCTGGGTCACGAGCTGGCCGGTGTCGTCGAGCCGGAAGCTGCCGGCTCGCGTGTAGCGGGTGCCCGCCGCATCCTGGACGGCGAAGAAGCCGTCGCCCTGGATGGCGAAATCGAGGGTGTTGCCGGTCTGCTCGAAATCGCCGGGGCGGTAGTCGGTGAACGTGCCGACCTGCACGACCGACGACATCTCATTGGGCGGCGTCACCGGCGAGGTGGCCTGCTGCACGAATTGTTCGAACTTGAGCTTCTCGGCCTTGTAGCCGGAGGTCCGGAGATTGGCCAGGTTGTTGGCGGTGATGTCGAGGGCGCGGTCGAGCGCCACCTGACGCGCCAGCGCGATATAGCCCGAATTCTCCATGGCGATAGCCGCCCTTTCGACCAATGCGGATGCTGCGACGATAAGGGGGGCAGGTTAAGCCGGCCTGTTCGAATCCCTGGGGCCGGAAAATGGCGGCCAACCGCCAAAAAACCGGCAAGGTTGGCGTAAGGTCGGGGGGCTAGCTTTCAGCGCGGCCGCACGGATTATGCCTCCGCGGCCGCGCTCTGTGCATCGCTGGCTCGTGGAACAACGACTTGAGACTGATCACTTGGCTCCTGGCGCTGCTCCTCGCCATCGTCGCGGTCGACGCGACCGCGGCAGATGCTCCCCGCATCGGCGTGCGCACCGGCGAGCACGAGGATCGCAGCCGGATCGTCTTCGACTGGACCGGCCCGGTCGGCGTGACGGTCGCGCACCCCGAGTCGGGGCAGATCGTCATTCTATTCTCCCAGCCGGCGGACTTCGATTTGAGCACGGCGCGCGTCGACAAGCTGTCGCGCGTGGCCGGCATCGAAGCGGTGCCTGGCCGGCCCGCCGTACGCATCACGTTGCGGGGTGCGCACGATTACAAAGTGATGAATGCCGATTTCAAGATCGTCGTCGATATTCTTGACGACACGGCCGACACCCCCTCGGCCACGCAGGCGATTTCCCAGAAGACCACAAAGAAGAATAAGCAGGACCAGGCCTCATACTCCCAGCGCGACGCCGCCGCATCCCCGGCAAAGGATGCGGCGGCCGTCGTGCACTCCGCCCGGACGAAGGACGACGCCGTAACCTCGGCTGCCGCAGCGCAGACCACGGCCGTGGCACAATCCGAACCGCGCCCTCCATTCGCGGCCGCGCCGGCCCCAGGCGAGCCGGCTCAGGATGCGGCGGCCCAACCGGACGGACAGATTCCCAGCCCGCTTCTGAACCCCATGGCCTGGCGGGGCGGCGATTCCTTCTCGGCCGCGCGCACGAAGCTTGCGGCCGCCAGCCCCATGAAAGCCGATAGCCTGCTCAACCTGGCGCGTTTCCTGTTCGCCTGGCGGCATGCCGACGAGGCGCTGTCCACGCTGGACAGCCTGCGGGCTCGCGATCCGAAGCTTGCCGCCCGCTATGACGCCGTGCTTCTCAATGATGCCGCTCGGCTGATGGCCGGCCGGCCCGGATCGCCGGCCGGCGTCTTCGCGAATACGGTCCTGCGCGACAAGCCGGAGGCGAAGATCTGGCAGGGCGCCGCAGCCGCACTTTCCGGCCATCCCGACGATGCCCTGCGCGCATTCGATATCGGCAAGGCGGCCCTCGACGCCTATCCGCCGGACTTCCGCAGCTATCTCGGGCTGTTGGCGATGCAGGCCGCCCTCGACGCGAACGCACCCGATGCCGCCGCAGCCTATGGAACGATCGTCGCCGACAGCCGCCCGGAGCGCGATGAGGCCGCAATGCTGGAGGCCCTCACGGGCGTGCTGCTGGTCAAGCAGGAGAAGCCCGACGCGGCGCGCCCGCATCTGCTGGCGGCAGCCCAGTCGCCGGCCACGAAGCCGCAGATCATCGCCCGCCTGGCCTTGATCGGACTCGATCGCGCCGACGGGAAGCTCGATGATCCCGCCGCCCTCCAGGCCCTCGAACAGCTCTACTACAGCTGGGAGGGCGACCGGCTCCAGCTGGACATTCTCGAGCAACTGACCGACTTGCTGATCGAGCAGAAGCGCTACGACGACGCCTTCGACTCCATCGCCGCGGCGCAGCGGCGCTTCCCGGACGATCCGCGCCTGCAGCGCATGACCGCCGACGCCCGCGACCTCTTCCGCAATCTCATGATCGGCAAGGCCGCCGACGCGCTCGACCCGATCGAGGCGATCGCGTTGCACGATGGTCATCCCGAATTGATGCCGGATGGCGCCGATGCCGCCGCCATCACCCGCGGCCTCGCCGATCGCCTGGCCGGCCTCGATCTGAGCGAGCCGGCGACGCGGCTCTACGACGACGCGATGAAGAACGCTTCCGCGCCCGACCGTGCCGAGATCGGCGCCAAGCTGGCGACCCTGCGGCTCGCCGACGGCGACGACGCCGGCGCCATCAAGGCGCTCGACGACACCTACGCCGACGGGCTGCCCACCGATGTCCAGGCGCGCCGTGCCGACTTGCGCGCCAAGGCGCTGGCGCGGTCCGGAAACCAGGTGGCGGCCGTCGCCGCCCTCGGCGGCGATACCGCCGGCGACGATGCGAGCAAACGCGCTGACCTCTATTGGAGCGCCAGCAATTGGGACCTCGCGGCCCGCGACTACCTGCAGGCAGCCGACAGCCAGCCCGACGGCGACGCCGCCGCGGCGCGCAAGGCCCGGCTGGTCCTGCGCGCCACCGCCGCCCTCCTGCTGGCAGACAAGCGCACGGACGTGGCGGCCGTGCGCGAGAAATACGGACCCGTGCTGGCGAAGTCGGCGGTCGCCGCCGTGTTCGACAAGATCACCGCGCCCAACGCCGGCATCGAGGTCCTCGCCCTCCCCGACGTCTCGGCCGAGATCGTGAAGATCGACTAGCGCCGGGCGCGCCCGCCCTTGACGGGAACGGCCGGCCTCGTTTCTGTAGCGCCGAAACGAGAGGGATCGATCCATCATGAGCAACGAGTCCGTCACCTGGCGGCGCGTCGCCAGCCGTTCCAAGCTGACGCCCAACAATCCTCTGGCGGTCGAGGTCGGCGACAAGCTGATCGGGCTCTATCTGGTCGACGGACAGGTCTACGCCATCGGCAATCTCTGCACCCACGAGTTCGCGCTCCTCACCGAGGGCTTCGTCGAGGGCGAGGCGATCGAATGCCCGCTGCACCAGGCGCGCTTCAGCATCAAGACCGGCAAGGTGCTCTCGGAGCCGGCCGACGCCGACGTTCCCAGCTATCCCGTGAAGGTCGAAGGCGACGACATCTACGTCGGCGTCTGAGGGCCGGGCCGATCGGCCGTGGATTCCTCCAGCACGATCGTCGTCGTCGGCGCGGGCCAGGCCGGCTATTGGGCCGTCCACACGCTGCGCAAACAGGGCTATGGCGGCCGCGTCCTGCTCATCGGCGACGAGGCCCACCCTCCCCACGAGCGCCCGCCGCTGTCCAAGCAAGTGCTGAAAGGCGAGGCCGAGCCGCCGTCGACCTGGCTGACGACGCCGGAGAAGCTGGCCGACCTGACCGTCGAATTCCTGCCGGGGCGCTGCGCCGTCGCCCTTGATCGCCACGGGCGCACCATCGAGCTGCAGGACGGAACGCGCATCGGCTACGACCGGCTCTTGCTCACGACGGGCGCCCGCCCGCGACGGCTGAACCTGCCCGGCGAAGCGGATGCACCGGTCTTCTATCTGCGCAACATCACGGACTCGCTGGCCTTGCGAGAATGGCTGACGGCAGGGCGCCGCCTGATCGTGATCGGCGGTGGCCTGATCGGCCTCGAGGTCGCGGCCGCAGCCGCGGCGCGCGGCTGCGCCGTCACGGTGATCGAGGCCGCCGACCGCCTGATGGCGCGCGTGGTCGGGCCGGAGATCAGCGCGTACGTCGCGCAGTTGCATCGCGACCGCGGCACCGAAATCCTCACCGGTCGCATCCCTGAACGATTCGAGCGAAGTACCGACGGCTGCCGCGTGATCTGTCGCGACGGCGGCGGCTACGACGGCGACCTTGTCGTCGTCGGTATCGGCGTCGTCCCCAACGCGGAGCTGGCCGCGACCGCCGGGCTGAAGGTCGAGAACGGCCTGTGGGTCGATGCGTTCTGCCGCACCGAGGATCCGCATATCTGGGCCGCCGGCGACGTGACCAACCATTTCCATCCGCTGCTCGACCGCCGGATCCGGCCGGAGACCTGGCAGAATGCGCAGAACCAGGCCATCGCCGCCGCCCGCAACATGGTGGCGGAGCCGCAGCCCTATGCCGATGTGCCCTGGGGCTGGTCCGATCAGCTCGGCATGAACCTTCAGGTGCTGGGCATGCCGCGGTCGTTCGGCGATGCGGTCGCGCGCGGCGATCCCGCGAGCGGCTCGTCTACTCTGTTCTACCTGGAGGACGACAGGATCGCCGGCGTCAATGCCATCAATGCCCCGAAGGACATCGCGGTCGCGCGCCGGCTGATGGCCGCGAACAAGAGTATCGATCGGCGCTTGCTCGCCGATTCATCAGTAGTGCTGCGCGCGCTGCTGTCGTAGGCGGATCATTCCGCGGCCAGTTTCGCGATCAGCGGCTTGAGCACCTCGGCCCAGGCGTCTTCGGTGATCGGTCCGATCTGCTTGTAGCGGATGCGGCCGGTCTTATCGACAAGGTAGGTCTCGGGCGCACCGGTGACGCCGAGATCGATGGCGGCGTGGCCCGTGCGGTCGGCGCCGACCAGGCGATAGGGATCGCCGTCCTGCTTCAACAGGTCCGCCGTCGCGGCCGGATCGTCCTTCCAGGCGATGCCGTAGATCGGAACGCCGCCGGACTGGGCATGCGCCATCAGGATCGGATGCTCCACCTTGCAGGACACGCACCAGGAGGCGAAGACGTTCACGAGCGCGACCTGGCCGCCGAGGTCGGCGGTGGCGAAGCCTTTGTCGCGGCCGGCGATCGGCGGCAGGTCGACCGCCGGGAACGGCCGATCGATCAGCACCGACGGCAGCTCGTGCGGATCGCGCGTCAGCCCGACGCCGAAATAGACGACGAGCACGCCGACGACGATGAGGGGTGTGAGGTAGAGCAGTCGCTTCATGGGGGCGTGATCATAGCGTCCGTCCGGCGATCGCGCACAAGCAAATTGGTCGCAGATCCTCCCGCCGTCACGCAGCCGGGTAGCGTTCGACCGTCTGCTCGATGGCCCCGAAGATCGAGCGCCCCTGCCCGTCCAGCATCTCGATGCGGATGCGATCGCCGAAGCGCATGAAGGGCGTGCGCGCCTTGCCTTCGAGCAGCGTCTCGACGACGCGGACCTCGGCAATGCAGGAATAGCCGTCGCCGCCCTGGGCGACGGGCTTGCCCGGCCCGCCGTCCTTGCCTTTGTTCGAGACGGTGCCGGAGCCGACGATGGTTCCGGCGACGAGCGGCCGCGTCTTGGCGGCGTGGGCGATGAGGGTCGGGAAATCGAAGGTCATGTCGACGCCGGCGCGCGGCCGGCCGAACGGCTGACCATTCAGAGTCGAGAGCAGCGGCAGATCGAGCCTGGCGCCGTCCCAGGCCTCGCCGAGCTCATCCGGCGTCACCGCGACCGGCGAGAAGGCCGAGGACGGCTTGCCGTGAAAGAAGCCGAAGCCCTTCGCCAGCTCGTTCGGGATCAATCCGCGCAGCGAGACGTCGTTCACCAGCATGAGCAGTTTGATGTGGTTGCCGGCATCGGCGACCGCAACACCCATCGGCACGTCATCGGCGATGACCGCCACCTCGGCCTCGAAGTCGATGCCCCAGCTCTCGTCGGCCATGCGGATGGGCTCGCGCGGCGCGAGAAACGAGTCCGAACCGCCCTGATACATCAGCGGGTCGGTCCAGAAGCTAGCGGGCATCTCGGCGCCACGCGCCTTGCGCACGAGCTCGACATGATTCACGTAGGCCGAGCCGTCGGCCCACTGATAGGCGCGCGGCAGCGGCGACAGGCAGGCGGCCTCGTCGAACGGCTCGCCGGCGACGCTGCCGTCGTTCAGGAGATCGAAGACTTCCCGCAGCTCGACCGCGCAGGGGCGCCAGTCGTCGAGCGCCTGCTGCAGGCTCGTCGCCACCCCCGGCACGGACATGCAGCGCGCGAGGTCGCGCGAGACGACGACCAGCCGGCCGTCGCGCGTGCCGTCGCGGAGCGTGGCGAGCTTCATGCGATGGTCATTCGGCCGCCTTCGCACGCGGGGCCGACGGCGCCTTCACCGGCTCGGGCGTCAACCAGCTGTCGGCATAGGGCTTGAACTCGGTGCGCTCGGCGGCATCGCCCACCTCCAGCCCATCGCGTGTATCCAGCATGACCGCATACTCGTCGGTCGCCGGCTTCGCTGTCTCGTACATGCGTTTCAGCGCCTTCGGATGCGGGCCGTGGGTGAAGCCGCAGGGATGCCAGGTGATCATGCCCGGATGGATGTTGTCGCGGCTGAAGAAGTCGCCGTCGTGATAGAAGATCACCTCGTCGAAATCGTCGTTGTTGTGGAAGAACGGCACCTTCAGCGCCGCCGGATCGGTCTCGAACGGCCGCGGCACGAAAGTGCAGATCACGAAGCGGTTGCCGACCCAGGTGGTGTGGGCCGAGGGCGGCAGGTGATAGCGGTGGCTGACCAGCGGCCGGATGTCCTTCACGTTGAGGCGCACCGGCACGAGGTCGCCATGCCAGCCCACGGCATCGAGCGGATTGAACGGATAGGTCACGGTCGACAACGCCTCTCGCCGCTTGATGACGACACGCCACTCCTTCTCGTCATACTGGGACTTGAAGGCTTCGTCGATATGCGGCGTGTCCAGCATGGCCTCGTCGTAGACGGCGTGGCGGCCGACCATGCCGCGCTCCGGCGTGCGAAGGCTCCCGTTGCTGCACTCGAACAGCAACATGGTCACAGGCGACGTCGTCTCGACGCGCCACATGGTCGAGCGCGGCAGCAGGATGTAGTCGCCGCGCGCAAACGGCAGATGGCCGTAGTCGCAGTAAAGTGCTCCCTCACCTTTGTGCACGAACAGCAGCTCGTCGCCGTCGGCGTTGCGGACGAGATGGTCCATCTTTCCCGCGAACGTCCAGTGCCGCATCTTCACGCTGGCATTGTGCAGGACCATGCCGGCCTGCCACGGCGACGCCGCGGCCTGATCCAGCTTCGCCAGATCGAAGGCGCGCGGGCGCAGCGGCCCTTCCCACTTCACCCAGCCCGTCGGCACATGGGTGTGATACATGTGGGTCGCCGGGCCGAAGAAGCCCTCCTTGCCCAGCTCACGCTCGAAGGTGCCGTCCGGCAGGTCGCAATGCGCCTGGCGCGAGGCGCGTCCCTCGACGCGCGGGAACGAAACATAGTTGCTGGAACCCATCTTGACCTCCTCGGCGCGGCCCGGCCGCGTCCGAACATGATGCTTGCAGAGGTATGACCAATTAGTTACATTTGTAACTAATGAATGTCAAGGCGCCCAAGCCGGCCCGGCCGCTGCTGGAGCTGGAGCATTTCCTGCCCTATCGGCTCAACGTCGTGGCGGAGAGCGTGAGCCGCGCGCTGTCGCGCCTCTATGCCGAGCGCTACGGCATCGGCGTGCCGGAGTGGCGCGTCATCGCCACCCTCGGCGAGTATGAGCGCATGACCGCCAAGGACGTGGGCACCCACAGCCGCATGCACAAGACCAAGGTGAGCCGGGCGGTCACGGCCCTCGACACCAAAGGCCTGATCGAGCGCGAGCCCAACGAAGCGGACATGCGCGAAGCCTTCCTGGCGCTCACCGGGCGGGGCCTGCGTGTCTACCAGGATCTGGCGCCGCGGGCGCTCGCCTTCGAGCGGGCGCTCGACAAATCGCTCGGCGCCGGCGAGCGTGCCCATCTCGACGCCATCCTGGAGCGCCTGGAGGAACGGGCGCAGGAGCTGGCCGACGATCTCGTTCGCGGAGCCACGACATGAAGCTGTACACCTATTTCCGCAGCTCGGCCGCCTATCGCGTGCGCATCGCCCTCAATCTGAAGGGCATCGACGCCGAGCAGGTTCCCATCCACCTGACGAAGGACGGCGGCCGGCAGCGCATGCCCGCCTATCTGACCAAGAACCCGCAGGCGCTTGTTCCGGCGCTCGAGCTCGACGACGGCACCGTGCTGACGCAGTCGTTGGCCATCATCGAATATCTCGATCAGATCAAGCCCGAGCCGCGGCTCGTCCCCGCCGATCCCGTGCTGGCGGCAAGAGTGCGGGCGGTCGCCCTCGCCATCGCCTGCGACACGCACCCGCTGAACAACCTGCGCGTGCTCAACTATCTGAAAGGGCCGTTCGGGCGCAGCCAGCCGGACGTCGACGCCTGGTATCGGCATTGGGTTCTGGAAGGCGGACTGCAGGCGGTCGAGCGCCTGATCCCGGGCGCGCCGTTCTGTTTCGGCGCCGCGCCCACGCTCGCCGACGTCGTCCTCGTTCCGCAGGTGGCCAACGCGCGCCGCTTCGACGTGCCGATCGATCACCTGGCGAAGATCCTGGCGGCCGACGCGGCCTGCATGGCGATCGAGGCCTTCGCACGCGCCCATCCGTCGCGCCAACCGGACGCAGAATAGGCAGCGTCAGACTTCTGGTTGCCCGGCCCGATGTGACGTAACATGGGGCCTTATTCCGTGTGGGAGGAGCGGACCGATGGGTGTGGCGCACGAGCCCTGGCTCGTGGTGCTCTCGCTGGTCGTGGCGATCCAGGGCGCCTATGTCGGGCTGAGCCTGGCGGTGCAGGTCCGCGAATCCGTCGGATTGCGGCAGCGCCTGCTGCTGGCAGCGGCGGCGATCTCGCTGGCCGTCGCGATCTGGTCGATGCACTTCGTCGCCATGCTGGCCGTGCGCCTGCCCTTCGCCATCGACTACCTCGTCTTTCCGACGCTGCTGTCGTTCCTGGTCTGCGTCATCGTCGTGGGCGTGGGCGTTTTCGCGGCCAGCGCCGGGCCGTTGACGGCGGTGCGGCTGGCGGCCTCCGCGATCTTCATGGGCGGCGGCACATCCGCCATGCACTACATCGGCATGACCGCCCTGCATGCGAGCGCGCATATTTCCCACGCTCCATGGCTGGTGGTCGCCAGCGTCGCCATCGCCATTGCCGCCTCGGGCCTGGCGCTCTGGCTCGCGGGCGGGCGCGGGCGGCATCCGCCGCTGCTCGTGTCGGCAAGCGCGCTCGGCATGTCCATCGCCGGCATGCACTACACCGCCATGGCGGGCCTCACTGTCGTGCCGTTCGAGCAGCGGCCGGCCGGCGCCCCCGTGCTCTCGACGGATCTGCTGGCGATCGTCGTTGCCGTCGTGGCCTTCATCGTCTCCGGCATCTTCCTGCTGACCCTGGTGCCGGACCGCATGCGCGCCGGCGCTGATAGGTCGGCCGATCGCATGCTTTCAACAGAGGACCGCGCCGGCGCCGAGCAGCGGGCAGCAAGCAACGTCGTCGACCTCGGACAGGGCACCTTCGGACCGCTTGGCGGCGCTGGCGGGCCGCCGCGGCGAACCGCCCAGCAGTTGCCGGTCGAGCGGGATGGCGGCACGCATTTCGTGCCGGTGGACGACGTCGTCGCCGTTCACGCCAACGCCCACTACACCTATATCTTCGACGGCAAGGCGAAGTTGTTCTGCTCGCTGCCCATCGGCGTGGTCGAGTCGCGGCTCGACAGCAGCCGGTTCGTACGGGTCCACCGCAGCCACATCGTGGCCATCGACCGCATCGTCGGGCTGAAGCGCACGGGCGAAACCGGCATCATCGAACTGGCCGCCCTGGAGCCCTACACCGTGCCGGTCAGCCGCGGCCGCCTGGCCTGGCTGAAGTCCCGCCTTGCCCTGACGACCGGCGCCGCCGAGCCCGTTACCGAGGTCGAAGCCTCCTTCGCAGCGCAGCATCACTGAATCCACCCCTGATCTCGGTCAGTCTCGCTGACGCATTTCGTGCAGAAACGCCGCCGTTGGTGAATGGCAGCCACGAGTCGTGCCGCGCTCGTTGTTGCCGCACTGCACCTATCGACAGAGTCCCTCCCCGATCAACGGTCTCAGGGAGGATGCCGTGATACCCGGTGCATTCGCCTATCATCGCCCCCAATCGGTCAAGGAAGCCGTGGCCATGCTGGCCGACCTCGGCGAGGACGCGCGGCCGCTGGCCGGCGGCCACAGCCTCATCCCCATGATGAAGCTGCGGCTGGCAGCGCCCGCCCATCTCGTCGACCTCGGCGGCATCGGCGACCTCCGGGGCATCCGCGCCGAGGGCGCTGACATCGTCATCGGCGCCATGACGACGCAGCATGAGCTGATCGCCGACGCCACCCTCGCCGCCAAGCTGCCGATCCTCAAGGAGACGGCGCTGCTGATCGCCGATCCGCAGGTGCGCTATGTCGGCACCCTCGGCGGCAACGTGGCCAATGGCGACCCCGGCAACGACATGCCGGCGGTCATGCTCTGCCTCGGCGCCACCTATCACGTCGCCGGCAAAGGCGGCGAACGGAAGATCGTGGCGCGCGACTTCTATGAGGGCGCGTACATGACGGCGCTGGAGCCGGGCGAGGTGGTCACCGCCATCCGCATTCCGGCGCCGCCGGCGGGCCACGGCGCGGCCTACGAGAAGCTGAAGCGCAAGATCGGCGACTATGCCACGGCCGCGGCGGCGGTGATCCTGACCGTGAGCGGCGGGCGCGTCGCGACCTGCTCGATCGGCCTCACCAACGTCGCGGAGACGCCGTTGTGGGCGGAAGAGGCCGCGAAGCTCGTCGCCGGCTCGTCGCTCGATGCGGCGACTGTAAAGAAGGCGGCGGCCGCCGCCGAGGCCATCGCCTCGCCGGCATCGGACAACCGAGGCCCGGCGCTGTATCGCAAGAAGATGGCGGGTGTGATGGTGGCGCGGGCGCTGGCGCGCGCCAAGTCACGCGCGTCCTGAGGAACGGAGGCGCAAGATGGCGAAGACGCCGATCACTTTGAAGGTCAACGGCAAGCCCGTGGATGGGCTGGTCGAGCCGCGCACGCTGCTGATCCATTTCCTGCGCGAGCAGCTGAACCTGACGGGGCCGCATATCGGCTGCGACACCAGCCACTGCGGCGCCTGCACGGTCGATCTCAACGGCAAGTCGGTGAAATCCTGCACCATGTTCGCGGTGCAGGCGAATGGCGCCGACGTGCTGACGATCGAGGGCATGGCCGCGCCCGACGGCACGCTGCACGCGCTGCAGGAGGGTTTCCGCGAGATGCACGGGCTGCAATGCGGCTACTGCACGCCCGGCATGATCATGCGCGGCTACCGCCTGCTGAAGGAGAACCCGAACCCGAGCGAGGACGAGATCCGCTTCGGCATCTCCGGCAACCTCTGCCGCTGCACCGGCTATCAGAACATCGTGAAGGCCATTCAATACGCCGCCGCCAAGCTGGCCGGCGCGCCCGTCAAGGAGGCCGCGGAATGAACGACATGACACCCTCTCAGGCGGAGCGCGCCGAGAAGCTGCAGGGCATGGGCTGCAAGCGCAAGCGCGTCGAGGACATCCGCTTCGTCCAGGGCAAAGGGAACTACGTCGACGACCTGAAGCTGCCGGGCATGCTCTACGGCGACTTCACCCGCTCGCCCTACGGCCATGCGCGGATCAAGAAGATCGACGCTACCAAGGCCAAGGCGGTGCCTGGCGTACTGGCCGTGCTGACGGCCGCCGATCTGAAGCCGCTCAGCCTGCACTACATGCCGACCTTGGCCGGCGACGTGGCGGCCGTGCTGGCCGAGGAGAAGGTGCTGTACCAGAACCAGGAGGTAGCCTTCGTCATCGCGGAGGACCGCTATGCCGCCGCCGATGCGGCGGAGCTGGTCGAGGTCGAGTACGAGGCGCTGCCGGTGCTCGTCGACCCCTTCAAGGCGATGGCGCCGGACGCGCCGGTGCTGCGCGAGGACATCAAGGACAAGACCGACGGCGCCCACGGGAAGCGCAAGCACTACAACCACATCTTCGCCTGGGAGATCGGCGACAAAGAGGCCACGGACCAGGCCTTCAAGAAGGCGGAGGTGACGATCAAGGAGCTGATCTCCTATCAGCGCGTGCATCCCTGCCCGCTCGAGACCTGCCAGTGCGTCGCCTCCTTCGATAAGATCAGGGGCGAGCTGACGCTGTGGGGCACCTTCCAGGCGCCGCATGTCATCCGCACGGTGGCCTCGCTGATCTCGAAGATCCCCGAGCACAAGATCCACGTCATCGCGCCCGACATCGGCGGCGGCTTCGGCAACAAGGTCGGCGCCTATCCCGGCTACATCTGCGCGGTCGTCGCCTCGATCGTGACCGGGCGGCCGGTGAAGTGGGTGGAGGACCGGATCGAGAATCTGTCGACCACATCCTTCGCGCGCGACTATCACATGACCACGGAGATCGCGGCGACCAAGGACGGCAAGGTCACGGGCCTGCGCGTGCACGTGCTGGCCGATCACGGCGCCTTCGACGCCTGCGCCGACCCCAGCAAGTGGCCGGCCGGCTTCTTCAACATCGTGACCGGCTCCTACGATTTCCCGGTCGCCCACTGCGCGGTCGACGGCGTCTACACCAACAAGGCGCCGGGCGGCGTCGCCTATCGCTGCTCGTTCCGCGTCACCGAGGCGGCCTACTGCATCGAGCGCGCCATGGACATTCTGGCGCAGAAGCTCGGCATGGACCCCGCCGAGCTGCGGATGAAGAACCTCGTGCGCAAGGAGCAGTTCCCCTATCAGTCCGCGCTCGGCTGGGAATACGACTCCGGCGACTATCACGCCGCGATGCAGAAGGCGATGGACACCGTCGGCTATCAGAAGCTGCGCGCGGAGCAGAAGGCGAAGCAGGAGTCCTTCAGGCGCGGCGAGACGCGCGAGCTGATGGGCATCGGCGTCATCTTCTTCACCGAGATCGTCGGCGCCGGCCCGTCGCGCAACTGCGACATCCTCGGCATCGCCATGTTCGACTCGGCGGAGATTCGCATCCATCCGACCGGCGCTGTGATCGCCCGCATGGGCACGAAGTCGCAGGGCCAGGGTCACGAGACGACCTATGCCCAGATCATCGCGACCGAGCTCGGCCTGCCGGCCGACGACATCACCATCGAGGAGGGCAACACGGATACGGCGCCCTATGGCCTCGGCACCTACGGCTCGCGCTCGACGCCGACCGCCGGCGCCGCGACCGCCATGGCCGCGCGCAAGATCAAGGCCAAGGCGCAGATGATCGCGGCCGACCTGCTCGAGGTCTCCGAGTACGACCTGGAGTGGGACGTCGACCGCTTCCGGGTGAAGGGCAACCCCGAGCGGTTCAAGACGATGAAGGAGCTGGCCTGGGCGGCCTACAACCGCGTGCCCAAGGGGCTGGAGCCGGGCCTGGAGGCGGTGAACTACTACGATCCGCCGAACATGACCTATCCGTTCGGGGCCTATATCTGCGTGGTCGATGTCGACGTCGACACCGGCGTCACGAAGGTGCGGCGCTTCTATGCGCTCGACGATTGCGGCACCCGCATCAACCCGATGATCATCGAGGGCCAGATCCACGGCGGGCTCACCGAGGCCTTCGGCATCGCCATGGGCCAGGAGATCCGCTACGACGAGGTCGGCAACGTGACGGGGCCGTCCTTCATGGACTACTTCATGCCCACCGCCGTCGAGACGCCGAAGTGGGAGACCGACTGGACCACGACGCCGTCGCCGCACCATCCGATCGGCGCCAAGGGTGTGGGCGAGAGCCCGAACGTCGGCGGCGTGCCCTGCTTCGCCAATGCGGTGAACGACGCCTTCAAGTTCCTGGGCTCGACGCACATCCCGATGCCGCACGACCACTGGCGCACGTGGATGGCGGCCGACAAGCTCGGCCTCCATGGATGATCCCGGACCGTGACCGCATCGCCGAGCGCCTGAGCGCCGTCGGTTACGTCGCCGACCGCGATCTGGCGACGGCGCTGTGGCTCATGGACTATCTGAAGCGGCCGCTGCTGCTGGAGGGCGAGGCCGGCGTCGGCAAGACGGAGGTCGCGAAGGCGCTGGCGGCCGTGCACGAGACCGAGCTGATCCGGCTGCAATGCTACGAGGGGCTGGATCAGAACGCGGCGCTCTACGAGTGGAACTATCAGCGCCAGCTCCTCGCCATCAAGGCGCATGAGGGCGTGGGCGAAAGCGCCGACGCCATCGAGGAGCACATCTTCTCGGAGAAGTACCTGCTGGAGCGGCCGCTGCTGGCGGCGATCCGGCGCGACACACCGCCGGTGCTGCTGGTGGACGAGGTCGATCGGGCAGACGAGGAGTTCGAGGCGTTCCTCCTCGAGCTGCTCTCGGACTTCCAGGTCAGCATCCCCGAGCTGGGCACGGTGACGGCACGGACGATCCCGCGGGTGGTGCTGACCTCTAACGGGACGCGCGAGCTGTCGGACGCGCTGCGCCGGCGCTGCCTCTATCACTATGTCGATTTTCCCGACGTCGAGCGCGAGGCGCGCATCATCACCACGCGCCTGCCGCATATCGACGCCGCCCTCGCCCAACAGATCGCGCGCCTGGTCGCCGCCGTGCGCAAGGAGGATCTGCGCAAGGTGCCGGGCGTGGCGGAGACGCTCGACTGGGCGGCGACGCTGGCGGGGCTCGCGGTGCACGATCTCCGGCAGGAGCCGGAGGCGGTGCACGAGACGCTGATCTGCCTGCTCAAGACCCACGAGGACCGGTCGCGCCTGACCCGCGAGGTGACGGACCGCCTGCTCGGCAAGGTGGCGTGATGCCGCCGAGCGAGACCATCGGGTCGAACATGCGCCGGCGGCTCGCCGGCTTCGTGCGGACGCTGCGCGACAACGGGTTTGCGGTGGGGTTGGCGGAGACGCGCGATGCGCTTGCAGTTCTCGCCTCGCCGGCCGTGTCGCAGTCGACGCTCTTGCAGCCGGCGCTGCGCTCCTTGTTCTGCGCGACCCGGTCGGACTGGGAGCGTTTCGATGAGATCTTCTCTGCCTACTGGCTGGGGCGCGGCCGGCGGCGCGTACAGCATGGGACGAGCGCATCCTCTCAGGCACACCCATCCATGCAGCGGCCGGCGACATGGGCGGCGCAGGGCTCGCCCGACCATGTCGAGGCAGGCGACGGGCGGGGCGGCGATCGGGTCGGCGAGCAGGACGAGCATGCCACCGCGGCCTCGGCGGCCGAGCGGCTGACGGTCGCGGACATGCGACACATCGTCGATCCCGAGGAGATCGCGCAGACGCACGCGCTGGCGGAGCGGCTGGCCCATCGCATGCGGGCGCGGCTGGTGCGGCGGGAGCGGGCGCGTCGGCGCGGGCGGCGGCTCGACCTGCGGCGCACCATCCATCGCAACATCAGCCATGGCGGCACGCCGATCGATCTGGTGTGGCGCCGGCGCAAGGTGAAGCCGCTGCGGCTGGTGGTGCTGCTCGACGGCTCCGGCTCGATGGAGCTCTACACCGCGTTCTTCGTGCGCTTCCTGCATGGCGTGGTCGATGCCTTCCGCGAGTCGGAGGCGTTCGTCTTCCACACCCGGCTGGCGCATGTGTCGGCGAGCCTGCGGGACCGTGACGTGGCGCGCGCCGTCGACCGGCTCTCGCTGATGGCGCAGGGCATCGGCGGCGGCACGCGGATCGGCGAGTGCCTGGCGACGTTCAACCGCTGGCATGCCAAGCGGGTCATCAACGCGCGCACGGCCGTGATGATCGTCTCCGACGGCTACGACACCGGCGAGCCGGAGCGGCTGGCCGCGGAGATGGCGCGGCTGCGGCGGCGCTGCCGGCGGGTCATCTGGCTCAACCCGCTGATCGGCTGGCGCGACTACGCGCCGGAGGCGCGCGGCATGCAGGCGGCGCTGCCCTACATCGACCTGTTCGCGCCGGCCCACAATCTCGAGAGCCTGGCAGCGCTCGAGCCCTATCTGGCGAGGATCTGATGCTCATGACCAAGGCGACCGACGTGATGGACTCCCTCACGGAGATGAGGGCCAAGGGCGAGCCGTTCGCGCTGGCGACGGTGGTGCGCACGGTGGCGGCGACGGCGGTGAAGGCGGGGGCCAAGGCGGTGATCCGGGCCGACGGCAGCGTGTCCGAGGGCTGGATCGGCGGCGGCTGCGCGCGGGCGGCGGTGCTGAAGGCGGCGCGGGAGGCGATTGCCGACGGGCGGCCGCGGCTGGTCTCCGTGCAGCCGCCCGATCTGCTGCAGGAGCAGGGCCTGCAGGCGGGGGAGGAGCGGGCGGGGGTACGCTTCGCCAAGAACATGTGCCCGAGCCAGGGGACCATGGACGTGTTCGTGGAGCCGGTGCTGCCGCGGCCGCAGATCGTGGTCTGCGGCTCGAGCCCGGTGGCGGTGGCGGTGGCCGACCTGGCGCGGCGCACGGGCTTTGCCGTCACGGCCTGCGCGCCGGCCGCCGAGCAGAGCGCCTTCGCCGAGGTCGACCGGCGTATCGAGGGCTATGCGCTGCCCGTGGGCGAGGCCGGCAAGCGGTTTGTGGTGGTGTCCACGCAGGGACGAGGCGACGAGGCGGCCCTGCGCGCGGCGCTGGCCGCGGAGACCGACTATATCGCCTTCGTCGGCAGCCGCAGGAAGGCGGCGGCGCTGAGGGCGGCGCTGGCGGCGGACGGCATCGAGGAGGCGCTGCTGGCGCGCATCAAGGCGCCAGCGGGGCTCGATCTGGGCGCCATCACGCCGGAAGAGATCGCGATCTCCATCCTGGCGGAGATCGTCGCCCGGCGGCGCGGGCGCGAGCGGGGCGGGCCGTAGGAGCGGCCTTTACGCAAAAATGTTTCACGTGAAACATCGAGGCGCGGGACCGGAAACATACGATTCCGCAAAACGACCCCATGGATCAAAAAATCGGGCATGTTTTACAAGGACATGACCCTGACCAGTTTCGGTCCGTTTCGGTCGATTTCCCCGGTTTCCGAAACCGGATTCGGGCGCGAACGACCGCTTGAGGCCCGTTACTTGCCCTTGTTCTGGAAGGCGCCGGGATAGAGCCAGACGTCCTTGAAGTCGATCGAGTACATCACCTGGAAGTCGCCGTAGGTGTCGGTATCGCGCATGTAGCGCGAGCGGTTGTCGAGCACGTAGGTCGTGCGGCCGTCGGCGCCGAACATGATGGCGTGGTGCTCGCCGGTGCTGGGGATCTTGCCGACGCCGATCGCCAGGTCGTCGTCCTGGATGCCCGCGATATGGGCCAGGAACAGCTTGAAGATGGCGAAGTCCTCGCAATCCATCCGCTTCTTCTCGACCGCTTCGCGCGGGTCGTCCCAATGGTCGGGCTGGCCCCAGACCTGCTGGTCGGTGGCGTATTTGAACTCCTTGTTGACGCGCGTGTTGATGGCCAGCAGGCGCTCGGTCGGCGACTTGGATTGCAGGCCGTTGGCCCAGGCCACCCACGCCGACAGGTCCGCGGCCTTGATCTCGGTCCTATCG
>Ga0335082_10001629_pt1 | contig 23951 bp, 19 predicted proteins | sample Lox_Sample_41_FD_206718 | JGI IMG/M metagenome (GOLD analysis project Ga0335082, IMG submission 206718) | Soil microbial communities from Loxahatchee National Wildlife Refuge, Florida, United States - Lox_Sample_4.1 | ecosystem: Environmental > Terrestrial > Soil > Wetlands | place: USA...
GAACAACGCGGCCACCATCCTCCACATGTCCGGCGGCCAGTTCAATGTCCCGCTGGTGATCCGCATGACCACCGGCGCGGGCCGCCAGCTCGCCGCGCAACACTCGCACAGCTTCGAAGGCTGGTACGCCCACATCCCCGGTATCAAAGTGCTGGCGCCGGCGACGCTGGAGGACGCGCGCGGCATGCTCTGGAGCGCGCTCGAGGATCCCGATCCGGTGCTGCTCTTCGAGCACGGCGCGCTCTACAACATGGCCGGCGAGCTCGCCGCCGACGCGGGGCCGGTGGACATCGCCACGGCGGCCGTGCGCCGCGTTGGGACCGATGTCAGCCTCATCACCTACGGCGGCACGCTTTGGAAGACGCTCGCGGCGGCCGAGGAGCTCGCCGGTATCGGCATCGAGGCGGAGGTCGTCGACCTCCGGGTTCTCCGACCGCTCGATGCGGCGACCGTGCTCGCGTCGGTTGAACGGACCCATCGTGCCGTCATCGTCGACGAGGGCTGGCGCAGCGGTAGCGCGTCGGCGGAAATCATCACGCGCATCGTCGAAGGGGTATTCTACAGCCTCGATGCCCCCGTAGCGCGGGTGTGCAGCGCCGAGGTGCCGATGCCATACGCCAAGCATCTGGAAGAAGCCGCCCTGCCACAGGTGCCCGCGATCGTCGACGCGGCCCGGCGGGTGATGAGTGCGCGTGCATAGGATGCGAATCGCATACGTCACCGACACGTATGATGATGCGATTGCAGGCGGCGTGGTCACTGCGATCCGGTTCGTGGAGGCACTGCGCAGGCGGCACGACGTGACGGTACTCGCCACCGGCGCGCCGGCGCCGGGCAAGGTGGTCCTGCCGGGATTCCAGGTGCCGGTGCGCGCGATGCGCGAGAACCACTTCACGTTCGCATGGCCGTCACATGCCCTGCTCGAGCCGGTGTTCAGCTGCTCCGACGTCGTCCATGTGAACTTTCCGTTCCTACTCGGTTTCGCTGCGGTGCGTCTGGCGCGATCCCTGGGCGTGCCCACCGTCGCCGCGTTCCACGTTCAGGCGGAGAATCTGCTGCGGAGCATTGGGCTGCACAGCCCGCTGCTGGCGCGTTGGGTCTATCGCGTCTGGGTGCGCGGCTTCTTTCAACTGGCGGACGTCGTCGTCTGCCCGTCGGCTTTCGCTGCGAATGTACTCAAGAGATTCGGTGTGTCCGTGCCGATATGGGTCGTCTCGAACGGCATCGCGGCGAGCCGACTGTGCGGCGGCAGGTACACTGTGCCGGCCCGCGGTGGGCCTTACGTCCTGCTGTGCCTGGGCCGCCTCGCCCGTGAGCAGCGGCAGGAAGTCGTCATCGACGCGGTGGCCCGCTGCCGCCACCGCGGCCAGATTCGGCTGGTACTCGCCGGCGCCGGTCCGCTCGAACAATTCCTGCGCCGGCGGGCCGCACGGTCGGGCCTGGCAGCGGAGATCGGCCACGTCAGCGACGCACGCCTCGAACAGCTCTTCGCGCAAGCCCACCTGTTTGTGCACGCCAGCGAAGTGGAGCTCGAGGGAATGGCAGTCCTCGAGGCAATGGCGGCTGGACTGCCGGTGTTGGTTGCCGATGCGCCAGACAGCCCGGCGAGGCGATTCGCTTCCGGCCCGCAGTTCCTCTTCCGGCCAGGTGATGCCAGCGATCTCGCCGAGCACCTCGATCGTCTGCTCGATGCGCCGGAAAGCCTCGCCGAGGCAAGCGGGCGCAGCCGCGAGCAGGCGGTACAGCATGATTTCCGCCGGTCGGTGCGCAGCCTCGAACACATCTACGAAGCGATCATCGCCGATCGCGGCAGACGTGCCGCCGGCAGCCGAGATACGTTTGGGGTGCCCGTAGCCGCAAGGCCGGTGCCCATCCCGAAGATTGCCGCGCCGCCAGAGCTGGCGCACGAAACGGTGGTCCGCAGCCGGCGAGCTTGAGCGCCGACCGTTTGGGTGCGATCACCAATGGCCGAATTTCGCATGCCCTCGCTCGGGGCTGACATGGAGCAGGGCACGCTCGTCGAGTGGCGAGTCCGTCCGGGCGACCGCGTCGCCCGCGGCGACGTCATCGCCTTGGTCGAGACCGAGAAAGGGCTGATCGAGGTTGAGATCTTCACCGGCGGTGTCGTCGAATCGATCGTCATCGAACCGGGAGCCACCGTACCGGTTGGCACCGTACTGGCGATGATCCGCGGCGACGCCGAATCGTCCCCAGCTGAGCCATTGCCCACGCCGCCACCTGCCGCGGCCGAGCCGCAGCATCCTCCTGCCGCACCGCCACGGCCGCCGCCCAGTACGCCAGCCCCGCATGTGCGTGTCTCGCCGCTCGCGCGCCGGATTGCGGCCGAGTTGCACGTCGATCTCGCGACGGTGCGGGGAACTGGGGATGCGGGGACGATTACCAAGGCCGACGTCGAACGCGTGGTGGCGGAGCACACCGTCGCTGCGGCGGCATGGGCGGCGAGAGCGGGGGTGCGCGACCATCAGGCGAGCATGCGCAAGGTGATCGCGGCGGCAATGGCGCGCTCGAAGCGCGACATTCCTCACTATTATCTTGCCACGCAGATCGACATGGGGCGCGCTCTGTCGTGGCTTGCGGCGGAGAACGCGAAGCGGCCGGTGAGCACGCGGCTCCTTCCCGCGGTATTGCTGCTACGCGCTGTCGCACTGGCAGTGCGCGAGGTGCCGGAGATGAACGGGTTCTGGATCGATGGGGAATTCCGTCCGGGTCCGGGCGTTCACGTCGGCGTGGCGATCTCGCTGCGTCAGGGCGGGCTGGTCGCACCGGCCATCCACGATGTCGATCGGAAGACCATCGAGGAGCTCATGCGCGAGCTGCTCGACCTGGTGAAGCGGACGCGGGCGGGCGTGTTGCGCAGCTCGGAGGTGTCCGACGCCACCATCACCGTCACGAATCTCGGCGATCAGGGCGTTGAGAGCGTCTTCGGCGTGATTTACCCGCCGCAGGTCGCGCTGGTCGGCTTTGGCCGTCTCGTCGAGCGGCCGTGGGTGGTGGATGGGACGGTCGCGGCGCGATCGGTCGTCATGGCCAGCCTGGCGGCCGACCACCGCGCCAGCGATGGTCATCGCGGCGGCCGCTTTCTCGCCGCGATCGAGCACCTGTTGCAGACGCCGGAGGCGCTATGACGCGGGACGAAATACGGCAGGCGGTGGTCCGCGTGTTGCGCGACGTCGCCCCGGAGGTGCGACCAGACGCCATCGATCCGAGTGCCGACCTGCGCGATACGCTCGACCTCGATTCGGTCGACTTCATGAACTTCGTCGTCGGGCTGCACGCTGCGCTCGGGGTCGATGTTCCCGAAGCGGATTACCCGAAGCTTGCGAGCCTCGATGACTGCGTGCGCTATCTCGCGGCGAAACGCGGCGAGTGAGCGCCCCGTTCGGCGTCGTGCCTACGTGATCTCGACCATCCGCTGGATCGCTTGGCAATGGGCTCGGCGACGCACACCCCGTAGACGCGGTCGCGCAGCGCGCGGTACACCTTCGCAACGGTGATCGTCTTCATGTACTCGCAGACGGTATCTTCGCGGATCGGAATGAAGCGTTTGCGCCTGCTCGGGCCACTGCATCAAAAGATCTCCTCCGGAAGGCCTGGCTGTTTCATGTCGAGCAAACCCGAGACCACTGGTCAGCCTGACTAGGTCGATGCGATTGGGCTGGCTTTGAGCCTTCAAGGTGCGGAGGCCTTTCCGATTTCCCGGAATGCAATGCCGCTGACGCTTAAAAAGGCCCATCCCCCCTTTTGTGGCGCTCCGCTTGCTGGGGAAGAAGGTCCCAGAGGAGGCTCGCGATGAAGACGACGCTCAGCGTGATCAAAGCAGATATCGGTTCGATCGGCGGCCATATCGCGCCGTCGCGGCGGCTAATCGACTGCGTCGCTGGCGTCGTCGCCGAAGGGCGCGACACCATTCACGACCACTACATCAGTCACACAGGCGATGACATTGCGATTCTCATGGTGCACTCCCACGGCGTGGGCAGCGCGCGGGTTCACAAGCTCGCCTGGGACGCCTTCGTCGCAGGGACGGCCGTGGCCAAAGAGCAGGGCCTCTATGGTGCCGGTCAGGATCTGCTCAAGGATTCGTTCGCCGGGAACGTGACCGGGATGGGACCCGCGGTCGCCGAGATGGAGATCGACGAACGGCCCAATGAGCCGTTCCTGTTCTTCGCGGCCGACAAGACCGATCCGGGGGCGTTCAATCTGCCGCTCTTCCTTGCCTTCGCTGATGTCATGACCACGCCGGGCCTGATCCTCTCACCGGCGATCAGCAAGGGCTTTCGCTGGGTAGTCATGGACGTGGATCACACCGCGGGGGATCGGATCATCGAGCTGCAAACGCCGGAAGAGATCTACGACCTCGCGGCGCTGCTCCGCGATACGGAGCGGTTCGTCGTCGAGTCGATCTGGTCACGTGCCAGTGGTGAGCAGGCGGTCGCTGTGGCGACTTCACGGCTGCACAATATCGCCGGCAAATACACGGGGAAGGACGACCCAGTCATGCTGGTCCGCACGCAGATGAACTTCCCCGCCACGGGGGAAATCCTCGCGCCGTACGCGATCGGCCACTTCGTCGCCGGCGGCATGCGCGGCTCGCACAATATGCCGCTCATGCCGGTTCGCCTCAACTCGCCGACCTCGTACTTCGATGGTCCACCGTTGGTGTCCTGCGCTGCGCTGTGCGTGCACAACGGAAAGCTGACCGAGCCCAACGATGCCTTTGCGCATCCGTTCTGGGACGAGGTGCGGTCGCGGGTCGCCAGCAAGGCGATGGACATGCGCAGGCAGGGGTTTGCCGGCGCGGCGATGCTGCCGATGTCGGAGCTCGAGTACACGGGCGTGACTGAGAAACTGGCCCGCCTCGACCAGCAGTTCCACATCCGAGCGGACCGTCCGGCCGCGGTGGCGTAACCGGGGCGCGGGGAATGAAACCGCTTCGCCGGCTTCTGATCGCCACGGATTTCTCGGCGTGCGCAGATGCAGCGGCCGAGCTCACGGCGCGCCTCGCAGAGCAACTGAATGCGATCGTCGAGGTGATCACGATCATCGATACGTCTGCGATCACCGATGCAGGCGGCGATCCTGCCGATCATCGCCAACGCGTTGAGGAAATGTGCCGGCAGGCACGCGAGCGGCTCCAGACATTCGTCGACCGACATTTCCGCGAGATCGAAGAGCTGCATCTTCATGTGTTCGACGGTGGGCTGGAGCCACCGAATCCGTCCGTCGAGATCATCCGTGTCGGCGAAACGCTGGGGTGCGATCTGATTGTCCTGGGCACGCACGGCAAGACGGGTCTCGAGCGTCTCGTGCTGGGTTCGGTAGCCGAGACGGTCGTTCGCAAGAGCCCCATTCCCGTCGTGACGGTCCGTGGCCCGAAGTGAGGGCTGGATCTCACGGGTCGAGCCGTGTCGTCGTCGACCCGCCGGGCGCGAAACGCGTTGACCTTCAGCCGATGGGCGTGCAGGCGGCGATGAAGAGCACAAGCCGGACAGTTCCGGCCGCCCGCGATGCCCCCTTTTGGACCAGGGACCTCCCCGAAGTCCTGGATGCGGTCGATGGCCACCCGGAGGGGCTCACCTCGGCCGAGGCGGTATCACGTCTCGCCCACTGTGGGCCGAACGTGTTCGCTGCCGAGCGCCGCTTTCAAGCCGTCCGTGAGGTGGCTCGCTACGTCGCCAACCCACTCGTCCTGGTGCTGTTGCTGGCGAGTGTCTTGTCGGCCGCGCTCAGCCAGGTGGTCAGCTCGATCGTCATTGCGGTGATGCTGCTGCTCAGCATCGCGCTCAACTTCGCGCAGGGCTATCGCTCGCAGCGTGCCGCGCGCCGGCTCCGCGACCAGGTTGGCCAGAGTGCCACCGTCGTGCGCGATGGCGAGGCGCGTGAGATTCCGGCTCGCGAGGTCGTTTCGGGCGATGTGATGCACCTGGCAGCGGGAGACCTGGTGGCGGCTGATGCCTGGCTCTTGTCGGCCAAGGACCTCTTCTTGAACGAAGCGGCCCTGACGGGCGAGTCACTTCCGCGTGAGAAGCACGTCGAGGCGACCGGAAGCGCCCGCCACGGATTGACAGACGCTCGCTGCGCCGTGTTCGCTGGCACCTCGGTGGTGAGCGGCGTCGGTGTGGCGCTCGCTGTCCAAACTGGGCCTCGCACACAATTCGGGCACATTGCCGCTCATCTGCGGATGCGGCCCCCGGAAACGGAGTTCGAACGCGGCACGCGCCGTTTCGGATTTCTAATCCTCGAGATCGTCGTGTTCCTCGTTCTGTTCGTGTTTCTCGTCAACGCGCTGTATCGGCGCGACCCGCTCGAGTCCTTTCTGTTCGCAATCGCACTGGCGGTCGGCCTCACCCCTGAGCTGTTGCCGATGATCGTGTCGATCACGCTGTCGAGCGGGGCCGTGCGCATGGCCCAGAAGAAGGTCATCGTGAAACGCCTCGCCGCGATCGAGAACTTCGGCAGCATGGATATCCTCTGCAGCGACAAGACGGGGACGTTGACCGTGGGCAAGATCGCGGTCGATCGCCACATCGATGTGCAGGGTCGAGAGGACGAGCGGGTGATCCGGTTGGCGGCGCTCAACAGCACGTTCCAGACGGGGCTGCGCAGTCCCATGGATGAGGCGATCCTGCGCTACGAGCCTCCGGACGTCGCACAGTACCGTCTGATCGACGAGATCCCCTTCGACTTTGCCCGGCGGCGAGTGTCGGTGGTGGTCGAGGACGGCGGCGAGCGGGTACTGATCAGCAAGGGCGCCCCGGAGGCCTTGTTCCCGATTTGCGGGCAGGTCGCGTTCGGGGGCGCGACGCAGCCCTTCGATGCCCAGACGCGCGCCGCTGCGGAGAGTCTCTTCCATGAGTTGAGCACGGCGGGCTACCGCGTGCTTGGTGTCGCGACGCGAACCGTCGCGCCCGCGGCAGCCTACGGCGTTGGCGACGAGCGCGAGCTGACGCTGGAGGGTTTTGCCGCCTTCCTCGATCCCCCGCGCGAAGGCGTCGCCGAGACGATCGACGCGCTGCACCGCGACGGCATCGAGGTGAAGATCCTGACCGGCGATAACCCACTGGTGTCCAGGCATGTCTGCAGCCAAGTTGGACTCGCGACCGATGCCGTGGTGATCGGTGAGGACATCGATCGGATGACCGATCCTGCTCTCGCCGCCATCGCTGAGCGAACGACAATTTTTGCCCGCATCTCGCCGGCGCAGAAGACCCGAATCGTGCAGGCCTTGCGGTCCCGGGGGCACGTGGTCGGCTGCCTCGGTGACGGAATCAATGATGCGCCGGCGCTGCACTCCGCGGATGTCGGGATCTCCGTGCAGAACGCCGTCGACGTTGCGCGCGATGCCGCGGACATCATCCTGCTCGATCGCCGCCTGTCGGTGCTGCATCAGGGCGTCATCGAAGGACGGCGGAGCTTCGGGAACATCATGAAGTACGTGCTGATGGGCACGAGCTCGAACTTCGGCAACATGGTCAGCATGGCGGTGGCATCGCTCGTCTTGCCGTTTCTGCCGATGCTGCCGCTGCAGATCCTCGTCAACAACTTCCTCTACGACCTGTCGCAGGTCGCCATCCCGTCGGATCGCGTCGACGACGCCTACCTCGTCAAACCGCGCCGCTGGAATGTGGCCTTCATCCGACGCTACATGCTGCTGATCGGGCCGATCAGCTCGGTCTTCGACTTCCTGACCTTCGCGGTCATGCTCGGCGTGTTCCACGCCAGCGAGGCGCTCTTCCATACCGGTTGGTTCGTCGAATCGCTCGCCACGCAGACGCTGGTCATCTTCGTGATCCGTACGGCGGCGCGGCCATGGGCGAGTAGGCCGAGCCCCGCGCTGAGCGCCGGCGTGGCGATCTGCGCGGGAACGGGGGTGCTGCTGCCGTTCACCCCGCTCGGCGCCTGGCTCGGCTTCGTTGCGCTGCCGCCGCTCTTCTTCGCGTTTTTGGTTGGTATGACGGTGACGTATCTGGCGCTTGTGGAAGCCGCGAAGCAATGGTTCTACCGACGTTACGCCGTGTAGTCTCGGCGCCGATCGGCGGGCCGCAGAAGAGGCGTTGCTCTGCCTCACGACCTTACAGTAGATGGGGCGGCTCAGACGTCGAGGGTGACGTATGCATGCCAGAGGGCGCCGGTCTGCTGGACCCGCAGGGCGTGCAACGTGACCGCCTTCACATCAGCGACCAGCTCATGCCGATGACGGTCGATGCGCTCACCGACCAACGCGGCATGGGCATGGTGCGGCCGGGTGCCCGTCTTGACGGCAACGTGCTCGGCGCGCAACAGCAGACCCTCGCTGTCCTTCAGAAACACCACTTCATCGAGCAATCGCCACAACAAGAGATCGAGCGGGTCCGCCGCGACCTCAACCTCCGTCCGCGCGACGGGGGCGATCGTCTCGAGGTCGGCGAGCATCGTGTTGGTTACGGCATCGACGGCAGCGGCGAACAGCTCCTCCAAGGAGCTGGCCCAGGCGTGAAACGTCACATCGCTGGTGGCCGCGTCCTCCAAGTACTCGAACGGCATCGGCCCGGTCAGCCTTTCACGTTGCCGATGGGCGTGAAGCGTACCACGCGGTGCGTGAGGCTCGCCGCTTCGGTTGCCGCCACCACCGCGTCGATGTCCTTGTACGCGCCTCCGGCTTCCTCGGCGAGGCCGGCGTATGATGCCGTCCGCACATAGATGCCGCGCGCTTCCATGCTGCGCTGCAGCTCGCGACCGCGGAAGAGCTTCTTCGCCCGCGTTCGGCTCATCGTTCGTCCGCTGCCGTGGGCGGTGCTGCCGAAGGTCTGGACGCTGCCCGGCAGACCCGTGAGGAGATACGAGCCGGTCTCCATGCTGCCGCCGATGATGACGGGCTGTCCCACCGCCGCGTACTCCGGCGGCAGGCCGGGCGATCCGGGGCCGAAGGCCCGCGTCGCGCCTTTGCGGTGTACCAGCAGTTGGCGCGCTGCCCCGTCGACGACGTGCGTCTCGAGCTTCGCCGTGTTGTGGGCGACATCGTACACGGTGCGGAGGCCAAGATCGGTCGGGCTGCGGCGAAAGACCGCGCCGAAGACCTCGCGGATCCGATGCAGGATCACCTGCCGGTTCGCGAACGACATGTTCGCCGCGCACTGCATGGCCGCGAAGTAACGCTGTCCTTCGGGCGAGTGAAACGGCGCGCACGCCAGCTCGCGGTCGACGATCTCGAGGCCGTAGCGCGGCATGGCTTCGAGGAACACCTGGAGCGAGTCGGTCGCTACCTGGTGGCCGAACCCGCGGCTTCCGCAATGGAACATGACCGCAACTTGGTTCGGCCGGTCGATGCCAAGGGCCGCCGCGACAGCGGGATCGAACACGTGCTCGCGACGCGCCACCTGCACCTCGAGGTAGTGATTGCCCGAGCCGAGCGTGCCGATCTGGTGATGCCCGCGCTTGATGGCGCGCGCGCTGACCGTTGTCGGATCGGCTCCCGGAAGGCAGCCGCCCTCTTCGGTTCGCGCCAGATCCTCCTCCGTGCCGTAGCCGCGCCGAACTGCCCAGCGAGCGCCGTCGCGCAATACGTCACCGAATTCCGAGTCCGAGAGCGATACGAACCCTTCACACCCGACGCCGGCCGGCACGCGCTCGCAGAGCGAATCAACGAGCTCGTGCAAGCGGGGCATGACTTCATCGAGCGTGAGACTCGTGGTGACCAGCCGCATGCCGCAGTTGATGTCGAAGCCGATCCCGCCCGGGGAGATCACGCCTACCGTTGGGTCCATCGCCGCGACCCCTCCGATCGGAAAGCCATACCCCCAATGCGCGTCGGGCATCACGCAGCTGGCACCGACAATCCCGGGCAGGCGCGCCACGTTCGCCGCCTGCGTGAAGACCGCATCGTCCATCGCAAGCAGCAGCTCATGCGAGGCGAAGATGCGGATCGGAACGCGCATACCCTGGCGCCAGGTCGGCGCGATCTCCCAGATCGCGTCAGCGACGGGATAAACCGTGTCGGGCGGGGGCATGCGTTTGTCCTCCTCCGAGGGGCGGGATCCACCAACGCAAGTTCTCTGCCATGCTCGCCTGCGGAGCCCCACCGGACAGTCGCTGTCCGAGCCAGGACCCAAAGCGGTCATCGGCGGTGGAGGCACCGTCCTCGGATTCCCAGGAACCGGAACACCGGGCTCCGCGGCCCTGGGTAGCCTTACAGCAGACGGGATGGCGCGTCTTGGCCCACCATCCGCTAACGCTCAGCCAACTTCTGCGAAGGCGGACGGCGAAAGGACCAACCGATGGCATACAAGCAGTTGCTCTTCCAGATGCAGGCGCGTGAAAAGATCCTGCGCGGCGCCACCGCGTTGGCCGATGCCGTCCGTGTGACGCTCGGCCCCCGCTCCAAGTGCGTCCTGATCGGGCGCAGATGGGGAGCACCGGTCGTCTGCAACGACGGGGTGACCATCGCGAAGGAGATCGAGCTCAAGGATCCGGAGGAGAATCTGGGGGCGCGCATGCTGCGCGAGGCGGCCGAGCGCACGGGCGACAGCGTCGGCGACGGGACGAGCACGGCAACGGTCCTGGCCCATGCGATCTTCTCCGACGGACTGCGCAATGTCGCCGCCGGTGCGAGCGCCATCGACCTCAAACGCGGCTTGGATCGAGCAACGCGCGTAGCCGTCGAGGCGCTCCGAGCGCAATCCAGATCCGTGCAGAGTCGGCGTGAACGCGCCCAGGTTGCAACGATCTCAGCGCACAATGACGCGACGATCGGGGAGCTGGTCGCCGACGCGGGGGAAAAGGTCGGCCCGGACGGGGTCATCACGGTCGAAGAAGCGAAGACGACCGAAACGGCGCTCGAAGTCGTCGAGGGCATGCAGTTCGATCGCGGCTATATCTCTCCGTACTTCGTCACGGACCCCGAGCGCATGGAGTGCGTGCTCGAAGACGCGTTCATCCTGCTGCACGACAAGCGCATCAGCAGCATGAAGACGTTGCTGCCCGTCCTCGAGCACGTCGTGAAGCTCGGCCGGCCGCTGCTGATCGTGGCCGAGGATGTCGAAGCGGAGGCGCTGGCGACACTGGTGGTGAACCGCCTGCGCGGCACGCTGGCGTGTGCGGCGGTCAAGGCGCCGGGCTTTGGCGACCGGCGCAAGGCGATGCTCGAGGACATGGCGATCTTGACGGGCGGGCAGGTTGTCGCGGAGGAACTCGGCGTACAGCTCGAGCATGTCGATCTGCAGAACCTCGGGCGAGCCCGGCGGGTCGTGATCGACCGCGACAACACGACACTCGTCGGCGGCGCGGGCGAGAAGAAGGCCATCGCGGCGCGGATCGAGCAGCTCCGCCGCCAGATCGACGAGACCACCAGCGACTACGACAAGGAGAAGCTCCGTGAACGGCTCGCGAAGCTGTCCGGCGGCGTGGCCGTCATCCGCGTCGGCGCGCCGTCGGAGGCGGAGATGAAGGCTCGCAAGGAGGCCTTCGATGATGCCATCAGCGCGACCAAGGCAGCGACGGCTGAGGGCATCGTGCCCGGTGGTGGGCTCGCGTTGCTCAGGGCCATGGAGGCGGTCGAGCGCGAAGAAGCGCAGTGCGAGGGCGACGAACGCACCGGCGTACGCATTCTCCGGCACGCTCTCGAGTCACCCACGCGTCAGATCGCCGCCAATTCCGGCGTCGATGGTGGTGTCGTCGTCGATCGTATGCGCACGGGTGCCGGCACAATCGGCTTCGATGCGGCCCGCAACGTCTATGTGGATCTCGTCGAGGCCGGCATCATCGATCCGACCAAGGTTGTCCGGGTCGCGCTCGAGAATGCGGTCTCTGTTGCCAGTGTGTTGTTGCTCACCGAAGCAACACTGACGGAGGTTCCCGAGCCGAAGACAGAGCCGGCCGCCACACCGACTCTGGAGTAGCGCGTTTCAGACGCGCCTCGGCGGCTGGCCGCGAAGAGCAAGCGATGAAGAACTTCGAGGTTGCCCGCGTGTTCGAGTTGATGGCCGACATGCTCGAGCTGCGCGGTGAGAACCCTTTTCGGGTCCGAGCCTATCGCCGCGCCGCGCAGAATATCGAGTCGCTCACCGAGGATGTCGAGGTTGTCGCACGCGAGGGGCGGCTCGACGATGTCCCCGGTATCGGCCGCGATCTCGCCGGCAAGATCAGCGAGTATAGCCCTGGATTCCGCCCGAGTTGCGCGAGGATTCCGGCGAGATCGAAGCCGCGCTGGCGGGTCGGTTGCCGGTGCGCCTCGAGGATATCCGCGGCGATCTCCACTGCCACACGAAGGCGAGTGACGGGCAGCATTCGATCGATGCCGTCGTGGCGGCGGCAGCAGGGCGCGGATACGCGTATGTGGCGATCACCGATCACAGCCGCTCGGCGACAATCGCCCGAGGGCTGTCGCCGAGCGAGTTGCGGGCACACGTGCGCCGCATTCGCGTCGCTCAGCGCCGCCACCCCGGAATGCTCGTGCTCGCCGGGTCCGAGTGCGACATCCTGCCCGACGGGACGCTCGACTATCCCGACGAGCTGCTGGCCGAGCTCGACGTGGTGGTCGCCGCGGTGCACAGCGGCTTCAAGCAAACACGCGCCGAGATGACCCGCCGCATCTGCCGCGCCTTGGCGCATCCGCATGTCGACATCCTGGCGCATCCGACCGGGCGGCTCTTCGGCGCGCGCGCGCCGGCAGACGTGGACATGGCCCGCGTGCTGCGGGACGCGCTGCGGCACGGCAAGGTGATCGAGATCAACGCGCAGCCGTCCCGACTCGATCTCAATGACCTGCATGCCCGACGGGCGCACGCGCTGGGCGTGCGGGTCGCGATCGACACGGACACGCACGTGCTCGATCAGCTCGCCTGCATGCCGCTCGGTGTGGCGGTGGCGCGGCGGGCGTGGATGGAGAAGGCCGAGGTGCTCAATACATGGCCCGCAGGCAAGCTCGCCGCGTGGGCGCGGCGCCCGCCGCACTGACCCGCGTCGCGGCGGCGCGCACGGTCTGATCACCTACATGCAGTTGGAGGCAACCGGCACGAAAGGCGGACCGAACCTGACCGACGCAATTAGGATTTCTCCGCAATGGTCGCTCCGAGGGCCCTTGCCACGAACGACCCGCTGGGAATCGGAGGCTTGCTGGTCGACGCGTATCGAGCGGCACAGGTGGAGCAGCAGGGAACACGGCAAATCGGGCTCGTTCACGTGTTACAGGACGCGGCGTTGATGGGTCTTTGCAGGGATGTGGACGACCCTGATCTCCGCCGCCCGGCGTTATACCGCTTGGCATTTCGCGAGCTCGGGCTCGCGATTGGGCTTGCGACTCTCGACCGCGACAGGTGGCCTGCCGTGGACCCCGGCACGGAGCGGGGTCTCGATCGACTGATGCGATTCGAACCGTTGCGGAAGGAGATCGAAGAGTTCTGGCTGCTGGAGGAGCATCGCCGCGTGGAGAGCTGGCTCGAGCACGCCGATATCAATGACGTGATGCTGGCGACGAGCCTTGAGCCCGACGGATTCTTGAGATTACGGCTGCCTCGAGTCCCGGCCTCTCGCACATCATCATAGGTTTCGCGCTCCTGAGAATATTCCCCGAGGAGCTGTCGGTTCAGCAGGGCGACTGCCCTGGCATCGAACTTGGACGCATACGTACGCGAGGAGACGCGTAATGGATGTGGAGCTGAGCGGCCTCGAGGGCACCATCCGAAAGACGCATCAGTGGGTGGACGAAATCAAAGCGGCAATTGGGGCCGACGATGCGCAGCTCGCCTACGGCGCGCTGCGCGCCGTGATGCACGCCCTCAGGGATCGGCTGCCGGTGCCGGAAGCGACACAGCTCGGCGCGCAGCTGCCGATGCTGATCCGCGGCCTCTACTACGAAGGCTGGTGCCCCAGCGGTAAGCCCAAGAAGTTCCACCGGCCGGAATTTCTCGAGGCGATTCGGAGCGGCCTGCCAGGGGCAGCGAACCGGTTGCACCCCGAGGTGCTCGCGCGCGCGGTGCTGTCGATCATCGACCGACACGTGAGCGCGGGAGAGGTGCGGGATGTGAAGGCGAACCTGCCGGCCGACCTCCGCGAGCTGTGGCCCGGAGAGCGGGACACATCCGCGACGCCCTAGCGCGTCCGTATCGCACGCTCGACTGGAGGGAGAATGTCGGTTGGACGCATCTGCATGCGGTCAGTTGACACGGCGGAAGCACGAGAGAGCGTGGTCGAGGCCGCGCGGCGCATGCGCGAGCGGCAGGTCGGGACGCTGGTGGTCATCGATGAGGCTGCACACCCGATGGGGCTCGTCACCGATCGCGACATCGCGATGCGCATCGTTGCCGCTGGATCGGAGGGCTCCCGGACGGCGGTGGCCGACATCATGACACCGATGCCGACCGCGGTGCTCGAAGATGCCTCGATTGAATCCGCATTGGGGACGATGCGCATGGGTCGCATGCGGCGACTGCCGGTGATCAACGGCAGCGGAACACTCGTCGGCATCGTCTCGCTCGATGACATCCTCGCGCTACTGGCCGAGGAGTTCTCGCTGATCGGCGGCCTGCTCGCGCGCGAGGCGCCGCATCCGTCGGGGCATCCATAAGCTCGAGCGACGGCATGAGATGAACTTTCTTCTTATGGAAACCGGGGTTTTCGTCCTGGTGATCCTCGTCGCGTGGGAAATGCACCGCCAGCAGGTCTCGTGGGGGCGCGTGGCGGTTAGGTCGGTGCTCATGTTCGCCGGACTGACCGCGCTGATCGCGTTCTGGCGCGGTCTGTAATCCTGCGGGAAAGCCCGCCATGAACGATCACATTGCAGGCCGGCAGCGAATGATCGAACAGTTCGTCTCCCGCGGTCTCGACGACCAAGCAGTCCTCGCGGCCATGCAGACCGTTCCCCGTGAAGCATTCGTCGCCGCGGAGCTCGCCGAATTTGCATACGAGGACGCGCCACTTCCGATCGATGCGGGTCAGACGATCTCGCAACCATACATAGTGGCGATGATGACCGCGGCGCTCGAGCTCAGGCCCGATGATCGCGTCCTCGAGATCGGCACCGGATCCGGGTACGCGGCTGCCGTGCTGAGCCAGATCGCCGCATCGGTGTACACGATCGAGCGCCATGAGGAACTGGCGCGGGCCGCGGAGCGCCGCTTGCGCGACTTGGGTTATGCCAACGTCCATGTGCGCCATGGCGACGGCACGCTCGGCTGGCCGGCACACGCGCCGTACGACGCGATCGTGGTTGCCGCCGGCGGTCCGGAGGTCCCGAAGCCTCTCCTCGACCAGTTGGCGATCGGCGGCCGGTTGGTGATCCCGGTCGGCTCAACGCCACGAGCGCAGGAACTCCTGCGTGTCCGGCGCATGGACGAAGCGACCTATGCGCGCGAGAATCTCGGCCCCGTCCGGTTCGTTCCGCTGATCGGTGCCGAAGGGTGGGCCGAACGACCGGGAGTCGGCCCACCAGCCCCGCGCCCGAGTGCCAGTCGTCCCGAGCTCCTCGCCAAACTGGTGCGCGAGGTGGCCGAGCCGCTCGGAGACCTCGAGCACGACGCGATCGACGCGCTCCTCGACCGCATCGGCGACGCCCGCGTCGTCCTCCTCGGAGAGGCGACCCATGGCACCTCGGAGTTCTATCGCATGCGCGCCCGGATCACGCGCGAGCTCATTTTACACCGGGGATTCACCGTCGTGGCGGTCGAGGCTGACTGGCCGGACGCGGCGCGGGTCGATCAGTACGTGCGCCACGTTGCTGCACTGCCCCCGCCGGGGAAGGCGTTCACGCGCTTCCCGACCTGGATGTGGCGCAACCGCGAGGTGGACCAATTCGCGCAGTGGCTTCGCGAATACAATCGCGTGGTCGAGGCCCCCGAACGCCGCGTCGGCTTCCATGGGCTCGATCTCTATAGCCTCTATACCTCGATCGCAGCGGTGCTCCGGTATCTCGACAGCGTCGATCCCGAGGCGGCCAAGGTGGCGCGCGCTCGCTATGGTTGCCTCACACCGTGGGAGCGCGATCCTGCCGCCTATGGGCGTGCAGTCGTCACCGGTGGGTATCGCGCCTGCGAAGAACAAGTTGTCGCGATGCTGCGCGACATGCTGGACAAGCGGCTCGACTACCAGCTCCGCGACGGCGAGCGGTACCTCGACGCGCTGCAGAATGCGCGCGTGGTGGCCAATGCCGAGCGATACTATCGCGCCATGTTCTATGGGTCGCGGGAATCATGGAACCTGCGCGATCAGCATATGTTCGAAACGCTCCAGGTGCTGCTCGCCTTCCGCGGACCCGGAACGAAGGCGGTGATCTGGGAGCACAACTCACACGTCGGCAACGCGGCGGCGACGGAGATGGGTGCACGCGGCGAGCTCAATGTGGGCCAGCTGGCCCGTGAGACGTTCAGAGATGGCGCCTATGCGATCGGTTTCGGCACCGACCATGGGACCGTCGCCGCGGCGAGCGATTGGGATGGCCCGATGGAGATCAAGGCGGTACGCCCAGCACATCCGGAGAGCTACGAGCGCCTGTGCCACCAGGCCAGCGGCGGCGCCTTTCTCCTGCCGCTCCGCTATCCGCGGCGCGCGGAAGTGCGGGACGAGCTCGCGCCAGCACGCCTCGAGCGCGCGATCGGGGTCATCTATCGACCCGAGACAGAGCTCGCGAGCCACTACTTCCAGGCCGTGTTGCCGGCGCAGTTCGACCAGTACATCTGGTTTGATGAGACGCATGCCGTGACCGCACTCGGCGATCAGCGGGCCACTGCTGGCATGCCCGAGACCTACCCGTTCGGGCTGTAGCGCCAGCACGATGCCGAGCCCCGCACATGAAAAGCTCTTTCCGCTGCTTCCGGACGAGGCCCAGGCTTCTCCCCTCTCGCCCGGCAACGACGCCGGGTGTCGAGGGCCGTCGAGCTGCGATCGCCGGCGTGTCTCTACGCGCGAAATCGGGCGATCTCCTCAGTTAGGCGTTCTGTCGAAGTGGCAACAGCTTGCGACGACGGGGCTCCGCTGTGTGCCCGGCATGCGGCGCCGCGAGCGCGGTCTCTATCGCCGCGCGAGTCAGGTCGCGCAGCCGCACGATCTCGGGCCAGCCCGCTCCCAAGGGTTCGATTGGAGCCCCGATTGCGACGTGTACCTCGTGTCGGTGCGGGGTCCAGGTGTCCGGCGGCAAGACCTCGCGCGTGCCGCGGATTGCGACCGGGACCACGGGCCGCCCTGCTTCCACCGCCGCTTTGAATCCACCAAGTCGGAACGGCAGCAGTCCGGGCGTCCGCCGGAAGGTGCCCTCGGGAAACACGAGCAGCGAGACGCCTGAGCGCAAGGTCGCGCTCACCACTGCCGCGTCGGCGACGCTCTCCGAAAGCGCAAAGCGCTCGACGGTGAGGTGGCCGACCTTGCGGATGATGGTCCCGAGCAACGGGGTGCGCAGGAGCTCGCGCTTGGCGACGAAGAGCAGCGGCAGCGTCGGGGGCAGGGCAGCCAGCAACACTACCGAGTCCATATAGCTCGAGTGGTTGGCGACCAACACCGCCGGCGTGATGCCGGCGAGCGACGCGAGGCCTTCCACCTGCAAGCGGCAGCCGGTCAGTGAGAGTAGGAGGCGGCAATAGCTCCGCACCACGCGGTCGGTCCGACGTCCCCGCGATGTCACCAGGAGAAGGGCCCAAAGGAGCGGCAGCGAGATCGCGAGCACGGTGCCGACCCACAGGGCGTAGGCGAGGTGCACTGCCTCGCGGGCAACGTTACCCAAACGTGTCAGGAGGTCGAGCACGCGCAGGCGCGCCCATTGGTGGATGGGCGAGCGCCCTCCGCGGACGAGCTTGCCGGCCAGATAGGCGTCGCGGGTGGCGCGCCGTCGGATCTTGCCGCTCGAAGTCTTCCGTACCGTATGCGGCGGCGCCATCAGCACGACGTCCGGAGGAAGTCCGAGCGCGGCCACGACGCGATCAACCGCGGCGCTCTGCAGAGCGGCGCGCTGCGCCGCCGACTCCGCACGCGTCTCGGCGACAACGACCAAGCGCTCGGTCCCCGCCTCTGGATCGGGCACCCCGAAGGCGGCGACGCACCCCTTCCGGACGCCCGGAATGTCGCCAACTACGTCCTCGACCTCCTCCGGATACAGGTTGCGGCCGCCCTTGATGATCAGATCCTTCTGTCTGCCAGTGACGAACAGCTCCCCGTCGGCGAGGTAGCCGAGATCGCCCGAATCCATCCAGCCGTCGCGCAGCACGGCGCGCGTGGCATCCGGTCGGCGATAGTAGCCTGCGGTCACAGACGGACCCCGAAACTCGATCTGTCCCTCGATGCGATCGGGCAGCGCACGGCCCGCAGTGTCGACGACGCGGATTTCGTGTCCGCCGAGGGGTCGACCGCAGGCGACGAAGCGAAGCGGCTTCGGGTCGTCCGTTGCGGCGAGCAGCGCTTCGCGGTGCATCTGAAAATGTTCGCGCGCAATGCGGTCGACCCGCGGGCCGCGCCCGATCGGCGAGACGGTGAGCGCAACCGACGACTCGGCGAGACCATAGACTGGACACATCGCCTCGGCCCGAAAACCGTACGCACCAAATCGGCGCGTGAAGCGCTCGATGGTGTCGGCGCTCACGGCTTCGGAGCCGTTGAGCGCGAGGCGCCAAGAGGAGAGGTCGAGCCCTTCGAGTGCCGCGTCATCGATGCGCCGCGCGCACAGCTCGTAGGCGAAGTTCGGCGCCGGCGACACCGTGGCGTGGTGCGCGTGCAGCGTCCACAGCCAGCGCGCCGGACGAGCCAGGAAGGCCAGTGGCGAGAGAATGGCGACGGGGACACCGAAATAGAGCGCGGTGAGCCATGTCCCGATCAGCCCCATGTCGTGGTAAAGCGGGAGCCAGCTCACTCCGACATCGTTGGGACCTAGGTCGATCGCCGCCCCGATGCCCCTGATGTTGGCGAGCAGGTTGGCGTGCGTCAGCAGCACCCCCTTGGGCTCGCCAGTGCTCCCGGAAGTGTACTGGATCAGCGCCGGATCGGAAGCCGCTGCCCGCATGACCGGTGGCCGAGCGCCCTCGCGGGCGAGGGCGTCGGCAGTGAGGACCGCCTGGAGGCACGGCAGCCGTGGACGAAGCAACGCGGCCACGCGCAGTGCGGCGGGAAATGTGACGAGCCACCGCGCTTCGGCGTTGCGCAGAATGCCGGTCTGGCGGCCCGCGTACTCCTCGATCTGGTCGGGGCGGAATGGCGGATAGATCGGAACCGGAACGCCGCCGGCAAGCAGCACTCCGAAAAACGTTTCGAAGAAGGCCGCCTCGGTGCGCAGCATGAGCGCCACCCGCTCGCCCGCTTCGAGGCGCCGTTCGGCGAATCCCGCGGCGATCGCGTTCGCACGCTGCCACAGGTCGCCGTACGAGATCGCGTGCTCGGTGGCGTCGTCCTCGCGGAGGTAGACATTGATCCGCTCGGGTTCCCGCTCTGCGTGCCAGCGCAGGGCCTCAATGAGGGTGCGCGTCGAGATCGGGGCGGCCACTCCCGGCAGCGCCGGCTCGACCCGCCTGGGAAGGCGTTCCGCCGCCGCCGTCCCGCCCGACAGCAGCGCCGCGACCAGATCGCGCGGGCTGAGGGCTTCGGCCATGACGGCGTCGGGCAACCGCGCCCCGAAGGCGTGCTCCAGACGGAGGAGCAGCTCGACCCGCTCGAGGCTCCCGAGGCCGAGGTCACGCTCGAGCGAGTCGTCGAGGCCGATGCGAGTCTGCGCACGCGAACCGCCGAGCTCGGTGACGAGCGCAGCGATGATCTCGAGCACTTCGCGCTCCGCATGCGCTCGGTCGCCCTCGGTTACGGAGGGCTGCTTTTGTGCAGATTCCTGCATGCAAGCTGACCCATGCAGCCAGCCGCATGCCAGAGGTACAATCATCTACATGCGCCCTCAAGGCTGCATTTGAGGCCGACAGGCGTCCCACTTGTGGGAATGGGGCGCACAATTTAGCCGTATTCAGCAGCGTAGCCGCACCTTGCGCTCGCGGGAGCGTTTTTCGCCACCGCGGCTCGAGGGAGGGTCGTGGCGATTCTCGTTGCGCCCGCAAGCGGGGAAAGTTTCGTCGTCCCGCGGGAACACAAGCGACGCAGCGCAACGACCTCGCTGTCTGCCTTCAGGCGAGCACTCGATGTACGTTGGCGAGTGCATCCAGGAACACGTGGACTTCGTCGGCGGTGTTGTACAGGTACAGCGAGACGCGCACTGTCCCGTCGACGCCATGCGCATTGAACCAGCTGTGGACGCAGTGCCTGCCGGACCGCACCGCGATGTTGGCGCTCTGATCGAGCAACAAGCAGACGTCGTGCACGTCGATGGTGCGGAAGGCGAAGCTCGTGATCCCGCCGCGGTGGTCGGGCGGCGGCCCGTAAATCGTGATGTCATCGTAGCGGCGGAGCCCTTCGTCCAGTTGGCGCGTCAGCGCACGCTCGTGCTCACCGAGCGCTCGCCATCCGATGCGCTCGAGGTACTCGATCGCGTGACGCAGGCCGACGATCCCGGCATAGTTCTGAAGACCGGCCTCGAAGCGCTCCGGACCCTCGCGGTACGTGGCGCCCTCGAGCGTTGAGTCCTCCACGGTGCCGCCGCCGACGAGGGTCGGTTGCAGGCGGCGGAGCCAGTCATCCGTTCCGTAGAGGATGCCGGTCGCGCTCGGCCCGAGCATCTTGTGCCCCGAGCACGCGAGAAAATCCACGCCGAGTGCGCGCACGTCGATCGGCTGATGCGGCACCGCCTGTGCGGCATCGAGGAGGACGGGCACGGCGCGCGCGTGCGCGACCTCGATCAGGCGCTCCGCGTCGATCGAGGCGCCGTCCAAATTGGATGTCATCACCATGGAAACGAGCTTCACCTCGGGCGCGAGCGCGCGCGCGAGCGCCTCGATGTCGCCGAATGGGACCGCCCGATGGCGCACGCCGCGTCGGGCGAGCTGCTGCCATGGCAGGAGGTTGCTGTTGTGTTCCTGGTCCGAAGTCATCACGATATCGCCCGCGGCGAATGGGAAGGACTGCGCGACCAGATTGATCGCGTGCGTCGTGTTCTGCGTGAAGACAATCTCCTCGCTCCGCCGGGCGTTTAGAAAATGGCGGGCAGCGTCGCGCGCCAGCGCGACCTCTTCGCTGACACGCCGCCCGAGTTGGTGAAGGCTGCGCTCGCCGCAGGCGGGAAACTCCGAATAATATCGCGTCACCGCGTCGATGACCGGCTCGGGTCGCAGTGTCGTGCACGCGTTGTCGAAGTAGATCAGATTGCCGCTTCGCAAGGGCGGAAAGTCGCCGCGAATCCGACGTGGGTCGAAGGTCATCTCGCGCCACTCTCGCCAGCCGCGTGTTGGACCGCCGCGTCGAGCTCCTCGGCCGACGGCGCGACGAGTGTCACGCCGTTCACATAGAACGTCGGCGTCCCGTACATGCCGGCTCTTACGCCGTCCTCGAAATCCCGACGGACCTGCTCCAACGTTGCCGGCTCCGCCAGGCAGCGGGTGAACCTGTCCTGATCGATGCCCGCCTCACCAGCGAGCTGGAGGAGTCCGCCACAGGTTTCCAGCGCTTCAGGCCGTGACAGCAGCAAACGGTGGTACTCCCAGAATCGACCCTCCGCCTGCGCGCAGGCAGCCGCCATCGCCGCGCGGGTCGCACCCGCGTGAGGTCCCGTGCTATCTTCGGCGCACGTGGCGCTCGCGGTCTCCACCGCATCGAGCGGAAACTGCCGATAGACGAAGCGCACAGCCGCATGGTGTGTCAGGAGCTCACTGACCACGGCGGCGCTGCGGCGCGTGTACGGGCACGTATAGGAGCCGAACTCGATCACCGTCACGGGCGCGTCAGGGGCGCCGACTGCCGGAGCTCCGTCGCTCCCCGGAATAATTGGCGGGCCGTGGTAGTCCGTCAGAATGCCACTGTACTGGCTTCGCCGTCCGGTGGGGTCGAAGATGCAGAAACCGCGGCGTACGGGCCCGTAGCAACTCCCGTAATGAAAGTAATTGGTGAGACCGTAGGTGAGGTAGCCCGTACTGCCGACGAGAACGAAGACGAACGCCCAGGCCATTCCTTCCAGGTGTCGGTGGAGGAATCGCGCAGCGTGCGGGTGGGTTCGCATCACGCGGCCGGTGAGGGCCGCGTTGACGCGCCGATCGAAGCCGGTGGTGCACTTGCGCAAGGTGACGCGGCGGAACACGCAGGCCAACGCTTCCCGTGCGAGCGGGCGGTAGCGGGCTGAGCCGATCGCGAGGCCGGTACAAACGATCAGCGCGATGAGGCACAACATGAACGGATCACCCTCTGCGCGATGGGTGCACGTTGCAGTCACCGACAATCCGGTCCTGCACAGCCCACCATCCCCCGCCGAGTGCGACGAAGAGCGCGACCGTGTCCTGTAGTCGCTGCGCCTGACCGCCGATCCGGGCGATCGTCGCCTGGTTGTACTGGATGTCGGCCACGAGCACGTCGAGATAGTTGGCCAAGCCGGCTCGGTAGGTCACGTCGATCACCCGCAAGGCCTCGTGGGCCGTGTCTTCCTGCCGTGACTGTGCCTCCACCTGCGTTGCATCATGTTGCAGGGCACGCAGTGCGTCGGCGACCTGCGCGAGGCCCTCGAGCACAGTCTGTCGATACGTCGCGGCGGATTGATTATAGCCGTCGATCGCTGCCCGGCGCTGAAACCACAGCGCGCCGCCATGGAAGATCGGCTGCGCGAGTTGGCCGCCGATTGCCCATGCGGCCGCCGGTCCGCTGAACAGATCGGCGATCGACGTGCTCGCCGACCCGTAGCTGCCGGAGAGCGTGAGCTGCGGGAACATCGCTGCGGTCGCCACGCCGATCTGGGCGCTCGCGCTGTGGAGCTGCGCTTCGGCGGCGAGAATGTCGGGGCGCTGGCGCACCAATTCTGACGGCAACGTTACCGGCACATCCCGCGGTAACTCGAACGCGGCCAGTTCGATCTGCGACGATTTCCATGCCGCCGGCTCCTCGCCGAGCAGGGTCGCAAGCAGATGCCGGGTCTGGGTCCGCTTCTGCTCGAGCGCCGGGAGCTGCGCCTCGGTCGCGGCCACCTGAGTTTGGATCGCTAACACACCGGTGTACGGGACGGTCCCAGCGCTCGCTTGGGCGTCGGTGATCTGCACCTGATCGTGCCCCCGCTCGATTAGCCGCTGCGTGGCGGCGATCTCGGCCGTATAGGCCGCCTGCGCAATCATGGCGTTGATGAGATTACCGACAAGGGTGAGGTAGGCGGCTGCCGTTTCATAGCGTTGCACGTCCACTTGGGCGCTCTGACTTTCGACGGCCCGGCGCTCTCCTCCGAACACGTCGAACGCGTATTCCACCGTGCCGGCGAGGGTGAAGAGGTTGAACGTCTTTTTCGGCAGATTCGTGCTCGGTGCGAAGCTGCGCTGTCTCGACGCCGCGCCGGTCGCATCGATCTGGGGCAGAAACACCGCGTAGCCCGCGCGGAGCTGGTCTTCGCTTTGGCGCAGGCTTGCCTGCGCCGCCTGCAAGGTGGGATTGGCGGCGAGCGCCTGGGTGATCAGGTCATCGAGCACCGGGCTCGCGAAGAGCTGCCACCAGTCCGCCGCGACGGGTCCTGGCTCGAAGCGTTGCGCGCGACCGTCGGCTACGGCGGTCTCCCGGGGGAGCTCGCGCGCCGTGTAGCGGGTGCTGCGCGGAGGCTCCGGTCGGACAAAATCGGGTCCAACGGCACAGCCGCCGACGCACAGCAGCGCTATGGCCAGCAGCCTGTTCCTGGGGCGGCCGCGATTCTCATCCCGCCCGGACATAGACGTCCACCAACTGGCCTGGGTACACACTGAGATCCTGCGGCGGTGAGAAGCGAAAAATGACCGGGAGCACGCGAAGGTCGACGCGCTCCGTCCGCTGGTTCGACAGCTCGATCTTGGGCGAGACATATGGCTGAACGCGGACGAACTCGAGCGGGATCCGTCGATCGGCGCCGCGGATGAACATCGTCGCCTGCAGGCGATCCAGCGGTCCGAGCATCG
>Ga0335082_10001630_pt1 | contig 23949 bp, 19 predicted proteins | sample Lox_Sample_41_FD_206718 | JGI IMG/M metagenome (GOLD analysis project Ga0335082, IMG submission 206718) | Soil microbial communities from Loxahatchee National Wildlife Refuge, Florida, United States - Lox_Sample_4.1 | ecosystem: Environmental > Terrestrial > Soil > Wetlands | place: USA...
TTGTGAACATCGCTTGTCCCAGAGACCAGATCGCATTCATTACCTTTCGCGCGTGCCCTGGAAAGGACTTGCGGATCGCGACGATCATCAGGTTGTGGACAATGCCCTCAGCGGGCATGGACACATCCACGATTTCCGGGTGGGTCATTTTCATGAGCGGAAGAAATACCCGTTCGATCGCATAGCCCATGTAGAAGTCTTCCTGCGGAGGGCGTCCGACGACAGTGGTGAGGTAGAGCGGATCCTTGCGGTGTGTTACGCACTCCACGTGGAAGACCGGGTATTCGCCCTCCAATGAATAGAAACCAGTGTGGTCGCCGAATGGCCCTTCCGTTTTCATTTCCTTCAGACTGACGTAACCCTCCAGCACGATCTCCGCGTTGGCGGGGACCTCCAATTCGTTCGTCTCACACGGCACGAGTTCCACCGGCTCTTTGCGCAGGAATCCGCTGAACATCATCTCGTCGAGGTCGGGAGGGATAGGGAGGATCCCCCCGAGGGTTGTCGCGGGGTCCGAGCCGATTGCCACGCTGACGGGAATCCGGCCGTCCGGGTTCGCGGCACGCGCGCGCCGGAAGTGTTCCGCGCCATGTTTCTGCGTCTGCCAATGCATGCCGGTGGTGCGCTCGTCAAAGATCTGCATGCGGTACATGCCGACATTGCGCTTGGCGGTTTCGGGATTCTTCGTAAAGACCAGCGGGAAAGTGATGAAGCGGCCGCCGTCCTGCGGCCAGCACTTCAGGATGGGGAAGTCGAGCAGATTGACATCACTCCCCTTCCGCACAACTTCTTTGCACGGTCCGTTCTTTACGCTTTTGGGGAAGAATGAGCCGAGTTCCGCCAGCTTCGGCAGCATTTTGATCTTGTCAAACAATCCTTGCGGCGTCTGCATGTCCATGAAACCACGGATACGCCCTGCCACATCTTCGAGTTCGTCCACTTCCAGGGCCAGTTCCATGCGCCGTTCGCTGCCGAAGGCATTAATCAGCACCGGGAAGCGCGAACCTTTGGGCTTCTCGAAGAGGAGTGCGGAGCCTCCTGGATGTCCTTTAGGCCCCGGTTGCGCCTGCGCTCGTTGCACAACTTCCGTAATTTCGAGGACTGGGTCGACTTCCGCCTTCACACGCCGGAGTTCACCTTCCTTTTCGAGTCGCTTCACAAACTCACGCAAGTCCCCGTATGCCACTGCTTCCTCCTGGAATCGACGCCGGCCGGCAGCCAACCGCTCACACTATCACGCCACGGCGTTGGCGCAAACCCATGTGAGAACACCGCTTGCGCCGAAGCGTCCTCCGTTGCCTAGTTCCCCGTTTCTCCTTATGCTGAGTTCTGGACTCGCGCCATGCCCCGGATCTACTTCGACCACAATGCGACCACTCCCATCGAGCCTGCTGTCCGGGACGCCATGCTGCCCTATCTTTCGGGCGAATTTGGAAATGCGTCATCGATTCATACCTACGGCCAAATTGCCCGAGCCGCCGTCGAGACGGCCCGCGAACAACTCGCCGCACTCGTCAACGCAAAGCCGCAGGAAATCGTCTTCACCAGCGGAGGGACGGAGTCGGACAACCACGCGATTTTCGGCATAGTACAGCCATTGCTGGCGCAAACGCCGAGCCCCCACATCATCACCACTTCAATTGAACATGAAGCGGTGCTGAATACGTGCCAGGCGCTCGAGAAACTAGGAGCGGCGATCACCTATCTTCCCGTCTCTCGCGCCGGCGAGATTCCCTTGGAAGATCTGCGGCGGGCGATCCGGCCAGAGACCGCGCTCATCACCGTGATGCATGCGAACAACGAACTGGGCACGCTGCAGCCGCTCGTCGAAGTCGGACGAATCGCGGCGGAGCATGACGTCACGTTCCACACAGACGCGGTGCAGTCTGCCGGCAAGGTGCCCGTTGACGTGGGGATTTTGCACGTAGACCTGCTGTCGGTGTCGGCGCACAAACTGTACGGGCCGAAAGGCATCGGCGCGCTTTACGTCAAGAGTGGCACGCGAGTGCGCCAATTGCTGTATGGCGGCCATCACCAGCGTGGCTTTCGTCCGGGAACGGAGAATGTCCTGGGAATTGTGGGACTCGGCAAAGCGGCAGAGATAGCGCGGTTATCGCTGCAAGCCGACACCGCGCGAATTTCTGGGCTGCGCGACCGGCTCGAACAGGGGTTACTGGCTCGCATTCGCGATTGCGGCGCAAACGGAGCGGGTGCCCCGCGGACGCCGAACACGTCAAACATCACCTTCGCCGGAATCGAGGGCGAAGCGCTGGTGATCGCACTCGACCTCAAAGGGCTGGCATGCTCCACCGGCGCAGCTTGTTCTTCCGGGGCCGTGGAACCTTCCCACGTTCTGCTGGCCATCGGCCTTGCGCCCGCCGAAGCGCGCGCCAGCGTTCGCTTCAGCCTGGGTCGGCACACAACTCCGTCCGAAGTTGACGCGGCGCTGGAGGTCGTGCCGGCCGCGGTCGCCCAGCTGCGCAAGTTGTCCCCCACCTACAAACCTTCGGCTGCCGCGCATCTCTGACGCTTTCCCTGTAAAATAGGAAGAGATGATTGCGCAGCCAAAACTCGATTCCCTGCCTGCTTCGCCCGAAGTCCGAGCCGGACTCGTGGCGGTGGCTATGTCCGGTGGCGTCGATTCTTCGACGGTCGCCGCGTTGCTCCTTCGGCAAGGCTGCCCCGTCGTCGGGCTCACGATGCAGCTGTGGAATCAGAGGCGACTCCCGGAATTGCAGGGCGGGCCTGCGCAGCACCGTTGCTGTTCGCTGGACGACGTGTATGATGCCAAGCGTGTGGCGCAGCACCTGAACTTTCCCCACTACGTTGTGAACTTCGAAGAGCAATTCGAAGAGCGTGTCGTACGCCCGTTTGTGCAGCAGTATCTTTCAGGCCGGACGCCGATCGCATGCACCAATTGCAACACCGATGTGAAGTTCGAGCCTCTTTTGCGGATGGCGCGCCAGATCGGCGCCGAGCGTCTCGCCACCGGGCACTACGCCCGCATCCGCCGGGATGAATCGTCGGGACGCTACCAGTTGCTGCGTGCGCGCGACGACTCGAAGGATCAATCTTATTTCCTGTGGGGCTTGACGCAGGAACAGCTGGGTTGTAGCGAGTTCCCTCTGGGAGAGCTTTCCAAGGACGAAGTGCGTTTCTTGGCGCGCAGCGTGAATTTGCCGGTGGCGGAGAAACCGGAAAGTATGGAATTGTGCTTCGTTCCTAACGGGAACTACGTGCAGTTCATTCATGCATACGCGAAAAGTGATGGCGCCCCAATTCAGGATCAAGAAGGCGACATTGTCACTCGGGATGGCAATGTGATTGGCCGCCACAACGGGGTTCACAATTACACCATCGGGCAGCGCAAGGGACTCGGATTCAGTACCGGCAAGCCGGTCTACGTTCTCGCGATCGATACCGTGAACAACCGGATCGTAGTGGGAGAAGACGAAGCGCTCCACACAATGGAGTTCGAGTTGGAGAATGTGAACTGGGTATCGATTGCGCAACCCTCGCAACTGCTGCGCGCAAAAGTGAAGATTCGCCACAAGCACGAACCCGCCGCCGCAACAGTGCAAGCCCTGCCCGGACTTGCAGCACGCATCCGCTTCGACGAAGCGCAACGCGCCATCACGCCCGGACAAGCGGCCGTTGTCTATGACGGCGATATCGTGCTCGCGGGCGGCTGGATCAAATAAAAACGGCGCCTGCTTGCGCAAGCGCCGCCAATGGCAACGCGAATTCCCTTCTCCGCTAGATGAAAAGCTCGTCTTCCTGTTCCATCACCTCGGGCACAGTGTCGCGCCGCCCGCGCCGTGAACGCAGGACATCCAAACCGATTTTGATCCCGTGCACAATAGCGGACGCCTTCTGCACTGGCCCCAGAAAACTTCGACGCACCTGCGTGCCCGCGTCCTCGATGGCCTCCAGCGCACCGGACAAAATCCGGTCGGCCTTTACCATCTGTCCCCGCAGGCGGTCAGAAGCTTCCGTAAACACACGATCCATTTTCTGGGCTTGAACCCGCGCAAGGTAGACGATGTGCGAAGCATCTTCCACCAAGTTGGTAATGCGGGGTTGCGTGTCATCCAGCAACAACTGCGTGCGCGCCAGAATCGGCCCCATTCGGGTGTGCAGATCGGTCACCATTTTGTTGATCGATTCGGTGGTGCGCTTAAGCTGCACAAACAGTGCGATCAGGATGGCAACCTGCACCACCAGCGCGATCGCGGCAACGATGCTGAAAAACTCCATCCAGAATTGCATTCACACCCCGCCCTCTCCGCCGACTTCGCGGAAACTGCCAGGAATGCCGTCCAGCGGTAAACTACGACTTCGATTCGCGCAAGAACGCTTCGCGACCCGCTTCCACAGCGGCAGAAATCGAATCCCGCTTCCGCGAAGCCACATCCTTGCCCCGCTCGATCAGGTCGTCCGCGCGGTCCCGCAATTCACGAGCCTTGCGCTGGGCGAACTCGCGGCCATCGTCAGCCCTCTTCGAGAGATAATCGCGGGTCTCTTCACCGGACTTTGGGGCAAACAACACGCCTAACAGAGCGCCAATCCCGACGCCCACCAGGAAAAAACTCACCTTGGAACCAACATTATCGGCCATGTCAACCTCCGGAAAAACCGTAACATACCGAAGAGTGGAGGGGCAATAGGCCATAACCCGTTTCACCAAAAATACAGGTTATTCCCCGCCCCGCTCAGTTCGATAGTGCTCGATGATCTTTTCCGCGCTCCTTCGCGTGACAACTCGGCTTAAATCCTCCATCGTCGCCCGCTTCAGGTTGGCCACGCTCCCATACTCGCGCAGCAGCCGCTGCGACGTCTTCACGCCAATTCCCGGGATTCCCAGCAGCTCGCTCCGGGTCTGCCGGGCGCCGCGACGCTGTCGATGAAACGTCACGGCGAACCGGTGGGTCTCGTCACGAATCTGTTGAATCAGGTGCAACACTGGCGAGTGGCGATCCAGGAGGACCGGTTCATCCTCTTGCCCGAGCACATAAAGAGTCTCTTCCTTCTTCGCGATGCTGGCCACGGGCTGATTGATGATCTGCAACGAATCGAGCGCCTGCGCCGCGGCATGCAGTTGACCCAGACCGCCGTCGATCAGGATCAGACTGGGCATCGGCTTCTTCTCTTCCTGCAGCCGCCTGTAGCGGCGCTGCACCGTCTCATGCATGCTGGCAAAATCGTCATTTTCGCTCCGCTCTCGGCCTCCCGGTGCGGACTCACCGCGAATAATAAATTTGCGGTAGTCGGACTTCTTCATTCTGCCGCTTTCCCAGACCACCATCGAAGCGACGGTATCGGTGCCCTGAATATGAGAGATGTCGAAACTTTCGATGCGCTTCGGCTCTTCCGGCAGGCTCAAAGCGTTTTGCAGCGACTCAGCGATGGCTTTGGAATTCGGCTTCAGCACGCGGAACCGCTGCTCAAACGAATGCTTCGCATTGCTCTCGACCAGTTCGAGAATCGCGCGCTTGCTGCCCCGTTGCGGCGTAAAAATCTCGACGCTGTGGCCGGCCCGGTCCCCGAGCGTTTCTTCCAGCAACTCGCGCTCTTCGAAATCCGCGGGCACATGAATCATTTTGGGCAGGTATTCGGCTTCCAGGTAGAGCTGCTTCAAGAGTGACGGGACGAAGTCTTTCGGGTCGAATGGCTCCAGTTCCTCCCAGTAAAACTCGCGCCGGTCGACGATGCGCCCCGCGCGAAGGTGGAAAACATTGGCCGCCACAAGCGGCGGTTCGGCGTAATAGGCGATCACGTCCGTGTCGTCCCCTTGCGCCGCGGCAATTCTCTGCCGCTCTTCGATGTCCTCCATGGTCTTCAGGAGGTCACGATAGGCCGCCGCCTCTTCAAACCGCTCCTGCTCCGCCGAAGCCAGCATGCGCTCCCCGATGCTCTTCATCAGGTCGCGCCGGCGCCCGTCCAGGAACATACGCACATCGCGGACGGCTTCCGCATAGCGATCGTCGGTGGTCAGCCCGGCCACGCACGGGCCCAGGCAACGCTTGATGTAGAACTGCAGGCAAGGTCGCGGATGGGAATGGTTCAAGTCGACAAAACAAGATGGAACCAGGAATCGTTTGTGAATGAAGTGGAGAATGCGGCGCGCGAGGCCCGCTGGAAAATACGGGCCAAAATACAGGGCGCCGTCCTTCTTAACCTTGCGGGTGAAATAAACGCGCGGATATTTCTCGGCCATCGTCAACTTGATATACGGATAGGTCTTGTCGTCGCGCAGCATCACGTTGAACTTCGGCTTGTGCTGCTTGATCAGGTTGTGTTCAAGTGCAAGGGCTTCACGCTCGTTATCGACGACGATGGTCTCGATGTCGGCGATCTCGCGCGCCAGCGTCCCGGTCTTGGCGTCGATCCAGCGCGACTCCGTGAAATAGGATCGCACCCGGCTGCGCAGCGAGCGCGCCTTACCCACATACACCACGGCTCCACTCGCGTCGTGGAACAGGTACACACCGGGCTTCTCCGGCAACTGCGCGGCTTTTTCTCGGGGGTCCATGAGCGCGTGGGACGGCGGAGCCGACTCATCAAGTTTACGGCGAAATCGCCGGGAGCGCGAATTCCTGCGCCAATGGCAGGCGAACGCGACGCCCCCGTGGCGCGAGTCTCGTATATACTGATTTCAGGCGCCCTCCGCGGCCTCACTCCTGACAGAAAGAGGAATTCCTCCCGTGAAATCGACTCTTTTCCTGCGGCAGATTTCAAGCGTTCTGCTGGCAACGGCACTGTTGTGCCCCGCGCTCCCAGCAGATGAAGGCATGTGGACCTTCGACAATCCTCCCGTCAAGCTTTTGCAACAGAAATACAACTTCACGCCCACCCGGCAATGGCTGGATCACCTCCGGTTGTCCTCCGTCCGTCTGAATGACGGCGGCTCCGGCTCCTTTGTCAGTCCGCACGGGCTGTTGCTGACCAATCACCACGTCGCGCTCGGCCAACTTCAAAAGAATTCCAGCGCTGAACATGACTACGTTCGGGACGGTTTCTACGCGGAAACACCCGAGCAGGAGATGAAATCGCCGGACCTGGAAGTCAACGTTCTGGTTTCGACGGAAAACGTCACGGAGCGGGTGAATTCCGCCGTCAAGACCGCAAAGACCACTGAAGAGGAGTTCGCCAAGCGCAAAGCGGCGATCGCGGAAATCGAACGCGAAGGCACGGAGAAAACGGGCCTTCGCTCTGACGTGGTCACGTTGTATTCAGGCGGAGAATACTGGCTCTACCGTTATAAGAAGTACACCGACGTGCGCCTGGTGTTTGCGGTCGAGCAGCAAACGGCCTTCTACGGTGGCGACCCTGACAATTTCACGTACCCGCGGTACGACCTGGATATGGCGCTGTTCCGCGTCTATGAGAACAACAAGCCCATCGACAGTAAGGACTATCTCAAATGGAACCCGAAAGGCGCGGGCGAGGGCGAACTCGTGTTTGTTTCGGGCCATCCGGGTTCGACGCAGCGGCTCACAACCTACGCGGATCTCGTCAGCCTGCGCGATAACGAACTTCCGTTGATCATCCAGAACTTCAAGCGCCGCATCGCGGTTTTGAAGGAATACGCGGCTCGAGGCTCTGAACAGTCGCGGCAGGCCACCACCCTGATTTTCAGCCTGGAGAATGGACGCAAGGTCTTTGAAGGCCGCCGCGACGGTCTGCAAGACAAGAATCTGATCGACAAGAAACACAAGGAAGACGAAGATTTCCGCGCCAAAGTCATGGCCAACCCCGAATGGAAGAAAGAATACGGGAATGCCTGGTCGATGGAAGAAGAAGCCCTGCAGAAGGAACGGCCGCGCATCAAGCAGCAGTACTTCCGAGCAACGGATTCACAACTGGCCGGCCTCGCGGTGCAACTTGTCACCTACGTAGCGGAAGTAAGGAAGCCCGATGGCGAGCGGTTGCCCGGCTTCCATGACGCACAGCTCGAGTCACTGAAGCATCGACTGTTCTCCCCGGCGCCGATCTATCCCGACTTGGAAATCGCGCGGATGACCAGCGCACTGGAATTTGAGCAAACGGAACTCGGCGCTGACGATCCATGGGTGAAGGCGATCCTGGAGGGTAAGGCGGCGAAAGATGCCGTGCCGCAACTCGTGCGTGGAACCAAGGTTGCCGATCCGGCATTTCGCAAATCGCTAGTGGAAGGCGGGCCTGATGCCGTGAACGCCTCCACCGACCCCATGATAGCAATGGCGCGCCGCGTTGATCCGGTCCGGCGCGAGCAGATCAAATGGTTCGAGGATAACGTGCAGAGCGTGGCGGAACGTGCCGGCGAGTTGCTGGGCAAAGCCCGCTTTGCGGTCTACGGCAAGGATACCTATCCCGACGCGACGTTTACGCTTCGCCTGTCCTACGGCCAGGTGCAGGGCTATCCAATGAATGGCACGATCGCTCCGTTCAAGACCACGTTTTACGGCCTGTACGATCGCGCGGCCAGCTTTGACTACAAGGAACCCTTCGATTTGCCGAAGCGCTACATCGACGGCAAGGATAAACTCGACCTTTCGACGCCGTTTAACTTCGTCACCACCAACGACATCATCGGGGGAAACTCCGGCTCTCCGGTCGTTAATCGCAATGGCGAGATCGTGGGACTGATTTTCGACGGCAACATCGAATCCCTGGTCGGCGACTTCGTTTACGACTCCTACCAGAACCGCGCGGTGGCAGTGCATACCGGCGGGATGACCGAGGCAATGAAGAAGCTCTATGGTGCGCAGAAACTGGTGGACGAACTGCTCGGCCAGTAGCGTAAAGCAACGTACGAAGGCGGTGGATGAATCGGAGGAAGGAGGAGAGGATCGCGTCGATGAATTTGTGCCGAATCGCGATCGTGCTTGTGTCCGGCGCCTTATTTGCCGGGAGCAATGCGCGAGCCCAGGATGCTCCTCCGCCCTCGCCGCCGAAACAGGAGCCCGCAAAACCCAAGCCAAACACTGACTCCGCCGTGCAGTCCACCGAGGGGCAGCCGCAGTGGAACCCTTTACGCGCGGAGAAGGACATCGAGGTCGGCAAATACTACATGAGGAAGGGTGACGTCGACGCGGCGATCGACCGCTTTCAGGATGCCACCGAGGCTAAGCCCGGCTATGCGCTTCCCTTCCGCTATCTGGGCGAAGCCTACGAGAAAAAGGGAAAGAAGAAACAGGCCGTGAAGGCCTACCAGCGGTACCTGGACCTGTATCCACACGCGGAGGACGGCGACAAAATCCGCAAGAAGATCGAGAAACTCCATCAAGAAATCGACAAGCAAAAAGACAAAGACTGACTAACGGGCCAGACGATCGAGAAATTTCCTGGCTACGTCGAACTGCGCGAATCGCTTTTCCTCCCGCCGGAATTCCGGTGAGTGCGAGAGCAATGAGCAACCTGACCGCCGAGTGGGGTGCTTTACGTGCAGCATTTCGTGAAAAAGCACGTATTCCACCACGAACTGTGGAACCGCTGGATGATCCATTCGGCGATTCAGCACAATCTGGTGCGGCCCAGGGTCGTAACAGCCGAACTGCCGGCGCCAGTTGCGCGTGCTCCACGCGATGTGCGGACGCTGCAGTTCCCCGCTAAAATACCGTTGGTTCAGCCGGTCAAACAGAGCTGATAAATCGAAGTGGCGGCCTTGTGGGACCGTCGGAACGCGCCGGACACGGCGGCTTCGCATCATCGTGATGCGCCCGCGCGTACGATCGGAGCGGGCGTAGAGCAGATAGTGCCGGACCACAGCCCGCGGCGCCCGCTTCCGGAATACGCGGGCGAGCAACAAAGCGGCTGCCCCCTCGGTCACTTCCAGCGGCGCCCGCCTCAACAAGTCGGAGAACCGCACATACATGACGTCGCCCCGCCGGCGAATCGTAAGTGTAAGGCTCGTGTAGGGGTAAAACTCCACGTGGAAATGAGGCGGACGGCCTGCGCACCCGATGCGTGTGAACATCCTCTGCATCAGCGCTTCGCCCCCAGGGACTCGCGAGCGTTGCCGTTCGGGCGATCTCAACTCTTTCGCCTCACCGGCGGCGGCGCCGCCTTCTTCTTGGCTTCTTCGGCTTCCTTCTGGGCATCCTGCGTGCCTTCCACCGCGTCATCGAGGTTTTCTTTGTAGACGTCGAGTTCCGGCCCCTCGGCCTGGAATTTCTGCAGAACCACCAGAAAGTCCTTTGTTTTCGAAGCCATCAGGTCGATGCCCTGTCGGATATTCTCCTGCTTCGACAGCGACACCTGGATCAGGTCAGCGGCATCATCCACGCAGCCCACGTAGGAATTCATGAGGTAGTTCAACATTTCCGCGTGCCGCGTCGGGGAAGGATGCTCCAGTTCATACTGGAATTTCTTCAGTCGATCCTCGGCAAACGTCAAGAACAGTTTGACGCGTTCGTTGGGAGACTCCGCGTCGCGAATCTTGTCGGCCTCGATGTCAGAGAGGTAATCCTTTTGGGGGCGTTGGGACCACGCGGGTCGCGCCATCGCGGCCGTCAGGATCAACAGCACAAGCATCAGCGGCATGCAGGAAGCTGACCTTCCGCTCATGGTTTCACCTCCCCGGTGGACGCCGGTTTCGGCGGCGGGTCTTTCGAGCGCTTCGGGAAAAGCAACTGGATCAACTCGTCGTCGATCGCCAAGAGATCCTTACGGACAATTTCCAACGGCGGCCGCATTTCCGCAGAAACGACGACCAGTGTCTCTTCTACTTCGCGAATCCCTTTGCGCGTTTGCAGCTCCAATTGGCGATAGGATCCGGGATGACGGTCCGCATCCGGCTCCTGCTTCTTCAGAAGCTCAAAGGCCTCGCGGATGTTGTCCCGATACTTCTCGAAGGTCAGCCCCACGGTGACATAATCCGACTGAGCGTCGGCCTTGCTGGCGGCTTCGAACTGCGCTTCGGCCAGTTTCTGCAGCGCTTTCACTTTTGCCGAGCCGCGGTTTTCCTTATCGAAACGGGATTGAAGTTCGGAAACTTTGTCCGCCAGGGCCGGTAATCCGAGCGTCAGGAAAGCCAGCAGACTCGCCACCGCACGACGGTTCCGCCCAATCCACGAGTCACTTTTTCTTTTCCGGACTCTTTTCCAATACATGGATACGCTGATTCGCTTGCCAGACCTGGTCGGGATTCTTGTTCTCATCGAGGGCCAGGAATTGTCGATAAGCATCGAGGGCGGCCTGAACCTGTCCCAGTTTATCGTAGCAAAGCGCGCGAATAAACCATGGCCCCGCGCCAGCAGTTTCGAACTTCGCGACGACATCAAGAACCGCAATCGTGGCTTGGTAATTTCCCGCCAGGTAATAGGTGGAACTGAGATCTTTCCAATAAACGACGTTGTCTCGGTCGAGCTGCAGTGCGGTTTTGAGTTCGCGCTCAGCGTTTGGGAAATCGCGCGTCTCCATATAGATTCGTCCGAGTCCCCCGTGCAACTGGGCGTCTTTCGGGGCCTGCGCGATTGCCTGCTGCAGCGTCGCAATGGCTTCGGTGTACTTCTTCTTGCCGATTTCGATGTCCGCCTTCAGCTTCAGTTGTTCCAAACTTGGCGACTGCCCGTCCGGGCCTTTCTCGAGTTCCGCCAGAGCCGCGTCCGTCTGGCCGTTGTCGACCATCAAACGCAGCAACCGCGAGCGCGCGGCCGCGTCTTTGGGTTCAACCTCCAGATACGCGCGATACGCGTCCACTGCTTCGGGCTTCTTTTCCGCCTCCAGCGCAAGCGCCAATCCTTGCAGTGCGGCCTTGGACTTGGGCCCAATTGCCAGGGCAGCACGGAACTTGGTCTCCGCTTCGGATGGACGATTTTGCTTCAGGTAAATCGCGCCCAGCTGTTCGAGTGAGTCCGGGTCCTTCGGATCAAGCCGGCTGGCGCCTTCAAGCGACTCCGCAGCGCCTGCCAGATCTCCGGCTCGCTCTTGTGCCAGGCCCAACAGGTAGCGCGGACGACTTTGCGAAGGAAGAAGTTCAACGGACTTGCGCAGGGGCGAAACCGCCTGCGCCGGCTCCTTGTCCAGCAACAGAATACCCAGGTTCAAATACGCTTCCGCCATTTTCGGATCGAGCGAAACACACTTTTCATACTCTACCCGAGCCTCGCTCGTTCGTTTCAGTGCGGTATAGGCATAGGCCAGTTGAAAGTGGGCAAAAGCGACGTCGGGTTTCTCTGCGATGAATTTCTGGAGCGGCACGACGGCCGATGTGTAGTCATTCTTGTCGAGCGCGGCTTGCGCCTCGTCCAGCAAGTCGTTCAGCGGGTTCTTGATCTTCTGCGCGGTCGCCTGCGAAGGCTTTGGCGGAGGCTCCTGCGCAAAACCAGGCGAGATTGTCAGGACCGTCAGGCAGCACCATCGGAAAGCGCTCCAGCCAGTCATGGGGTCTCTTTCGACCCGCCGTTTACGTTGCTCACCGGCCGCGTATTCCCATTGGATCTCTCGCCGTTGGTCGAGCGCTTGGCTTGACCGTTGCCATTCCCGAGAACACGCGCCAGAAAGCGGCCCGTGTGCGACACAGGATTCCGCGCCACCTGCTCCGGTGTGCCTGTCGCGACAATATTGCCTCCCTGCTCGCCGCCTTCCGGACCGAGATCGATGACCCAGTCGGCGGATTTGATCACGTCGAGGTTGTGCTCGATCACTAGCAGGGAGCCACCGGATTCCAGGAGCTTTCGGAATGCCGCGAGGAGCTTGGCAATGTCGTCGAAGTGCAGACCGGTGGTGGGTTCGTCCAGGATATAAAGAATCCCCTGATTTTCCGTACGCGTGAGGTGCGCCGCAAGCTTGAGCCGTTGTGCTTCACCCCCGGAAAGCGTTGTTGCGGATTGTCCAAGCCGCAGATAGCCCAGACCGATTTCGTTGAGAATCTTGAGTTTCGAAGTCACCTTCGGAACATTCACAAAAAACGCGAGCGCTTCGCGCACGGTCATCTCAAGAACATCGTGGATGTTCTTCCCGTGGTAGCGAACTTCCAGCACGCTGCTCTTGAAGCGCTGACCGCGGCACTCCTCGCACACCAGTTCGACATCGGCGAGAAACTGCATCTCGACCGTCACCGTGCCATCGCCCTGGCAGGTTTCGCACCGGCCCCCAGGCACATTGAAGGAGAAATGACCGGCCGTGAAACCGCGCCGCTTTGCATCGGGTGTCTCCGCAAAAACCTCGCGCACTGCGTCGAAGGCCTTCAAATACGTAGCCGGATTGGACCGGGGCGTGCGCCCGATCGGAGACTGGTCGACGATAACGACATCGTGGATGTGGTTGTCCCCTTCGATGCGGTCGCAGAATTCCTTGATGCTCGAACCGCTGCGCTTCGCCGATAGCGCGCGGAACAGAACGTTGTGCACCAACGTGGACTTGCCCGAACCGCTTACGCCGGTGACCGCCGTGAAGGTGCCGAGCGGGACCATCACATCGACGTTGCGGAGATTATGGAGGCTCGCGCCGTACAAGCGCAGGAACTTGCCGGTCGGCTTGTGACGGTTCGCCGGCACCGGAATCCTCGATTCGCCGCCCAGGTAGCGCCCGGTGATGGATTTTCCATCCTTCAGAATTTCGTCATAACTCCCCGAGAACAACAGCTTGCCGCCGAGCTCGCCCGCACCCGGTCCCAAATCGAGAATGCGGTCGGCCGCTTCAATCGTGTCGGGATCGTGTTCGACGACGAGCACGGTATTACCCAGATCGCGCAAAGATTTCAGAATGTCGATCAGGCGCTGCGTGTCTCGCGGATGCAGACCGATGGAAGGTTCGTCGAGCACGTACATCGCGCCCACAAGGTGAGAACCGAGAGACGTGGCAAGCTGAATGCGTTGCGATTCTCCGCCGGAAAGCGTCGAAGTCAAACGGTCCAGCGTCAAGTAGTCCAGCCCGACCTCGTCCAGAAACTGCAATCGAGTCCGAATCTCCTCCAGGATTTTCTCGGCAACTTTTGCCTGCCCGGCCGTCAATTTCAATTCACCGAAAAAAACCCGCGCATCCTTGACCGTTAATTTGCAGAGGTCGGTGATGGACTTCCCGGTCACGCGCACAGCCCGCGCTTCCGCCCGCAGGCGGGTGCCGCCGCATTCCGGGCAAGTGGCGTAGCCGCGGAATCGGCTGAGAAATACACGCACATGCAGCTTGTATTTCTTCCGTTCGAGCCATGCAAAAAAACCTTTTACGCCGTCGTACTTGTTTTCCGGATCGCCTTCGAGAACCAACCTGCGCTGCTCGGCCGTGAGCTGGCGCCAGGGTACGTTCGTCGGTATCCCTCGAGCCTTGGCCCACTTGCGCGCATCCTGCAGCAGGACCTTATAGCGCGGCTTGGTCCACGGTTCGATGGCTCCGTCATCCAGAGACTTGCTGGGATCGGGCACCACAAGATTCAAATCGAAATCGATGGTATTGCCGAATCCCTGGCAACGCGGGCAGGCTCCGTACGGATTGTTGAAGGAAAACAGCCGCGGTTCCGGCTCCTGATACACCGTCCCATCGTTCTTGCACTCAAACCGTTCGTTGAAGGTCAGCCGCTCCGGCACGACGCCGCCGTCCGCTACAAACTCCAGGATGGCTTCGCCCCCGCCCTCCCGATAGCAGATTTCGATGGAGTCGACCAGACGGGCACGGGATTCCGGATTGATCGACAGCCGGTCGACCAGCACGTAAACCGCCTTCCCAAAATCCACGTCCAACAGCGATTCCGGCGAAGAGAATTCGTGGACCCTCCCCGCCTGATACAGCCGATTAAATCCTCGTTTCTGCAGCTCAACGAGGGCGGCCTTCCGAGTGTCGGGAGATGGCTGGCTCCCCCCGGCCTTCTTTTTCGCTGCCTTCTTGCCTCCGGTTACAGGTTCCGGATTCGCGAACCGGAGCGTATAGAGGACATAGAACCTTCGACCTGCCGGCAGCGCGAGAATGCGATGTGCGATTTCGTCCGGCGTATCGCGCTTCACTTCGGCGCCGCACTTGACGCAGTAGGTGTTGCCGCACCGGGCGAAGAGCAGCCGGAGATAATCGTAAATCTCAGTCGCCGTGGCCACGGTGGAACGCGGATTTCGCGTGGAGTTCTTTTGGCGAATCGCAACGGCGGGCGCAATGCCCGAGATTTCGTCAACATCAGGCTTTTCCATGCGCTCCAGGAACTGGCGCGCGTAGGCGGAAAGCGATTCGACATAGCGGCGCTGGCCCTCGGCATAGATCGTGTCAAACGCGAGAGAGGATTTGCCCGAACCGCTGACGCCGGTGACCACTGTCAGGGCGTTGTGAGGAATCTCGACCGTGACGTTCTTCAGATTGTGCACACGGGCTCCGCGGACTAGGAGAATGTCCTGGTGCGGAAGGGTGGGAGCGATGATTTCGTTCGTGGCCAAGGATAAGCCTGGTCAGTGAGCTTCGACGCACACTACCTAAACTTCAAAGTATACGACTCCGCTCCATGCCGGGCAAATCTGTGGAAAATCGCTGAGGATAACGGGACTATTCCTGATCGAGACGAATGTGGCCGATGCCGCCTTCAACCGTAAGGTGCAATGTGGCGGGCGCCTTGCCGTAGACAGCGTTCACATAACGGCCGTCTTCTTCCTTCAAGCCTCGCACGTCGATTGAACCGAGTCCGCCATGAACGTTGGCCACCACGCCGATGTCTTTTGGTAACCGGACAATCGCTTCGCCTACGCCGCCGTGGATGCTGGCTTCCAGATCCTTGCCGCGCTCACCGGTCAGGTCGACATTCACCTGGCCCGCGCCGATATTGAGCTGCAAGCGCGTTAGATCCAGCTTCGACAAATTCAGGTCGCTCTTGCCCGCGCCGATATCGACTTCCAGATCGATGGGTATCTCGTTATTCAGCTTGAGTCTCCACGCATTATCGGAATTGCTCATGAAACGGTTGGAGCTTTCCTGGTTGATGGTGAGATTCCCGGCGCCATTTTCGACGGAATACTCGATGGCAGGAGTCTCCCAGGAAGCACCTTGCGAGAAATCCGCCTCCAGCAGGTGCTCGGCGCCGCCCGAAATGACCAATTCACCCGCTGGCATGTGCACGTTGATTCGAGCCGCTTTCGCGCCTTTGCGGTCGATGGTCTGCACGTCGTGACTCCGGTGGCCGGAGCTTCCCGACGCGCTGGCCCATGCGGTTCGGGACTCGCCGCGATGCTGCCATAGCAAGAGAGCCATAATCACCAGAAACACCACGGTACCGAGTGTCGTGCCGATGGGAACCCGCGGTGAGCCGTCGGGTTCGCTTCGTCGCCACGTGCGGTCGAAGAACATACCCGCTCCCACCAGGACCAGCAGGAGCGGCCAATATTTCCAAAGTACGGGGCCGGGATGGAAATTCGGAACAGCCCGCCACATAAGTACCAGGACACCAAACCCGATCAGGAGCAGTGGGAATACGACGGAACTACCGCGCCCGCCATCATTTCTGGCCATAGCTCTCCCTCTAATCAATCGTACGCAAGCTGGTGGGTAAATGTTTCATAGTCGGCCTTAGCCGTCATCGTAGGTCCGGTGGGAGTTGGCGTCAATTCCCCTCCCGGACTGGCCGTGCTAGAGTGCGCTGGGGACAGGGAGTACAGAATCGTGGGCACATTTGACCGGATCATCTGGGTAGTGCTGGATAGCGTGGGAATCGGTGCCCTGCCGGATGCAGACGAGTATGGCGATGTCGGCCGAAGCACGCTGGGACACATCGCGGAATCGCGGCCATTGCGATTGCCGAACCTTGTCCAAATGGGTCTTGGGAACATTGCGCCGCTGGCGCACCTCCCTGCTGCGGAAAAGCCGGTCGCTTCCTACGGAAAAGGTGCGACGAAATCGCCGGGGAAAGATACGACCACGGGACATTGGGAAATGGCGGGCGTCTGGCTCAGCCAGGCTTTTCCCGTCTACAAGCAGGGATTCCCGCCGGAGATTATGGATGCGTTCGAGGACGCCATCGGCCGCAACACCATTGGGAACAAGCCGGCCTCCGGGACCGAAATCCTCAAAGAGCTGGGCGAGGAACACGTGCGCACGGGAAAGCCGATCGTTTATACATCCGGCGACAGCGTGTTTCAGATCGCGGCGCACGAGGATGTGATTCCGGTCCAGGAACTGTACCGCATGTGTGGGATCGCGCGGAAACTGCTGGACGGGAAGCATCGCGTGGGTCGCGTGATCGCGCGGCCCTTTTCAGGCAGCCTGGGGAATTTCGTACGAACTTCCAGACGGCACGATTACGCGGTCGATCCGCCACGGCCTATGCTGCTCGACGTTTTGCATGACCTTCGCGTGCCCGTCTTCGGCATCGGCAAGATTCACGACATTTATAACGGGCGCGGCGTGGAGCACTATGTGACCACGAAATCCAATGCTGACGGTATGGAGAAGCTGACGGCGGCGACGCATGACCGCAAGCAGGGATTGATTTTCTGCAACCTGGTGGATTTCGACATGCTCTACGGGCATCGCAAGGACGTGGAGGGATTTGCGCGCTCACTGGAAGAATTTGATGAGGCGCTGACAGATTATCTACCGCTGCTTCAACTGCGAGACCTGTTGATGTTGACTGCTGACCACGGATGCGATCCCGATCCGCGCTGGGAAACGACAGACCATTCGCGCGAGTATGTGCCAATTCTGGCATACACGCCGGGCCAACGAGTCGGACGAGATCTGGGGATTCGAGCGACGCTCGCGGACATGGGACAAACGGTTGCCCAGAATTTCAATGGCCAGATTCTCCACGGGGTGAGTTTTCTCGCCGACTTGCGGTAAGCCATCAGCAATAGACTTACCCGAGGCCCTTGCTGATGCGGAACACATGCCCGTCGGGATGCCGGACATGCATCTCGCGGACGTTCCATGGCATATCCGCTGGTGGAAATGTGATTTCAACGCCGACGGCCAAGCACTCCTGGTGAACCGCGTCGACATCGTCGACCCAAACGGACATCCATACACCTTTATCGCCGGTCTGGTCGCCAGCTGGGCCGAAGGTGAACTGATTTGGCCCTTTGCCACGCCCACCTTGTGCTCCCTGGCAAAGGAAGATTTCGAACTCACCGCAGCCGATGGCACCAAACGTGGGAGGTTCACCCCAGTCCCAGCGCTTCTTCCAGCCTAATTTTTCGAACCAGGCGAAGCTTGCCGGCAGATCGGTTACGCTCAGGATGGGCGTGATGTGTTTGGGGTTCATGGCGGTCCATGATACATGGTGGACCAGCATCGAACACAAGAATTGGGCGAACTGAGAAGAGCGCAGTGGAAAATGTCGTCGCGGATGTAAACGAAGGAGCGATCCATGAACTACCAGGACATGCTGGCGGTGGCGATCTACGAGGCGCGGCAGGGACAGAAAGAGGGGGGAGTGCCAGTCGGCGCAGCGATTTTTGACGAATCGGGCAAGCTCCTGGGCAAGGGGCACAATCGCCGCGTACAGAACGGCGATCCCTCCGTGCATGGCGAGACGGATGCGTTTCGCAACGCGGGACGCCAGCGCAGCTATCGGAAACTGGTGATGGTAACGACGCTTGCGCCATGCTGGTATTGCAGCGGCCTCATCCGGCAGTTCGGCTTTGGCACGGTAGTGGTCGGAGAGAGCAGGAATTTTCAGGGTGGCGCGGAATGGCTTCAGTCCCTGGGCGTAAACGTGATCGATTTAGATTCCAACGAATGTGCGGAAATGATGGCGCAATACATTCGCGATCATCCGGATGTCTGGAACGAGGACATCGGGGAAGAATGAGGCAAATCAGCGAAGATCTGCGCTGGCCTTTGCCGATTGCGCGGCGAGCACGGCCTGGTAGGCGTTCACCATGCCTTCGGAAGCGACCTTTCCTTTCAGCGACGGCAGCTTCGTCACCGAGTCCATCAGCAGGGTCTTCAATTGTGCTGCCGTTAGTTTGGGGTTCACTGCAAGCATCAGCGCGGCGACGCCAGACACTACCGGAGCGGCGTCAGATGTACCGCCTCCGAGGGCGTAAACCGGTACCCCAAAACGCACGTCGGTGGTGTAGTTGGCCGCGATGGCGGCGATATCGACGTGAGTCGCACCATAGTTGGACCCGCCCACCCACCTGGTGTTCGGAGCCGCACGGTACAGCTTGCCCTGGAAGTCGATCTCCGCAACTTTAATGAGGTTGTCCGCATTGAAACACTGCGGCGGTTGCCCACAGTTTTCTTCCCGATCGAGGTCCAAGTAGCTGTTTCCGGCAGCGACGACGATCAGCACATTTTTCGCGGCGGCGTACTCAAATGCGCTCGTCAATTCCTTCAGTTTCTCGGGGCGCATGTCGTCCACGAAACCGCTCCAGTTAATGATGCGCGCTCCATTGTCGGCGGCGTAGTGGATCGCGCCGACGACGCGATCGATTCGGAGAGCGTCCACTCGTGAGAGACCCTGGGCCCCGATCTGCAGAAGCATCAGAGAAACGTCCCAATTGATGCCGGCCACGCCCGTGCCATTGTTGCCTTTGGCGCCGATGATTCCCATGGCTCCCATGGAGTGCGTGTAAGTGGCGATGCGGTTGCGGTTCCGTCCATCGAAGATATGGCAATCGGGATCGGGCGTATTGAACGCGAAATTCCACCCGACAAGGTCGTCGACATAGCCATTGTGGTCGTCGTCGAGGGTATTGCTCCCCCTGGCAAATCCGTCGCCATCGGTGCCAGTTTCACCAGGGTTGTGCCAGATATTTTCTCGAATGTCCGGATGGTCGTAGCAGAAACCATCGTCAAGTAACGCAACCACGACACTCTTACTCCCCGTGGTGACCGCCCAGGCTTTCTCGATATTCAGGTCAATTCCCTTTTCGGCATCGAATTCTTCCAGCGACGGTTTGTACGATCGTGTATTGATCCGGAGCTTCCCACCTGGATTGTGGAAGGAAATTTGGTCTTTGTAATGAGGATCGTTGGGAACAACCTGCTGCGCAAGAAGCGAATCCGCAGAGGCCATCGCGAGCACCATGAAGAGACCCAGCCAACGGAGGATGGCCATGACCGGGATATATCACAGATGCGAGCAACACGCTGTGGTGAATCGATCGTTCATCGAATCCGGAGGGAGCCGGGCGAGATAAGCGAATACGGGGCGCAGCTATACTGCGCCCCTGTAAGCAGTGACACATCCCCCTCTGCGAATCAGTCGGCGGCTACGGCCGCGGTCGCGGGTGGCGCACCGATCGCGGGATCCGAAATGCTGGCTCGCCCGGTTTCGACGTGACCCGCGAGTTGGCGGACAAACGACGGGTCGCTGTCGACCGTCACCGTAAGGTCGTACCAGCCCGAGGATTTGCGCAATCCATTCACGTAGGTCGCGCTGTCGTGCGCGTGCAGCCGCTGCGTGTAGCTCTTGCCCGTGTAGGCGTCGAGGATGCCCACTTTCACGGTGCCGGAGCCGTGGTTGCGCAGCACGAGCGCGATGCCTTGGCCCTCGTCATCATAAATCGCGAAAACGCTGATGTTGGCGGCGTTCGGTGCGAGACTGCCCGCAAAGGAACGGTAGAAGCCGTTCGGACCGTAGACGGAGTAGTCGTAGGAAGTTACCCCGGTGCTGCCGAAGATGTCGGAGGTTTGGTCACCTGCGCCCAGCGTATAGGTCCAGGGCCCGGTCTGGTTGTCACCGGAACGAACCTGAAATGCGGCGCCCGCCTTGCCGGTGTTGCGGAAGAATAGCTGAACACCACCAGGAACAGTTTCGCCGTGGACGTAGAACTCGTACGGCAAGGCGCGAGCCGGACGCGTGCCGGGTTCTTGTGACGGCAGAACCTGCGCGGTCGGCACATCAGGAACATAGTCGCGATAACGTGTGGCATTAGCGATGTCCTGAGCGGGCGGCTCGTAAGCGGCCGTGTCCGGCAGCGCGACCACATTATCGTTGGGCGAGGCAAAGTCGAAGGCCGAGGTGAGATCCCCGGTGACGGTGCGGCGCCATCTGGTGATGTTCGGCTCGATCACTCCGAAACGGCGCTCGAGGAAGCGGATGAGCGAAGTATGGTCGAAGACCTGCGAATTGACAAAGCCGCCCCTGGACCACGGCGAAATGACGATCATCGGCACGCGAACCCCGAGGCCGTAGGGACCGGGTGTGTTCTCGCTGGCGGGATAGTAGGACGAGCCGGTAAATATTTCGTTCTTCGTGCCGACAGTGGAGATGCCCTGAGCCCGCGATTGCGGCGGCGTGGGCGGCACGACGTGATCGAAGAAACCGTCGTTTTCGTCGAACATGTAAAACAGCACCGTTTTACTCCACACGTCGGGATTGGCCGTCAGGGCGTCCAGGAACTGCGACACGTACCACGCGCCGTAGTTTGGAGGCCAGTTCCCGTGCTCGGTGTATGCCTCGGGAGCCACGATCCATGAAACCTGTGGCAGCTGATCGTTCAAGACGTCCTGCTTGAAGATGTCGAAAAGCGTTCCGCTCTGCAGGACATTCGTGCCGGTGCGGGCGAATCGGGCGAGCGGATCGCTGTCGGCGGCGTTTTGATACTGGTGGAAATAGAGCAGCGAATTGTCGCCGTAGTTGCCGATGTAAGCGTTGTCGCCCCATCCCCAGTAATGAGCGGCATCCAGGCCCGCGCCGGCGTCCTGGTAAATCTTCCAGGAGATGCCGGCCGCTTGCAGGCGCTCAGGATATGTGTGCCAGTCGTAGCCGACTTCCGCGTTGCTGATGACCGGGCCGCCGCCATTGCCATCGTTGCCGACCCACCCTGTCCACATGTGATAGCGGTTGGGATCGGTGGGGCCGAGCAGCGAGCAGTGGTAAGCGTCGCAGATCGTGAAGGCGTCCGCGAGCGCGTAGTGATATGGGATGTCGTTGCGATTGAAGTAAGCCATCGCGCTGGTGCCCTTGTTGGGGACCCATTGGTCGTAGGTGCCGTTGTTCCAGGCCGCGTGCGTGGAATCCCAGTCGTGCGGCGTGTCTTCGAGAAACGTCAGGCCCAGGTCGGTGTGATCGGGTCGGAACGGCAAAACGTAGCCGTCAGGATTGGTGGGATCGGTCTGGTGGAAGGCGCTCTTGCCCGTAGGAAGTTTTACTGCGCGAGAATCGCCAAAGCCACGGACGCCGCGAAGCGAGCCGAAATAATGATCAAAAGAGCGATTCTCCTGCATGAGGATCACGATGTGCTTGACGTCGCGAATCGAGCCGCTTTCATTGTGGGCGGGAATCGAGAGCGCGCGTGCAATGCTGGCGGGGAACGCGGAGGCGGCGGTCGCGGTACTGATGAGCTTCAGGAAGTCGCGGCGATGTGTATTCATTCAATTTCCTCTCAGTCGGATGTGTGCGCGGTTGATACGGGCGGGCGACAGACTAACGGCGGGTTGTTTCGGGTGAGTAAGGATATTGTTTCGGGCATGTAAAGCGAGATGCGGATTATTGAAGAAACTTTACAGGGATGTTGGTAGCACAGGTTAGGGACAAGAAGCGTGGGGAACGGAGCGCACAGATTGAGGAGGACTAGAAATTACGTCCCGTCTCTGCGCAGCGGACCGCGAAGTGAAAGATGGGTGGTCTTATTTGCCGGAAGCTGTGGACGTGCCGCCCGGGGCGTAATAGCCATTGCGAGTCCGGGCGGTCAGCTTGCCATGACCGCGCGGGGGAATCACATCGACGTGCACGGTGCGATAGGACCCGTCTTTCGCGGCGTTCGACGGATAGTAGGCCAGCGTGTACTGGTGGCGGATGTCGTGCGCTACCTGCTCGCAGATCGAATGGACGTCTTCCACGTTCTCCGGGAAGTACGCCACACCGCCGGAGGCCTGGGCAATCGCGGTGAGCGCCTTGCGCGCGTTCTTCGCAGATTTCTTCGATTCCTGGCTCAGCAGACCAATCGTATAGACCACCGTATCCGTTTTCTGAATCTCCTTGACGGTCCGCTCGAGAGAGTTGCGGCTGGTGTTGTCCTCGCCGTCGGTCACAACCAGCAGAACCTTTTTTTCCTTCCGCGCCTTCTTCAAGTGGTCCAGCGAACCGATGAGCGCGTCGTACAGCGCCGTACTGCCGCGCGCGTCGATGCGCTCGAGCGCTTCTTTCAGTTCCGGCACGCTGTTCGAGAAATCCTTGTCCAGGTCGAGATAGAAATCGTCGTTGAAGTTGACCACGAAGGCCTCGTCCTGTGGATTGCTGGCCTGCACGAGCGTCAGCGCGGCTTCGTTGACCCGCGGGCGCTTGTCCCTCATGCTGCCGCTGTTGTCGATCACCAGTCCCATGCTTACCGGAATGTCTTCGCGCTTGAACACGGCGAGCTTCTGCTCAACCTTGTCCTCGTAGACGCGGAAACTGTCTTGCGCGAGACCATCGACGAACTTGCCCCGGTCGTCGAATACTGCCGTGTGCAACACAACCAGGTTGACGTCCACTTTGATCTTGCCACCTGCCTGCGGAGCGCCGGTGGTCTGCCCTGGGGGAGGGGGAGGGGGGGTATTGACCTGAATCTGGGCAGCAGCCGTTGATGCGAGGACCAAAGCCAGAGCCACAATGGCCAAGAAGGAGAGCTTTCGCGCTACGAAGTGACGGTACAACCCTTCAGTGGGCAGGGGCGTAGTAGCCAGTCTTGGAGTAGACCGAGAGGGGCGGAAGGCCCTTAGGAGGACGGAGTTTGACCTTGATCTTGCGCCAACGAGCGTCGTGAGTACGGTTGCTTGGTCTGTATCCGAGCACATATTGGTTACGCAGCTCCATGCCGATCTTGGACGCGATGTCCGGCAGATCATTTAGATGCTCGACGGCAAACACGCGCCCGCCGGTAAGTTCGGTCATTTCGGCGAGCAGCGAGGGCCCGTTGAGCTCTTCCGGCGTGCGATTGCGATAACCAAGCGGGTCGTAGATGCCGATGGCATAGAGCTGGGTGTCGGCTTCCTTGACGAGACGCTTGATATCGTTCTCGTTGTACCGACTATGATTATCGCCTCCATCGGAGAGAATCAGCAAGGCACGTTTGGCGTTATGTGCACCCCTCATCTGGCTCAAACCAAGGTAGATAGCGTCCAAAAGGG